>Ga0183101_1000016_pt5 | contig 128910 bp, 97 predicted proteins | sample Biomet3_FD_127790 | JGI IMG/M metagenome (GOLD analysis project Ga0183101, IMG submission 127790) | Microbial communities from bioreactor (seeded with sewage sludge) at LBNL, California, USA - Biofuel metagenome 3 | ecosystem: Engineered > Bioreactor > Anaerobic > Unclassified ... | reverse complement strand
CGTCTGAATAAAGGTAATATTCTTTATATATTTAATTAATATATTAAATATTAGCTATATTTTTAATTAAACCAACCCTTATTTAAATACATTTCTATATTTTTGCATCAGACTTTTATTAAACAGTATCTACTTAATTAAACTTTTAAATAAATAAATGAAAAACTTAATTAGAAATTGCCAACAGAGGAAGGCTATTTTGCTTGCTCTCACTCTGCCTCTGATGTTTTCATCTGCACCTATGCAAGCCAGACAAAGGGCAGAAAGTGTCAGAGAAGCAACGCAACAAAGCCTGAAAATTATCAGTGCAAGAAAAATCAATCCAACTACAATTGAAGTATTGCTCTCTGACAATCAAAGAATGACATTTGATTTTTATGGAGAGAACATCTTTAGAGTGTTTCAGGATAATTTTGGCGGAATATTAAGAGATCCCGAAGCTAAACCGGAAGCAAATATCTTAGTTAATAACCCAAGGAAAACTATTTCAGCACTCAATCTGAAAGATGGCAATGATCTTATTTCAATTACAACGGGAAAAATCAATATTCAGCTAAATAAAAAGACTTTGCTGATGAAGGTTATCAATCTTGCAACTAATGCCGTTGCATTGGAAGAGGTTGAACCAGCGCTATTTGAAAAAGGAAAAGTAGTTTTGACATTAAAAGAAAACATGCAGGAATATTTTTATGGAGGTGGGGTACAGAACGGAAGATTCTCGCATAAAGGAAAAGTAATTGCTATTGAGAACCAGAATAGCTGGACGGATGGTGGAGTAGCTTCTCCTAATCCTTACTATTGGTCTACCAATGGATATGGGTTGATGTGGCATACTTTTAATAAAGGAAAATACGACTTTGGTGCATCAGAAAAGGGAAAGGTGAAGCTGTCTCACGAATCTAATTATCTGGATGTATTTTATATGATAAACGACGGAGCGGTGGCTCTGCTGAATGATTTTTATCAGTTAACCGGAAATCCGGTGCTGTTACCTAAATTCGGTTTCTATCAGGGACACTTGAATGCTTATAACCGTGACTTCTGGAAAGAGGACGAAAAAGGAATCCTTTTTGAGGACGGAAAGCGTTACAAAGAAAGTCAAAAAGATAATGGCGGAATCAAGGAATCGCTGAACGGTGAAAAGAGCAACTATCAGTTCTCGGCCCGTGCTGTAATTGACCGTTACAAGAATCACGATATGCCGTTGGGCTGGATTTTGCCTAATGACGGATATGGAGCCGGATACGGACAAACAGAAACTTTGGACGGCAATATTCAAAACCTGAAAAGTCTGGGTGATTATGCACGCAAGAATGGGGTGGAAATTGGTTTGTGGACTCAATCTGATTTGCATCCCAAGACCGATGTCAGCGCTTTGCTGCAAAGAGACATTGTAAAAGAGGTACGCGATGCCGGAGTGCGTGTTTTAAAAACAGACGTAGCTTGGGTTGGTGATGGATATTCTTTCGGATTAAATGGAGTTGCCGATGTTAGTCACATTATGCCTTATTATGGTAGTAATGCCAGACCATTTATTATCTCTTTGGATGGCTGGGCCGGAACACAGCGTTACGCCGGAATATGGTCGGGCGACCAAACCGGTGGTGTGTGGGAATACATTCGTTTCCATATCCCTACTTATATAGGTTCGGGATTGTCGGGTCAACCTAATATTACTTCTGATATGGATGGTATTTTTGGTGGAAAAAATCTGGTTATAAACACAAGAGACTTTCAATGGAAAACATTTACTCCAATGGAATTGAATATGGACGGTTGGGGCTCTAATGAGAAATATCCTCACGCATTGGGAGAACCCGCTACATCTATCAACCGTTGGTATCTGAAGTTGAAATCGGAGCTGATTCCTTATACATATAGCATTGCAAAAGAAGCGGTAGACGGAATGCCGATAATCAGAGCCATGTTCCTCGAATATCCTAATGCTTATACAAAGGGAACAGCTACACAATATCAGTACTTGTACGGGCCTAACTTCTTGGTGGCCCCTATCTATCAGGAAACAAAGTCGGATAAAAAAGGTAACGATATCCGCAATGGTATCTATTTGCCAGAAGGTACATGGATTGATTATTTCACAGGAGAAAAGTATACCGGGAATTGCGTTGTGAATAGCTTTGCAGCATCTCTGTGGAAACTGCCTCTCTTCGTGAAGAACGGAGCAATTATCCCGATGGCCAATCCTAACAATAATGTCTCTGAAATTAATAAAGGCATTCGCGCTTACGAAATCTATCCGTATGGAAACAGTTCGTTCACAGAATACGATGACGATGGTATTTCAGAAGAGTACAGACAAGGCAAGGGAGTTACAACAAAGATCGAATCGAGTGTTGATAAGAAGAACAATGTAACCGTTACCATTCATCCTGCAAAAGGAAGTTTCAATGACTTTGTGAAAGAGAAATCAACAGAGTTCAGAATCAATGTAACAGCAAAACCAAAGAAGGTGTCTGCCAAAATCGGGAACAAGAATGTTAAGCTAACTGAGGTGAATTCTATGGAAGAGTTCCTGAAGGGAGAAAATGTTTGTTTCTATGATGCTACTCCTAATCTGAACAAGTTTGCAACGAAAGGAAGTGAATTCGATAAAGTGGTGATTACCAAGAATCCACAGCTCCTTGTAAAGCTTGCAGCTACTGATATTACTGCAACTCAGACTATATTAAATATCGCAGGATTTGTATTTGAGCCTACTGATACATACCGAATCACAACAGGCACACTGACTGCTCCACAAGCGCAGATTACGGCAGAGAATACCGAAGCATATACATTGAAACCAACATGGAGCAAAGTGGCGAATGCCGATTTCTATGAAATTGAGTTCAACAGAATGATTTACACTACTATTAAGGACACAGAACTATTGTTTACTGACTTGACGGCCGAAACAACTTATTCGTTCAAGGTACGTGCAGTAAACAAAGATGGATATTCCAACTGGACAGAGTGCAGTGCTAAAACAAAATCGAATCCGTTGCAGTTTGCTATTCAGGGAATACAGGGCACAACAACAGCTTTGGATCAGGAAGGTTTCGAAGTGAACCGCTTGTTCGACTTTGCCGAATCGGGTGATATCTGGCATACCAAGTACAGAGAAAATGCTTTGCCATTCGATATGGTTATTGACTTGAAAACAGTGAATCAGCTAGATAAATTCCAATACTTGCCACGCACTGACGGTGGTAACGGAACTATGTTGAAAGGTACTGTTTATTATAGTACGAACAAAATGAACTGGACGGAAGCCGGTGCATTTAACTGGAAACAGAATGGCGATGTTAAGGTGTTTGATTTTGCCGGTCATCCAACAGCTCGATACATTAAGCTGTCTGTAACCGAAGGCGTTGGCAACTACGGTTCGGGCAGAGAATTATATGTATTTAAAGTGCCTGGAACAGCAAGCTATCTTCAAGGAGACATCAACAACGATGGCAAGATTGATGGTAACGACCTTACTTCTTATACTAATTATACCGGTTTAAGAATTGGTGACTCCGACTTTGGTTATATCAGCAATGGGGATATCAACAAGAATGATCTGATCGATGCTTACGATATTTCTGTTGTGGCAACACTACTCGAAGATGGCGTAAGCAATCAACAAACAGGAAAGGTTGACGGAAGCATTAAGATAAGTACGGCCAAACCGATGTATAACAAGGATGAGATAGTCGAAGTTCTTGTAAAAGGTGAAAACCTAAAATCTATCAACGCATTAAGTTTTGCTTTGCCATATAATCAGAGAGATTTTGAGTTTATGGGAGTACAACCACTGAATATGAAAAGTATGGAGAATCTTACTTATGACCGCCTTCATACAAACGGATCGAAAGCCCTCTATCCTACATTCGTAAACATTGGTAACAAAGAAGCAATTGAAGGTACAGCAGATCTGTTTATCCTGAAATTAAAGGTTAAGCACAAAGTGAAGTTCGACCTAAAAGCAGTGGACGGAATATTAGTTGACAAGAGTCTGAACACTCATAAGTTTTAAGAGATAAACATACCTTAATAAAAGCTATCTGGAGCATTGAGTTCCGGGTAGCTTTTTTGTTTGTCATTCTTTACTGTTTACACCGCACAGGTACCTTCACCTCCAAAATCTTTTCCCGTAATGCCGTTATACTCCGGATGCCTTTGAAGCCAAACCACTGCATACGAACAAGTAGCCACAGGCTTATACCCATTTTCAAGAGCATAATCGTAAGCCGCCTTTACTAAAGCAGAAGCTATCCCCCTACCCCCAATTTCATCGGGAACAATTGTATGACGGATATCTAGACCGCCGTCAATCAGTTTGTAAGAAACATGAGCAGTTACTCCATCAACTACCACACTGAAAATCTCTTTCTCCTTATCGTGTTCTATATTCATAATCATTCAGTAAATATTTCATCTTATCACAAATATAATAATTGAATCTATAATAAAACTAATTATCAATCTATAAAACTCAGATATTTATTGTTTTATCAGGATATATATTATTATGAAGATTATTAATAGACGAAATGCAAATTGAAAAATAATATTATCTTTGAACCCAGAACCATCTAATACAAAACTGTAATAAGACATGAGACACATTACAAAATCAATTATTGTTTTTTCATTTACTGTATTTTCATTATCCACTTATGCCCAGTCGGCTAAACAAACTAAGGGGTATAAGACCAGTGCTCTCGACAATTCTGCATGGAATTGTTCCGAGTGGATATCTGTTGCCAATGCTCCTGTAGTCACAGAGCGCATTAACGACAATTCACGTTCTGCAGATGGAGCAAACTGGTTTAAAAGTACTGTCAAAAACGATAAGAAAGTAAAGACAGCCCTGTGGATGACCACCGGACTGGGAGTCTACGACCTGTATGTCAATGGTACACCTATAGGAAAAGAGATTCTCAAACCAGGTTTCACTCATTATGCCAAAACCAAACGGTCGTTCACCTACGATGTTACCGATGCCTTCAAGAAGAATGCAGGTGCCGAAAATAGTCTTTCCGTACAGGTAACACCAGGTTGGTGGGCCGACAAGATTATCACTCCGGGCAACAACAATGGTATGATTGGAAAGAAGTGTGCCTTTCGCGGAGTGTTGAAACTCATCTTCACTGATGGTACCACAAAACTATATGGTACAGACACTAACAACTGGAAAGCAGGTATAGCAGGAAAAGTAAAACATGCAGCAATCTTCGATGGAGAAATCTTTGACGATGGAGAAACTGCAGGATACGACACTTCTGTTGCCCTTACCACTCCCGAAGTCAACAAAGAATTCAATGGCGTGATATTACCTTCTCAGGGTGCTGAAGTATATTTCCGAGAAGATCTGGCACTTAAACCAACAAGAGCATACATCTGGGATGACATAGAAGGGAAAAGCGACAAAGAATATGGTAAAGTGGTAATAACAAAAGAGTATTCCGATGGCAACATTATCACACTCATGCCACATCAGACACTTGTAGTTGACTTTGGGCAAAACTGTGCTGCAGTACCATCGTTTGTATTCCAGGCAGAAAAGGGAGTACAGATTCATTGCGAACCTGCAGAATTATTAAACGATGGTAATGGAGCCTACAGCAGAGGTATGGATGGTCCCGAAGGTAGCGTTCATCGCCTTAACCTTCGTACTCCAAACACAGGTATGATGCTTGATTATATCTTTGGCAACAACAAACCAGTTTGTTTCCAACCGCGCAACACCTTCTATGGATATAGATTTATCTCTATCGTTGCCACCGAGAAGGTCACTTTTAAAAGCATTCGTTCCATACCGATAACGTCTATCACCAAAGACATGGAGATAGGTAATATCACCACCGGCAACGAATCAATAAACCGACTTATATCCAACACTCTGTGGGGACAGCGCTCCAACTATCTGTCTATACCTACCGATTGCCCTCAACGCAACGAACGTTTGGGATGGACTGCTGATACACAAGTGTTTGCCGAGACAGGAACATTCTTTGGCAACACGCAAAACTTCTTCCATAAGTGGATGGGCGATATGCGCGATACCCAAAGTCCACAAGGAGGTTTCCCGGGTGTAGCACCATTTGGTCAATATTGTTCCGATGAGATTATGCGACTAGGATGGGCCGATGCCGGAGTAATCGTTCCATATACAGTTTGGAAACAGTTTGGAAATGTAGACATCATAAATGAGAACTGGACTTCCATGGAGAAGTTTATCAACCATGCTAACGAAACCCGTTACACTCACAACTTATTATTTGAAGAGAATAAAGGTTCACAGTGGGCCGACTGGTTAAGTTACGAACCATTGGAGACATGCAGTGGAAAGTCGAGAGATAAAAATGGGACACTTCCTGAAGCAGAAGAATACTGGAATTATCTTAGTGCAGCATACTGGTTGATGGATGCCGAGATGATGCGCGACATGGCTAAAGCCACTTCTCGTGACACAAAGAAATACGAGTTGATGATGCAGGAAGCCAAATCATATATCTTAGACAATTTCCTTACCACAGATGGCAAGTTTAAGTTGGACATTCTGAACACCATGCAGACCCCTGCCCTCTTTGCATTAAAAAATAAACTCATCAAAGGAAAGGCACGTGAAGAAATGATTACCCGTCTACGAGAAAATTTCAAAGCCCATGGCGACTGTCTGCAGACAGGATTCCTGGGAACATCAATCCTTATGCCTACGCTCACCGAAAATGGAATGATAGATGTAGCCTACAACCTACTCTTCCAACGTAAGAATCCATCATGGCTCTATTCTATAGATAATGGTGCAACAACCATCTGGGAACGCTGGAACAGTTATATGATAGAAAACGGTATGGGACCAAAGGGAATGAACAGTTTCAATCATTATGCCTACGGTTGCGTATGTGAATGGATATGGGAAACAGCAGCCGGCATCTCTGCCGACCCAGCAAAACCAGGATTCAAACATATCATCATGTCCCCTGTTCCCGACAAACGATTAGGTTATATCAATGCACAGTATAAGTCGGCTGCAGGAACAATAAAAAGCAGTTGGAAATACAAAGGCAACAAATGGATCTGGAAGTTCACCATTCCAAAAGGTGCAACTGCCTCTGTCACCATCCCTGGCAGTAAAGAAACAAAAGAGTACAAGGCAGGAACTTATACAGTTGTTGCAAATATGTAATTCTTTGTTTCAATCGAGTAGGAGGAATTTCACTCAAACATATAAAATGTATCTCGTGTGGAAAAAGGGTTACCAACAGTAGCTATCGGTATCTATCTGCGAATTCTTTATGCTCTGCAGTTAGATGATGATATTCTTCTTTTAGCCAAAGAAGATACTATGGGCAAAGCGCTACAAGACTTGAATCTGAAGCAACGGGAAAGAGCTTCAAAGAAAGGTTAATATTACTCACATATTTTATCGTTTGTGATTTAAGAAATGAGTCTATGACCAAAAAACAAGCAATACAGCTCTTTGAGCAAAAACAAGTACGCACAATTTGGGACGATGAACAGGAGAAATGGTATTTTTCTATTGTTGACGTAGTTAGCATCTTAACAGATAGTGCTGACGGCAGAAAATATTGGAATAAGCTGAAAAAGAGACTCAAAGAAGAAGGAAATGAAACGGTGACAAATTGTCACCAGTTGAAAATGCAAGCAGCAGATGGGAAAATGCGTTTAACTGATGTTGCCGATACCGAACAACTATTCCGTCTTATTCAATCTATACCTTCACCTAAAGCTGAACCTTTCAAACAATGGATGGCAAGCGTTGCAAGTGAGCGGTTAGACCAGATTCAGGATCCGGAACTTTCTATTGAGCAGGCTATGATGGACTATAAACGTCTTGGATATTCTGATAATTGGATAAACCAACGACTAAAGTCTATTGAGATACGTAAGGACTTAACAGATGAATGGAAGAAGCATGGTTTACAGGAAGGTATTCATTTTGCTACTTTGACTGATATAATCTACCAAACCTAGGCAGACAAAACATCCAAAGAGTACAAACAATTCAAGGGATTGAAGAAAGAAAAAGAAATAGCAAAAAATTAAGCACTTATAAATTCAGCTCAACAAAATTGATTATAAAGTATTTCTTCATATCTTTACAATCATAATTAATTACTGGTAAATAGTATCTTATTATAAACTAAAATGGTGCAACAAATTCAGCATATCGATGTGTTAAATCCATAAAACCCATTAAATTAAAAGGAAATAGTTGTTTTAATAGCTGAGTAAAGGAAGCTCAAAACGGTTTCAATTCGTACAATAATACCGACGTCAAAAACTTTAGTATAGAATAACAAAACCTCCTAAAGTCGGTAGACGAAATTTATTGAATAAAAGCAAATAAAAAAATATGGCACGTATATATGATAATATCGAGATTTCATTCACAGAAGGTCTAAAAGGTATAATTTCAAACAATGGTGTTAAAAGAGTTGATTTTTGTGTGGGATACTTCAATTTAAGAGGATGGAAAACAATTGTAAATGAAATAGATAAACTTCCGGGTGATTTTGTGTCTGAAAAAGATGAACGTATTTCTAGGACATGCCGTCTTCTTATAGGAATGCACAGACCACCAGATGATTTGATTAAATCATTTTACTCGATAAATAAAAATGATTTGATAGATACTGAATCTGTAAAAAAATGCAAACGACAAATAGCGAATGAGTTCCGCAAACAGTTAACTATGGGAATTCCAACCGCTTCAGACGAATGGACTCTTAGAAGGTTATCAGCTCAGATGAAGGAAGAACGGACTTGTGTAAAATTATACTTAAAAGAGCCACTTCATGCTAAATTATACTTAGCTTATAGACCTGATGACCATTTTAATAAGATTCAAGCTATAATGGGAAGTAGTAATCTAACTTATAGCGGTTTGTCGAAGCAAGGTGAATTAAATGCCGAATTTGGAGATAGTGATAGTGCTAAGAAATTAGCAAAATGGTTTGATGATCGTTGGGAAGATAGGTATTGTGTCGATATTACGAAGGAGTTGATTGAAATTATAGATGAAAGTTGGGCGAGCGACAATATTATTCCTCCATATTACATATACTTAAAAACTGCATATCATTTAAGCCAGGAAGCACGTAATGGTATTAATGAATATGAATTACCTACTGAATTTAAAGAAGATTTATTTGAATTTCAGGAAACTGCCGTGAAGTTAGCAGCACGCCATTTGGATAAAAGAGGGGGGGCTATGATTGGTGATGTTGTAGGGTTGGGTAAAACCATTACAGCTTGTGCTATAGCAAAAGTATATGAGATGAGAAATGCTTGTAGTACACTGATTATTTGTCCTGCTAATCTTCAAGAGATGTGGAAGAAATACATCATTAAATATGACTTAAAAGCAGATGTCGTTTCTATTTCTAAAAAGCTTGATTACAAGCATATGAAATATTACCGTTTAGTAATAGTAGACGAAAGCCATAATCTTAGAAATAACGAAGGGAGCAGATACAGAAATATCAAAGAGCTCATAGAATATCAAGGTAGTAAAGTATTGCTTCTTACCGCTACACCATATAACAAAGATTACAGAGATTTAAGTAACCAATTAAAATTATTCATAGGAGAAGATACTGATCTTGGTATTCAACCAGAAGGTTACATTCGTCAATTAGGCGGAAGTAGAGAATTCTCGATGAAACATAGCGAAGATTTTATTAGAAGCATAAAAGCCTTTGAAAGAAGTACAGATACTGATGATTGGCGGGAATTAATGAGATTATTCTTAGTTCGAAGGACTCGAACATTTATTAAGGATAATTACGCACCAACAGATCCGAATAATAATCGAAAATACCTCGAATTTAAAGACGGTACCAAATCATATTTCCCTGAAAGGCTACCTAAAGCAATAAAATTTCCTATAAAAGAAGGTGACCAATTTAGTCGATTATATTCTCAAGAAATGATGGATTTAATGGGGGCATTAAAATTACCTCGTTATGGATTGAGTCGCTATATATCGGAAAAAAAACAAGCAGAAGCTTCTGAATCTGAAATGCAAGTTTTGGAGAATTTATCTCGCGCAGGAATTCGTATGATGGGATTCTGTCGAACAAATTTTTTCAAAAGATTAGATAGCAGTGGAATATCATTTTTGATATCTTTATATCGCCACATCTTGAGAAATTCTATTTACTTGTATGCTATTGATAAGAAGCTTCCACTCCCTATTGGAGTCGAGAGTAATTTACCAGATGGATACAGAGACGATGAGGATGTTGAAAATTCATTGTTTGATGAGAATATAGACAAAAACAAGAATAACGAAGAATACAATGTGATTAGTTTTTGTGATGAGTATGAAAAATACATTAAACTTGGCGAAAAGCATTATAACATAATTTCAGCAGATAATAGAAGTAATGTATCATGGATTAGTAGTCAATATTTCACACGTACACTTAAACAAACTTTAAAGCAAGACTGTGACGTTTTAATACAAATGTTAAAATTGTGTGGTTTATGGAAGCCAGCCGAGGATCAAAAATTGAAGGCATTGATGGATATAATTGAAAACAGTCATAAAAATGATAAAATAATCGTATTTACTCAATTCTCCGATACTGCAAACTACATCGCAAATCAACTACAGAACATGGGGGTTAATAATGTAGGTTGCGTAACAGGTGAGACTGCCAATCCATCTGATATGGTCGAACGCTTTTCTCCTATTAGCAATAAAGTTGAGTATCCATTAACTTTGGACAAACAATACAGAGTACTAATTGCAACCGACGTATTAAGTGAGGGACAAAACTTGCAAGATTCTCATATCGTAGTAAATTTTGATTTGCCTTGGGCTATCATACGCCTTATTCAAAGAACTGGTCGTGTTGATCGAATAGGACAAACTGCAGAAGAGATTTTTTGTTATTCATTCTTTCCAGCAGATGGGGTTGAGAACATTATTAATCTTAAACGAAGATTAAATGACAGAATCAATGAAAGTGCAGATATTGTTGGAGGTGACGAAATCTTTTTTGAAGGTAATGAGCAAAATCTAACAGATTTATACAATGAAAAAAATGGAGTGCTGGATGAAGAAGATGATGGTGAAGTAGACTTAGCGTCACAAGCATTCCAAATATGGAAAACAGCTACAGAAGCAAATCCTAAATTAAAGAAAATTATTCCGAGCCTTAACAATGTTGTATATTCAACCAAGACTAACACTTATGGAACGTTAAAAGAAGGGGTTATCACTTACGCAAAAACACCTGAAGGTAATGATATGCTAACTTGGATGGATAAGAAAAACAACGTTGTCACTCAGTCTCAACAAACCATACTTAAAACGTTATCTTGTTCCATTGATGAACCAGCACAAACAGCCATAGATTCTCATCACGATATTGTTGCAAAGTCATTAGCCCTAATGCAACAACAAGAAGTGCGCACAAGTGGTATATTGGGTAGCAGATTTAGTACTAAATATAGGCTATATACACTACTTGACGGATATTGCAAACGTGAACAAGGCTCTTTGTTCTTAAGCGATGAAGTTAAATTAGCTACAGACGACATATACAACTACCCACTTCGTGATAACGCAAAATACATTTTGGGCCAACAACTCAAAAGAGGTGCAAAAATTGAGGATATTGTCGATATGGTAACAGAGCTTCGTAAAAACGATGAACTGTGTATCATTAACGAAGAAGATTCACAACATAACGAACCACAGATTATTTGCTCAATGGGATTAAAAAACATAGAATAGTTATGAACAGAACGCTATTTAATAGATATATCACAGATGCTAATTTCAGCACTTTATTTAATGAATTAGGTTGGGACAATATTCCTGCTTACCAATACGATGCGTCAATCTCTATTGATGAGATAAATTATGAGATGAAAGCTATTACTCGTAAAAGTGGATTTATTGTTTATACTTGCGAGGTTGATATAATACCTCAAAATGCTACGTGCCGTAAAATTGATATGCGATTGCGTAAATATTCAAACGACTACATCTTAATCTTTGTACAACGTAACAGCAAACATCATTTATGGATTGCACCTATTAAAACTGTTGAAAAAAGAGATTTAGTAACAATTGAATATGCAACCTCAGCGCAAGCCGATTTCTTATTTAGCAAATTAGACAGTATTAGTTTCGATATAGATGAAAATGTTACAATTGTCGATGTAACAGCTCGTATACATGAGGCTTTTGAAGTAAATTCAAGCAAAATCACTAAAGATTTTTATGCGGGATTCAAGAAGCAACACAATTCTTTTGCTTCATTTATACAAGGCATTGAAGTAGATGGTGATAAACAGTGGTACGCTTCTGTAATGCTCAACCGTCTGATGTTTTGCTACTTTATTCAGAAGAAAGGTTTTTTGAATTTCGATGCAGATTACTTGCGTCATAATTTGGAATTGAGCCAGAAGCAACGTGGCGAAGATAAATTTTTCAAAAGTTTCTATAAAGGTTTTTTGCGCGCTTTATTCCATGGAGGTTTGAATAATCCAAAGCACAATTCTGATTTTGAAAAGGTTTACGGACGTATACCATACCTTAATGGAGGTATGTTCGATGAGCATCAATTGGAAAAGCAATATGCCGATATAGATATTGCTGATGACGCTTTTGAAAATCTATTCGCTTTCTTTGATAAATGGTGTTGGCATCTTGACATCCGAATAACCGCTACCGGCAAGGACATAAACCCCGATGTGCTAGGTTATATATTTGAACAGTACATCAACGACCGAGCTAATATGGGAGCATATTACACGAAAGAGGATATTACTGAATATATAGGCAAAAACTGTATTATACCATTCTTGATTGACGAAATTACCAAAACTTCATCAGCTAAAGACTTCAAGTCAGAAGGTTTTGTTTGGAAAATGCTACGCGAAAGCGGAGATAAATACATCTACGATGCTGTTAAAAAAGGTGTAAAATTGTCACTCCCCGATTACATTGAACAAGGTATTAACACCTCAAAACCAAACTTATTAGAACGCCGTGCTCGTTGGAATGAAAAGACTGATGAACAACTGGCACTTCCTACAGAAATATGGCGTGAAACGATTGAAAGACGCTCTCGATATAACGATATAATAAATAAAATCAATGCAGGCGAAATCACACAAATTAATGATTTTATTACGTATAATCTCGATATCCGCTCGTTTGTATATGATTTGTTAGCAAATACTACCGATCACCTTTTCGTTAAACATTTCTATACAGCATTACAGAAAGTCACAATCTTAGACCCTACCTGTGGTTCTGGCGCATTTTTATTTGCAGCACTTAATATATTAGAACCACTTTACGAGATATGTATTTCTCGTATGGAAGAATTTAATACAACTAACGAGAAACTATTCACAAATGAATTAAGCGAAATAGAAAATAAATATCGTAGTAATATACAACACTTTATATACAAAAGCATTATACTTCGCAACCTTTATGGAGTTGATATAATGGTTGAAGCTACTGAGATTGCCAAACTGCGTCTATTCCTAAAGATGGTAGCTGTAGTCGATGTTGATAGACATGCAGACAACCTTGGTTTAGACCCTCTACCAGATATTGATTTTAATATCCGTTGTGGAAATACATTGGTAGGATATGCCACTAAAGAAGAACTAAATAAAGATTTAACCTATGGCGATTTTTTTGCCAATCAAGAGTTCAAAGAAAAAGTAGAGAACGAAATGGAAAAGGTTGCTATGGCTTATGAACGCTTCAAGGAGATTCAACTTAACCAACAAGATGATATAGTTGTATTCAAACAAGCAAAAATAGCTCTTACTGAACGCCTTGCAATCTTGAATGATGTTCTTAATCACAGATTGTATGGTATAAACAACGCGCTCACCTACGAAGATTGGCATTCTTCACACCAACCGTTCCACTGGCTAGCTGAATTCTATCAGATTATACAAGGCAATGGTGGGTTTGATGTTATTATTGGAAATCCACCATATGTGGAATATACCAAGAAAGATAAACAAACTCATAAAGCTATTTGTGATAAATATAAACTTGAAAAATACAAAACAATTAAATGTAACAACTTATACGCTTTTGTCATTGAAAGAAGTTGCACTATAATTAGAAATAATAATATTGGAATTATTGTTCCCTTAACAATAGCATCTAATAATAATATGCAGATATTAAGAAACTATATCTGTAATATTGGAACTGTTTATTTTAGTCACTATGAAATACGTCCAGCAAAATTATTCGAAGGCGTAGAACAGAGGCTGTCTATTTTTATCATCAGGCAAGAGACTTTCAAAAAAATATATAGTACTTCTGTTACAAGATGGCGTTCCGAAGATAGAAATTCGCTTTTTAGACTTACAAAATATGCAAAATCATTTAATAATAATAATATTTGGAGATTATCATCTACAATTGAAAGTCAAATTTATGCTAAATTTATTAAGCATAATCCTGTTTCTTTATACTTATCACAAACATTCAAAACAGAGAACAAAATATGTTATCGTACAGCAGGAGTTAGATATTGGATAATGTTTCTCTTAAATGGGTTTAACTCTGATTCACTAAGCAATAAAGAATCATCATTTATTGAAAGAGATATGGCTCCATTCTATATGAGTGTTTTTAACTCTAACTTGTTTTGGTGGTATTATGCTATCAATTATGATATGTTTAATCTTAAAGATTATATGATTTTCAATTTTAGATTAAATTATATATATGATAAAGCATTGATCGATTTGGCATATAAATTAGAATTAGACTTAGATAATAATAAAAATGAATTAATTACCAATAGTAAGACAAGAGGAACCGTAGCTTCGTTTGTATATAAGAAAAAGAAATCGAAGCTAATTATTGATGAAATTGACAAAGCCTTAACAAAACACTATGGGTTCAACGATGAGGAGCTTGATTTCATCATAAACTACGATATCAAATACCGTATGGGGGACGAATTGGAGGGAGGAGAATGAACAATAAAAGGCCATTAACTAAAGAAGGAAAGCAACGTCTACTATTTTCAACGTAAAAGATGATATTATCAATGTCAAGTAGAGTCGATGTTTGGATACATTATTACATGTTAATTAATAGAATAAAGAAACAATTCAATATTGAAAAAGCAACTGAATTGATAATCGTAGATGATTTACTTAGTCTTGCCATCTATATATCCTTTATATATATTGATTTAGCAAGTGTTATAAGGATATTCCTGTCTTCAACACTAAGTTATGAAAAACGTTATGAATTAAATTATAATGAATACTAATCTTGGAAATAAGGAATTAATAAAATTATCAATAGTAGCATTTCTTGCCTCTCGCACTATATCGTCGGAAACGGTACTAAAATGTTATGATTGGGCAACTGAGCAAAAAAAATTAGGCAATTGCGTAGTTAGCGGGTTTCATTCAAAACTCGAAAAAGATGTTTTGCACTTCCTACTAAAGAGTAAAACTCCAACCATATTAGTTCTAGGACGCGCGCCATACAAGAAACTACCCAAAGAGTTTGAAGTTGCAGTTAGTGAAGAAAGGTTACTAATAATATCAATATCTGACGCAATGAGACAATCAAACGAGACTGCTTTTGCTAGAAATAAATATATAATCTCTATTGCAGACGAGATAGTCTTCGGTTCTCTTAATAAAGAAAGTTCACTATATCCTTTATATGAAAAAGCTAAAGCTAATGGAAAACCGATAAAAGTATTATAGTTATGACAAAGTAAAAAGAATTATACACAGCAATCAATACTTTTAAAAAATGCAGCTTTAAATTCGAGCAATGAGCTACTAAAAAAATCACGAGTTGGAGAAAGAAAATAATCCCTCCTTTTGTTAACAGAAACCATAAAACAGGCACTTAGTCTGGTTCAGCATGAATTGAATTGTGAGAGAAATATTTAATCTGCTTTATTCTAAAGGCCTCGAATTCGAGGCCTTTAGAATAAAGCAGATAATACCTAAATTAGTCTCAAACTAAAAGCTTCAGAATATGGAATCAGTTTATTTTCCTGAGAGTAATTGATCCATGCATCTTCTTTGTGACTTTCGGCTACAATCTCATCTGTTTTCATAGGCTGGATGATACGAACAATCGTTTCCAAAGTCTCTTTTTCTTTTTCATCGAACAACGATAAATCATATTCATCACAAGTTAGGCGTGTGCTTTCCATATCGTGAGCAAGTACTATTTCTTTGTTTATGCCATCAATGTTATCATAAATGGTATTATAATGAACCGGAACCGGACCAAATTGAATAGCCTGATAATTAAGTCCGCTGATTGAAATACCGAAACGCTTGTAATGATAGAAGTCAGCATAAAACATTTCTTTATTCAATTTTGTAGGAAATATGGATTTGGAATTACATACAAAGTATTTTATCATTTCCATAAGTTTTTGAACATTAGGATGCTTAAAACCATTATAAACAGACCGCTTAATATCTTTATAAAAAAGACTCTGTTGAGCTGAACACGTTACTTTATCGGAAGCACAACTTATTGCTTCTGATACTTTTAGATATTCATCTATTTCAAATTCCTCCTTACTGGCTTCCAGAAGTCCTAAAATAACTTGTTTGTTTTGCATAGCCAGAATCATTTTCCCATTTGATTCAGATGGTATTTGTCCATTCTCATATTGGGCATACTGATTAGCTCCAAATCCTAATATTCTTGTTATTTGGGAGTAGTTCAACTTATAGCGTGTTCGGATTTCTTTGATTTCTTCAGGAAAAGGAATACCATGTTTTACTCTATACTGAGAATAGAGATCGTTGAATAAGAGTTCGTCCTGTTCCGTAGTAGTGAACTTTTCCCCAGTGTCTTCGCACATATAATAGCAAACATGTACCGAATATGTTTCTTTTCGGAACTCATGTTCTTCTACAGTACTAAATTCCTTAACCTTTCCACCGGTAAAAGGACTAACCATATCTACATATTTTTCCATATTCATTTGTTTTTAAATACTATTTGAATGCATATTTCATCGGAAATTCTGCTGTATGAAAAGAAATGCAAATGGTTCTGTTATTTGTATTACCCATAGATATCTTAATATACAATTCTGTACCATCATAATCTTTGCCAAACACCCACATATCTCCAAAACCAATAGCATCAATAGTCTCAACATAATCATCAACCTCTATCTCTTTGATAATTTCCTCTCTGGCATGTGGAGTGATGCCTAGTAATTTCAAAGCTTCAATATTCTTATCTCTATTCAAGAAAATAATTCCCCATAGGCTGAATTTAGGTTTGAATTGTCGGAGAAATGCCTCAACTTCTTGCTCTGATTTTACCATCTGTTCTTTTGAAAACAAAAATAAGGATTTCTAATCTATGAAACAAAGATATCCACTTTAAAGTTTAATATAATATTTATATTTAACTATAAAATGAAAATAATTGAAATAAAAGAAGATATTATACCTTACTTATTTAGTATAAAATAATAGTTCCACAATTTATCGCAATTTCTCAAATTCATCTCCCATATCCCCCACTAAAACACCTAAAAAGCCCTAACAAAAGGGCTTTCAACTAGTAGCAGATAAAAAAGTTCAACTTTTCATCTGCTACTAAATCAAAACTATCTCCCACTAAATTGGGCGTTCCGCAACATCATAATAGGTATTCCCGTTAATCCTTCGGCTGGGGATGTTTAGCTTTTTAAGGATACGCCCAAAATGAATGGCTCTTGTGGCGGTTAGCTTAATTCCACTTTTCTTCTGCAACTGAGTGAATATTTCCACGGCAAGAAGTTCACTGCTCTCCTCGCCTGTTTCTGCGGGGCGATAGTATTGGTGGAAGAGTTGCTCAGCTGCCGGGGTTTGTTCGAACTCGCGGTTTTTGTTCATAAGTATAGCCTCATCGTCAGCGTTAAACCAATAGCGTTCTCCGCTTTGCAGCTCACTGATTGCCTGGGTATAGAGCTGCTCGTGGTTAATGGGTTGTGTATCGTCTATCTTTCCGGTTAGCAGGATGCAGATGAAACGACGGCCACCGGATTCATCGGTCAGCAAGTCGGCATGATTACTGGTGGCAATGAATGATGCATAACGGCGAAGCTCCTGCACGGCGGTTTTGTGCGGCTTGCGGGTGTTCACCACCGGTTTCTGAAGAATGTGCTTCAGAAAGGCTTGATTGCCTGCACTAATTTGGTCGAACTCATCAATGTTGACCAGCGCAAACCGATTAAGGGAGAGCTCGGCATCGCGCTTTCTGCTGAAGTCGATGCTGTCCGTGTAGTAGGCACGCAACTGTGGCGGAATTATATTGAGGCAGAAGGTGGATTTTTTATATCCTTGCGGACCAACGAGCAATGGTGCTGTGCTATTCGCGTGCTTTTTATCTGTACCTCTCCAATGAGCCGTCATGCAGAGGAACCAGCGGTGGAAAAAGTTGGGCCAATGCGGATTGTCGCACGGCACTGTATTGGCTAAAGCACGAATACGATCTTTCCCGTCCCACTTGGGAAGTGCAGAAAGGTAGTGTTCAATGGGTGAAAATAGCGGAACTCTGTCTGAATAGACGTATCGTTTCACGTCTCTGTCCCACAGCTGCAGACCTTCGAACTGGGCATTGAGGGCAATGCTGTTCAATGCTCTGTCAGTAATGGGACGGAAATCGAAAATGAATGAGTTGCGCTCTCTGTATTCCACCTCGGTGGTCTGTGTGTTATAGCGGAATTCATAACGGCGTTTCATAAACTCATCGGCTTTCATCGCCATACTCTGCTCGGGGCGGATGCAAGGCTTTTCTCCAAAATTCTTCCCTATAAGATATGCGTTGTGAATGGTTTGCCTCAATTCTACTTCTTTTTCTTTCATGCCAAAATGAAGTATTGCGCCATTCACCACCTCTTCTTCGGGAATGCCCGACTTGAAACAGTTATTGGCCAATGCCACCAAAAGCGGCTTCACTCCTTCTTCTTTCGAGCAGCCGGGAGTTTCGCTCAATGCGGCACTTAAAGAGGTTTCAAACAGGGTGGAGACAACTCTGCTTCGTTCATATCCCGGAACAAGTCGCTGCAGAGGATTGCTCTCTTCCTGCACCGCCTCCTGATAGGTGGTTTCGGCAGGCATTTCTGTGGGCTGTTCCTGACGGATGGCCTGCGCATGGGGCGCAACATACAGTTCGGGATCAAAAGAGAGACGGCAACTATGCTCCAATGATGGCTTGTTTATTGTTATGGGAAATGGTATCTGAGACTGATATAACAGGACAGCACGACGATAGGCATGTGCATGAAACAGTTCCGCTTCCCTGTATGTTTGCGGCAGAGTACCGTCGGGAAGGGTAAATGGCACAAGTATCTTCAAAGTTTTGCCCGTAGAGCCGATAAACGCTGCTTTTGTCTGTGGAAAACCAGATGCAATGTGGCGAATGCTGGCAGCCTCATCCATGCCGGAAAGGTTGTTGACCTCCAGTAATACCAGTCCGTTGTATTGCTTCATCACCTGAGTTTCATTTTCTTTTTTAAATCCAGCGGCAAATAGTATCCGAGGGACTTTCTTTGCATAAATATTGCTTTCTTCATCGCTATGAATTTGTAAAGAATGTCGCATCATTGTAACCAAGCACTCTTTACCCTCATTTTTGATGTTATCTAATAAAGTTTCTAACTTTACCATACGTTGTGTTTTCTTCTCTCCAAGGCTTCTAATCTGTGTTATATTCATATCTGTTTTATTGTTTTGTGGCATAAAGATAATGCAAAAAAGAGTTATAAACCAAATAACAACAGCGTTATTATTTAATTATTTTTTACCGAAAAACAACAGGGGAATTAAGCTATTTACAGGCGTAACATAAGCAAAAACTTAAGGAAATATTAGTAAGCCCGCATTCGAGGGCCCATGGGCACACAGCCGTGAACCCATGGGCCCTTGAATGCAGGCTTATCGGTTCACGACTGCGGGCTTACTTAGCATTAAGGAAAGAATTATATAACAGACTAGATAAAACACGATAGTAGTAACCGACTTTCAGGAAGAGGCTTGAACCCTAAAATGAATGAAGAAAAGTAATCGCTGCACCCAAGCATTATGTCGAAAAAGAGCTACCTCATCACGGGTAATTCCGGAAGAAATCTTGCGGCTTTCTTTGGGCACAAAAAATAAAAATTGAGCTATTACAAACTAGTGACAGATGCAGGATTTAGTAGCAGATAAAATTGTATAAAACATTTATCTTCCACCAGATTAATCATCTGATTATAGGATTATTAGATGTATTTTAGTGGCAGATGGGAGATGATTATGCATTTTTCGTTTTTTTCTAATAGAAAAAGCGGATAGATCGTATTTAATCTATCCGCTTGTTTCAAAATAATTGCAATTGTAAAGTTTGCCAGTTCTTTACTTATTCAGTGCTACCTCTGTAAATACAGCTTCACCACCTTCGGCAAATATACCCCAGGGGTTCTGATTCATTTGATAAATTCGGTTACTCAATGCAATAACACCGTTTACGTAAATAACACAAACTGAATTTTCCACCACAATTACCACTTTAAATTGTTTATTTTCAGGTATTGTAAGAGGAGTTGAAGTACGCGTAGCCAATACGTTGCCGTCTTTTATGTAGTCCAGTTTCAACGTTTTACCAGTTAAATCGAATACCAGATCATGTACCTCACTGCGAGCACCTCCGGCACCAAACTCAAAACCAAAACGGGTAGCCGTACTTGCATTTACTGTAGCCGTAATTTTATATGTTCCTTTTTGACGATCAAACAGTGCTATGGCCTTGCCACTTGTACCATTCAATGTATAACTATTGTCTTGCACTTGTGCATTGTTATTTACCAAGGCCTTTAGAGCTACTACGTTGTTTAGTTTCTGATCAACCGATGCGGGGATAGTTACATTCAGCGTTCCGTCACTATTTTGTGCCAACTGGTGAACAACCAAAGAACCTGCCCAACCATAATCACTGGTATCATTATTTCCAGTACGAGTAGGACACCATCCGAATAAGAAACGATTTGTACCGTCACTTGCAGTCTTTCCGGCATAGTAAGCAATGCCATCCAGAGCTGAATAGGAAGGAACTTTCCAGTCGTTAGTTCCTACAATCCGATAACGATAGTGCACTTTGCGATCATTATTAGCCCAGTCCCAATTAGAGTAAACCAAATATTGGTAATTTCCCATAGTAAATACATCCGGGCATTCCATTACTCGTTCTCCATTATAGTAGAACGGTTCTTCCAGTTTCCAGTTCATCATATCGGTAGAAGAGTATTGTGCAATAACTGCTTGCCAGTCATTCACTGCTGCCACATAACCACGGGTAGTAATGAACATCTTATAAACGTTACCTTCTTTCATAACGAATGGGTCCCGGAATTCGTTAGCATCATATCCGTTGGCAGCCTGAAGTGAAAAATTAGTTTGCTTAGTCCAAGTCTTCATATCCTTTGATGTAGCTAAATAAATTTTCTCAGCAGGATTCAGATTTGCATTGTGTGCAGTGTAATAAGCATAATAGGTATCGCCCGCTTTTATTACCGAACCTGTACCCAAAGCATCTTCCTGGCTACCGTCTGCTCCGCAAGGAATTACTTCGCCGTTATCTTCATACGTCATAAAGTCGCTTGTAGTTGTCTTTGCCCAAGGGTGAAAAGTGGTTGCTCCATCACGTGCATCAAACAAGTAGAACACATGATATTTCCCATTTTCGTAAAAAGGCATAGGATCACCCACCCAGCCATTGGATGGTTTCCAGAAGGAAGCGTACGTCTGGTGTAAGTCGTTTACATCGAAATAAGAAGGAGCAGAAAGATCTGCATTTGGATCGTTGCACACGTATTCCTGATCACTGCAAGCCGTAAGGCTTGCAAGTGAAAGGAGAGTTGTTACAATATAATTAAGTTTCATAATTCTTCAATTTTATTATTTAGCCAGATAATTCAAAATATTCCCAGTCAGAGTCTCAAGGTTGTCAAGATAAGAATTAGCAGGTGATCCATCTTCATTATACCAGTCATAACTTTCCACAGCAATGGTGATAGTAGCTCCATTACCATTTTGACGTTCGTATTCAGTAATAATGGAACGTTGATTCATAGCATCGTCCCAATAGAAACTAGCTAGCTGTTTACCACCATTCTCGTTTTGCCATTTTGCTACGTCGAAATTGTAACCCGTCCATGTATCAAAATTCCAGATGGCATTGTGTCCTTTCACCTTCACTCCCTTACCCATGATATAGAAGCGTGATGTTTCTCCAATTTCCATACGCAAACCTTTAAAGATAGGATGGTTTTCGTGACCGGTGAATCTCATTCCCCAATTTTCGCCTAAGGTTGAAGGACTATTTCCATACCCCCAGTCATTATTCCACATTTTCCCCTTTTTGGCAATATCAAGTGACGTTCCCAAAGAAGCACCTGCAGAAGTAAGTAATAAACCTCCTCCTTGTGCGTGGAACTTCTTCAACGCATCTATAACTGTTGCATCGGTAGCAATAGACGGAATTTCAAGTTTATCAGGGTCACAATGATACCAAAGCACACCGTACTTACTTAAATCGGCCCCTTTCTTGATAGCATCAAAGGATATATATACAGGGTCTACAAAATTCTCAGATAACCAGTTCCATGCAGCTTTTTCATCCAAATTAGTAATTTCACCGGCAGTAGCAGCTTCTCCTAAGAATCCTACTGGAGTAAGATCAGTAGGCACTACTGTTACTTTATAGGTAAATGTTTCGTCCAGATAGGAGATATTGTAATTCACCGGACTCGTAAAATCAAGAGTCATTGCAGTTGGTGATACTATTTTTGCCCCATCGGTAATTGTAAATTTGGGGGTTAAAGCTGTAACATCTTCCCCTTTTGGATAAAGTACTGTAATAGTACGGGCTGACTGATCAATAACCCCTTTATATTTGCCGATTGAAAACGTTAGGATTTTTGTTTTATCACTTACGTGAGAAGCCACAACATTATAATCATGATAAAGATTCCCATTTACAACACGGTAAACTGTCACTTTTGATAGGTCAATTGGTCCTTCAGGATTTTCAGGGCTTACAATATGTGCACCTTCAGATAGAGTTATAACAGGTTTGATCTTGGTTAAATCGGTTGCAGAAGGGAAAACTAATTCAATAAGACCAGATGTTTCATTCAATGTTTCTAATTTAGCATTCGCAGAAAAGGTCTTTATTTTTACCTCACCCGAATTGCTTATTCCATTGTAATCTTCGCTACATGATACTAAACTTAATATCATTATCAAAGAAAAGAATATGTATATAGATTTTTTCATTTTAATATCTCTTTATAAATTGTAATTTGACTACATTATTTCCATCCTGGATTTTGCTTATACACCCCATTTGTAAAATTTATCTGTTGCTGAGGTATTGGAATGTATTCATCCTGATTCTTATCAAACTTGCCAGCAGAAAGGAATGAACGTCGGGCAGACTCGCTATTGAAATAATTGTTCATAACCTGACTGGCAATGCCCCAACGTACAAGATCAAAGAAACGATTTCCTTCCATTGCTAGTTCCAAACGACGTTCCCAACGAAGTGCCTGACGAGCAAAATCTTTATTCCATACACAATTTACTCCATTTTTATACAAGGAAATATTAAGATTATTTGCATACGGGATAAATGTGGTACTATTCTTGGCACGTTCACGAATCATATTGATAAGTGGAAGTGCTTCTTGTTCACGATTCAGTTCTATAAGAGCCTCAGCACGCATTAATACAACATCTGCATAACGTAGTACAATTCTATTTTTAGAGTTTCCATAAAATGGAGAGACATTTACGAAACAGTCACATGAAGGATCTACATTTTCTTTTAAAGAAGCATACAGACCATAAACAGAAGGATTTCTATTCCATTTCTCTTGATAAATTAACTCTTCATTGTACTTATAGGGTACTCCAGGAAGAGCAACTGTATGATATAAACGTGGGTCTACTTTATCAAGAGTTTTATCGTAATTTTTATTATTAAAGGAGTCAAATTCTGGTAATCCGTTAGCTGTTTTAAAAGAATTCACCAAATTTTGACTTGGTTTATGGAAGTCACAACAACCTAATCCCATTGGCACAGAAAGTACATCTCCCCAATTCAAGCGACCAAACATAGTACCGTCTCCTGTAGAATATTGTACTGCAAACAATGATTCAGGTCCGTTTTGATAGGCTCCCGGTAAAAAGTTACATGCTATATCCGGCTCTAACTTATAAGAAGAATTCATCACTACCTGGGTATAATCTAATACCTGATTTAAATCCTGAGCGTTTATTTCTGTCACACTATTTTTCTCATCCTGACGGTAAGCCTTGAAAATGTACGCTTTTGCAAGATAAGCAGCCGCTGCAATCTTATTGGCTCTTCCAACCTGACTTTGAGCTACCGGTAATAAATCGTATGCTTTTTGAAAGTCATTGCAAATAAATTCCCATTGTTTGTCATTAGGTAATGTATTAGGTACCTTATCATACTCATTCAACGGAGTATCTTCATCAACCAAAGGAATATGTCCAAAAACTTCTTTTAGCATAAAGTAGAAATGTCCTCTCAAGAAATACATTTCTCCCATACGGGCGTCTTTATTAGGAAATTGAGATTTATCCACACTTTTCAAAACACTAAGTGCAGAGTTGGCACGCGAGATTGCTTCATAAATAAAAAACCATAAGCCATCTGCTTCACCAAAATCTGATTTTATATTTTCTGATATTTCATAAAAATGAAAGTTTACAATATCATTTTCATCATTACCACCTTTATATGCATCATCGGAACGTACGTTACCATATGGCCAAAGACTGAAAGGTTTATCATAATGGTCGTTTCCTAAAGAAGAATAAGCTGCAGATACTAGTCCTTCTATCTGCTCAGGACCTTTAACCTGTTCTTCATCAAGGATTCCCTGAGGAGTTTCATCAAGAAAGTTACAACTATTGAGCATTAATGCTGAAACAGAAGCCAAAACTAAATATTTAATTTTTTTCATTGTACGAGGTCTTTTTAAAATGAAACATTAACACCAAAGGTCACTGTCAAAGGAATAGGATAACCCCATCCTGGATTTTCAGGGTCAACGCCTGTAAAATTTTTGCTTTTGATCGTAAATAGATTCTGAGCACTAGCATAGATGCGGAATTTTTCTACTTTTATTTTTTGCAATACTTGCTGAGGTATATTGTATCCTAACTGGATATTACGGAGTTTCAGGTATGAACCTTTTTCAACAAAATAAGAAGAAAAACGAGATTCATTATTAGTATCGCTATAAGATAATGCCGGAATATTTGAATTAGGATTAGTAACTGGATCCCAAGCTTTAAGAAGGCGAGCGCCTTTATTTGAACGGGTATCTGATACACTCCAGAAATCTGTTGTATATTTTACAGAATTAACTACATCTACATTTTGAATACCTTGAAAATACATTATCAAATCAAAGTTTTTATATGACAAATCTATATTTAAACCGTAAGCAAAATCAGGAAACGGATCACCAATCCATGTACGGTCTTTATCATTTACTACGCCATCATTGTTCAGATCTCTGTATCTAATGCGTCCCAAAGCCTTACCATCTTGTTTAGAGTGTTGATCAAGATCGTCTTGTGTTTTAAAAATACCGTCGGCCACATATCCATAGAATGAACCTAGTGGACGTCCCAGTATGTTATCATAGGTACCGTTACCACCATAAGATTTTTTCACCGATTCAGGCAGGTAAGTCACCTTGTTTGCATTGGTTGATATATTACCAGTTATGTCATACTGCAAACCTGAATTCATTTTTCCGCGATAACCTAATGTTAACTCAAAGCCTTTATTCTCCATAGCAGCACCATTATACCATTTATTTGCTCCTTCTCCCATGATTGCGGCATAGCCCGGTAAATAAAGAATATTTTTTGTTTTCTTAATGTAGTATTCAGCTGAGCCGTAAAGAGCTTGTCCAAAGAATCCATAATCAAGACCAATATTGGTTTGTGTAGTTGTCTCCCATTTTAAATCAGGATTTTGAAGTTGTGTTCTTTTAAAGCCTGAACTTAGCAATCCAGAACCTGTTCCATTCAAGTCATAAGCTGTCCCCCATACTGCATTCCATGTAGGATCTCCTTTTCCGTAATCAGTAACATAAATATCATATATTGCTGTATTTGCCATTTCCTGATTACCTGTTTGTCCCCAACCAAAACGAAGCTTTAAATCAGACAACCAGTCATGCGTTTTTTCCATGAAAGCTTCCTGATTAATTTTCCATCCAAGATTAAAGGCAGGAAACATACCCCAGCGATTATTCTTTCCAAAACGAGATGATCCATCACGACGTAATGTTACAGAAGCAAGATACTTTTCGTTGTATGCATAATTAATTTTACCAAAGTATGATTGCAGTGAATAGGCAGTAGAGCTACCAGTGCCTTCACTGGTTCCTGTTCCAAGATCTGGCCACATATAATCCGGAGTTTCTACAGCAAAGCCTTCACGTGAAGCTGAAAAATTGATATCACTCTGACGAAACATTTCCATACCTAGCATAGTTTCAAAACGATTTTTCCCAATTTCAAAATCGTATGTTGCAGTATTCGACCATGTCCATTTTGTCCAGTGTGCCTGCTCTATCAAGGATTTGGTTTTATCACTTTGGAGATAACCTGTTTGATAACTATATGTGAGCGATCTTTTATAAAAATTGCCATAATCCAAGCCAAAACTAGAACGAATATTCAGTTTTTTAATGGGTTGAATGTTTATATAAGCATTACCAAATGTACGCCAGTAATTATAACGGTTGTCTTTATTATCATTTACTAATCGGGCTGGATTTTGACGATCCGGAAGTCCGGTTATAGGACCTCCCCAGTTTTTCCCATCTTCTGTATGCACTGGTATAAAAGGAACTGCAATCAATGCAGCTTCAATTATCTGATATGGTTGAGTTACTTCGGAAGTTTTGTTTATTGTGAAATTCTCCCCTATTGTAACAATATCGCCCAATAGTTTATAGTCACTATTCATTCGGGCAGAAATACGATTAAAATCAGTGTATTTTACCAGTCCTTCATTATCATAGTAACTCAGTGATAAAAAACTATTTCCTTTTTCTGTACCATTGCTAACAGAAAGATTATACGACTGTGCGATGCCTGTGCGTGTAACTTCATCAAACCAGTTAGTATTTGCCGGTTTCATAGTTTTTGCATCGTCAAGATATTCCGGAAATAAAACGTTGTTTAAAACTTTGTTGCCTGCTGCATCAATACTTTCTTGATAACGGATACCTATATTATTATCATTAGCATCTTTTCCTGAATTTACAGAGGCTTTCCACATAGCTTCAGCATACTCTTTTGAACTAAGAATATCTATTTTATTAGTATAGCTGGACATCGTAACATATGAATCAAAGTTTACCTTGACAAGGCCTTTCTTTCCTTTCTTTGTTGTAACAACAATGACACCGTTTGCCGCACGCGAACCATAAATACTTGAAGACGATGCATCGCGAAGTACCTGGATACTTTCAATATCATTTCCATTTAGTTCGTGCATGCCTGAAGTAGTAGGAACACCATCAATAATATATAGCGGATCATTATTGTTCAGCGTTCCGATACCACGAATACGAATAGTGGCAGCTCCACTTGGTGTTCCGTCAGAAGTGACTGTCATACCGGCAACACGTCCTTGCAGCGCCTTCATCGGATTGTTTTCGGCTGCGGACATCATATCGTTCACTTTCACGACAGAAACAGCTCCGGTGAGGTCAGCTTTACGTTCTGTGCGATAACCTACAGCAACAACTTCATCTAATAATAGGGAAGATTCCTTTAAAGCAACATTAATAATAGTTTGTGCACCTACAATTACTTCCTGTTTATCGTATCCAATGAAAGAAAAGGTGAGTATCTCATTTTTTTGTACTGATAATTGGTAATTACCATCGAGGTCTGTAACTGTCCCTACTGCTTTACCTTTGACACTTACATTTACGCCAATAAGAGGCTCGCCGCCAGCAGCTGATTTTACGTTTCCTTTAATCGTAACATTCTGCGCGTTTAAGATACCACAGAAAGATAGAAGGAAAATCATAATGATAAGATTTCTCATATTTCATTATAGATTAAAAAGATTAACATTTTAAAAATTCAATTCTCAAGAAAAGCTTTCCCGGCTTAAATTTCATGTCGTAAAGGAAATAATTTCTATTTAGGTGAACTATAATTTTTGTTTCAAAGATGATTATTTTTGTTTCATGCATAAAATTTAATAGAACAGTGAATCATATTTAATACATTATGAAACAATTCTTATATCATTCTGTTTTATTATTTTCTTTCTTTGCAATATGCTTTCCCGGGCAACTATTTATTAATTGAATGTAATACCAATAAAAACATGATTTCACTAAGTAAATTATGCCAAACAGTTAAACGATCTTTTAGTTCCTTATTAATGGGACTGTTTACTTTGCTTTTGTCTTGTCAGGCTTCTAATCCACAATTAGTGATTAAACATTTGGGCGATGAACAAAGCATCGTCCAAATTGATGCACACAAAAAATATCTGCTCTTGCCAGTTCAGGAAACCTCAAGAGAAGCTAAGCTATACATGATTGTTGATAATGATGTGGTAAAAACTATCAATGTCCGTCTGGCTATAAATAAAATTGATTATTTTGTTCCGGTTGAAATTTCTGCTTATAAGAACAAGAGCATTACTTTCAACTTCCAATTCATTCCTGATTCTGCTGTATGCTGGAAAGAGATGAAACTAGCTGACTCTTTTGATACCAGGAATATTGAAGCCTTTCGTCCAGTCTACCATTTTACACCAGCTTACGGATGGATGAATGATCCCAATGGAATGGTTTATAAAGATGGAGAATATCATTTATTCTATCAACATAATCCATACGGCTCCATGTGGGGAAATATGCATTGGGGACACGCTGTAAGCAAAGATCTAGTGAATTGGGAGCACCTTCCTGTAGCTATTGCTCCCGATGCATTGGGAAGCATTTTTAGTGGTAGTTGCGTTGTTGATAAAGATAATACAGCAGGATTTGGCGCAGGAGCTCTTGTGGCTTTTTATACTTCGGCCGGTGATCGTCAGGTGCAAAGTATGGCGTATAGTCTTGATAATGGCCGTACATTTATTAAATATGCACGAAACCCGATTCTAACTTCTACTATACGTGATTTTCGTGATCCGAAAGTATTTTGGCATGAGCCTTCAAGAAAGTGGGTTATGATTCTTGCAGCCGGACAAGAGATGAGAATTTATTCTTCTTCCGACCTCAAGGAGTGGGCTATGGAGAGCCGATTTGGTGATGGACAAGGTGCACACGGTGGTGTATGGGAATGTCCTGATCTTATTGAATTACCCATTGAAGGAACCGAACTGAAAAAATGGGTACTTATCTGTAATATAAATCCTGGTGGACCATTTGGTGGTTCGGCAACACAATATTTTGTTGGTAATTTCGATGGAAAGAAATTCATAAACGAATCTCCGAATGTGAATAAGTGGATGGACTGGGGAAAAGATCATTATGCAACCGTAACCTGGAGTAATGCATTAGAAGGACGCCACATAGCGTTGGCATGGATGAGTAATTGGCAATATGCCAATGATGTACCTACGAAACAGTATCGTAGTGCAAACTCTGTTCCACGCGACTTAAGTCTTTATACTTACAAAGGTGGAACTTATTTGAAGAGTACCCCTTCTCCCGAATTACTGAAGTTACGTGGCGAACAGATAAAAAAGCGTTCATTTAAAGTAGATCGGACGTACAATGTGGATAAGTTAATGACAGATAATTCCGGAGCATATGAGATAGAAATGACTATAAAGAATAAGAATGCAGAAATCATAGGCTTTCAACTCTTTAATTCTAAGGGTGAAGAAGTAGATGTAACCTATAATTTGGTGGAAAAGAGTTTTTCTATAGATAGAACAAAAAGTGGGATAACGTCTTTTAGTAAAGAATTCCCAGCAGTAACAACTGCTCCCTTGAGAAATGATAAAGAGATGACACTTCGATTATTTGTTGATAAGTCCAGCATTGAAGCTTTTGGTGATGGAGGACGTTTTGTTATGACAAATCTTATTTTTCCATCTGAGCCTTACAATCGTATTAGTTTTTATGCGAAAGGCGGTTCTTATAATGTTACTTCGTTTACTACATATAAACTCGGTTTAAAATAATCCTAATTCATAAGTTAATTTATGAAAAATACAAAAAAAATATATGCTAAGCTTATCCCAGTGATGTTCTGTTTCTTCGCAATGGGATTTGTAGACCTTGTAGGTATTGCCACTAATTATGTAAAAGCAGATTTAAGTCTCACTGACACGGAGGCAAATATATTTCCTTCAATGGTATTTTTCTGGTTCTTGATATTCTCAGTCCCAACAGGTATGCTGATGAACCGTATAGGAAGAAAAAGGACTGTATTGCTGAGCCTCGTTGTTACAATACTGGCATTAATTGTACCTATTATTAGCCATTCATATGCAGGTATGCTGATTTCGTTTTCATTATTAGGGATCGGCAATACATTGATGCAGGTATCTCTCAATCCGCTTATTTCCAACATTGTAAGTGGAGAAAGATTAGCTAGTTCTTTAACATTAGGGCAGTTTGTAAAAGCCATAGCCTCATTTGTGGCACCAATTCTTGCAGCTTGGGGTGCAATACAATTTTCTTATTGGCAAATTCTGTTCCCCATCTTTACCATTATTGCAATTATTGCTATTGTTGTTCTTAGCTCTACATCTATTGAAGAAAAAAAGATTGAAGGTAAAAGTTCCAGTTTTGGCGAATGCTTCGCTTTATTGGGCGATAAACTTATTCTATTGTCATTCCTTGGTATTATGTGCCATGTGGGTATTGATGTAGGAACAAATGTAACTGCTCCAAAAATTCTGATTGAACGTTTGGGTATGGAATTGGCTGATGCAGGATATGCTACCAGTGTATATTTCCTTTTCCGTACCATAGGATGTCTATCAGGAGCTTTTATTTTGGCTAAAGTTTCCGGAAAGATGTTTTTCGCAATAAGTGTTATCATGTTGGCTCTTGGTATGGGTGGCCTCTATTTTGTAGATACAAAAATAACTATTTACGCCTGCGTAGCATTGATTGGTTTCGGGAATTCCAATGTCTTTTCCATTATCTTCTCCCAGGCATTGCTGCACAAGCCAAGCAAACAGAACGAAGTATCCGGACTGATGATTATGGGATTGTTTGGTGGTACAATATTTCCACTTGTGATGGGGATAGTATCCGATATAATGTTAGCCCAGATTGGTGCAGTTTTAGTTATGACCATTGGAGTTGCTTATCTTTTATTATTAACAAGAAACATAAAATTTTAGTATTATGAATAATATAATTGTTGGATTGGGTGAAGCACTTTGGGATATGCTGCCTGAAGGGAAAAAAATAGGCGGAGCACCTGCTAATTTTGCTTATCACGTATCACAATTTGGTCTTGAGAGCTGTGTAGTAAGTGCTATTGGCAACGATGCATTGGGGAATGAAATACTAGATGTTTTTCATGAAAAGAATCTGAAATATCAATTGGAAAAAGTAGACTTTCCAACAGGAACTGTTCAGGTGGAACTGGATGCTGAGGGTGTACCTTGTTATGAAATAAAAGAAGGAGTAGCATGGGATAACATTCCATTCACCGAAGCGCTGCAAACTCTGGCCCTCTCTACACGTTCCGTTTGTTTTGGCTCACTTGCACAACGTAGCAAAGTATCAAGAGAAACAATAAACCGGTTTCTTGACACGATGCCAGATGGAGAAGGACAATGCAAAATTTTTGATATAAACCTTCGTCAGAACTTTTATGACAAAGAGATTATTGAGAACTCTTTAAATAAATGTAATATACTCAAGATAAACGATGAAGAACTAGTTATCATCTCTCGTATGTTTGGCTATCCCGGCATTGACCTTCAGGACACTTGCTGGAAGTTAATCAACAAATATGAGCTAAAAATGCTGATTCTTACCTGTGGTACGAATGGCAGTTATGTCTTTGCTTCGGGAGAGGTTTCTTTCCTTGAAACACCAAATGTTAACGTAGCCGACACTGTTGGGGCCGGTGACTCATTTACTGCAGCATTCTGTGCTTCAATAATTAAAGGCAAATCCGTCCGGGAAGCCCATAAATTAGCTGTAGATGTTTCTGCTTATATTTGTACACAAAGTGGGGCCATGCCTGTTTTGCCGGAAACTCTTAAAAAGCGATTAAGATAGTCGAATTATTATAATACCTTAGCTTCTAATGGAGCATCTATTGCAGATGCTCCTCCTTTTTTTATCTTTGTACCTTAATTACATTTTGGAGAACACAATGAAATACATAACCTTGATTATTTTGTTTATCCTTACTTTCTTGTCATCTTCATGCAAAAAAGATTCTTCCAGATACATTATTGGAGTGTCACAATGCAGTGATGACGAATGGAGGCACAAGATGAACGACGAAATACTTCGTGAAGCTCAGTTTTACAGTGGAGTTAAGGTTGAGATACGCACAGCCAAGGATAACAATCAAAAGCAGGCTAAAGATATTTATTACTTTATTAATAAAAAAGTAGATCTTCTGATTGTTGCCCCTAATGAAGCAGCTCCTATGACACCTATTGTTGAAGAAGCATATAATAAAGGAATTCCAGTCATTGTAGTTGATCGCAAGATACTTTCAGATAAATACACTGCTTTCGTGGGTGCAGATAATTATGAGATTGGTAAAACCGTAGGTCAATACATCGCAGCACGACTTAAAGGAAAAGGAACAATTGCAGAACTAACCGGTCTGAGTGGTTCAACACCTGCCATTGATCGCCATCAGGGTTTTATGAGTGCTATCAGTAAATACCCCTCTATAACTTTGTTATGTAAAGAAGATGCCGGGTGGCTTCAATTTCAGGCTAAACAGAAAATGAATTCAATCCTTACTCGTTTTCCAAAAATTGATATAGTTTTTGCTCATAATGATCGTATGGCTGCAGGAGCTTATCTATCTGCAAAGAAGCAGAAAAGAGAAAAAGGTACAGCCTTTATAGGTATTGATGCTCTTCCTGGCAAAAATTTAGGTGTGGACCTGGTACTTAGAAATGTATTAGATGCAACTTTCATTTATCCCACAGGAGGCGACCGTGTAATGCAGATAGCTATGAAAATTCTTGAAAAGAAGAGCTATCCGCGGGAAACAATACTCAGCACAGCCGTTGTAGACAGGACCAATGCCCGGGTAATGAAGTTGCAAACTGACCATATTGCCGAAAACGAGAAGAAGATTGGACTTCTAAATACTCGCATAGATAATTATCTGACTAGTTATGCTACTCAAAAGATTATTTTATACGGAAGTTTCATAGTTCTGTTGCTTTTTGCAGGAATGTTTCTGATTTTATGGAAATCTCTGCATACTAAAAACAGATTAAACAAAGAACTATCAAAAAGGAATGATGAAATTACTAACCAAAAAGAACAGCTGGAATTGCAGCGAGATCAATTAATAGAGCTTTCTAAGCAGCTGGAAGAAGCCACAAATGCCAAACTGGTATTCTTTACTAACATATCACATGATTTCCGTACACCTCTTACCTTAGTAGCCGATCCTATTGATCAACTTCTTGGTGATAAAAGCCTCACTAATAACCAACAACAATCATTGCAACTGGTGAAAAAGAATGTAAATATTCTGCTCCGTCTAGTGAACCAAATATTGGATTTCCGCAAATTTGAGAACGGGAAGCTGGAGTTAGTATTAAATAAGATCAATCTCGCAGTTTCATTTGAAGAATGGAATTCGGCATTCCGCGCAGTTGTTAGAAAGAAACATATAAAATTTATCTATGATGTTCTTCCAAATACGGATTTTCATGCTGTTGTTGACGTAGAGAAGCTGGAACGGATTTACTTTAATCTGCTATCCAATGCATTCAAATTCACTCCGGAAAATGGAGTGATACATGTGAATCTCCTTACGATAGAGCTAGAAGAGAAAAAATATATACGTTTCACTATTGCCAACAGCGGCACTGCTATTTCTCCTGAACATATTCGGAACATCTTTGAACGATTCTACAAAACAGATTTGCACCACGAAGGTTCCGGCATCGGACTAGCACTTGTTAAAGCCTTTGTAGATATGCACAAGGGTAATATTCAGGTGGAAAGTGATAAACAAAGAGGCACTATCTTTACCGTAGACTTACCTTTTGAACAGGCATTGTTTTGTGAAGCAACTTCGGTTACAACTATTTCTTCCGAAACTCAACAAGAATTATTTGAATTACCGGACGAATTCTCTATTGATGAAATTCATTCTGAAAATTGTGAGACAGTACTTGTTATTGATGATAATCCTGATATCCGTTCTTATATACGCCAACTACTTCAGCAAGAATATGAAGTGATAGAAGCTAAAGACGGAACTGAAGGTATCCGTAAGGCTATGAAATATATACCAGACGTAATTATAAGCGATATAATGATGCCTGGCATGGATGGTATAGAATGCTGCCGACGTCTGAAAGGTGAATTACAAACCTGCCACATTCCTATAATTCTTCTTACAGCCTGCTCTCTTGATGAACAGCGTATCGAAGGATTTGAGAATGGAGCAGATTCATATATTTCCAAGCCTTTCAATTCATTGGTACTTACAACACGCGTCCGAAATCTTATTGACGGGCACAAGCGAATGAAACAATTCTTTGGCGATAATACATCCGAAAAAGAACCCATCTGCGACATAGATAAAATTTTTATCGGGAAGTTCAAAAAACTTATAGAAGAAGGGATTAGCAACTCTGAACTCAATGTAGAAGATCTGGGCAAAGACATGGGACTCAGTAGAGTGCAACTTTATCGAAAAATAAAAGCTCTGACAAATTATGCTCCCAATGAGCTACTTCGTATAACTCGCTTAAAGAAAGCATCTGCGCTGATGTCCTCTTCAGATATGACTATAGCAGAGATATGTTACGAAGTAGGATTTACTTCTCCATCGTACTTTAGCAAATGCTATAAAGAATATTTTGGTGAAAGTCCTACTGAGTATTTAAAAAAAATTGGAATTTCTCAGCCAAACTGAAATCCCGTCCGGTAATAGAGAAAGATGAGATTCGTGCAGTTTCTGTTGAGTTTGAAAATGTGAACTTTCGCGCCTCAGCATAGTTCAAGAAAAGCAGGATTTAGTAGCAGATAAAAATGTATAAAACATTTATCTCCCACCAGAATAACAATCTGATTATATGAATATTAGACCTATTTTAGTAGCAGGTGGGAGATGATTATGCATTTTTATTTTTTTTCTGTTGAGAAACAGTTGCTATTTCGTTACCCTGAATCAATCTTCTGATATTGGGAATGTGCATAACTATAATAAGCAGGGCAACAGTAAGTAAATAGTAAAAACAATAGGATATGGGAAAGAAAAGTCCGGTTAGGGGTAATGATACGCCCAAACAGATGGAACCAACAGATACATATTTAGTGAACCTTTTTACAACGAAAAAAATGACTACTGAAACCAGAACCTGTATAGGTGCAAGCAATATTGAAGCACCCAAAGTAGTATTCACCCCTTTTCCACCTTTCAGCTTCAGAAAAAAGGAGAAATCATGTCCCAGTATTGCTGCTAGTGCTATAAGATAGATGAAATAATCCTCTAGAAATATTATATTATTTTTTTTAAGCAGAATTGCAGTACCTACAGGCAAAAGACCTTTCAACATATCACAAACCTGTGTTAATACAGATATTTTTTTACCTGCCACACGTTCCACATTGGTCGACCCAATACTCATACTTCCCAGTTCGAGCACATTTTTACCAGTTGCATATTTTGTAAACAGATAACCAAATGGCACCGAACCCAGCAAATAAGCCACTAATATAAATAAGGCACTGATCAGCATATCATTATTTAATCTTATTTTTTAGGAAACCAAGGAATAAACGAACTTGTTTTACGAATGTATTCTGCATACTCAGGTTTTCTGTCTTTAATTGTTTTTTCAAGCAATGCCACACCCGACACTTTAATAATAAGCAAGGTCATAAGAAGCGACCCTATTACCGGTAGATAACTGCCGGCCGACAGGCAGAGCAATCCATACCCCCACCATACGGCGGAATCTCCAAAATAATTGGGATGACGGGTATATCTCCATAAACCGGTATTAAGAACTTTACCCTTATTTTTAATATCACTTTTAAACTTTGCCAGCTGATAGTCTCCTCCCGCCTCGAAAAACAATCCCGTAAGCCATACAAATATGCCGATATAATCAAGGAATGTAAGTCCATGTGGACTGGCATACATGTTTACTCCCAGCAATGTAACAGAAATAATCCACATAAGCACTCCCTGAAGCAAAAAAGTCTGGAAGAAACTAATCCAGCGATAATTCTTATCGCCATACTTTCTCCTGAACTCCTGATAACGAAAATCTTCTCCCTTACCAATATTCCTCCAGGCCAGATATCCTGAAAGTCTCACTCCCCAGATAAGTACCATAATAAAAAGAACTGTCTGAACAGGATAAAAGGTTTTAGTCGCAAAATAATAATATGTATTTGTCATAACAAAGCCAAGCCCCCAGAATAGATCTACTATGCTTACATTCTTAATAAATATGCTGATTATCCATAACACAGACATCAGACTGATGATTAAAATCAGAGCGTTTAAATAGATTTGAATCATAATATTACAGATTAAAGTTTATATTAACTATTCGAGTAATAAAGACACAGCTATAGACCCAATGCCGGCATTCATGCCTATAACCGGTGATATATCTACTACAGAAACCGGCTGTTTACCTGTGAGAGCATACATTTTGTTTATGTAAATATCGGCACCTTTTCTATTATGGGCATGCAAAACAATATAATTCCATACTTGTTGTCGCTCAGTAAGTGTGCGGATATGGTTTATCACTTTATTGATATTTGCTTTCTGCCCAAAGGTTTTCCCAAACAACATTGCATTACCTTCGCTATCCATGGAAACAATCGGATTTATACCTAGCAAAGTGGCCAGAAAAGCTTTATTCTTTGAGACTCTTCCCCCCTTAATCATATACTTTAGATCCTTAACACTGACAAATATTTTTAGATTCTTAATCCACTCCTCTGCAGATTTAACTATATCTTGTATTGGCATCTCTTCTTCTATGGCTTTTGCTATTTTGAGTACCAGCAATCCCAGAGCGCCCGAGAGGTTTTTCGAATCGATAACATACACTGGTTTATTAAACTCGCTCTTTATTCGCTCTGCGGCTTTCAGGCTATTAAGATAAGTTCCGCTAAACTGTTGCGTAAGATGCAAGGCAATAATGGCATCGTAGTGTGAGGCTAGTTGAGAGTATAGATTAGTGAATGTACGTTCGTTTATTTGCGAAGTTTTGGGAAGTTCATCACTACTGTCAAGTAAATCATAGAGCTGATCGGGCTGCATAGTCACCTTATCAAGATAATAATTACCATCCAAATTAATATTAAGCGGAAGCATATTTATCTGGTAATAATCAATAAGTTCCTGCGACAAATCACATGCAGAATCGGTAACCAGTGCAATATTCCACTTTCTATGCTTTACATATTCATTTTGGCGAACCATATCATCTACTTTTTGATAGGATATTGTTCCATAATTTTTAAGGGTGTTAAATAGCGCAGCCGGATGATTGGTATGAACATGTATTCGGCAAAGAGAATCGGATCCGGCTACAACAACAGAATCACCATTTTCAATAAGCAGCTTCTGTATATCGGATTTATTTAAAGATAAATCTCTTAAAAGGGCTTCTGTGCAATAACGAAAATTAATATCTTCATTAGATGTATCATCGGAATGTATAAGAGATATATTTTCATTTGATAGTGATACAATTTTACGGATATTATTACTTTTGATGAAATCAATAATACCCTCCATAAAAAAAACAAAACCTTTTGCTCCGGCATCAACCAATTTGCTCTTTTCTAAAACCTTGAGTTTAGATGTTGTATCGACAAGCGATTGATGAAGGACCTCTAACGAACTTACTAGAATTCTCTTAAAATCTTTAATGACAGACTGTTTACTAAATATATAGTCGGACCACTCTTTGATTACTGTAAGCATGGTTCCTTCCACCGGATTTGAAATGGCTTCGTACATATAGGGAATAGATTTCTTAACACTTGCCGCAAATTCAGAAACAGTGACACAGTGTTTAGACTCGGTTTCCTTGCTTATTCCAAACAAAAACTGAGCAAATATTACCCCAGAGTTACCACGTGCGCCAACTAATGCGGCTTCAGCAATATTATCTATCGTATTTTTATAAGATTTTTCGGGATTAATACTATCCATAACAGAACGAATGGTGGATGCCAGATTTGTTCCAGTATCATTATCTTTAACCGGAAATACATTTATCTTGTTTATTTCAGCCTGATTTTGCAGAATTTTATTACCTCCGGCAATAAAGGCATAATATAAAGACCGTCCATCTATTTCAAGAATATTAGAGTTTTTCATTTTTCAATTATAAAATATAGGTTACTCAATGACTGTTGCTTCTTTATATATTATCCTCAATTTTTTGTGGTATTATAAACATAACAAATATAATATAGAATATTTACATACAGCAATATTTAAGAAGAAAATAAAATTAAATAATTATTTAATATACAGTATTAAATAATGCAATTGGAAAGAAGGAAAACTATTAAAATAAAAGCTAAAGATTTAGGCAATATATAAACAAGAATCAATTAAAATCCTATTTTTGCAGAAAATTTCCAAAAGATGAAAAAACTATTATCATACCCGCTATCATTACTTGCGTATTTTTACTTTTTGTTAGTAATCTGTGTATTTCACCCTATTCAATGGGTTTGTCTGAACTGGTTTGGATATAATGCACATAAGAAAAGTGTGGATTATTTAGGCTTTTTTCTACTAAAAACAATGGTTTTTACATTTTCATCCTCAAAAGTTGAAAACTTAGATCTCATTCCCGAAGGTAAACCTTTGATTTTTGTGTCAAATCACCAGAGTCTTTTTGATATTATGGGCTTTGTATGGTTTTTCAGAAAGTTTCACCCTAAATTTGTTAGTAAAATTGAGCTTGGAAAACATATTCCAAGTATTTCCTACAATTTAAATCACGGTGGTTCGGTACTGATAGACAGGAAGAACCCGAAACAAGCATTGCCTGCAATAAAGAAACTGGGCGAATATATTGAAACCAACTCTCGTTCGGCAGTAATCTTCCCCGAAGGTACCCGCTCTAAAACAGGAAAGCCAAAAAGATTTTCTCCTAATGGCTTAAAGATTTTATGTAAATATGCACCAAGTGCCTATGTGGTACCTGTAACGATTAACGACTCCTGGAAAATGTTCCAATATGGTTCCTTCCCACTGGGATTGGGCAACCGCTTAACGTTCACGGTTCATCCTCCTATCAAAGTCAGCGAATGCGATTTCGATTCTTTACTTGAGAAAAGTGAACAAGCTGTTGTTTCCGGAATCAGACTATAATACCCGAATATCTTTTAATGCAAATAAAAACATCTATTCGTACTTTATAACTTCTGTAGGACAGCCATCCACAGCATCAAGTATTTCGGCTTCATATTGATTGAAGTCAACACCTGCTTTAATTACCATTTTATCTGGAACCTCAAACACTTGCGGGCAAGCAGTTTCGCATGCGCCGCATGAAATACATTCGTTTTCGCTCTCATCGAGCCATACTCTTTTAATTGCCATATCATTTAAGTATTTAGGTTTATCAAACATCAACTCTACTCTCTTGATCATAGTAAAAAAACAATTAGAAACAGAAGATGTTCATGCTAAACAAAGCAGCCATCTCAAGTGTTTTATTTGTAGAGAGTTCACTTATTTACTAACTGTTAAAAACTTAAATTATGAAAGGAGTTATTTGGGGTTTAGCTGTTGGTTGTGCAATAGGCTATATTATCAGGAAAATGCAGGAAGAAGGCAAGTTTGAGTGCGTTGGCGAATATGCCGATAAGTACTATACTATGTCAAAGAATGAGCTTAAGAATGTAGTAGATGCTGCTAAAGGCAAAGCGGAAGAATTGAAAGAACGGATTGAAAAGAGAGTTAAAGGAGAATAAAAAACAGATCTTTCATTAAGTCACCTTCAAATAACAAGGCAGTCTGAAATCTCAGATTGCCTTTTTTGTTAGTTCAAATAAAAATACCAGATAAATATATGTGTTATGGAAAACAAAAACATTACTTTAGCAATCTCAAAATAAACTTTGTTTAGGAATAAGGTAAACAATATCAATAATATTTTATGAAAAACAAAAAAACAGATATTACATTTCTGCTGAAAGTTCTTAAAACCTCTATATTTCTTATCGCATTCTTTTTTATTAATAATATATTATCAGCCCAAGTTTCCTCTCCAGAACTTTTTGGAAAAAAGCCTATAATCATTCCCCGGGCACGAGTTATTATAGACAATGACTTCGGAGGAGACCCTGACGGATTATTCCAGCTAGCTCACCAGTTATTAAGTCCTTCAATAGAAGTTAGAGCTATTATTGGTTCACACCTAACCCCAAATACAGATTTTGACGGTTACTTTCCTTTTAGTGCGGATTCAGCAGTTGCCAGGGCTAAAGAGGTGGTAAAGATACTTGGATTAGAAAACAAAGTTCCCGTTATAGCCGGTGCCGATTATGCTTTAACTGAATCATTTCAGCCTCAACAAAGCAAAGGAGCAGAGTTTATTATTAAAGAAGCAATGCGTAAAGATACTAAACTTCCACTCTATATAGTTTGTGGCGCTGGATTAACCAATATAGCAAGTGCCTATTTGATGGAACCCAAAATTGCGGATAAAATTACTCTTGTATGGATTGGAGGGAAAGAATATGATTCTTCTTTCCACTCACAACTATCACCAATCCTAACTAAACGAGGTGGTGCCGTTGAATATAATATTTCAATCTCTGTTCCGGCCGCCCAGGTAATTTTTAACAACTCATCAATGCCTGTATGGCAAGTTCCAAGAGATACTTATCGACAGTGCCTGTATAGCTTTGCTGAGATAAAGGCAGATATAGAGCCACAAGGCAAAATAGGATGTTATCTGGCTGATAAATTATTTAATTTTTTAAACGACCTCGTTGCAAAGAACTGGAAAATGGGAGAAACATACATTTTAGGGGATAGCCCTCTTGTACTTCTCACAGCCCTACAGTCTGGTTTTGAAGCTGACGCGTGTTCCTCACACTACGTAAACATTTCAAGGCCTGAAATAAAAAAGAACGGAGATTACGAAAATAAATCAGGAAAGTCTTTTATCAGAGTATATGATCGCATTGACAGCAGATTAATATATGCTGATATGATTGCCAAATTGAAATTATTCAATCAACAATAAAAAGAGGACAAAGAGAAAAAATAATGCACATTAATCATATTTTATACCTCCTGAAGGACAGTCTTGAGCTGCTTCCTTTATTTTATCCTCATATAAATCATAGTTAACACATTTTTTTACCAACATTTTTTCAGGTGCCTCAAAGACCTCAGGGCATATAGCTTCACATCCCCCGCAACAGAGACATTCGTCCTCACTCTCGTCAAGCCATACACTCTTAATTGCCATATTTTCAACTTTTTAGGTTATTATTAATTTATAAGATTATCACAAAGGGTATAACAAATACTAATAGAAAGAAGTTTAATAAAATCTGTTAGTTATTTGTTAATAACCCTTCTCATTTTTAAAATAAAATTATCTATAACATCATAAAGCTTTTAACAAAGGATAAAATGGATTATATTTGCATGCAATAATCATTTATAACCATTTTCTATGCCAAGTTCTATAGAATCTCTCAAAAAGCGTCATAAAGATCTTTTCGAAAATCATCGTTGCAATGTATCAGACAATGCTTACGAAGATGCCGAAAAAATAAAAAAAGCAATAGATCAGCTATCTAAGATAGAAAATAGGAAAATGTCTATTTTTGATTTGAACAAAATGCAGTTCATATTCAGGGATAATCAGAAGTCTGATAAATTTGATCATCCGGTTTTTGTAGGGATAGATGAAGATAGTTTTGAGGCTTTCTATGATAATATTCATCCGGATGATTTGTATTTTGCACTAGAAACTGGCCTTATGAGTTATGATTATGCATATAGCGTACCTCCTTCGGAACGTACCGGTTGTATTATGAAGTACGAATTCAGAGTAAAAAGCAAAACCGGAAAATACGTATGGGTTAATTTTAGAATTGTAATTTACGAACTCGACAGCAATGGTGATCTTTGGCTTCTACTATTTTTATCAGATATTATTCCAAATCAGGATCAAAACAGAAAGCCAAAAAGGATTCTGATAAATGTAAACACAGGAAAAACTTTCAACTATTTTGATGACACTGATATAGTTGAAAAACCTGTTCTATCGAAACGTGAAATAGATGTTATAAAACTTCTTTCGGAAGGTTATTGCAGTAAAGAAATAGCAGATCGCCTTTTTATAAGTATAAACACTGTAAACAAACATCGACATAGCATTTTGGAAAAAACAAATTCAGAAAATACTGCACAGGCTGTGCTTTATGCTACAAGACTAGGATTAATTTAATACAAAACCAATTTTTGTACCGTCACTCAACCTTAAGATTGACTAACAATACAAAAATTGTTTGTTTTGCACATAACCAGTTAAATTTAAGAGATTTAAAAATCTTCTGCAATCCTTTTTATTATTATTCACTAACATTATATAGGATTTTGTGCAAAAGTAGTATGTTATATTGTTATCGGCAATAACCATTTATAACCATTTTCACACAATATCCTATAATTCGGGTGAAAAAATAATATTAATTACTTGTAATAACCTGTCCTGCTTCACGATAAAGATCAATCTTACCTTCAAGCAGAAGTGCAACTACTGTTATTTGAGAATCCTGAACACTTTCAGGAACATCGAAATATAAAATACCTGGAACGCTGCTCCAATAAGCTTTGCCTACTACCTTTGTTTCCAAAAGTGCCCCGTTACCTACTACCCAGGCACGATTTACTTTATTCTTTAATCCTTTTACAGAAATAGGTCCATTGGGTTTATATGGAAGAAAGACGTAAAGAATATCCTGGTTTTTATTCAATGTGGTATATCCCATAACATGACCTTCGGGAATTCCTGCCCGTGTTCCATAAATGGCGTCGGCATGTTTCTTTGTCCATCGGCCAAATTCCTTTAAAATATCCACTTGTTCTTGTGGAATGGTTCCATCCTCTTTGGGACCAATGTCAAGAAGTAGGTTTCCTCCATTGGAAATGCAATCTACAAATGTACGAAGCAACATATTAGCTGTTTTATAGTTCGTATCTGTTGGTGCATATCCCCAACTGTCATTCATCGTCATACATAACTCCCACCATTGAGAATCGGGACGACGGATGGGCACTCCCTGCTCGGGTGTGGCATAGTCACCATAACCTTGAATACGTGAATTTAGGATAACTTTAGGGTTAAAGGTTCGAAGCATGGTTGATAATTCCTTGGCCTTCCAGGTTTCCGGGCTGAAATCCCAATCACCGTCAAACCAATATAAATCGGGTTTGAATTGCTTGTTCAATTCAGTTAGTTGTCTATTATCAAAATCAAGAAAACGTTGCCAACGAGCTGAATCTTCTTTTATCTGATAACGCGTAGAATTACGTGTTGCATAGGGATAATCAGTATTCGACCAGTCAAGCAATGAATAATATATTCCCAGTTTCAGGCCTTCTTTTCGAACAGCCTTTGTAAAGGGTGTCAACAAATCTCGTGATGCGGGAGTTTTCTTTATTGTATTCAGATCACTGGCCTGAGTATCCCATAAAGCTACTCCATCATGATGTTTGGAGGTAATTACAGTATATTTTGCTCCTGACTCCTTAATCAGTTTAGCCCATTCTGCCGGATTATAGCTTTTAGCAGTAAATCCATCCAACTGAGACATATACTCATCGTAAGAAAGATAGTTATTATAAAAGGACCAGCTCTCTGTAACTCCCCTTACCGAATAGATTCCCCAATGAATGAAGATACCTAATTTGGCATCCTGAAACCATTGCATTCTCTTTTCTTTTTCTTCCTTCGACTCCTTGAAGGGCTGAGCTTTGGTTGTGCCTAAAGTTAAAAAGGCCAACAATGTTAATGTGATTGATTTTAAGTTCATCGTTATATTTGTTAGTGTGGAACAAAGATACAAAAAAACGGATAGTATAAAGATAGTAATAACAGGTAACGGATGTTTTTGAATAAAGAATGAAAAATGTCAAAAATATTATTTATATTTGAGGTGTTCATATTTTAATTATTGCAATTAAAAAGTAGTTAATATGCTTGATTTAACACCTGAACAACAAGTTTTGCGGGAACAATTCTGTTCGTTACGGAAAGAGTTTACTGAACTCTTTGCCAGAAAGAATGAAATGCAGACTTACGAAGAAAGCAGTCTTACCTCACTATACCTGAGTACTGTGGGAGAAAAACAGCACGAGGTTTTCTGTTTGCGTACTAAAATTGCAGCAATAAAACTACGCATAGAGCTGATTCAGGCCTACATAAACCGAAACGAGATACCGGAACTGAAAACTGTTGATGAGGAAATTCATATACGTTTTGCCGATCACAAGAAAAAGATTGAAGAGAATGTACGGCAACTGGCAGCAGCAAAAGAGTATCTGAAAAACTCTTTAATCTCGGCGGATGAAATGAAGGAAATGAAAGAGACTTATCGTATTATAATAAAGAAACTACATCCGGACATTAATCTCGGTCTTTCAGAATATGAAACCGAACTTTTTATCAAAGCTCAGGCTGCTTATCATCTTGGAAGTTTCATGGCTTTAAGGGAAATACTCCTATCACTGGATTTAGCCAAAGATTCTGCAGATTCTATTTCTCAATCCGAGGAATTTACAGGGATTGTTTTGCAATTAGAAAAGAAGGTTAAGAATTTACGCAAGCAAATTGAGGAACTGGAACGCAGTTTTCCATTCATTTACAGAAAAGAATTAAATGATGAGGAATGGCTAACTTCCATACAGAAAAAACTAGATGAAGATATTGCGAATCTTACAAAAGAGAAGGAAAAACAGGTATTGTACCTTAAGGTCATAGAAGAATGGAAACCAGGATTAACAAATTAGAATTTTAACAACAGAATATTATGAAAACAAAACAATTTTATTGCATGCTGCTTTGCCTGGCAGGTAGTTTGCTTTTTTCACAACATGTAAATGCGCAAGTGGGTTCTGTTCATCTTAATGTTGAATTGCCGGGTAACGGCATTCAAAAAGACTCCGCCGTGTTTATTGCCGGAAGCTTTAACGGATGGAATCCTTCTGATAGCAGTTATTGCATGAAGCGAATAGACAGTAAACACTACACTCTGGAAATTCCTTGTTTCATGAATAAAAAGTACTCTTACAAGTATACGCTAGGCAGCTGGAAGGGTGTTGAAAAAGCTATAGATAATAAAGAAATAGATAACCGGACATTCGTTTCAAAAAAGAAACTTAAAATTAAAGATGTTGTTGCTTTGTGGAATCAACCTGCTCCTGCTGCGCCAATGGATACAACTCTTTTACTGAACAAGAAACAAATGGCAATCATTAAATCATTAAATGACTCAGTTGGTAAAACTTTACCAGCTATTTTACCTCGTCTTTTGGAAATTATGCAAAAAGGAAATCTCAATATGCTATCCGATCAGCCGGATGATGCTCTAAACAAACAGTGCAACAAAGAACTTGGGGAAATGGTGACACAAATCCTTGATTCATTAGGCGGTATCATGAAACAAATGACGGACGCTCTTACTCCTGAACAAAAACAAAAAATAAGAGAAATGATGAAAAATCAGGATTCTCCTACACTTATCATGAATCTTATTGAAAAACTAAAGCCGAATTCTAAATAAAACTTACAACCTGGATTATCGAATACTCACTTGAGGTTACCTATAGGATTATAATTGCAGAATGTTTGAATATACGAAAGAACAAACAAACTAAATAAGTTATATTTGCGGGATTTAAAGCGAAAAAATAGATGAAACGAATCATAATTATAGGAGCAACTTCCGGAATTGGATATGAGGTAGCAAAAGGATATCTCAAACAGGGTTGGAAAGTAGGTGTTGCAGGCAGGCGAGAAAGCGCGCTGGAAAAATTCAAGGCTACCAACCCCGAAAATATTGAAACTCAGGTACTGGATGTTACAAAAGAGGATGCTCCTGAGAAGTTATTGTTACTGATAAATAAATTGGGCGGAATGGATCTGTTTCTGCTTAGTTCGGGAATTGGATTTCAAAACAAAACATTAAAAGCTGATATTGAAATAAATACGGCCCGAACTAATGTAGGAGGTTTTATTCGTCTGGTAACAACTGCTTTTCACTATTTCAAGGAAAAAGGAGGCGGACATCTGGCAGTAATCAGTTCTATTGCAGGGACAAAAGGACTGGGCGTTGCTCCAGCTTATTCGGCTACAAAGCGTTTTCAGAATACATATATCGATTCATTGGCGCAGCTATCTCGCATGGAGAAGTTAAAAATTCACTTTACTGATATCCGACCGGGATTTGTGCAGACGGATTTATTGAAAGATGGGAATTATCCGTTGCTAATGAAGCCGGAAAGGGTAGCAGAACAGATTATCAATGCTCTAAGCCGTAAAAAACGCGTTATTATTATTGATAAGAGATATGCATTTATAGTATTTTTCTGGAAACTAATTCCTGATTGGCTTTGGGAACGACTTCCAGTACGAAGCAAATAGTAGTATTCATTTTACTTTGGGATTCATTTGTATCCTTAAGAATCCCAAAGTAAAAACAGGTCTATAAAATCAGTGCAGATATTTCTGTGAGAGTCTTTCTATTAATGCATAAAATTCTTCATGCTTCTCTTTATCTATTACTTTTTCCTCATGTTCTTTAAACCTGATTAGTAAATCATTTTGCACGCTTTCCGGCATCACACGATCACCCATCATAAATAAAATATTATTTTCTTTTTCAATATGATTTCTCATTAAAGCAACATAAGCAAAAGCCGCATCTGCAAAAACCTGTAGATCAGAGTTCTGTCCGGAAATATTTTCTTTCATCTCACGGATATATTTTCTTCCTTGATCATGTTCTGAAAGCATTACACCGATAGGTCCGCCATGATTAGGGATTCCAGCTTCTTCCAGAGAAGGGAAATACAAATCTTCCTCTTTTCCATGATGACATTTATCAGCGAATACAATTACAAAATTGATTAATTCCGTTAAGTCACTTACATCTGGATTTACTTTTTGTACAATTCCAGATGCTATCTTTTCGAGCAAATTCAGAGCTGTTTTAATTAACTCATGTTCACGTCTTAATTCTTCACTAGCATTTATCATAATTGTAAATTTACTCAGAATATTTAATTACTTCAACAGGACAACTTGCTGCTGCTTCTTCAATCTCCTCAGAATATTCAGAATAGTCAACCCCTTCGTTTACATAGGCAATGTCTTCTACTCTAAACACTTTGGAGCAAATTCCTTCGCATGCTCCACAGGCAATACAGCCCTCTTCCATCCATACTTTTTTAACATCCATAATATCTAAATTTAAATTGTTTGATTTCGTTTTAAGATTTAGTCAGATTCAAAGCTTTTGGGTATAAAATATTATTCTCAAGATGCACATGTACGTGTAAGTCTTCCTCAAATTCTTCTAATAACTTATAAGTAACATGATAAGTATTACAGCCATCATCGGGTACTGAGTAGTGATTGCTTAACAAACTTATCTTATCTACCGTACCACCTATCAGTTCATGTTCTTCCATCATCAGGGCAATTTGCGAATTTACTATCTCTTTTGCTTTTGCTGAATTTGAACTCAAAGCTTCTTTGATAGCCGGGAAAAACACATTTTCTTCCTGTTGCTGGTGTATTGGTAATTCTGTATTTACCAATGAAAACAAATCAGCAATTTCCTTTAGCTCCGGGTGACCGGCTCCATGAACCTGAACTATCTTATTCAAGTAATCCATTATTTGAGGTAAAACTCTATAAACCTTACTATGATACTCATTTACAATGTAATCGCATAAAAAGTCCAGATTCCAGTCTTTATAATTGGGCTGACTGCCCTGAACAACAGTCTCCAGGTTATTCAGTTTATTTTCAAGTTCAGCTATATTCAGATCCTTTTCTTTGGCCACTTCTTCCAAACTTTGATTTCCACCACAGCAAAAATCAATACCCGCTTTCTTAAAGACTTCCGCTGCTCTGAAATCATCAGCTACAATCTCACCAATTCGCAATTTCTTAAACTCTTTCATATTCTGTGGTTTTAATGGTTAGTTTTAATCACTATCTTTTTTGTTCGACAAAGATACAGGCACAACACCTCCTAAACTGTAACCTGGATTACACTACCAGACGTTTAACAATCTTTAATCCATTTATTTATTCTAAGCAAATAAAGTTTACTTATTTAGCAAAAATGAATATTACAAATCACAGTAATCATGAACTATAATAACTTAACCATCTGTCCGCTATTCAAAGACATGAATAAGGAAGAACATGATCAATTCTTACAAAGAAATGTAAAGGCGGTAATTAATTATAAAAAAGGAGAAACTGTTGTGAGACAGGGAGAAGTTATCAATTACATGTATTTACTGGTTAAAGGCATTGTACGTACCCAAATGATTACACAAGAAGGGAATGCCGTTGAAATAGAAATGCTGGAAGCTGTAATGCCACTGGCTCCAGCCTTTATTTTTGCAAATAACAATAAATATCCTGTTGATGTTATAACAATGGAACCTTGTACGTTTCTGAAAATACCAAAATCAGATTGGTTGAATGAGATGATTCACAATGAAAAACTCATGATTAACTTCCTGACCCTGAATTCAAATCTGGCTGTTTTTCTCTCAATGAAACTACAAATGATATCACTTAAAAGCCTAAAATATAAACTTGCTATATTCTTACTGGAAAAGACTACTCCTGAAAAAAACTATTTCATACTAAAACGCACAAGAACCCAGTTAGCCGAATACTTTGGAGTACAGCGCCCTTCATTAGCTCGCACAATCAAAGAATTCGAAAATGAAGGAATTATCAAGACTGATGGGCGTATTATTACAATCCTTGACAGAAATAAACTGACAAGAATTTAATTAATTATAAGCAACATTCTGATATAGACATTCCCTCTATGTTGATCATAGCAGATTATGGTTTATTTCTTAATTGAAAGAAAGATTCATTGCGTAGCTTCAAATCTCCCGGCTTCATATCATGCAGACGAATGGTTTTTCCTAAAACATTTCCTTCAGCTCGGTTTCCTGAAATAATAACCTTACGACAGGCATCCAGCGTAATTCCGTCTTTACGATAGTGAAACGGCTGATAAGTTGTGTCTCTTATCAACGTATTATTAACAAAGCTCAGCCCATCTACCGATTTTGCATATAGAATAGGATAATCGAATAAGTAGAATTTGTTATTCTCAATACGGATATTACTATGAAAAGGATAACGTATATCCGGCTTTGGAATTTCAGGAAATATACTGATCACAGCCTCACAAAACTGATAAACTGATGACATGCAAGGATAGCGAAATGTATTATTACGAATAAGAACATCCTTCACTGCACCTGATTCATACCATTGATTAGCATCACCAGCTATTAAGATTGCCGACCCACTTGATTCAAATATATTATTTTCTATAATTACTTTGCCGGGAGTTGATACTAACAAGCCTCGGGCACGGCAACTACCAAAGAACGAGTTTCTGATTTCTACATCGGCGGTACATGACAAATTTTCTAAGGCAGCACCAACTTTTAAGCTGTTAGGAACTGGTGCCTGAAATTCTACAATAAATTCAGATTTATTAAGGGGTTCAAATGAAGTCATAGTACCGGTTCCTAAAGTTCGCATGCTTTGATTCTCTATAAATCCTACCTTTTCATTTTTTCTTCCCCACTCCATACCTTGACTTTGCTCGTGCATAAATTTACACTTTATGCGGGTAGGAGAAAGAATTTCGACAATACGTACGCAGGTTCCGTGTATATTAACAGGGTCATCCATCAACCCGGCCCATTCACATTCTTCAATACGAATAAAGCCACCACATCCCATAAAGTGAAATCCATCATCATGCCCACTCAGAATACGATTTTTTGAAGCGTTTGGAACTACCCGGACCTTATTGAATGAAAGATCCTGGCTATATTGTGACAGTATTCCTAATCCACAAGAATGGTATACATCAATTTGTTCCAGGTTTATCCGCTGACTGTGATAAAGAAATATTCCGGCATGATCCCGTTCATTATGACGAAGTACCAGCCAATTTCCTTCTTTAGGATAAAATGCTGCAACACTGGGATCACTAAGACGAACAATACCCGGAGATACTTCTTCAGCATGATAGTTCCGCCACCCTATCCTATCGCCTGTATTCGGAGCTACCAGATGTGTATCTGAAGTAAATTCCATAATAGACCACAACTTACTTTTCCAGCCTTCTCCTACAAACACAAGGTTATTATTCTCGATAATATATGGAGATTCGTGAGTATTGATTTCAATTTCAAAATAATCGGGGGTAACCTTCAGCACTTTAGCTTGCGATGTAAGAGGTATATCCCAATCAATTGTAAATCCTTTCAAATTAATATCCGAGCAGTGATCCAGAGTTATAGGTTGCATCCGTCCATGCATCACAAATGATGAACCATTACCGTCTAACGTAAAGTTATGGAGACTATCTAGTAATACAGCCAGAGTTTTGGGATTATTATCAGTTGTATTTGATTCGAAATATTCTCTTTCAACTGTATATTGAGGCCAGAAATCATATCTCCCTTTTGGAAAAAACAAAGTACTTCCAGGTTGTTTACGGCAAGCTTCTAAAGCTTTTCGAACATAAGGTACTGAGTTTACACGACTATCAGGTTTTAATCCAAAATCTGCAACTGATATAATTTGGTTAGCAAATAATACCGGATAATTAAGTAAAAGAAGGATGGAAACAATCCATAATTTAGAGTTAGTCATATATCTAATTTTATAAAACACACTATAATATAAATCTATTAATTACATAATACTCAAAACTACTATCTCGAATATTAAAGAGTAATTTATAACTTAATATTAGAGCATACAAATCTAATTAAAACATGGTCAAATATACAATAATATTCATTATAAAAGATATATATATTACTATTTTTAATATCAAAGCCATTTATATGCATAAAATTTATTATTTATAGAGCTATTATTTGAGAACAAGTTTATATTCTGCAAAAACAACTATTAATAAATTTGGATAGAAGATTTATAAAAAGATTGATCCGAAGCAGATATAGTAATCGGCCACGGATCAATTGTTGTTTAGATTTTCAGTCATTTTCTTTCAATAAGAAAGTAATAACTATCATTATTTGCTAGTAAGAAACTGAATGTAGTGTTTTACTAATCCACAAATCTACTATAAATATTATTTATTAGTTGAGAATTTGAATATACAATGGCTGAAATATTTCTCTCCTGGCTTAAGTATAGCAGAAGGCCATTTTGGTTTATTAGGTGAATCAGGGTATTTTTGTGTTTCAAGGCAAACAGCAGCACGTTGTTTATAAACAATTCCTTTTTTTCCATGTAATGTACCATCAAGGAAATTACCAGTATATATCTGAATACCAGGTTCATTAGTATAAACATCTAAAACAATTCCTGTTTTAGGTGACTTAAGTGAAGCACATTTCTTGGTAATATCACCTTTCGTATTCAATACCCAGTTATGATCATAACCGTTACCATTTTTAAGTTGTTTAAAGCTATAATTATTTATTCTTGTACCAATAGCCATAGGAGCACGGAAATCCATATCGGTTCCCTCTACCGGAAGTATTTCTCCCGTAGTCATAAATGTACTATCAACCGGAGTATATGAATCAGCATTGACAGTTAATAAATAATCAGCATTAGAACATGAAGGATCACCATCCAGGTTAAAATAAGAATGGTTCGTCATATTCACAACTGTTGTCTTGTCTGTACTTGCTTCGTATTTAATGTCGATAGCATTATCATTTGTCAAGGTAAATGTTACCTTACAAGTCAGATTTCCAGGGAATCCTTGTTCAAGATCCTTTGATAAATAACTAAATTCAATCTTTTGATCATTTATTTGCTTAGCATTATACACCTGATACTGAAAACCTTTAAATCCGCCATGCAAACAATGGCCATAGTTATTTTGCGGCAATTGATAAACCATTCCATCAATTGTAATCCTTCCTTTATTTATACGATTAGCATAACGACCAATACTCGCTCCAAAATCTGTTGGATACTTTATATAATCCTGAATAGAATCAAATCCCAGAACAACATCTTTCATTTTTCCATCTTTATCAGGAACCATCACAGAAACAATACGCCCACCAAAATTTGTTAAGCACACCTCCATTTTATTCTTATTCTTCAGAATGAATAAAGAGGTTTTCTTCCCATTGATTAATGTCTGAAAATTACTTTGTTTTAAGCCAGAAGCCGAAACTATCTCAGCATTATTCTTAGCAGCAGAACAACCAATTAATAAAACAAGTCCTAATATAAAACCTAATTTCTTCATTTTACAATCTTTCTTTTATTTTAAATATGCTTCTGAACGTCCGAGAGAGAATAATTCCCACAATGAAGCAACTGTCCATCCCGGAGCAAAAATATCATTATAAAAGCCCTTACCATTTCGCCCGTAGTCCCAATTAGTATGCTGCACTACTTCAGGATAATATCCTTCTTTTGCAACACCGCATAGATTTCCTTCATAAGGTAAAAGTTGCTTCATTGATGATTCTATCACTTTAGAAAAATCAGTAAAACGAGATTCATTATATTTTCTTGCCAGCCATTTAAGCACTGAATTAAATTCAAAAACAAAAACATCAATATGATTATTCTCTACGGAAACATTTCCCCATCCACGGGTTTTTAAACCGATATCGCCTAACATTTGCCCCTGAGCAAAGGGTACATCCCACACATAATACCAGGAAAGAGCAAAATATGCTGCTTTCTTAGCCAATGAAGCATAATGTTGTTGTTCTGTTCCCTGAGTGACTAATGCCAAATAATAAGTAGCTGTTGCTGCATATAAAGATGCTTCCTTATCTTCACAGTTAGCATCTAAAGTTGATGAAAAATAATCTGATTTTGAGATTAGTTCATTTTCTAAATAAGCAGCAGATTTTTTAGCACTCTCTAGATAACGTTTATTCTTAAAAAATTTGTATCCCATTACTAAAGGAAGCGTTGCAGATGGCGTACTCCCACCACTCTTATCTACAACAAACAAATCATCTTTAAATTTACGCGGGAAACTGCCATCACTATTTTGCAATTTAAGAAATATATCCAGCATCCCTTTCATACGTTTTTCCCATTCCGGGTGTTTCCGTCCATTCTGTTTCTCATATTGCAAAAAATGAAGCATCGCATAAATCCCTTCAGACTGACGACGAATGCTATGAACCTGTTCTTCATAATTTGTATTGTAATCTACAAATTCCTTAAAAAAGCCAGCTTCTGAGAAACCATTCTTCAGATAACTATCAAAAATGTCGTAAGCATTATCCTGAAGTTCTTTACGATTTTGTTGTTTACCATACTCTAATGCATTGAATGCATTAAGTAAAATTCTACCAACAAAGCCAACTTCTGCAGAACCAGTACTTTTACAATCATCTGTTCTCAAACCTACTCCAGAGTAATATTTCAAAGGTTTATCACCCACAAAACTACTGGTAAAGAAGTTGCTCATCACCCGCTTCATCATATCTACAGAATAGTTGGTCTTAACTTCCATAGGTTTATATGTATCATAACTATATTCCCATGTCTGTTTTACAAAATCCGCAAAATCGTCTGCCTTACCTTGCTTTATGTTCCAGGTTACTATAATACTTTCACCTTTTTTCAAAAATTGAAAAGATTTTATAGATGGAGCCAGCGTTAACTTTCTAATATAACTTTTAGGAGTTTCCTGATATGGATAACCAAAAGACAGAGATGCAATCCCATTTATGTTCTCAAAACCAGTAAAACCAATTGATGTTTTACCTGATATAATTACCTCTCCTTCTTTGTGTGTAATTAAAGCTTCGTTTATAAATGAATCAACTCTTAAAACAGAGATATATTCTCCACTCTTTTCATTAAATATTCCTGTAAGAGGTGTACTCAAACGATCTTCACGTACTGTCCAGCTATCCGAAGTATGAAAAGAAGGAGCTTCTTTCGGCGAACGGAGGTTGCGTCTGTACCAAAAACCAGGCATGTAAAACAAGCAGTCATTGTGAGGAGAGTCTGTTGCAAATTGCTGAGAATAATTAAAATAAATATTCTCTAAAGCAGTAATTTGCATCTTAATCTTCTTTATCCCATTTTGTTCTGATACTTGCTGTAAAACACTAACAGGAATCTTTTCTTTGGCAACCATTTTTAAATTATAGCTACAATTACTGTTTGAAGTCATTGTCAGCGGGTAATTAACTGCTGGATTTCCCGGAATTTTCAAAGCGATAGCAGCCGATATATGAGAAGCATCATAAGGTTGAGCCATCACCCCTAGTGCTGATAACATGAGAACTATAGAAATGATACTTTTTTTCAACATAACCATTTAAATTAATCTTTATTAATATTAAATAAAGGCCTTTCAGAATCAAGAGACGGAGAATCTGTCTCCACTGAAGGCCACCCATTTACCCAATTAACCTTATCCAGTAAAAGGACTCTGCCTTCAGGATTCTTTTTATCAACACCGTGATAAAACACCCAGCTTTGTCCGGCATCATCAGATACAATCTCCGAATTATGTCCAGTACCTACAAAAGCAGAATTCTTATGTATCAAAACCTCATGATGGTTGTTCAGCATTTCCTGACCGTTCTTGTCAACATAAGGTCCCCAAAGATTCTCTGAACGCCCTACTACCGTCTGATAAGTACTGTTCAAGCCTTCACAGCAAGTTCCTGTTGAAGCAAACAGATAATAATAACCATCCTTTTTGTGAATATAAGTACCTTCATAAGCTGTACCGGCAACCTGCTTCTTTTCAGCTCCTGATTTAACAGAAAGTCCATCTTCAGCAAGTTCTATTCCATATATTCCATGGAAACTACCCCAGAAAAGATATTTTCTCCCTCCATCTTCAATATAAAAAGGATCAATAGAATTCTGAACATTAATAGTGTTGCTTCTGAGCAACATTCCCCGGTCCGTAAAAGGTCCGTCAGGTGTATTTGCTGTGGCTATTCCAATACCACAGGTCCATTCACCTCCCCAAACAGACATTGAATAATACATAACATAAAGACCATTAATTTTATTTATATCAGGAGCCCAGATTCCTCCGTCAGGTTCAAAATTGGGACGAGTGTTATCTGTAAACGCTGTGCCTACAAATTTCCAGTTAATTAAATCAGTAGACTTGTATATTGGCAAATTACGGATATCTTCTGTAGCGTACAGATAAAAGCTTTTATCATCAGCCCGAATTATTGTCGGATCCGGAAGACTGAAATTTAAAACAGGATTTTTATATCTTGTTTCAATGTTTTTTTGAGGATCTTCTTTTGAAGAACATGCAAGGCTGTTAAGCACAATGCATAATAATAACAGATTTCTTTTCATTCTTTCTTTAATACTTAAAACACAACTTTCATCCAGGAACATGTTGCTTCCGGTGTAGAATTTATCAATGATTCTTTATATGCAGATGTTTCCAGCATAAGATTAATCCTCATAGGTTTTCTATCTATTTTGTTTAATACAGAAAAAGGTATTGAAAGCTCTAAAGTAGATTGTTGCTGTGCATCTTTATTCACCTTAGCAACAATCCCTTTAGAATCAATTTTCTTCCACTTTCCTCTATTCCCTTCGTAAAAGCTGATTTCTCCATCATTTTTATAATCAATTTTATAAATTCCTTTATCGGGCATTGTAAAGCAATTATTCTCTGGATCAAAGCTTATAGAGATTTGCTTAATAAGATCACCTTCAGAATGAACAGCAAGACTTACATACAAATTATTTTCGTCATAACAGATTCCCGATTGAATATTACTTTTTCCTTTAGAGCCTACAAACAAAGGAAAATAATCTCCCCATTCCTCTCTTGTCAGAATACCATCAGTAACAACAGTCTTTTCCCCAGCTTGCACATCAGAAAGAATATGTCCTTTAATCATCCATACCCCTACCAGAGATGTGAAAGAATTAGTAGATGCAACAGCAGCAACAGTTCTGTCATCTAAGAGAGAGAGGGAATTCCATTTTGCTTCTTTGTCTAATGGAACATCAAAGGGCCTTGTTGCCCGACTGAAATTACGTCCATTCTTGTCACCTATTGTAACCTCCATTGTTGAAAGTTCCCAATTTGAAGACCTTGAGCCAGTTGTCTGATAAGACATCAGGACTTCGCCTGTAGGTATTTTCATTAAATACGGAGCTCCGGCATACACATTTTCAGGCAATGGTTTTAACAAAGCCGATTCTCTCAAAGAAGAATTGCCCAAAACAGGAGCCTTCCAGTTATCGGCTATAGAATTGCGTACAATATATGGCTTAAATTGACCTACATTGTTGTCTTCTATTGAAACCAATATATCATTTCCAGAGATTAATGCAACTGGCATCCCATCCCGGTGACCCGCCCGAAAGCATACTGTTTTAAGATCTTTATCCCAGGTTATTCCGTTATCATGTGATGTCAAAACTGAGATCTCCTGTTCATCGGAATTACGGTACGGACTTTCATTAGCAAAATAAATCTGAAGATCTCCATTTGGTAATTGCAGGAAAGAGGGTTCCCAGCATCCATCAATAAAGCGAGGTCCTCCTTCATACAAAATTTGTTCCTCGCTCCATGTTACTCCTAAGTCTTTACTTCGACGAATCACGATAGCGAAAGGTGCAATTTCATTTTTTGCCGGACGATAATTACAAGCGGCAACTAAGTCTCCATTCTGCAATTGAGTCAACTCAGAATTAGCAATATTTACTGTAGTTGAAAGTCCTTCATTATTTGTATAAGTATGTTGTCTGAAAACGGTTTCCGGTTCACCCCAGCTCTTTCCATAATCAGAACTCCGACGAAGTTCTCCGTTTCCATTAGGGGCATCATAAACAACTATCAGAGAATTATCAGCTAACTTACGTATACGAGGGTAACCTCCCATAGAAGCCAAACATTGCATCGAATTATAATCCCATGCTATACGAATGCCATCAACCGGATCACCTGGTTTGTTAACGAATGGTTCTTCTTCTGAGGCTGAACAGCTCAAAAACGGAAAAATTAATAAAAAAGATATTATCCTACTTTTTACCATCATTTAGTTTTTTACCGTTAGAGTTGGAGTTATGTAATTCTTGTCAATAGAGAGTACATCCTCCCCATTTTTATCTTCAAAACGCACTGTAGTTATATACATAGCCCGCGGATGAATCGTTGTTTTATCCCAATGAGCATGAAAAACAAGACGCATCACTCCATATTTATCCTTAAAAATGGCTCCATGACCCGTGCCCACTAAATCCCCTGGTTTCTGAAGTAGCGGATTCCAATCGTATTTTTTCCATTCACCCATCAAATCAGAAGCAGTAGCACAGCCTATTCCATAAAAAGGACTTTCGTAACTATTTGCAGAATAAGTCAAATAGTACTTACCATTATGCTTTATTGTAAAAGGTCCTTCATTTACCCTTGGCCAAACCTCTTCCCAAGGTTGAGAGACATTAATACACTTATGCATTGTTTCAGTTTTAATGTTCAACAAATCATCAGTGAGTTCTGCAACCCAAATATTATTTCCGTCGTTGAAACGAACAAAGAAAAGATAAGGTTTCCCGTTATCATCAATAAAAAGTGAATTATCAATACATTTTTCATCCTCTATCATAGGCTTTTGAACAGATTGTTTAAAAGGACCTAAAGGAGAGTCTGATGTAGCAACACAAAGATGTTCGTCTGCGGAATAATACATATAAAATTTCCCTTTCACATAATATACTTCCGGAGCCCAGAACCACCTGTCAGCCCATACATCATCTTTATGCAACGCTAACCCCTGATTTGTTCCTTCCGGGCGTTTCCACGACTTCAGATCAGTAGAAGTAAAAACTTCTATTCCATTTTCTGCACTTGTACCGTATGCATAATATATATCGTTATACAACATAATAAAAGGATCACCTAAAGGTACAGGAGCTGAAGTCAAGTTTTCATTATCAATATTACTGGACTTACATGAAGTACATATTGATAAAAACGCAAAAAGAATAATAAATTTGAGACAATTATATTTCATCTTTATTTTTAATTTAAAAAATTAGATGGCCATAGATCATCTAGGAAACAATGTACGACCATCTTTTTATAAATACTAAATTAGTAATTCGGATTTTGAGTCAGGTTGCTGTTATTATTAATTTCATCAGATGGAATTGGCAAACATCTGTGTCTTCCTATTACAAAATTATTAAAATCAGGATCCCGTTGTTTCAATTCTTCTATTCCAGAAGCATTATCAACTAACCCCCAACGTTTTATATCAGCCCATCGTTGTCCTTCAGAGCACAATTCCAATGAACGTTCCATTTGTAAACGTTTTAAGAAGTTTGCTTTATTTATAACAGCATCCGGATGATTTACAGCTAGTTTTGGCATGTTTACTCTTGCACGGATTCTATCAACAATTGCAATAGCTTCATTAAGGTCGCCTTCCGGCAAATTAGCCAAGCACTCCGCATACATTAACAAAACATCAGCATAACGTATCAATCTAACATTAGTAGGGTTATGGTAGTCATCATAAGTACGGTAATAATCACTTCCATACTTTCTGAAAAATACTCTTCCTTTCCAGTTAGGTTCATTCCATATATTAGCGTTAGCTCCATTAAGATCGTATCTGTATATTTTGCTATTGTTAGCAAAATCCTGATTCATGCCTTCATAAAATGCACTATACTTCAAACGTATGTCAAAATTACCATTCAAATCCTTTTCCTTCTTAAATTCAGTTACAAGCCAAGGTCTTAATTCACCATCAGTCCAGCCAATACCCGGAGGAGCAAAAAACTGTCCTCTGTTAAGCCCCATATTAGGATCAACATCAAAGTCGCCATCGCCGGCTGGTGCTTTATGAACATCAGAGAACTGAATTTCAAAAACTGATTCAGCATTATTTTCATTGTCTTTGGTGAAATTATCTTCAAAACCAACTAAATCATAATACTTTGCACCTGTTCCGGTGGCCAACCAGGAAAGATCAGCTTTTGCTTCACTCCATTTATGTTGCTGCATATAGCACTTCGCCCTAAACGCTAAGGCAGCCCCTTTAGTAGCACGTCCTTTTTCCGAATCAGCCCAAGTCTCTGGTAAAGAATTTACAGCTTCTGTTAAATCCGATATAGACTGATTATAAACCTCAGTCTCAGTATGTCCCAGTGGTTTATCTCCTGGTTTTGATGGTTCAAGGACTATTGGCAGACTCGCATTTCCACTACCCCATAACAGTGCTAGATTATAATAATATAATCCTCTTAAGAAATATGCTTGCCCCAATAGATTCTTTTTTACATTTGCATCATTAAACTCAATTGATGGAACATTTGCAAGTACCTGATTAGCTCTATATATAGCCTCATAACAATCACGATATGTCCATGCATTCCCTTCCCAGAAGTTATAATTATTGTATTTAAACTGTGTCCATTCTTTCAATTCGGCCCAAGGGCTTGAACTGCCACCTTCATCCGAAGTAAGATCAAGTCTGAACCAAATCCATCGACTATAAGTTCCAGGCTTGTAGAACATATTATAAATAGCATTTACACCATTCGCCGCATCTGTTTCTGTTTTCCAATAAGTTGCCGTAGTAAGTGTATTGGGATTATCAACATCTACATCACAAGCACTCATTAAAGTGCTGATGATAAATAAATAAAATATTTTTTTCATTTCTTCTCCTTTTTAGAATTTAATTTGTGCACCAAATGTAACGCCCTTAGGATTTGGGAAAGAACCTCCATCGTAACCACGATCCCAAATATTTGTATTAATAAACTCAGGATCAAGTCCTGTATATTTAGTAAATGTAATCAAATTTTGAGCATTAACAAATAGTCTTATTTGTTGAAAATACTGACCTATTAAAGATTTAGGGAATGTATATCCTAAAGCCAATTGACTTACACGTACATAATTCCCATTTTCGAGCCAGCGATCCTGATCACCTCTTACATTGCGCGCATCACCATAAATAGGGCGAGGGTCTTTCGCATTAACGTTTGTCGGACTCCATGGATCATAATTTGCACGATAATTAGAGTTATCATCAAATCTGTCATACGCACTTCTAGGTCCATTAAATAGTTTATTTCCAAAAGAACTATTTAGCAAAGCCATTAAATCAAACCCTTTATATTCAAGGTTTATCGTAGAACTTAAATGAAATTTAGGAATAGTAGAACCGCAATGTTGTCTGTCTGCATCTGTTATCTGTCCGTCGTCATTATAATCTACATAACGTACATCACCAGGTTTGGCTTTAGGTTGAATCAACTGACCTTTACTGTTTGTATGAGCCAGCACGTCAGCTTCAGATCTGAAAAGTCCATCTGTTTTTATTAAATACCACTCACCTATAGATTTGCCTACATAAGATTTTGTATCCCATTGTGTAAAATACTGACGATCATATCCCAATTTTAGAATTTTATTATTCAGGTAAGAACCATTTAAGTTTACGCTATAATTCAAACCACCCAATTTATCTCTCCAGGTAAGAGACAAATCAACACCAGTATTACGTACAGAAGCAGCATTTACCATTGGATTTCCACCATTATTACCAGTAGACATCAATATCTGCATTCCTGTAAGAATATCTTTTGTTGTTTTAATATAATAATCAAATGACATATCCAGGTGATTATCAAAAAGAGTCGCATCAAAACCAGCATTCATTTGTGACAATTCTTCCCATTTTAGATCCTGATTTACCAGTTTTACCTGGGTCATACCATTTTCAATATGCTGATCTTTACCAAATATAACCTGAGGATAAACATTTATAAATGAAACCCAATCCCAAACACCAATATTAGAACTACCTAACACACCGTAATTTGCACGAATCTTCAAATCATTTATCCAGTTTACTTTAAAGAATTTTTCTTTGCTAATTCTCCAACCTACAGATGCTGAAGGGAATACACCATTGCGATAATCCGGACCGAATTTAGATGATGCATCTCTACGAATGGTAGCACTAAAAAGATATTTATCATCATAAGAATAATTTACCCGTCCAAATAAAGAGAACAATTTTTGCATATCTCTATAACTACCAGTCTTTGGATTACTCAAAGCAGCATCTAATTGATCAAAAGAGCTGCCACCAGAAGTCAATAAGTCGTTTTTAGTTCCCCATATTCTTTCATAATAATTATCCATAAAGCTGGAACCAAATACAGCCGCTACATTATGTTTTCCAAAAGTTTTGTTATACTCCAGCGTATTATCAAATACCATAGAATTAGATCTGGCTCTTGCTCTGTTTAGTGAAGAAGGATCATAAGGTTGATTATAAGTCCAGTTACCTATTTCACGAAGACTCATGTATGAATCAGAGCTGCTTTCAAATCCAAAATTAAAACGATATTTAAAGGATTTAAAGAATTCCATTTCTGTATAAGCATTTCCTCTTACTCTAAGATTTTCATTGGTAATATTCCTCAGATTTTCAATCGCTATAGGATTTGTTCCGAATGTTACATCACGTTGGCCGTCTCCATAACCAAAGCCACCGGAATGTGTTTCATCATAAACTGAGATTGTAGGTAACATACGATAAACATCTATAATCGGATTGGTTGTCAATTCATCCACCGAATAGTTACTAACAATTACATTTTCACCAATTCTGAAAGTTACATTCTTTCCAAAATCGCGTTGAGAAGAAGTATTCGCACGTACAGTAAATCTTTCACTATTTGTTCCAATTGTTGCACCAGAGTTACCTTGATAGTTAGCTGATATGTAGTAATTATTGCCCGGTCCACCACCAGAGAATCCCACATTGTAGTCCTGAATAATACCAGTTTTAAATGCTTCATTCTGCCAGTTTGTATTACCGTCATAATGGTTTGCAGGATTCAATCCGGCATTCTTAAAAGCCATATCATTAAGTTCAACCCATTGACTTTTATCAGTCAAATTGTAACGAGGGAGCCATTGCAATGTTGCTTTTGCTGAAACATCAATAACCATTTTACCCTCTTTACCTTTTTTTGTAGTAACAATAATTACTCCATTTGCTGCACGTGAACCATAAATGGCTGCAGCAGAAGCATCTTTCAAAACCTGAATACTTTCAATATCATTAAAATTAAAATCTCGGTTTGCTCCGCCATCAACTGCAATACCATCAATTACATATAAAGGTGCACTAGAACCAAATGTTGATGTACCACGTATTTCCACCATACCTTCGGCTCCAGGCCTACCGGATGAACGAACAAAAAGACCTGGCAAAGAAGCTAACGCATCAGCAACAGTCCCAGTAACGACCGTGTTCTTCATTGTTTCTGGTTTAAAGACTGACACAGATCCGGTCAAATCAGCTTTCTTGATTGTTTGATAACCAATTACAACCACTTCTTCCAATGCTTTGGTATTATCAGAAAGGACAACAACTATAGGTTTCCCATCAATCACAACTTCTTTTTTATCCATTCCAATATATGAGAAAACTAAAGTTTGTCCCTTTTTCCCAGACAAACTGAAGTTCCCGTCCAGATCTGTAGAAGTACCGGTCGTAGTACCTTTAATCAAAACACTTACACCAATAAGTGGAACATCTTTTGTGTCAACCACCTTACCAGTAACATTCACGTTCTGTGCTTGCACCGTAAACGTAAATATCGTCAGTAATAAAATTAATAATTTTTTAGTCATTTCTATAATAATTAGATTTTTAAATAAGTTAAGATAAATAAACTTAACCTTAAATTTGAATTAAGGGCATCGTCTTTTACGCAGTGCTCAACGTTCATCGCAGGTAAACAAAGTTTTTTTCATGTAGTTATTTTTTTAAGTTAATAATAATTATTAGTGGTTCAGTTCTCCACATATTTCGCTATTTATTTTTTTCAGTCTATTTTCGTTTAGTTTTATGATTTTACGATCATAAGTCATCAATCCATTTACTTCTACTTCCACATCTGTAGTTTGTGTATAAACGGCGGCAGAAAAGCCTCGGGTTATCATATTCTTCAATTGTGTTGCATATTTCACATATTCTTTAGTAGCATCTTCTGATGTAGTAAACTGAACATATCCCCAATTACGATTAGGCTCCCAGATATGATCTTTCAGTACCAGACCTATTCCTCCATATTCACCTAATACTGTAGCACGTTGTGCATCGTATAAATACATATCAGGTCCGGGATAATTATGTAAATCAAGGATATCGCCACAGGTGTAATGATTGCCACCACTGGCAGGGTTTACTAAACGAGAGGGATCATATTGTTTTGTCCATTCTGCTATTTCAGGAGTTTTAAACTGCCCCCATGCTTCATTGAAAGGTACCCATGTACCAATACATGGAAAAGAGTATAAGTAATCAATAATTTCTTTCCATTCTTTACGATAATTTGATTCAGATTCAATCTTGCGTTTTAACTCGGTACCATTGAAGTATTGTCTGTTTTGCCATTCCGGACCTCTGTCTCCACTAGGCATATCCTGCCATACGATAATACCTAATTTATCACAATGAGTATACCAACGGGCAGGCTCCACCTTTACATGTTTACGGATCATGTTAAATCCAAAGTCTTTCGTTTTCTGGATATCATAAACCAGAGCCTCATCGGTAGGAGCTGTGTACAATCCATCAGGCCACCATCCTTGGTCCAGCGGACCAAACTGAAATAAATCTTTGTTATTCAATTGTAAGCGAACTATTCCTTTATCATCACGTTTTGTAGAATATTTACGCATTGCAGCATAACTATTTAATTTGTCCATCAGTTTACCATTACTGAAAAATGAAACTTCTGTCTTATATAAAAATGGAGAATCAGGAGACCAAAGTCTAACATTGGTAGGCATAGCAACCTCAACGGGAAGACCATTAACTGAGGTTGCCGATGCTACCAATTGTTTACCATCAAAAACCTTAACCTCAATCTTATCTGATGAAACTCTTGCATCAGTTAAAACTTCTACCTTTAAACTATTATTGTCAATGTTTGGTGTAGTTTTCACATTTGTAATATAGTGTTCCGAAACCGGTTCCATCCATACCGTTTGCCAGATACCACTCACAGAAGTATACCAGATACCGTCTGGTTTGCTGACCTGTTTTCCACGAGGTTGGAAACCCTGATCTGCAGGATCCCATACTTTAACTACCAATTTGTTGTTACCTTTAATAAGTGCAGATGTGATATCTAATGAAAAAGGAGTATATCCCCCAGTATGCTGACCAACCTTTATATTATTTACCCAGATATCAGCTTTCCAGTCAACAGCTCCAAAATTCAGAAGAATTTTTTTATTACTCCATTTAGCAGGAACAATAAAATCCCGTTGGTACCACAATTCATTTTTTTCTCCTAATTCCTTTGCTACTCCCGATAAAGAAGATTCAAGAGGAAAAGGTACCAGTATCTTTCCATCGTAAGTCAGAGGAGCCGACTTTCCCGCAGGCAAAATAGCATAATTCCATAATCCATTCAGATTTTGCCATTGTTCACGTTCCATAATGGGGCGAGGATATTCAGGCAATACCTTGTTTACATCTATTTTATCCGCCCAGCTGGTTTTCATTTTATTCCCTGCTGATTTCCATTGCGCAGAAGCAGATGCACATACTGTAAAAGTCATTAAAACTAAAAATTGTTTTATCATACAATATTATATTTTGGTTTGAAGCAAAAGTATAATATCATCCATTCTGAGGATAAAACAAACGTTCCATAAAATAGAATTTTCGTACCAAAAACGAATCAGAATACAACTTTCTGTTCAGATAGTGAGATAATTAAGTAAAAACGCGATTATTTATTGAATAATTGTGTGCATTTCAAGCTACAAAATCTTTTGGAAGTACTCCGAATTGTTTTTGAAAACATTTAGAAAAGTATGACGGAGAATTAAAGCCTACTATATAACAAATTTCATTCACTCTACTCTCTCCTTCCTTTAATAATTGCGCAGCTTTCTTTAAACGTTCCAGGCGAAGATATTCATTGGGAGTTAAATCAAGAACTCCTTTAATTTTTCTATAAAAACTGGAACGACTCATATTAAAAGTATCAGCCATATCATCTATACTAAAATCAGGATTATGTAGATTCGTTTGAATAATATCATTCAGTTTTTGAAGGAACTCTTCATCTGCCTTTGTCATCGCCATCGTGTTAGCATCCAGGAATGGTGATTTTGCAAATGCCTGACGCAGCTTTTCACGGTTTTGAATTAAGTTGGAAATATTTGCCAGCAAATATTCAACAGAGAAAGGTTTGTCAATATATGCATCTGCTCCCAACTCTAATCCTTCTATTTTAGACTGCATATTCGTTTTTGCTGTTAACAAAATTACAGGTATATGACTATAATTAAGGTCTGATTTTATAACGCTACAAAGTTCAAAGCCACTCATAACAGGCATCATCACATCACTCACCACAAGGTTTACATAATTGTTATCCAAGATCTCCAAAGCTTCTTTTCCATTAGTGCCAGTAAGAACTGTATAAGTAGACGATAGCTGTTTCACTACAAATGTCAGCATATCGGGATTATCTTCCACAACCAGAACCACAAACTTATTATCACTTATCGTTGCAGACCTTACTATAAATTCAGTTTTTTCACCTTGGGTATTTACAGTTTCCATATCCAGATTTATAATCCGGTTCTGAATTGCAGGTAATGTCAGACAAAAACTATTGCAGTCACTCACATTATCCATTCGCAGACTACCCTGATGCAATTCAGCCAGAGAACGTGATAAAGCCAGTCCAATACCTGTTCCTGTAGTTTGCTTGTTCATTCCATTTTCATCGTAACGTACAAAAGGTCTGAATATCTCATCCCGCATACTTTCTGGAATAATCTGACCATCATTTACAACACGTACCTTAAAAATGGTAGTTTCCTGCTGAGAATCTTCAACTTCAAGTGTCGCATGAATATATGATTCCGAATATTTCACTGCATTATTGAACAGATTACTAAGGATCTTAGTAAATGCTTCCTTGTCTACATGAGCATAAAAATCTTTTTCCGGAACATTCAGTTTAAAGTCTATTCCTTTTTGCTTTGTCAGAGGTGTAAAACGAAGATAAGTTTCTCTCAATAAATCAGATATATTACACCTTATAAAACTAAGACGAAAGCCCTGGCTTTCTGTCTTCCGGAAATCAAGGAGCTGGTTTGTCAGATTTAAAAGCCGCTCTGTATTTCGGCTCATAATACTTAAATCTTCTTTCGTCTCCACATCCACATTTTTTTTCAGAATTATATTTTCTAAAGGTCCTTTAATCAATGTAAGTGGAGTGCGGATTTCGTGAGCCACATTCGTAAAGAAGTCTATTTTTGCATTATAAATCTCATGTTCTTTCTCCTGCTCAAATTTTTCCATCTGACGCTGATGCTTTCTTTCACTCTTCTTTTTAAAATAAGATACAATGTATACAATGGAAGCAGAAATAATTAATATATAAAAACAATAAGCCCATATTGAGAGATAAAACGGTGGACGGATTTTAATTTTTAAAATAGTTTCTTTTTCATTCCAAACACCATCGCTATTGGATGCTTTCACCCTGAATGTATAATTACCGTATTTTAAATTTGAATAAGTAATAAGAGAATTGCCCGTAACAGAAAGCCATTCTTTATCAAAACCGTCTAATTTATACATCAACCGGTTCATTTGCGGAGCCTGATAACTTAATGCTGCTATTCTGAGGGAAAAAGAATTCTGGTCAGCATCAAGAGTAATTGCATCAGAATAAGTGATACTTGTTTTCAGTGGAGAACCAGCTTCTCCGACAGCTACTGATTTATTAAAAAGTAAAAAGTCAGTAATTGCCACATAAGGGATGTATTTATTTTCAGAAAAGGTTTCTGGATTAAAAGAAATAAATCCGTCTATGCTACCCAAATAAATTGTCCCATTTTTATTCTTGAAGCTCGACCTGAAATTAAACTGGTTTCCCAGCAATCCATTGGCTACAGTAAATACTTTACTATTTTTCGTTTGAGGGTTAAATCTAACAAGACCTGCATTTGTAGTAATCCAAAACATTCCGTTTTCATCTTCTACAATCTGATAAATCACATCATTAGGTAATCCATCCTTGGAACCATATCTGGTAAATGTATCGGAATCCGGATTATATCTACAAAATCCTCTGCCCAATGTTGTCAGCCATATCTGTCTCTGACTATCTTCAAAAACGCTCAGCACTTTATTATATGGAAGACTGTTATTATCATTCTCATTATACAGATAGTTTTTCCATTTCTTCTTATTTATATCATACTTATAAGCCCCGTTTGCATAAGTTGCCAGCCACAAATTGCCATGTACATCTTCCTTTATATCATAAATAAATTTACCGTTCAATTCCGGAATACGTGTAAAATCATCTGTTTGCCTGTTGTAACGCATCAACCCGTAAGTTGTTCCAATCCAGAGTGTACCTGAAGCCGAACGACAAATGGTAAAAATATCATTTGCGTTTAATGTATTTGGTCTATCTCCCTTATAATATGATTTTACCTCTTTAGTTTTTAAGTTGAGACGGTTTAAACCTTTAGCAAACGTTCCTACCCACAAATAATCACCATCCAGACAAAGGCCATGAACATTATGATAAATTGCCGGATTTGTAAACGGTTTTATAATGTCTGTTACTGGATTATAGTTAAACAGTCCTTTATCCTCAGTTCCTATCCATATAGTACCATCATTATTTTCACAGAATTCCCTTACTCTTTTGCCAAAGTCTCTGTTTGTATTTCCGGAAGAATAAAATTTTTCAAAATAGGTATATTGCTTTGGATAATAACTAACACCACCAAAATAAGAACCAATCCACATACCTCCTTCTCTGTCTTTAAATAAAGAATAAATAGCATTATCTGAAAGTGAATAAGGATCACCATTCACACAAGTATGGTGTGCAAATTTACCTGTTTTCAGGTGGTAAATAAACAATCCAGACTCTGATCCTACCCAGATTTCATCTTTAGAATAAAACGCTATCTCTCTGGCATAGACGATTTCTCCCGATTCATCTTTCAATAAAAGAGTACGAACCTTGTTTGTTGTTAAATCTATCTCCTTCAATCCTCCTTTTGAAGAACCAACATACAAACAATGATGAGGGCCAGAAACAAGTTTGTTGATAATATCATCTTTAAAAGGTTGACTCCCGTCGGCCGCCATATAAGGTTTCAGGGTTTTAAAATTATCTTTGGTATAATATAAATTATCATCATATAGACAAAGCCAGCAAGTACCACTATCATCAAACCAAAAACGGGTAATATTGGCAGAAATGTGTTTCTTTGATTTGCTCGAAAAATAATTTGTAAGAGTCTCTTGTGATGGAGAATAACAAAAAAGTCCCTGAGAATCAACAGAAACCCAGATACATCCATTTTTATCACTAATAATAGAAGTAACGGAATGTTCTATAGATGTGCCTTGCGCGCTTCTTAACGAAAAGCGTATAAAAGATTCTGTTATAGGAGAATATACATACAGGCCAGCATCTGTGCCCACATATATCGTTCCTTTCTGATCTTCATAAAGTGCTGTGATAAAATTATTTCCGATAGATTTCTTTGTCCTGACATCAAATTTGAAAACACGGAAAGACAAGCCATCATATCTGTTTAGTCCATCTTTTGTACCAAACCATATAAATCCCTTACTATCCTGTAAAATAGCATTTACTGTATTCTGAGACAATCCATCTCTGATATTTAAGTTCTTAAAATAATATCTGGTAAAAAAATCCGGTTGTGCACAACTAATAAAGCTAATAAAAAAGAATATAAAAAAGGATATGATAGTACGTGTTTTATTCATATGTATTATATAAATTCAATAAGTTGGTTTACAAAAAGAGGAACAAATGTACATGAAAATAATAACAAAACAATCGTGCCCTTTGTCTTTTTCAACAAAGGGCACAATAATTAAAAGCCAACTATAAAAATCAATTACAATTTATGGTGAGATCCATCGCAGTAAGAAGGATTCTGTGTATGTTTACATCCGCATAAATGAGCCTTACCGGTTTCTTTGGCTTCAAATGCCAATGGTTTAAACTCTGTTCCGTGATGTGAGCCATCACAAAACGGTTGATTTTTGCTTTCAGCGCAAGTACACCAGTGATATGTTTTACCTGCTTCCAACTCTACTTCATAAGGCCCTTTTTTAGCAATTTTTGGTTCCATTTTTCTTGTTTTTAAAGTTAATACTTTTTATTGATTGATTATTTTCTTAAACCTAACTGATTCATATAGGTTTGATTATTTCAGTTTCTTTGAAATAAGATTGTCAACAGCGTAACGACCAGCTCCGCCAATGAGAATGACAATAGACAAACCTACAACAAGGATAAAGTATTCAAGTCCTTCGCCTTTCTGCTGACCAAACCAGTTCATGAAAAAACCATTGTTTATATGACCACCAAGAACGGCGGCTCCAGCCATTGTAAGACCTACTGAGAAAGCCATAAAACGTGTTCCGGCACCTACAAGAATACCTAAGCTTCCAACAAATTCAGCCAAAATGACTAAAACTCCGATAATTAAAGGCATACCCATTGACTGGAAAGCACCAAGTGTTTCTGAGAATCCATATCCACCAAAGAGTCCGAGAGCTTTTTGCATTCCGTGAGGTAATATTACAAGGCTTAAAGCCAAACGTGCTACTAACAAAGACCATGATTGTTGGTCGGTTGCTAAGAATTTCTTAATTGCATTCATAATGTATGTTTTTAAAATTATAATTTTGTTTATTAATGATTTATTGCATTGGTATTTCCATTACCAGCAGTTTTGTTTTTGAATCAGTCTTTATTTCTATCATTTCCGTTTCACTAACGCCAAGTCCATCTCTTCTGTTGAGCTTTTGTCCGGCAACCGTAACAGTTCCTTCAATCACAAAGAAATAAACACCATTCTTCTTATCTTTCAGTTTATATTCTCCCTTCCATCCTTCAGACAAATCACCAAGATGAAACCATGCATTCTGATAAATCCATACTCCCTGATCATTTGGGTCAGGAGAAAGAATCTGATATAGCTCATCCGCTTTCTTAATATCCGCCAAAGTTATCTGATCATAACGTGGCGTTACATTCTTTTTGTTCGGAAAAACCCATATTTGCAGTAAGCTAACTTCCTTATCTTTATTTTTATTGAACTCACTATGAAAAAGACCAGTTCCGGCACTCATTACCTGAATCTCTCCCGCACTGATTACTCCATGATTACCCATACTATCCTTATGTTCCAAATCACCATAAAGCGGAATAGTAATAATTTCCATATTATCGTGAGGATGTTTTCCGAAACCTTCGCCTGGAGCGATTACATCGTCGTTAAGTACCCTCAGCGTACCAAAGTGTACACGTTGTGGATTATAATAATTTGCAAAACTAAAAGTATGGTATGTGTTCAGCCAACCATGATTGGCATGTCCACGTGTTTCTGATTTATGCAATATTGTTTTCATGCTTATATTTTTTATCACTTCAAATCTTCTTTTAATTTGATGTGACAAAGATACGGCAGGAATATGCAGTACGAAGTAATGAAATCAGGCGAATGATTGCAAAAATCAGGACTGGCGTGCTAAAACACGAAATTCTGAAGGAGTTTGAGCAGTAATCTTCTTAAAAAAGTTATTAAAATGAGCTGATTCTTCGAAGCCAAGTTCGTAAGCAAGTTCTTTACTGCTTATCTCAGTAAACAGCAATGAACGCTTTGCCTCAATAATTATCTTGCTCTGAATATGATCTTTAGCAGATTTACCAGTAATGCTTTTCACTGTTTTATTCAGATAATCGGCTGTTACATTCAACTTGCTGGCATAGTCCGAAACCATATGCATAGAGGTATAATGCTTATTCAGTAACTGTTTAAATAAATGCAGCAACTGATTGGTTGTTTCCATCAATTGAGGATTATCATTTTTTTGTAGCGAACAATGATTATTACTCTGTATAAAAAAGAGTTTCATCAGTGCACCAATAGCTTCCTGAGTGTAGCTCTCAAGAGATTCGGAGAAATAATCTATCTGAGAAATGATATTAAGATAAACAGACATTTGTGCTTCATTGATTGACAATGGAGGTGACTGCCCGAATTCGTTAAACAAATAAATACCATTAATCAGCTTATCTGAAATTGAATTAGCAATTAAGAATTCATCGGTAAATTTCATGGTCCAGCCTTTTGGCTCGGAAGTTGGTATTACCTGATGCATTTGTCCGGGAACAATGAAATAAATGCTGTTATCTTCAATCTGATACTCCGTAAAGTCAACAATATGAGTGCCCTCTCCCTTCTCAAAAAAAATAATCGTATAATAATCATGACGATGTGGAATATCCGATTCACCATGCTTCATACGATATAAATCTTCGAGTTTCTTTATTGAAAAAGAAGTATTAAATTCTTCAAATTCTGATAAAGTATAAGTTCTTATATCTTTAGGAAGTGGATTCATATATGCAAATATAATCAAATAGTTGAATATCAGTCCTGCATTAACATTCGGATAAACTCACGAGTCGCATTTTTCTGATAACCATCTTTTAACCATAACAAAGCAGCATGCATCTCTGTGCCCTTTTCCTGTATAGGAATAGCTTTCATTTCGTTATCACCATGTATGGTAGCTTTAGAAAGTACAGTTACCCAATGTTTTGTTCTAACCATTTGCAAAAGTATGTTCACTTCATTGAGTTCTACCTGTGGATTCAGAGTTATATGGCTAGCCTGCAAAACGCTGTCGAGAATAATGCGGGCATTCATTCCCACTGACGGGAGTACTAGCGGATAGTTATTTATGTATGACAGTGGGATACGCTTAAGCGCTGCAAGCGGATGATGCTGATGAACAATTACGGAAAGAGCTGAATCGAACAAGCGCATACTCTCTATCTGATCATCATCATGAAGCAACTCATAAGAAAGAACAAAATCTACCTGATGAGTTTTCAGAAGGCCGGTTAATTCTGTCGCTGTACGGTATATAATGTTCAGCTTTATATCGGGATAAGTTTCGGAAAACTTTTCCAGGGAATTTGTAAGCACAGATCCCAGACTGAAAGTCACCCCTATTTTGAGAGTTCCTGTATGGAGATTACGCAAATCACGCAACCGTTGTACAGCATGTTCCGAATCGGCCACTGTTTTGCGTGCATAAGGCAGAAACATCTCACCGGCTTCAGTAAGCGAAACCCTTCTCCTTACACGTTCAAAAAGCAGAGTATCCAGTTCTATTTCAAGTTGCTTGATTTGCTGTGAAAGAGTACTTTCCGAAATAAACAAAGTTCTTGCAGCCTCAGTAAAATTAGAAAGTTCAGCGGACTTAATAAAGTATCTTAGTTGTCTTAGTTCCATATCGGGCGTAAAGATACGTATTAATACAATGCCACTAGAATTATAATAATAGATAATTTCGAGAGAGTTAATCGAAAAAACCTATCAACTAAAGCTAAGACTTGATAGGTAAAGACTATCGTTGCAATAGAAAAAACCCATAGAAGTTATTATTAAGCTTTATACCAGATGGCCTACCTTTGCGGCCGTTTTAAAAATAAGAAAATGATGATGAACTTACTAAACGTAGTATTGACAGCTCCCTCTCAAACATCTGCAGTTACACTAACACCCTATTCCAGTTTAATAATTGGTGCAATTCTTGGACTTGCTTTAGCCTGCTCTATTTTTATATGGGTATTCAATCGTAGAGCACAGGAATGGGCTCATTATTACAGAGAACATAATACTCAAAATAATCCAGAACATGACAGAATTAAATAATCAGACGGTTTGTACCGTTGCACAACCAGAGGGGCAGTGTAAGGCTATCAGAACAAACTTCTGTTTAGGAGCCTTTTTCAGCTTTACTTTCTTCTTTTTGCTGTTCATGGTGATTTTTGCTAAAACAATACGTAGTTACCCAGGTAAATTATAGTATGGAGAATCATAAAGAACTAAAAACTGTAGCTAAATTTATCTCCGACTTCTCAACCTGTATGATGGCTGTTGGAGCTCAAACTTCACGTATTGAGCGAAATGCCTTGCGCATTGCAAAGGCATATCATTTAAAAGCTGAGATGCTCTTTTTCCAGAAAACGATGGTGATGACTCTTTGGGATTCACGAAACGAGCATTCTTACTCCATGGTAAGTCGCATAAAACCTATGCCTCTCAATTTCGAAATTAATGCCCGGCTTAGTCACCTGAGCTGGAGAATTCACGATGAACATATTCCATTGAATCGTGCATCGAAACTTTGCCAGCGCATACTGGATCGTCCGCGAGTTAATCCCTGGATAGTATTATGGTTGGTATCCTTTGCAAACGCTTCTTTCTGCCGACTGTTTCATGGTGATTTTATTTCGATGGCTATTGTATTTGTAGCTACCTTCATCGGATTCTTTTTCAAACAGCAAATGCAAAAATGGCATTGGAACGAATTCGCCGTTTTTATACTTTCTGCAATGTTTGCATCAGCATTCGGCAGTCTGGGATATCTATGCAATTGGGGCACCACCCCCGACATGGCATTAGGCACCAGTGTTCTTTATCTTATTCCCGGCGTACCGCTTATAAACGGAGTGATGGACATAATCGACGGACATATAGTAACAGGGTGTTGCAGACTATTTAATGCTGCATTACTTGTGAGCTGCATCGCTATAGGGTTATCTGCTATTTTATTTATAACAGGATTAGTTACAATATGATGATACTTGAACTTTTGGAAGACGGATTTTTTGCAGCTATAGCTGCTGTAGGATTTGCTATTATCAGCAATCCGCCACGGCGCTCACTTTTTGTGTCGGCACTACTAGCAGCCATAGGCCACAGTATCCGTTATTTTTTAATGCACTTTGACAGTTTCTCCCTGAGTATCAGTCAGGCCTCTTTCTTCGCTTCATTATCCATTGGTTGTCTTTCTGTCTTTTTTGCGAAACGACTGGCTGTACCAGCGGAGGTCTTTGCTTTTCCGTCGCTTCTGCCTATGATTCCGGGAATGTTTGCATATCACACCCTGCAGGCTATTGCTATTTATATGGTGTGCAAAACAGAGGCTGATCAGCTACATTACATTAACCTGTTTTATAGCAACGGAACAACTACCATTTTTATACTTGCTGCTCTTGTTGTTGGAGTAGCTATTCCAACATTTCTTTTCAGGAGGTTTGCCTTCAGCGTTACCAGAGGAAATAACGGAAAAGACTAGATATACGAATAGTTTCAATAGTGTTTATATAGTTAAAACTCCCCCCAGATTGTAGACTTCAATTTTGGGGGAGTTCATTCAAAAGAAGACTAAAACATTTTAGTCAGGAAATTCTGTTATATTAGAAAGTCATATTAATTCCTCCCATTACAGTAGCCTTTGGCATGGGATAACCAATATTTATTTCGTAGTGTTGAGCTAGCAAGTTCTCTCCACGAACAAAAAGATTGGCAAAGTGACTCAGATGGTAACTACCGTTTAAATTCCACAATACAAAACTCTCTTTGGTTTCAGGATTTACAGAAGTATAAAGTCCATTGATATATTGCACACCTGTAGAAACACTCCATTTTTTGTGTGAATAATAAACACCGGCGTATAATTTATGTTCGGGAGCTGCCACTACCGGATATTTCATATTCAACCAACTGTAATTAGCTGAGAACATAAGTGAAGAATTAATTTTGTAATTCACATTCGCTTCCAAACCCCAGTTTTCAATTTTACCGGTATTGATGTTCAAAGGTCTGCCATTAACAGGAACAGTCTGAATCATATTATCACCATTTATATAATAAAGGTTGACGCCATACGAAAGTGTATTATCTTTCAGATGCCGGGAGAAAGAAATTTCATAATTCATAATCTTTTCGGGCATCAAATCAGGATTTTGCGGACCAAACATATATAGTTCCCTGATAGTAGGATTACGAAATCCTTTACTTACCATCGCCTTCAACTCAGCAGCCTGAGGCAGATGCATAGACAATCCTACCTGAGGTACCCACTCTGTTCCGGTTTGTGAATGATGATCTATACGTTGCCCAATATCTAAAGTAAAAAGAGTACCGAGAGCCTGACGAAAGTCTATATAACCGGCTATCTCGTTTTCTGTTTTATCACCAATACCAACACGTTTATCTGTAAACTGGTTCCATGCATCTCCACCAAAATGCTGATAGTCTAGTCCAACTGTAATACGATTGCCGGTAAAAAGAGTAGCACTTTGATACCAGGTAACACCCAACATCTGGTCTTTGGACTTAAACCGATAATCTGATGGCGTTTTACCTAAAGAATAACCATTATTTATGTTATGCCTTCCCCAATTATAAAAAAACTTCAAAGCACCCGAAGTCCCATTATAATTGTTTTCAACAGAAAGTGATGCCACTCCACGGGTTATTCGTGAATCATTATCCAAAATAGGAGCATTCACGGTACCGGGATTAGATGCATTGAAATGTGTCAGATTCAGATCTGCAAAGACGTTCCAGACATGACTGATTTCATATCCTAACTTTGCATAACCGCCATATTGATCGAAATCCATATTCTCTCGATGCCCGTCTGTTCTATTGTAAGAAGCAGATACGATACTACTGAAACGACCTTTACGAAATCGGTTGGAAGCCTCAGCCGAAAGTGTATTATACGATCCATAGCTCAATCTTACATCATTTTTCACACCTTCTTCTTTTGACTTACGGGTAACGATATTAATAACCCCACCCATGGCGTTAGATCCATATAAAACAGAAGCCGGACCACGTACAACTTCAACCCTTTCGGCCAACATAGACTGATACGTATCAGCCAAAGGATGGCCCATTAAACCCATGTATTGAGGATGTCCGTCTATTAGCACCAGGAGTCCGGTTGTGGGACTCCCCCCTATACCTCTTAAGCTCATGCCACCCGCCGCACCAGTTGAAACGCCGTATCCCATGATGCTACGCCCGGTTGTAAAAAAGCCCGGAACCTGTTCGGTCAGTAATGGAAGTAAAGACTGCTCATTACGCTGTTCTATCTGCTCACGGTTAACCACAGATATGCTCATTGGTAAATGACGCGTATCAGTCTCGTTCCGGGTACCAGTTACAACAACTTCATCTATAACATAGCTTTTCTTTATATAAACACTATCTTTTTTAGATTGTGCTTGTACTTTAGCAGATATAAAAAGACAGATTAACAGTAAATAAGTTATAATTCGATTCATCATTACACATCAATATACGCCTTTACGCAATAGCTTTACAGCGTTTTCCATTAATTATTTAATATAAAATAAGTTCAGAGATACTTAACTTAACAGGAAACTAAATTGTTCCCTGTTTCAATTGTTCTACAAATTGGTCTATTCGTTCCATTTCCTTAGGAATTTTAATGCTTTGCGGACAATGTTCTACACATTTGCTACAACCAACACAATGGTTAGCCTGTCTCAGCCTTGGCACACTCCGGTCATATCCAACAAGAAATATATTACGAGCCTTACTATAATTCTCATCCTGCGAGCTTTTCGGAACATTGCCTTCGTTCAGGCATCGGTTATAGTGTGCAAAAATACCCGGAATATCAAGACCATAAGGACAAGGCATACAATAATTACACCCGGTACAAGGAACAGTCGGGTATTTCAGTATCATCTCAGCAGTTTCTTCAAGCATCGCCTTGTCATCATCTGTAAGTGGTTTAAAAGAGGAATAAGTAATTATATTATCCTGCAAATGTTCCATATAAGTCATACCGCTTAAAACAGTAAGCACTTCTGGCAATGAACCTGCAAAACGGAATGCCCACGAAGCCACACTTACTTCCGGCTGTCTTTGTTTAAGCTGAGCTACAAGATGATCGTTCAGTTTAGACAGACGTCCACCCAGCAACGGTTCCATAACCACCACCGGAATGTTACGTTTCACCAATTCTCCGTACAGATATTCTGCACTCACCCCCATTCCCTGAGGATGTTTCCAATCCACATAATTAAGCTGAATTTGTACAAAATCCCATTTTATATCCAGTGAAAGCATATAATCGAAAAAACTTTGATCGCCGTGAAACGACCACCCCAGATTGCGTATACGCCCAGCCTCTCTTTCTTTCAATAGAAAGTCGAGTATACCATTGTTTATGTAGCGTTCTTTATAATCATCATCAGCCCCCAAAGCATGGAGCAGATAATAATCCACATAATCTACGTGTAATTCCTTAAAGGAGTTATGATACATTTCAATAGATGCCTCTTTGCTCTTAGTTTTTGGATCAAAGTTGGACATTTTAGTAGCTACAAAATATTTATTTCTAGGATGGCGGCTCAGTGCAATACCGATAGCATGTTCCGACATACCCTGAACATACATAGGAGAAGTATCATAATAATTCACCCCATGAGCAAGCGCATAGTCAACAGACTTATTTACCTCTTCCTGATCTATCAATTCCTTTTGTCCGTCAGCGCTTGATTTTGTTGGCAATCTCATGCAACCATATCCAAGCAGTGAGACCTTTTCACCTGTTTTAGGATTCAAACGATAGGTCATCTTATCGGTAGGTACATGCAATACACTTGCTACGCCTGTTGGAGTTTTATTGCCAGGTTTACATCCGTAAAATGCCGCTGTAGAAACTGCGGCTCCACCACCAAGCAGCTTCAGAAAATTTCTACGGTCTATGTTTTTCTTGTCTATCTTCCCCATAGTAATTTCTCTATATTTTCATTTTTACTAATCATTTTTACGAAATAACTTATACAGTCCGGTGAATTTCGTGCCCCTCTACATATATTGCACTAAACGGACGAGCCGGACAAAGATTCTCGCATGCACCGCAGCCAATACAACGTTCGGTATTAACAGCAGGTATTTTAAGTGAATCCTTATTCTTTGCATCAATCGGAATCATTTGTATAGCACCAACAGGACAATGACGGGCGCAGTTTCCACATTCAACGCCATCTCTGCTAACTACACAATTTTTCTTTATCCACACGGCATGGCCTATCTGAATAGCCGATTTATCAGCTTTAGTAACAGAACGGATAGCACCTGTTGGGCAAATGTCTGAACACCGGGTACACTCCGGGCGACAATAGCCACGTTCATACGACATTTCGGGCTGCATTAATTTCTCCAGATTATCCGAAGGACGTAAAACCTGATTAGGACATACAGATACACAGAGCTGACACGCCGTACAGTGTTGCGCAAGATTACGTACGCTTTGAGATCCAGCCGGTGTTATTGGTGTTGAGCGATTAGGTATTTTTTTATCTTCTATAACAGCTAATCCTCCATCAACCTTTATCTTTTGAGCTTTCAGTGCTGTTGCTGAAGTCAACAGTGCTGTTACCGACAGAAAATTACGACGTGAAACGCCCGACTTATCCATATTTTCTGTTGTTTGCTTATCTGTCAGAGATTCTTCCTTTTGCCGAGGTACATACCTGATAGCACCTTGCCTGCATTTATCAACACAATCCATACATGTAACGCAGCGACTGTAATCAATCTTGTGTTCTTTGGAGTTTATGCACGAAGCCTTACAATTACGGGCACACACTCCGCATCCATTGCATTTTGCGGTATCAATTACCGGTTTGAAGAATGAATATTTAGACAGAAAACCCAATACCGTTCCTACCGGACAAATAGTGTTGCAATAAGTCCTGCCGCTACGCCATGCCAAAATTGCAAGTATTACAAACGTAACAACAGCAATACCTAAGGTTAGTGTACCTTTCATCCATACCTCAACCAAATAAAATGCATAACTATCCATCCGTTCTGCCCAATAAGCCAAAAGATTGTTACCCCATTGATACAAAGGAGCAAACAAATTAGAAGCTATACGTCCGTAAGAACTATAAGGTGCCAGTAACTGAACAAAAGAACCTATACCTGCAATTAAAGCTATAATGAATAATGCCAGAACTCCATATCGCAACCAGGAAATAGCTGGTGAATAGACAAAACGATTCTTTTTCCGTTTTCCGGCTATCCAGGAAATTGCATCCTGAAATACGCCAAGCGGACAGATCACTGAGCAATATATCCTCCCCAAAGCAAATGTGAGCACAATTAACGCCAGTACTATGCCGATATTTAATGCCAATAAAGCAGGTAAAAACTGAATTTTGGCCAGCCAGCCAAACCAATGATGCAACGTTCCTGTAAAATCAAGGAATAACAAAGTTATTAGAGTAAAGCAAATAATAGCGGCCGCTATTCTAATTTTTCGTAACATAATTCATTCTCCTTTTAGCATTAGCATTTAATCGTTTTTTCGTGTTTATCTGAATTCAAGACCAAACTTAATTTAAAATCCTGATATATTGAGGATAATCTTTTAATTTTTCACAAAAATACTGAGAAATTCATTACCACTTTGTATACAAATCACTGATATATGTACCAAAATCACGGTTTTAGGTTATCAACCTAACAATTAGTAAATAAGCAATCAGCTAACAAAACAGTCTAATTGTTTGTTTTTATATAAAGTAACATGTATAAATATGATAATAACAATTTTCGGAGCAAGCGGAAAAATAGGCCGTCTGCTTACAGAACAGGCACTTGGTAAAGGATATATCATAAAAGCCTATGTGCATAATCTACAGGAAATAGGTTTATCCCACCCTAATCTGGAAATCGTTAAAGGGACTATTCATGATTATTACAAGATAAAGCAAGCCATAACAGAGAGCAATGCGGTAATAAGTACAATGGAGCCCTCAAAGAGTTTCAAGAAAAAAGGATATCCAGTTTTTGAAGCACACCGACATATTATTATGGCAATGGAACGCCTTAATATAAAACGATTTATAACAATAGCTTCTCCGGTTATTCAGTCGGGAAAAGATGCAAAGTCGGCTGTAACTATTGTACCAAAACTTTTTATTAGCCTATTCAGACATAGAACATATCTTGAATTTGTAGCTATTGGGCACTTGATTAAGAAATCTTCACTAGACTGGACAATTGTGCGATACCTTTATCCCACCAACAAACCTCGTAAAGGGAAAATAAAAGTATCTTTAGGCAAGCAGAAAATAAAATTTGCAGTTTCGCGTGCTGATATTGCTAAATTTATTCTCGACCAGGTAGAAAGCAGAGAGTATATTCACTGCATGCCAATAATTGGAAATTAATTCTAAACCTGTCAGAAATTCCATATAAATTGTCACAAAATTATCGATAAAAAATGCAATAAAACACCCCCTTTTCCGACATATAAATACAAACAAAACAATATTGTATGAAAAAGGGAATATTTAAAGCCTTTATTTGCCTGACAGTGGTTACAGCAGCTACTTCGTGCAAACAAGGTAAGCTTTCATCCGAAAAGGGTGACGCGCTGATTGCGCATATTGATTCAACAGCAAAAGCAGGAGATGATTTCTTTCAGTTTGCCAATGGCAAATGGTTTAAACAAAATCCTATACCTGCAAGTAAACAGAGTAACGGGATATTTCAACTTATCCAGGATACCATAAATGCACAGGTACGTAATATATGCGAATCATCAGCTACTATAAAAGATGCACCGAAAGGAAGCAATAAACAAAAGATTGGCGATTTCTTTTTCACGGGAATGGACAGCGTCTCTTTAAATAAAAAAGGCATCAGCGAACTTAAAGGTGATTTTGCAAAAATAGACAATATCAAAGATCTGAACGGTATAATCAAAGAAGCTGCTTATCTTCATAGTGTGGCAGCATCGCCGTTGTTTAGCATGTACATTACTCAGGACGACAAGAACAGCAGCAAGTATCAGGTATACATTGCTCAGGGTGGATTAAGCATGCCGGAACGAAGCTACTACCTCGACACAGATGCCGGTTCAAAAAACATTCGGGAAAAGTTCGTGACCTTTGCCGGCAGCATGTTTGGAATTATGGGATACGACAAAGCCAAAGCAAAACAAGCCGCAGCCAGATTACTGGAAATGGAAACAGCCGTAGCAAAGACTTCCCGCAAAATGGAAGATACCCGCGATCCTTTGGCCAACTATAATAAAATAACATCCGCTAAACTTGCTGCGTTAACTCCAAACATTGACTGGAAGATTTTCCTGAACAACATTGGACTAACCAAAGTTGATTCGGTTGTTGTGGGTCAGCCTGAATTCCTTACCGCTCTGAATGGCTACATGAAAAAATATTCGATAGACGACTGGAAAAACTATCTCAAATTTCATCTAATGAATGGCTTGTCGGACTATCTGGATGATAAAACCTATATGGAGAGCTTTAACTTTTATTCAACAACCCTTGAGGGAGTAAAAGAACCAAAACCAAGATGGGAACGTGTAGTAAGACAAACCAACGGTGCACTTGGAGAACTTATCGGACAAGTATACGTAAACGAGTATCTGCCAAAAGGAACCAAAGAGAAACTAGAAGAAATAGGAAATTCCATTAAATCAGTTTTTGCTCAACGCATCAAAGCCCTCGACTGGATGAGTGCACCGACCAAAGAAAAAGCATTGAAAAAACTCAATGGGGTAATAATGAAGGTTGGTTATCCTGATAAATGGAAAGACCTGAGTGCTATGCAGATCGACCGTTCATCTTACGTAAAGAATGTAATGAGTGCCAACAAATGGGGATTCAACTATATGATAAGCAAATACGGTAAACCGGTTGACCGTAAGGAATGGGGTATGTATCCTCAAACATACAATGCATACTACAACCCATCGAATAACGAAATAGTTATTCCCGGTTGCAACATTATTGTTCCGGGATATGAAAGTAAAATGGCCGACGATGCCATACTTTACTCCATTATTGGCTGCACCTTTGGCCACGAAATTACACATGGTTTCGACGATCAGGGATGTAAATACAACGAGCAAGGTAACTTGAGCAACTGGTGGACCAATGAAGACAAAGCAAAGTTTGTTCAGAAAACCAAAATGATTGTAAAACAATTCAATGACTACACAGCCATAGACAATATGCACCTCAATGGAGAACTTACACAGGGTGAGAACATTGCCGACCTCGGTGGAGTAGTTATGGGATTCGAAGCATTTAAAAACACCGACCAGTATAAGAGCAACGAAATGATTTCGGGACTAAACCCTAATCAGCGTTTCTTCCTTGGATATGCACTTGGATGGATGTTGAATATGCGCCCCGAAGCATTGAAGAACCAAATTAAAACCGACGTGCATTCTCCGGCAAAGTGGAGAATCCTGGGTCCGCTGTCCAACATGCCTGAGTTCTATTCAGCATTTGGCGTGAAAAAGGGAGATAAAATGTGGCGTACGGAAGATCAGATTGTAAAAATCTGGTAGTTTACCACATTCAATAAAACAATCGTGTTCTTTGCTTTTTCAGCAAAGAACACAATTGTTAAAGTCTTCACTTATAGTACTATTACTATGCAGTAATTTGACTATACTAGCATTTATAAAGAACAAACTAATTTACAACAATAGTATGAATACAAAGAATTTGTTTGGAATAATTTTGTTTTTCTTATGTACTATCAACTTAGTTAGTTGTGAAAAAGAAGAAGATGATTTTTTATCGAAAGACACAGAAAATAGTACTATAATAAGTGGTACTGTTCACACGAAAGATGGGCTACCGCTTTCTGGCGTTAACATTAAAATAGATTATTACGAGGGTGCATGGCTGCAATACTCCTTACTCCGTCACAAAGCCATAGCAAAAACAGACAAAAACGGAAATTATAAGTTGGAATTCTACGTGAGAGATGACGAATTGCAAAGAGATGAGAATTTATATAAATACTTTAATATAGTTGTTAATATGAATAATTTAGATCCAAAGCAATATATTCTTCCTAACGATATGACTTCTATCATGATATCCCCCGACCCTCCTATTGCTAAACCAGCCACTAATCAAGCACCTATAATATCATATCATTTTTCTGTTGAACGTAATAAAACCTACACACAAGATTTCTATATACCTCAAAAAAGATATGTTCAAATAACTCTGAAAGGTTTTACTCCCAAGCAAAATAATGCTTATTTCGAGGTTCACAGTTTTTTCCCATGGGGAGAAGAAAGTGACGAAAAACAAATGATTGATTCAAAATATAGAACCAGGCAAAGTGGATTCGACTTGAATGTAGCTTCTTCTGAGGAACAAACGTTTGAAGTGCCTTTTGCGCTGAACGAAAACAATATTGTAAGATTAACCAAAAGAAAAAATGGCATTCTTACCTCTGAAGACTATAAAATATTTGTAACTAAAGATAGTCCAAAGAGCCTAACATACGAATATTAACAACAAATAATTAAAACTTCAATTACATATCTACAATGAGAAAAGTATTTTTCATCATTCTTATGTGCTGCATTTCAATGAGCATTTCTGCACAATTGGGTTACAAAACAATAAAAATCTCAAAAGGTCTGGAGTTTGTACAAATATCAAAAGATGCATACGTATATGTTTCGACAGCAGAAATGGGGAAATTTGGACTGGTTTCCTCTAACGGACTGATATTAATAAACAACCGCAAAGCGTTCTTGCTCAACACCCCTATTAACGACAAACTTACCGAAGAGATGGTAAAAGCAATCACCGATTCTTTGCATGTAAAAATCACAGGGTTTATACCTAATCATTTTCATGCAGACTGTATGGGTGGATTAAAGTATCTGAAAAGCATCGGAGTTAAATCATACGCATGTGAAAAAACAATCGATCTTGCCCGCCAGAATAAGCTTCCTGTTCCTAAGCAAGGGTTTAAAGACTCCCTGCTTCTGAAATTTGGAAATAAGGAGTTATATTGCTACTATCCCGGAGAGGGACATGCGCCAGATAATATTGTAGTGTGGATTCCATCTGAAAAAATTCTGTTCGCTGGATGTATGATTAAAGATATGAAGTCTCAAGGGTTAGGCAATTTATCAGATGCCAACGTGAAAGAATGGTCTAAAACGGTAAGTAAGGTTTATACCAAATTCAAAGATGCACGCATCGTTATCCCCGGGCATGGAGCATGGGGTGGAACTGAGCTGATAACCCATACACTCGACCTTCTAAATAAAAATAATTAGCTATTTGTACCTACATCCCGCTTCAGCAAACCTCCTGTCATTTTTATGTTTAAAAACTGATTTTCTGAAAGTTAATCTTACTCAACGACACAACTTTCGGATAATTTATTATATTTGTGAAAAGTCCAATAGTTATAAACAAATGTCTTTCCTGATTGTTTATTGAATGCTGATTATTTAAACCGATATATTTTGTATACTAACTTTTAAAAATGAAGTACTATGGGTATGTTTTGTAATCAATGTCAGGAGACAGCCAAAAACACAGGCTGCACCATTAACGGAGTTTGCGGTAAAAAAGAAGATACCGCCAATTTTCAGGATTTACTAATATTTGCATGTCAGGGACTTGCATTTGCAACTATCGAAGCCCGTAAGAAAGGGATAGATACTAACGTAGAGAGTAAGTACATTACTAATGGCTTGTTTATCACAATTACAAATGCCAATTTTGATAACGCCGCAATAATGAAGGCTATCAATGATTGCATCGCTCTTCGGGATAACCTGAAAACAAAAGCAAATATTAATGAAAAGAATGATGCACTTGACTGGAAAGGAACCAGCGAAGCAGACTTTAATGAAAAAGCAAAGCAGGTAAGCACTTTGTTCTTTGACAAAGACGAAGATATCCGTGCCTTGAAACAGTATACATTGTTTGGCATAAAAGGTATTGCGGCCTATGCAGAACATGCCTTTAATCTGGGATTCGAAGAACAGGATATCTACAACTTCATGGAAGAAACGCTTGTTATGATTACCAGACCTATGAGTCTGAAAGATATGCTGGACTGGCTTGTAAAAACCGGCGAACATGGAGTAAAGGTTATGGCATTGCTCGACAAGGCCAACACTTCCACTTTTGGTAATCCGGAAATCTCGAAAGTAAACATCGGAGTTGGCAAGAATCCGGGAATTCTTATCAGCGGACACGATCTGAATGATTTGGAGCAACTTCTTATTCAAACAGAAGGGACAGGCGTAGATGTTTATACTCATTCCGAGATGCTACCGGCCAATGCTTATCCTCATTTCAAGAAGTACAAACATCTGGTAGGAAACTACGGAAATGCATGGCACCGTCAGCTCGATGAGTTCGAAACATTTAACGGTCCGGTTCTTTTCACTACCAATTGCCTTGTACCTCCACGTAAAACAACAACCTATAACGACAGGATATTTACAACAGGTGCAGCAGGAATGCCCGATTGGAAAGTGATTGATAAGAAACTGGCTAATGGTCATAAAGACTTTTCTGAAATCATAGAACTGGCAAAGAAGTGCCAACCTCCTACAGCAATTGAGAATGGTGAAATAACCATTGGCTTTGCACACAACCAGGTATTGGCTTTGGCCGATAAAGTTCTGGAAGCTGTAAATTCCGGAGCAATAAAAAAACTGGTTGTTATGTCGGGCTGTGATGCACGCCAGAAAACTCGTGAGTATTATACTGAATTTGCAAAACAATTACCTAAAGATACTGTTATCCTTACTTCCGGATGCGCCAAGTATCGGTATAACAAGCTGCAATTAGGCGATATCAATGGAATACCAAGAGTACTCGATGCCGGCCAGTGCAATGATTCATACTCATGGGCAGTAGTTGCGCTTAAATTAAAAGAAGTGCTGAAGCTGGATGATATCAATAAATTACCAATCATCTTTAATATTGCCTGGTACGAACAAAAAGCAATCATCGTTCATCTTGCATTGCTGTATCTCGGAATAAAGAATACACATATTGGTCCTACTTTACCAGGTTTCTTAACTCCTAACCTGCTAAAGATTGTTCAGGATAATTTTGGCGTTCAAACAATAACAACCGTGGAAGAAGATATGAAATCCTTTGGACTTTGTTAAGAATCACAGGAACTATAAAAACAGAAAAGAGCAGCAAATAAAATTGCTGCTCTTTTCTGTTTTCTATCTACTTATATTATAACTATTTCTAATCAAATATATTAATGAGCATGATGTTGCTTTGTAGCTGATGAATGCTTTGCTTGTCCATGACTTTCGCCGGCATGTTCTTCACCTTCAGCAAATTTAAAGAACTGAACATAAGCTTCAATATACTCTCTGCCAGCTTTCACATCGTTCACATCATAATTCTTCAATGAGATAATTTTTTTAAATCTCTTAGTTAGTTCAGGTAAATCTTTTTTAGCAACCTTACCTTCTAATGGAGACAAGTTTCCAACTTCAATAGACTTATCTGCAGCCAGAATCTTTGCATCAATTGGGGTTCCGGATGGCTTAACTCCCGTAAAAGGAACACCTTCACCGCTTCTGTGAACACGAACTAAAACATCAAAAAAGTACTTTTCTGAAATTTCGGTTGGTTCTGGACTCAATCCCCTTACTTTCATAGATAAATTGAACACATCTACTATTTCTTTTTCATGTTCAGGCATTACCCATTTAAGTACATAGTTTACATTGTTTTTCTCAATAGCTCTTTTTGCATCTGCAATTAGTGGTCCATCCATAGTGTCGCAATGCGCAAATGCTGTACTTGATAAAAACACGGACATTGAAAAAATAAGAATTGAAAAAATGCTTGCTCTTAATTTCAAAAGATTATTTTTTTTGTTTGTTGTAACCGCAATTTCAGTTGTCATCATAATTTCTATTTTCTTAATTCAGTTTTAACCATTTACTTCTTTCAAGATCTCTTCAATATCAGGAACGCAACTTCCACAAACAGTACCGGCAGTTGTTTCTTCACCCACTTCATCTACCGTAGTTAACCCTTTCTCTTTGATAGCTTTCACTATCTCACTTTTCATAATGCCATTGCAATGACAAATTTCAACATCTTCATCCATAATAGTATCTTTTATTGGTTTATCTTAGAAATTCTTCTGATGATCTACTCATCTTTAGTGTATAGCAAAAGTAAGGAGCTGATCGGATGAAAGTTGTAACTTAGGTTACACTATCTTCCATTTAATATTTTTTAAACAAAAAGCTTTTTATCTCATTTTGCCCAAAAAACAACATGATAAGCACCTTAGTAAATAACATTCTTATTGGTGAAATGTTTTTTGAATTTCTACCCTCACTCTATAACTTTTCAGACAAACCACACTGAATATTAGTAAATTACAGAGTGAGGGATGGTTTTTCATCCATCACTTTACCCCCACTTTACGGGGCTACCCTCACTTTTTCAGCACTCCACCACGTTATATAGCCTGCCTTTTTTTGAATTAGTCAACGGAACACTGAGCTTGGTGAGAATACGTCCGAAGGTAGTAATCTTTGTGGTGGATAGCTTGAAACCACTCTTTTTCTGTAATCTGGTGAGAATTTCAGAAGCCAGCAGTTTTTCACAAGACTCATTCTTTTCAGCCGAACGAAAGAACTGCAGAAACAACTGTTCGGCAGGAGGCTGCACTTCGAATTTCTCATTGCCTGTCATCAAAATAGCTTCATCCTCACTGTCGAACCAATAACGCTCGCCATTCTGAATCTCGCTCAGCGCCTGCGCATAAAGCTGATCATAGTTTATATTCCGCGGAATTATTATAATGCCAGTAACCTCTATACAGATATACCGGCGACCGCCTGAATTGTCAGTCAGCAAATCGTAATGATTGCTTGTGGCTATAAACGAAGCATAACGACGCAACTCCTGCACAACACTCTGATTGGGCTTACGCGTATTAACCACCGGTTTCTGAAGTATATGTTTCAAAAAAGCCTGCTGACTGTTAGTAATCTGGTCGAACTCATCTATATTGATAAGTGCAAACCTATTTAGATAAAGCTCAATAGCCATTTAGCCACCAAAACTAACGAATTTAACAAGGAAAGTTAAGTAAGCCCGCGGCCGTGAACCCATGGGCCCGCGGCCCTAGACTGATAAGCCCTCGAATGCAGTCCCATAAGCCCTTGGCTGCAGACTTACTTATTTTTAACCGCAAAATTCATTAAGTCTGGTTATGTATGGAGATAACACAGGCCACAAATCAGTTTAGCGATTTTGCAGGTAAAACAAGTGTTGAAGTTGTGAGAAAAGGTCAGCAGACCAAAATCGAAAGGAAGTAGTAACAGAAGAGAAAAAACGACCCGTTATTCAGAAGTAAAAATAGTTGAAAGAATGAGGCTTTTAGCTATATCAAATTATACATTTTGGGCTCAGTAAGTCATTTACTGAGCCCAAAATAGAGAAATTACATATCGGTAGCTACAGCTTCTTCAGCTTCTTGACTACCTTTTATATCATCGTAGAATTTTGCAAAAGAAATTTCCATGTAAGGCTTCAGAATAAAGAAGCCGAGTCCTAATGTAAAAAGACAAAGTATCGCCCATCCTAAGAACCGTAGAATCAGGCAGAAAAATTTCCATTTATAGCCATACATCATCTTTTTACTTTTATCAATAGCCTCCATGCTTCCGATAGAAGGATTATCAGCAATAATAAAAAAAGTCATGGCATAAGATATAGCAGCAATAATTCCAGGTATTATTAACAAGATTGTCCACAATAAAACAAAAATAATCATTAATAAATAGGCTCCCAATGAAGTTCCAAAATTATTAAATCCCTTAAACAGTTGTTCCAACCGGGCTTCCTGATTTCTTGCTATAGATAATGAAAAAAGGGCCAATCCAAGAGTCATTGGACCACCAACAATCAGAGTTGCAATTCCACTAAAAGAACCACCACCAACAATCAAAGCATACACCAAAAAAGTTCCAATAGCCAATCCCCATTTACCTCTCAGAGATTCTTTAGCCATTCTCATTAAAACAACATTTTCCATATCAATTTATTATTAAGTTATTTGTAATACAAGTTATTATTGTATTTATTATCAAAAGTATAATTTGAAATGTATATATACAAATTTTACTGTAATTTTATATAAACAATTTTTAGTATGCCAGGAAACAGATAGCTGAATTATGAATTTTACTCCGAAAATGGTGAGGGATGGCGGGGGTAGTGAGGGATTGATGAGGGATGATTTTGTATCCCTCACCTAGGGGTTATTATTGGTTTTCAAGTGGTTATTGGTTGATTGGTGAGGGAGTGAGGGATGAAGGTGAAACTAAAAATCCAATATTTATAAGCTTAATAATATTCCAATAAAATTGGTTGGTTAACAATTTCAAAAGATTCATCAAGAATAGAAGAATTTACGAATGTGGTATTATTATGCTTTTTAATGCCATAAGCATCATGAATATGTCCAAAAAGATGATACTGTGGTTGAATTTTATAAACGGTTTGTAACAAATAAAGATCGCCATAATTTCTATTTCGAGAATAGTCTAAAATGCCATAAGATGGTTGATGTGTTACTAATACATTGGTATCTGATGGAATTTTATTTATGTTTTCAATATAATCCCCAGATATTATGTCTTCCATAAACATAGGTAATCCATAGAATTTAACGTCATTGATTGTAATCTCCGAATTGCACAAATAAAAGCAATTACTGCTCAAGCCTTCCAGATTTGCTTTATATAAATAGTCATCATGATTACCAGCGATGAATATTTTATATTTATATGGTAACGCATCAAACCATTCAATAAAATCAATTATTTCATCCTCTGTTCCATTTAAAGATATATCTCCTGAATGTACAATTATATCTGCAGGTGGTAAGGTTTGCAACAAATTATGTTTGCTATGAGTATCTGAAATATGTAGTATATGCATTTATCCACTATTTACAATTGTTAGCAATCTTCATAACACATAGCATAATACTTATTTTTAATTGCTATTGTTTTCCACAAAAATAATCATTAATTATTACGAATCGCGATATCTTTCTATTTTTCACAATAGGAAAGATTACAAAAAAAATCTTATTATAAATATTTAACTCTTTTGGCATTTATAGAAATAAATAAACACATACAATCAAACAAAGCATAACACAGATATCTTCGAATCCCATTATATAAAATATTATCACATCAAGTTTAGACTTTTAAAACGCACCTCAGTTATATTAATTTACTCAACAATCATAAAGAAATAATGAAAATAGAAAAAAAAGTTCTTCGTATTATAATAGAGAAGGTTTTTGGTAATCATACCAATATTAAAATGCATTGCCAATTTATCATTCTCTAAAAATAATAGAAACCATTGTTGGTGACATACTTAAACATTATAAAAGCAAACAATATGAAACATGAAAATGCAAATGATAAAATTCATATTCAGATTGGCAAAAACAGCTATTTACTAAATATCAAGCCTAATGAGGCTTTGATATATAAACAAGCTGCTAAAGAAATTAATGATTTGCTGAGTGAATATCGGAGAAAAAATGGTTATGTAAACATGAATTTTACTGATGATAACTTTTTTGTAATGATTGCACTTCAGCTAATGATTGAAAAAATAAATTGGAAAGGAAACTTAAACATGAGGAAAATAATTAAATTTTCATGTACATCACAAGCGCTAATTATGGAAAACATAGCGAATCGTATACAGACAATAATTAATAATAACGGTCTTACAATTGATAACTTCTGCAATATCACCAATATTGAAAAGAGCAAGTTGTTATTTGTTTTAAATCACCGTATTAACCCTTCATTAGAAATGATTATTAAAATAAATCAGACTTTTCAGGATGTGGACATAAACTGGCTGATTAATGGAGAAGATTGATTAAATCATTGATTCTATTTTGGCGAAGTTATATTTTACAATAATAATAATAACAAAATTAGGATAGAGTTGACTAAAATTCTATTTTTGTTTAAATTATAAAAATTAAAATCTATGAAAAAATTACAAGATCTAGTTAATGACTTAACAACAGAGTTTTATAAGGAAGACCTATTTGAACGATTTGATTCGTATGCAGAGAAAATTCAGCAGAAAGATTATAGTCAATTTCGAATAAATCTTCCTAAAAATTTAAAGAAGTATATAAATATTAAACAAGCAACAAGTAATATACCTCTACTATCTCTTCGGTATTTGGGACAACAAGTTGCCTCAATGGATGTTTGTAAGCCATATAAAATAACGATCTGCGGCACTGTTGAAAATTATTTCAAAGATATCCCTAACTTTCCAGTTAATGGGTTTAATTGGAAAAGTGATGACGGTACTAAGTTTAGAAAGTTCTTTGATAATACAGAAACAAATAAATTGCATTCAGAAGAACACAAACATGAATCCTTAATTATTTCTGAATTTGAGAAAACAAAATCTGAAAACAAAAGCTTACTAAATATACAGCCAATAAAAATTGCCGGTCAATTCAGATTTCAGATGGCTTCGCCTGTAAATGGGAAAGGTGAAAAAGGGATGGGTAATATAGATATCCTAGCCAGAGTTGGACGTGGAATTAGCACTAACATCGCTATTGTAGAGTTAAAAGTTTCTAAGGATTATTTTAAAAACAACAATGGAATTGAACAAGTGCTGAACTACGCTGTATCTATTCGTGAATTATTACGTAAAAGTAAAGCGAACGAAAGATGGATTGAGATATTCGGATTTGGCAAGAATAGATTAAACCGTGGAATTACTTTCTATGCAGTTTTAATGGTTCCTGAAAACTTAAAAGATCAAGCAAAATCTTTGCTAGATGATTTTGATACTAAATCAGTAAAAATAGAGAACGATACAATTCAATTAGCAAGTATTTTCTATAAAAAAGAAGATGATAACCGAATTGTAATAACGGAAACTGATGGATTCAATGGTGAAGTCAAAATAAATGCTGTATAATGCCCCTTACTATTCATCGTGGTACAAATCAAATAGGTGGCAGTTGCGTGGAAATTGCAACTGCTACTACAAAGATTCTTATTGATATTGGACTTCCTTTAGATAGTAAAGCTTCTGAAGGCAATTTGAATCTATACAATCCTGGTATTGAAGGAAATATAGATGCTATTTTTATCAGCCACTATCATCTGGATCATTATGGCTTACTGCCATTATTAGACGAATCTATTCCTGTCTATGTAAGCGAAGGAACAAAGAATATTTTTGGAATAAACGCCATCTTTCTTCATCAAAAGGAAATGAAGAATTTAAATGTGATAAAGCCACTCAATGAAATAAGAATTAAAGATATTTCTATCATTCCTTATACTGTAGATCATTCAGCATATGATGCAATGGCTTTTCTCATAGAAGCTGAAGGTAAACGGATATTATATAGTGGAGATATAAGGCTTCATGGTCCTAAAAGCAAACTTTACAGACTTCTGCCTAAAGAGGTTGATTATATGATTCTTGAAGGAACAAATATTAATAATGAAGTTGATAATATAAAGACAGAAAAAGAGATAGAAGAAGAATTCCTGAGCATATTTCGTTCAACTTCTAACGCTATCAATTACGTATGGTGTTCAGGGCAAAACATAGATAGACTTGTAGCTCTTTACCGGGCTTGCCTGAAAAGCAAAAAGATAATGGTGGTTGATGTATATGTAGCTAATGTTCTGAAAGAGATTCATGGACTTAATAATAAAATACCGTTTCTAAGCTCTCATGATAACATGGGAGTTTATTATCCTAAGTATGTTACAAACAATCTTAAGAATTCAGGTCATTGGAATTATGCCATTAGTTTAGAGCCTAATCTTTATAAAGTTACGCCCGAAATGATTTCAACTGATCCGGGTAAGTATGTTGTTGTAGTTCGTCCAAGCGTTTTGGAATTTCTTAAAAAATGCACTTCCTCAAATGGAAATCTGATCACCTCTCTTTGGAAAGAATATGAAAAAAGAGATGAAAACAAACCACTTTTTGAATGGGCTAAAGCTAAAAACTACAATCTATACTATGTACATACTAGTGGGCATGCTACATTAAATGAACTTAAAGAAATTGTAACTACGCTCAAGCCGAAGAAAATTATTCCTATTCACACAGAACATAAAGAAAAGTTTAAAGAGCATTTCACTAATACTTTAGTGATAGAAGATTGTGAACCCTTACTCTTGTTAGAATGATAGCTGAATTATGAATTTTGCGCCGGCAATGGCAAAGGATGGTGGGGTTAGTGCGGGATTGGAATTATTTATAACTAGATAGTTGCTTCAGAATAATTTGATATTATTTGAAAAAAATATTTATATAAGAGTAATCATCTATAAGAAAAATATTCATATTTTTGAAACAATTTAAATGATCAATTTATTAAATATTCAATCATTAATTTCGACAATCAAATATATTACCTAATTTATTTAATTTCCTACTCATGAAAAATTTATTATTCATTCTTCTCCTTCCACTTTTAACGTTAACAGCTTGCAATAAAGATAATGAAAAAGATTATAATCCTCTAGTTGGAACCAAATGGTCGCAAACAATTGATGATAAAACATATTGGTTTCAATTTATAAGAGAAAGTGAATGCTATTATACAGAAACAGCAAATGGTGGAAACCCTTCTAATTATCTTAATTCAGTATATAGATATAGTATAGACAAAAATAATGCAATAATAATATATAAAGAAATGAATCTATTAGATCAAGCAGCCTGGTTATCGGGTCGTTTAAACGAAACCTCCATATCTTTAACTGGTGAAACTGAAACATTTGAACTTAAGAAACAGTGAATTAAGCATGTAATCTAGTAAGTCCTTTTAAAATCAGAAATAGTAGCATTTTTTATGTACAAATTCTAACATCTAAATAATTATTCGAAATAGATCTGTTGACAAAACATAAATTCAGATCATAAAATTATATTCAACAATGACGCAGCGAATATTATGGACACGTGATGAATTGATATTAGCTTTCAATTTATATCTTAAATTGCCCTTCGGAAAGATGCACCACAGCACTCCCGAAGTGATAGAACTTGCAACTATTCTAAATCGTTCTCCTAATTCAATAGCCCTCAGACTTGGTAATTTCGCAGCTTGCGACCCTTTTGAACATAAAAGAGGTATCAAAGGATTGACTGGTGGATTAAAGCAATGCAAGCCAATATGGGATGAATTTATTAATAACAAAGAATCATTGCTTTATGAAAGTGAGAGAATACTTGCTGGACGTCAAAACAAAACTATTGAAGACAAATTCAAAGAATTTTTAACCGACATAACAGAACTCAAAGGCGAAAGTAGAAATCAATTAGTAAAAGCTAGAGTTAATCAAAATATTTTCAGACAGATTATACTTTGTAACTACAACAATAGATGCGCCATTACCGGTATAGACGTTCCAGACCTCTTAATAGCGTCGCATATTATCCCTTGGGCTGAAGAAGTAAAAGAAAGACTAAACCCAGAAAATGGAATCTGTCTTTCTGCTCTTTACGACAAGGCTTACGACAAAGGTTTAATTGGGATTAATGAGAGTTATAAAATACTTATTTCTAGCGAGCTAAAGCAACGTCAGGACACTGATTTTTATAACAAGCATTTTGCTTCGATTGATGGACAAAGAATTGAATTGCCTAAAAAGTTTAAACCACGCAAAGAGTTTTTGCAGTTTCATTTAGATACTATTTTTGAAAAGAGAAATATTATCTGAGTTGGCTATTCTAAGATGAATAAATTGCTTTTAAAAATTAATTATTAAAAAGATCCTCTAATTAAAATAATAAGCCTTCCGGGCTTGCCTTATGGCAGCATACTTGGAAGGCGTTTTTTATTTTTCAGAAAAAGACAAACTGCATTCAACCGATATTTAAAAATCCAATTTTATACCCAAGCGGGTACAAACAACCCATAAAATCATAAAATTATACCCAAAAGGGTACAATCTACATTAAATCCCTTACATTTATACCCAAACGGGTATAATATGGAATATCTATCTCTGTCCAAATACGTAAAGCAAATGCGTAAGCTGTATAACCTTACGCAAGTTGATTTATCGGAGAAATCGGGTGTGGGACTTCGTTTTGTACGTGAACTGGAACGAGGAAAGCAGTCTTTACGCCTTGACAAAGTAAATCAGATTCTGAATCTTTTTGGTTCCGAAGTTGGCGCTGTACCAATTGATAAAAGCAAACTTGAGAGATAATACACTTATAACAATATATAAGCCTTAAATATAAAAGAAGAAATAACTATCTGCATTCCTTTAGCAGCATCTGAACAAAAAGAGGGTGCAATAAATTAGATTCATACTTTCTTTAATTTAGAATAATAAGCTCTCCAGGCTTGCCTTATGGCAGCATACCTGGAGGGCTTATCTTATTTTCAGAAAAAGCAAACCGCACTATATCTTTCGCAATACATAAAACAGGAATAGAGACGGCATACCAATACAAATCTTATAAACTCCAAAGTGGGCATCATGTCCATGTATAAAGATCAAATTGTGTATAAAATGAGCAAACATGCAAACACACAATCAACTATCTAAAATACAAGCTAAATGTGGAAATATTGATTTTTTATAGCCATACCAATTTTTGCACGAATTAGACCATTTATTGTACCCTGTAATTGTCAATAGATACTAATTTTGTTAAATATATCTTTTTAAAAATCTAATGAAATCAAAAAAACGCAAATGTACTTCACAACTGCAGCGAAAGCTAGAAACCGTTAATGAATCATTAACTGGTTTAATCACGAAACTAAAATCTTTTTCAATTGTATTCAATGACTATAATAGGGACTTATCATTGAATGCAAGTAAACAGAATTCTAAGTCCCTAAAAAACCTCTTTATCTATGATTAAAAAAACACATTTTCGGTGGGTACTAATCCTACTGATATTTATGTTATCAGTACCGCCAAAACTTTTTGCTCAAGGCATTGTAATAAAAGGTAAGGTTCTGGATAATAATGGAGAAGCAATCATTGGAGCCACTGTCTTTGAAAAAAATAATAAAGCCAAAGCAACAGTGACTGACCTGAATGGTGACTTTTCATTAAAAATTTCAGCCTCCGGTAAACGACTGGTGATTACATACATAGGTATGAAACCTCAGGAAGTTGTTGCTGTAGCAGGAAAAACTCTGACGATAAACATGGAAGAAGACCAAACTGCTTTGAGCGAGGTCGTTGTAATTGGTTATGGTAGCAAGGTAAGAGCTGACTTAACCGGTTCGGTAGGTTCCATTTCAGGAGCTTCATTGGCTCGCGTTCCGGTAGCTTCAGCAGCTGAAGCTCTTCAGGGTAAAATTGCCGGTGTGCAGGTTACTACCCTGGATGGTGAACCGGGAGCCGAGATTAACATCAGAGTTCGTGGGGGTACGTCTGTAACACAAAGTAATCAACCTCTTTATATTGTAGACGGCTTCCAGGCTAGTAATATAAATGACATTCCTCCAACAGATATTCAATCTATCGATGTATTGAAAGATGCATCTTTGACTGCTGTTTATGGTGCAAGGGGTGGTAATGGTGTAGTAATTGTTACTACAAAATCGGCTCAGGAAGGTAAATTATCTGTTAGTTTCAATACTTATGCTCAGGTAAGATCTCTTGCCCGCAAAATGAAATTACTTGATCCATACGATTATGTAAAAATTCAATATGAAAATGTTGTAGGAGATAATACCAAAAATTACAAATTCCGTGATAACTTTGGTAACCCTCAGGATTTTGATCTTTATAAAAGCGTAGAAGGCGTTGACTGGCAAGACGAGATTTTGGGTGGCCATCCTATGAGTTATATGTATAATGTTACTGTAGGTGGTGGTACCGAAAAATTAAAATTCAACACCTCTCTTACTCACAATGACGAGAATGGTGTGTTGATTGGCTCAGGCGTTCGTCGTACCAACCTGAATATGAAATTTAACGCTCAACTTTCTTCGAAAGTGCAATTATTGGTCAATTCACGTATAAGTTATCGCCGTACTGCCGGTGCCGGTGCTGATAATGTTGGTAATGGCGGTATCATTGATATTCTTCGTTATCGTCCAACAAATGGTTTGCGCGACTTTGCTGTTCGTGCTCCGGAAACAATTGACCCGGAAGAAGAAAAGTATTTCCAGTTAACAAACCCAAAAGGACAGATTGATCAGAACTATAATCTGCAACATTCATATACATTCACTAATCAGGTATCTTTAGAATGGGCCATTATGAAAGGACTTCAATTCCGTACAGAAGGTATGTTGAATATGGGCTTTTCTAACCAGGACCGTTTCTGGGGTTATCTAACTTCAGGGGCTTATGAAAAACAGCCTGTTGCTGATAAGAACAGTAGTAGATCTGATAGCTATGTATGGACCAACACTTTGAGCTATGGTGTAACATTGAATAATAAACACAATCTTTCATTCTTGTTAGGCCAGGAAGTACAGCACTCATTGAGCAGTGGTAATGATTTCAACGTTCGCTATTTACCAAAAGAAATCTCGCCTACAAAAGCTTTAAATAATATGGGACTAGGTACTCCTTATAGTTCTACTTCTTATATTTCATCTCCTGACAGAACTGCGTCTTTCTTTGGTCAGGCTAACTACAACTTTGATCGCAAATACCTTGTATCTGCTACATTCCGTGCCGATGGTTCTACAAAATTCGCACCAGGCAATCAATGGGGATACTTCCCTGCTATCTCAGGTGCATGGGTAATGAAAAAAGAGAGTTTTATGGAGGATATAAAATCTATCTCTAATTTGAAGATTCGTGCAGCTGTTGGTATGGCTGGTAACAACCGCATTACCGACGACATGTGGAGATATCAGTATGTAATCAACTCATCTGGTGGACCAGGTTGGGGTGAAAGAAATGAAAAAGGTTATGATTACTATGTTAATGCAGGAGGTAGCACTTTCCCGAATACAAAAATTAAATGGGAAACAACTATGACACGTAACCTTGCTATCGATTTAGGTTTATTTGGCGAACGCTTGACTATTACTCCGGAAGTATACTGGAATACTACTCGCGACTTGCTTTATGAAAGTGAAATTCCTTTAACAACAGGTTACACAAGACAGATGCAGAACATAGGTCAGGTTACTAACCGCGGTTTTGAACTTACTATCAACGGAAACATTATCGATAATCGTGATTTCAAATTGAACGGAAATTTCACTTTCGGATCTAACAAAACTCGTATTGACAAATTAAATGGTGTTGATGATGTGATTTGGGCAACTTCGTCTCGTTGGAAATCATCTAACTATGACTACTGCCTTAAAGTAGGAGATCAATTAGGACTTATATATGGATTTGTTTCTGATGGCATTTACGGATTCGATGAATTCAATCCAACTAACAATTACAATTATGAAGCCAAAGAAGGAACTGTAAACTGTGATGCATTATTTGGCACAGCACCAGGTAAACTAAAGTTCAAGAACTTTGTAGATGGTGTTGATGGTGAAAAAGACGTGAATATAGTTAATGACAATGATAAAGTGGTTATTGGTAATACGAATCCTAAGTTTAGCGGAGGTTTCGGCTTAAATGGTTCTTACAAAGGTTTCGACTTTTCATGTAACTTTACTTACATGTATGGCTTTGATGTAAATAACGCTACTCGTTATACTCTATCTTCTTTTGAAGGAAACACTAATAATTACTATAATGTATTGGCCGAATTTGCAGAACCTAACCGTTGGCGTTATGCTAATGATCAAGGTGACCGTATGCTTAATACTTATTGGTGTGCAGACGAGTATGTTGACATCAACTCTAAGGCTAAAACCTTTAATCCTGTTGATATTGGTAAGAAAGTGGCTATCGATAAATTTATTGAAGATGGTTCTTTCCTTCGCTTGCAGGATGTAACAATTGGTTATACTCTACCTAAGAAAATGACCAAGCGTATGGGTATTGAACGTCTTCGTTTTTACACTAGTGGTTATAACTTATTCGTTTGGACAAAATATTCAGGATATGATCCTGAAGTGGACGTGCAGACTGGCTTGACTCCGGGTGTGGATTACAACCGTTATCCAAGAAGCCGTAACTTCTTATTAGGTTTAAATATTACATTCTAACCCCGCTAAAAATAAGATTACAACATGAAAAAAAATAAATTAATACTTATTGCACTGTTAATATTGGCAGGTTTATCCTCATGCACTGATTACCTCGAGGTTAGTTCTGAGTCAAAATACGGTGAAGATTACGTCTTTGGAAGCAAGGATGAAATCAATCGAAGTTTGAACTCTGTCTATGCTTCACTAATGTCTAGTGATACTTATGGGGATGCTTATATGAATGCGTTTGCGCTTAATAGCGATGTGGAATTTACTCCTTTCAGCTCGGAAATCAGAAATGTGGGTGGTGCTGACTTTAAATGTTTTGATGGAACTCAAAATGGTTCTGCCATTTCAAAGGCGTGGACTGCTGCCTACACTGGGATAGAACGGGCAAACATCTTTATTAAGGGTGTGGAAAAAAGTAATTTGTATTTGCAAGGTGATACTATAATTCGTGCTCAATTGGCAGAAGCCAAAGTATTGAGAGCTATGTTTTATCACGATTTAGTTGTTCTTTGCGGTGATATTCCTTTTAGTTTTACTCCTTCTTATGACTTGGGAGATAAACTGGTTATTCCAATAACTGACAGAAATGAGATACTTACCACACTTATTAATGATTTGAAAAGTGCAGCTCCTCTATTGAATTATGCAAGAGAGAATACTGATGGTATTGAACGTGTTTCTCGCGAGTTTTGTTATGCAATGATTTCCCGCATGGCTTTGACCAGAGGTGGTTACTCACTTTATCCTGATGACACCAATCCGCTAAGCCAGGGTACTATGAAGAGACCAGATGATTATAAAGACTATTACCAGATTGCAAAAGTCTATGCCGATTCTGTAATCAGTTCTTCTACGCATCACTTAAATAAATCATTCAGAGATGTGTTTGTTGATGAATGTAATTATATTGTTGATAATGATGACGATCCTATATTTGAGATTCCTTTCTTAAAGAATGGAAGTGGTTCTGTAGGATATCAACATGGTCCTAGCGGAAGCACTTTGGATGGTATTAGTACTGATATAAATGTATGGGGAGGAAGTGCCGGTGGTATCCGCCTGAACGCTTTTTACCGATATGACTTCGATCGTAGTGATCTTCGCTTGAACCAAACGGTAGGTATGTGGTATTATAACTATGACGGAACACCTGTTGTGCGTAATGATTATAGCGTTCATGCCAACAAATGGTCTAAGTTCTGGACATCACCGGGTAATTCACTTGGAGCTTCCAGTAATGGAAATACTGGGATAAACTATCCTTATATGCGTTATGCCGATGTGTTGCTGATGTATGCTGAAGCTGTTAACGAACTTGAAGATGGTGTGTCTGGTGCCAATGGTACTAAAGCTATAGCTGCTTTAAAAGAGGTACGAAACCGTGCATTTAAGGCTGAAGATCGTGCAGCAAAAGTAGATAACTATATTGCAACTGCATCTGCTTCGAAAGAGAGCTTCTTTAAAGCTATTTGTGATGAGCGTAAGTTTGAATTTGGTGGTGAAAATATGCGCTGGAAAGATCTTGTACGCTGGAATCTTTACTCGGAAGTTGTTTACAAATGCTTCATGAGATACTATGCTATGGGATGTGCATCTGGTGGTGACAACAGTGTTGAGGGTACAGAAGAATTTGATAATTTCCCTTTCCAGATGTTCTATAAGATTGTAGCTAACCCTAATAATCCGGATATCTATCCTAATACAACTCTAAAAATTATTGATTTCTACAATCCGTATGCGTTTTCTTATTCGCCAGGATCAGACTATTCTGTTGCCGATTTCTACAAATGGTATAACGAAGGCCTGTCATGTCCGAACAACCAATGTAGATTCTCATTCCGTGGTTTTATTCAAGCAGACGAATATGGCGTATTTACTCCACAGATGGATCGGAATAACTTACCTCCCGTACGTTATATTCTTCCTATACCTAATAGTGCTATTCAGAAAAGTAATGGTGTTTACAAGAATTACTACGGATATAACTAATAAAATAAAGACGTTATGAAACATAAATTATTATATTTTTTTACTGCCATTCTAATGGCAATATCCATTTATTCCTGTAAGGATGAAGATTTGGTAGGCCCAAAGGAATCTGAAAGAGAATTCATGACGATGTTCAGAGACTATAAGACTACCGGGATTAGCAACGATATTTATTCAAGCGGTATAAAACAGGGTACAAAAAATGATATATACTTGAATTGGTTTGGTATTGACGGAGCAGCCGGATATCGTATTAAAATGGTCATTCAGGGAACCTCGTTTGACACAGACTGTCTTATCGATACAATTGTTGGCCCAGATGTTCTCAGTATGACTATTCCGGATCTGCAATATGAAGTAGCATTTAGATTTGCTATCCAGACTTTGTCAAAAAGAGGTGAAGCATACAATTCTAAATGGTTTGGATATGGAGATGGAGCACACCCTGCCGACTATATAGGTTATACAACGTTGACACGTGGTAGCAATATTCCTAAAGTAATAACTGTAAGTAATGTTACAGAAACTACTATGCGTGTAAATTTTGATTTGACAGCGAAGACTAACGATGTAAACCTGGAAGTGGTAGACGGAAAATTCCCGTTGGACCAGATTACCATTGCACCTTCTTATGATAATAAAGATCTACCATCACAAAGCATAAAGCTAACTCAAGAGGATATTCAGAGGGGTTATATTGATGTGCAAAATTTGTCATCGAATGCTGTTTATGTTGTAAATGGTTTGAATAACAGAGTGAAACGTTACTGGGACCGACTGTATAACACTGTTATGGTGCGTATGAAAGGTAAAGTAGGAGCTCCTATTACCATAAAATACAACTATGATCCGAATGATACTATTCAAGGTGCACATACTTATAAGGCATGTAGAATAGATACAGTATTACAGAAATACATGTCGGACAATTCGTTGGCTGAAGGTACCGTGTTCTTACTAGAAAGTGGAAAGACTTATTATATGCAGAATACAATTACCATGTCAAAAGGATTCACGCTGAAAACTACCGGTACAGAAAAAGCAACCGTGCTGATGGGTGTTGGTAAAGATGCAAATGGAAACCCTTATAGCTGCAATTTCTCATTTGGACGTAATGCAATGAATGGTGAAATGGGTGGTATTAACGTAGAATCTATTGTATTTGACAACATCAAATTTGATTGTCCCGAGGCCTACAATTATCTGAATAAACCAGCTACTACCACCATAGGACTTGGTAATTACTTTATCAATCAGTATTCACAGGCTATGCCTTTTATACTTGAATCGTTTGAAGTTCGTAATTGTGAGTTCCAGCACATGGTTCGTGGATGGGTTCGATTCCAGGGAAATTCATACCGAATTGTCCGTCACTGGATAACAGATAATTGCTTGTTCTACAACTGTGGTGTATATGATAGCAATGGACGTGGATATGCCTGGGTTCAGGAAGATGCTGCTAATGATAACACAACGATTTACAATGACATGAATATTACTAATTGTTCATTCATTGACAGTCCACGTGATAACTTCCTGTCTGAAGCAAAGAACAGAGCTTGGGGAACGGATGTAAAATGGAATATTAATGTATCAAACAATACATTCTTCAATTTCAGTACTCGTTCTAATGGTCGTTTATTGTTCAGTATGCGTTACAATCCTTCGAACAGTTCATTTACTGTAGAGAAGAATCTGTTCATTCAGCATAAGGCTGATGGAGACGCCAGATCTATGTATCTGCAAGGTATGGATATCCGTAACTTCAACGGGGTTAACTTCTACGTTAGAAATAACTACTCTACAAATACAAACTTGAACAAGGGTAGTATATTCTCTTCCAATGGATTTAGCTCTACGAGTCAAGGTGCCGGTAAATCAAATGTTTACGGTAAAGATGAAACGGAAGTTAAATTGGGTGTGGTAGGTATCTCTCCTACTGATCTGATGGTAAGTCCAAACGCACTTGGCAAAAACGGCGATATTAATATGCACGAGTACGACCTCAACGGTCTTTATTACAAAAATACTGATGCTGTAAGAAATCATGAGATTTATAAACTGGGTATCGGTGACCCTAGATGGAGAAAATTTGTAACTCCAAACTAGATTTGAGGAAATAAAAGTTATAGGCCGCGCCAAAAGTTATATCTTTTGGCGCGGCTTTTTTTATATAGATTATCAGAAAAAGAAAATGAGAATACATTATTTCAAATAGCAAAAAATAGAAAGAGCCAAACACTGAGGTTTAGCTCTTTCTATTTATACTATTGACTTTTTAAGGATTGACTATTTATTCAAAAACGTTTTTATTTATTTTCCAAATCAGATTATTGCTTTATCAATTCTATTTTCTGAAAGCGAAGTTTCCAGTCACAGAAATCTTTTCGTTTGAAATGATTTACACTCAAATAAAGACCATCCTTACTAATAAAGAATATATGAGGCAAATAGGTGAATGGAGGAAATTTTGTCTCGCCTAAAATCTTAAGGTTTTTATCCAAAATAATAATTGAAAACTCTTTCTTGCCTGAGTTTAAAATTCTTAAGAAGTCTTCATTGTCATCCAATTCAGATTCCGGATAGGCAAAGCGATAATATACCTGACGATATTTATCATAGATAATGTTTCCGTAAGTAGCCGCTTCGCAAGTTGTTTTCAATGTTTTAGAAAAATCGGATGGAATCTTTCTGAATTTTAATTCTGGTATATATTTACTTTTGGCTTTTATTTTTTGTATATTATGGTGATCGAGAGAAACCACATACAGATTTTCGTCCATACTGAATGAGTAAATGAATCGTTTGCCATCGAACACTTCACTATAAGGCAGACTTCCTTCTATACAGTTCTTTAGTTCTTTTGAAGGAATGAGAGGTGGAAAATTCATGGGCAGTTTACGAACATTTCCACTCACTGTATCTACAGTTATACCTATCGGGCTCTTTTCTACCCATGAGCTACCGAGACTGGCATTTAATTGTTGAGGTATATAAAGCTTATTGCCTATAAAGGTTAGCTGAACATTATGCAGATTATTATAATATGCAGGCATCGGTATCAGTCCGTCATCAGTAACATTGAAATTAATTGTTTTTTTGAAAACACCGGTTGTGTCTGTTTCATAAATTGCCTTTTCATTAAAATCGGGAACATAAATATGTCCCATATCTTTTGCATAATAACCATAAAGCTCCGTCCCTATTCCCCGAGGTTTTTCAACATTGAAAAAGAAATTTTGAACTAATTTACCAGATAACAAATCGTAAATAAGTATAGCTCTTTTTTTGTGAACGGGAAAGGTAAGATACTCGTGTCCATGATCTTCGAAAGTGTAGAGATTTAAAGTTGAAAGTTCAGATTCAGCATCTATTACATACTCTTTATATTCATTGGCGGGCTGCAGAACACATTTACCATGTTCCGACTGGCATCCCAAGCTAAAAAACACACCAATTAAGGATGCCCAGGTAGAAATTCTAATCATTTTTTGAATTATATATTATAAATTTGTTTTGACGTGATAAATGATGGCAAGTTATAGAAAAAATAATAGAGCAACAAATCCGTAAACGAATATTATTAGCTTTCTGATTGGAGAAAGTATTATTAATACTGAAAGTCATGCTATTTAACTACCCGGCATAAATAAGCTGGCAAAAATAGATGGAAATATATTACATTTGCACTGAAAACAGACCTGAGCATATATTATTAAATAATAAAATAGAACAAATATGAGCCTGAAACATAAAGATTACAAAGAAGCAAATATGCGCTTTCTGGAAGAGAACCTGAACGAAGAAGGAGTAATGGAATTGCCTTGCGGTGTGCAGTACAAAGTGATATTACAAGGTAAAGGACCTGTGCCTACAGCTAAAAGTATGGTGAAAGTTCACTATAAAGGTACACTGATTGACGGAACGGTATTTGATGATTCTTTCAGCAGAAAAAGACCGGAATCTTTCAGAGTGAATGAGGTGATTGACGGTTGGCAGGAGGCTCTGAAGGTGATGCCTCTTGGTTCCCGCTGGATGATTTATATTCCGTACGTACTTGGATACGGAACCAGGGCGGCAGGGAAAATAAAACCCTACTCTACCCTGATTTTTGAAGTGGAACTGCTAGGGGTTAAATAACCCCTGGCGTTTATTAAAACATAGCGTCCATTCGTCTTTGCATTTCTTCTGTTGAAACATCTTCAATATGTGTCATAATAGACCATTTATGACCGAAAGGATCGGTTAGACTTCCGGCGCGTTCACCGTAAAACTGGTCCTTGACTTCCATTCCGTCTGTTACTGTTGCTCCTTCTTTAAGGGCTTTTGCAAAAACTGCATCAACATCTTCTACATACAAGCAAAGAGTTACGGGTGAACCACCCAACGACAGGGGGCTTAAATTGCCCCACTGCGGGTTTTCTTCTGCCAGCATAAATTTTGAATCTCCAATTTCTATTTCGGCATGTGCAACAGTGCCATCGGGCGCGGAAAGCCTCATGATTTCTTTTGCACCAAATGCTTTCTCATAAAATTCAATGGCTTTAGCTGCGCCTTTTATATTCAGATATGGCGTTAATGTATTATATCCCTGAGGAGTTACTTTTTTCTTTGTTTCCATAATTCATTGTTTTTAGATTTAAAAAAGTGTTTATAAAAAGAACTCTTTCCTGAGTTGATCTACCCAGTCGTGAATTCTTTTTTCCGTTTGTTCCGGCTGGTTTTCAACATCTAGTGCCAGACCAAGAAACTTTCCTTCTTTTAGTGCCTGAGAGTGATTGAATGAATATCCCTCGGCAGAGGTGAGTCCCACAAGTTGAACTCCAGCTGTTTCAAATGCCTCAGCCAGGAGCCCTATTCCATCAACAAAGTTATCGGGATAGTTTATCTGATCTCCCAGACCGAATATGGCTACTTTTTTATCATTTAGTTCTAGGGACGTTATTTCTGGTACTATTTCGTCCCAATAGGTAGGCAGTTCACCATCAAACCAGGTTGAGGTACCTACTATGAGATAGTTATAAGTGAGAAACTCTTTTTTCCAGGCACTCTCTATAGGAATAATCTCAAGATTGTCTTCGCCAAATGCTTCTTGTATCTGCTGCACTATAGCAGCTGTTTTCTTAGTGCTTGCACCGTAAAATAATCCAATTTTTTTCATAGTAAACATGTTTAATTGTTAGTATTCCAGTAAACTTTTGGCTGCCTTGTAAATGCGTTCCTCACCTGGAAGAATCGCTTTTTCAAAATTATGATGAAAACCTACCGGGGTGAATAAGGAACCAACCCGCTGAACGGGGGCATCAAGATAACGGAACATCTCCTCGCCTATCATTGCAGCAATCTCGGCTCCGAATCCTGAAAAGACTTTGTCCTCATGCACTATCAGTGCTTTGCTGGTTTTCTTAACTGATTCAAAAATGGCTTCTTTATCGAGAGGAATAAGTGAACGGAGATCGATCACTTCGACATTCCAACCTGATTCTTTTGCCAGACGATCGGCTACGGTAAGACAGAAATGGGTGGTATTACCATAGGTGATAATACTGAGATCGGTTCCTTCCCGACGAATACGCGCCTTTCCGAACGGCACTTCAAAGTCATCGGGAACTACGGTTGCTGCCTCCACTGCATTATACTGCGCTTTGGGTTCCAGATAGAGTGTGAATCCTTTTGAACGCATGCTGGTTCGTAACAATCCCGCGGCATCATCGGCAAAAGAAGGATAGACAATGCGTGCACCGGGCAAGGTACTCAGTGCTCCTTCAATGGTTTGTGAGTGGTAAAGTCCTCCTCCAATATATCCTCCGGAAGCAAGGCGCACTGTTACGTTTGGCACAAACTTTCCGTTGTTTCGCCAGTATTCATGCGTACACTCAACGTATTGTTCTACTGCCGGCCAGAAATAGTCGGCAAACTCGGCTCCCTCAATTACAATTCGTATTTTAGGATCGAAACGGCTCATGCCATTGGCAGTACCCACGATATAATCTTCTGCTATGGGTGCATTGAATACTCTTTTAACACCAAACTCCTGCTGCATACCTTTGGTTACATTAAACACACCGCCCTTATCTTTATTAGCCACATCCTGTCCCCAAAGGAAGGTATCGGGATTGTGTCTGAACTCAGCCTTCAATGTTTCATTGATAGCTGTAACCATAGTCTTCTTCTCTCCATCCAGGTTATGAGTTCCGTCGACATAAACCTGTGGTTTATAAGGTTCAGGAAGAACATAATCGAGTACTGTAGAAGCGTCGGGATCGGGTGCTGCAATGGCTTTCTTATTGGCAGTACTCAGTTCTTTCTTTGCTTCTTCTTCAATCTTCTTTAGTTCGTCTTCAGTAAATCGTTCGTATCGCAACAGCATTCTCCTGAATTTCTGTAGTGGATCGGCAGCCTTAACGTATGCAAGTTCATCTTCATCACGATAAAGGGTGTGCTTATCTGAATTAGAGTGCGAACCAATACGCACACAGTTGGCATGAACAATAACCGGATTATGCTTTGTAATTGCATGTTCGCGAGCTTCGGCCATGGCATTCATGGAATCGAACACATCTTTGCCATTGCAGTAGATTATCTTAAGGTTCTTGAATCCTGAAAAATTAGCGGCAACCTTTGGATTGGATGTCTGATCTTTTTTAGGAACAGAAATACCAAATCCGTTATCTTCAATGACAAAGATAACAGGCAGCTGTTCTGTACTTGCTCCATTAATAGCTTCGTAAACAAATCCTTCGGATACAGAAGATTCACCGTGAGAGGCTATAACTACTCCTTTATGTCCATAGTAGGCCATGGCACGAGCGACTCCTACTGCATGAAGATCTTGAGTTGCAGTTGCCGATGATATATTCTGAATATTCCATTCCATCTTGGCAAAATGATTGGACATGTGACGTCCGCCACTTGTTAAGTCAGTTGCTTTAGATAACCCATTAAGGATAATTTCCTCGGCAGTCATTCCGGCAGAAAGGGCAGCAAGCAGGTCACGGTAATAGGGGAAAAAGAAATCTTCTCCTCTGGTAAAGACCTGTCCCATGGCAAGTTGTATACCATCATGCCCCGCATAAGGGGCATGAAACGACCAGCCTAATGATTGAAGTAAATAAGCTGGTGCTTTCTCGTCAATCATGCGACCAAGTGTCATAAGGTAATACCACTTTCTCAGTGTCTCTTTATCTGTTGATTTTATATCGTACTTTTTCATACTTCGTCTTTTTAAGTGTTTTGAACTATCCGTTCCAGTTCTCAAGATAATCGGCTATGCGTCTGAGGAATGCACCTCCCATTGCACCGTTTACTATACGATGGTCATAAGAAAGTGAGAGATACATTTTATGACGGATGGCAATGGTATCGCCTTCGAGAGTTTCGACTACCGCCGGTTTTTTCTCTATATAGCCAACTCCCAGGATAGCAACCTGCGGCTGATTGATAATAGGTGTGCCTATAATGTTCTTGAAAGTACCAAAGTTTGTGATGGTAAAGGTTCCACCCTGAATATCATCCGGTGATAATTTATTGGCACGTGCTTTTGCCGCCAATGTATCGATACTTCCTGCCAGTCCGCTAAGACTAAGTTTATCGGCATTGTGTATTACCGGAACAATCAGGTTGCCATCATTGAGTGATACCGCCACACCTACATTTATTTTCTTTTTCAGTATCATACGGTAACCATCAACAGATGCATTGACGTATGGATATTCTGCAAGGGCTTTGGTAACAGCCTCAACAATTGCTGGCATATATGTGAGAGAGATTCCTTCACGCCGTTGGAATGATTCTTTGTTGCGCTCACGCCAACGTACCAGTTTTGTAACATCAACCTCGACCACCGTTGTGACATGTGGTGATACTTGTTTTGACATAGCCATGTGATCGGCAATGATACGGCGGACAAAGTCCATTTCAACTACTTCGTCACCATCAGAAACAGGTATAACAGGTGTTGATGGTGCCGGTTTGGATTCTGCAGCAACTGGCTGAGGAACGGTTACAGGCTTAGATGGTGCAACAAATGCCGGTTCTGCGGAAGCAACTTTCTGCGGAGAAACAAGAGCTGGTTCTGCTGAAACAGTTTTCTGCGGGGCAGCAAGAGCAGCCGGTTGAACGCCCTTCTTTCTCTGCTCTACATAAGTTTTTATATCTTTTTTACTTAAACGTCCTTCGTAGCCGGTTCCGGGAATACTGTCAAGTTCTTCTTTAGAAAGTTGAGCTTCCTGAGCTATCTGAAGTACAATGGGAGAATACCACCTGGATTCCTCACTTTTTACGTTCTTAACCGGTTCAGCGGAAGATGCCGGAGCTTCTTCTTTTGCAGTTGTACTTTCACCTACTTCAGGTGCTTCTTCTTCCGAATCTACTTCGAGTTGCACGATTGCCACCACCGTACCTACAGAAACGGTATCGCCTTCTTTGAAAAGTATCTGAAGTATTTTTCCTGCCACAGGAGAAGGTATTTCCGCGCTAACTTTGGCAGTACTTACTTCAAACAATATATCGTCTTCATTAATAACATCGCCTGCTTTAACCGACCATGTCATTATGGTTCCTTCTGTTATGCTTTCACCCAATTTGGGCATTTTTATTTCAAATGTAGCCATAGTTAATGTATTTGGTTATTTTAAATATGATGCATTAAAATTCCAGTCGGATGTGGAATATTTATTCCTACTTAATTGTTTGATAGCCGACAGGTCTTTTTCACTGAATGTATATATTTTATTATTGGTTTCATTCTTTAGAAAGTAATTCATAATCAGTTCTTTCAGATTACTTATTTGCATATTATCTGGTACGTATTCCTTAATATTGGTAACCGGACTTCTCACCGACTTTACATAAAGCAAACGTGGCGATGTAACATCATTCTGTTGAGTTGGTAAAGAAGTTAATGCTGCATTGAGACTCAATAAATCCGTTGAATAAAGTAGCGTAGCATGATACATCACTCTTTTTTTATGGATGCACTGTGCACTTCCCGATATTTTCAGCCCATCAATATTTAGTCCCCGCCGTTCGTCAGCCTCAGCATTTATTCCTATTTCCCTAAGAAATTTCTGAATCTGAATAAGGTATTTATTAAAATCAGCATTATAACTGTTTTCAATAAAGGTGAAATTCAGATTGCCGGCATCATGATACACAGCACCGCCACCGGAATATCTTCTTACTACTTTAATGTGGTGATCTCTCACAAAATCCATATTAACTTCTGCCCATACATTCTGATGTTTGCCAATAATGACTGATGGTTCATTCTGCCACAGCATGAATACATTCTCCTGAAAAGAATGCAGGAAATATTCTTCTGTTGCCAGATTGAACCAGGCATCTGTATATGGATTGTTTATGCAAAGCATCTCGAAAATGTTTTGATTGTTTATTGATCAGACAAACAGACTTTCACGGATTATCTCGCTCACTGTAGGGTGCGGGAATATCTGTTTTTTCAGTTCTTCTACCGTTAGTTTTCTGTCGATAGCCATGCTCATGCTTAAAATCAACTCGGATGCAGGATTGCCATACAAGTGGCAACCAATAATATGCTCCTCGTTGTCTGTGATCAGTTTGCAGAGGCCGTTTCCTAATTCATTTTCGGCAACAAACCGTCCGGAATAAGCCATCGGTAATTTCAGAACATGATAATCTGTACCGCTTGCTTTGAGTTCTTCCTCTGTTTTTCCGGCTCCGGCAAGTTCTGGATTGGTATACACCACTCCCGGAACGGAATCATAATTCATCTTATCCTCGATTCCCAGAATGTGATTAACTGCAACCTCTCCTTCGCGAATAGCTGTATGTGCCAGTAGTGAGAATCCTGTTATATCTCCACAAGCATAGACTCCGGGGTGACTGGTCTGCATATATTCGTTGACCTTCACTCCACCTTTCTGTAATTCAACATGCAGATTTTCAAGACCAAGATTAGTAGTTACTGCTCTGCGCCCTACACTAACCAGAATCTTTTCAGTTTCAACGGTCTCCTGTTTACCATCCTTTTCAATAAAAACTTTTCCTGTTGCTACTTCTGATACTTTGGTTCCCAGCAGAAATCGTATTCCCTTCTTAGTATAATCCGCTCTGAGCATTGCAGAGGTTTCCTTGTCCATAGCTCCCAATATCTCCGGTAGCATTTCGATAACAGTAACTTTAACACCCATGCTATTGAAGAAAGAAGCAAACTCCATCCCGATAACCCCGCCACCAATGATAGCAAGAGATTGAGGAAGCTCTTTTAGTTCAAGTGCTTCTTTGGAAGTCCAGTATTCAGTTTCGGATAATCCCTTGATAGGAGGAATTACCGTTTCGGAGCCTGTGCAGAGTAACAGAAACTTAACAGAATATAGTTCGTCATTACAGGAGATATTGATCATTCCATCTTTATCGCCCTGAACAGTTGCCACACCTTCAACAAAATGAACACCATAAGCTTTTAATTTCATAGCAACACCGGAAGTGAGTTTCTTAACCACCTTATCCTTACGGCTCATTATCTTTTGAAAATCGAATCCGGGATTAGTATCGGTAAGTATACCGTATTTAGAAGCACTTTTAATATTATCCAATATTTTTGCAGAATAGAGTAGAGTTTTGGTTGGAATACAACCTTCATTGAGACAAACTCCCCCTATTGCATTCTTTTCAAAAAGAACTGTTTTAAGTCCTCCTGAAGCGGCTCTTTCAGCAGCATTATATCCTGCCGGTCCGCCACCTATAATTGCTAAATCATATGCCATAATATATTCCTTATTTATATCAAGTATAAACAAAAAAAACATCAATTAGTTCTAAAACAATGATTTATGATATAAAAGATTTTAAAAGTAATTTAAATGAGGCAAAATTGCAAGTATAATGATATATTAAAACTTATAATAACCAAAAAGTTTCATTTTTGCTTTTCTGTGAGATACTTCCAAAATCGGACTGGAAGATGTTGGCGATGAAGCCGTGGGTTTATACGCTCTTTAATAGCTATTGACTTAAAGTACTCTTTCCACATCTGCTGAAAGAGCTTTTCATCATGCATCATAAGATCTTCGCTCAGCATACCGGTCAACAAATGGGATTCTTTTTCTTCAAAACGGACTTCGGTAACAGTGGAAAGATCGTAATAGTAGCCGTATTCACGTTTTAGATCATAAATCAACCATTTCTGGTCGGCAAAGCGATCCTGAAAATGACTGACTACCAGTGACAGGACATTATACATTGGTTCTATAGCAGCAAAGTAAGTTCCATCAACCGCTTTCTGGAAACGGAGAAACTGAAGAACCCGTTCTCTCTCACAACCTACTTTTTTATAGATCTTTGCTATTTCGAGCACATCCGGATCTCCAAAGTTCATTTCTACCGACTTGGGAGAATCTATATTTTTACGCATATAACGAAAAAGAAGCATATCAATTTCCGGAAGTTCTGATAGCCAGCAAGCTGTAAGGGCTGACAAGGCAGTACGGGAAAGTTTCTTTTGCAACCCTTTCCACACACGCTCTGACTTTTCGTTATCTGAGATAACTGTATATGTTTCATCACAAAAAAGCGGCAACGGTTCTCCTTCTGCCACCAATGCCTCTGGAAATGTTTTTCGGAAATAAGCATCGAAAACAGCAGTCAGCAATCCTTCAAAGGTTTTATCATAGATGAAAGTTATCATTCTACTCTTCTTTAAAAGGTAAAATCAACTGTCTGTCGTCTACTTTTTTACCTGGCTTAACCGTAAGTAGACGTCTGACAGCATCCGGATGCATTTCATTTACAGAGCGCATGGATAGTTCATTGCAGGTAATAAAGTACTGCGCTTTCTTCATCACAACTCCTATTTTCTTGAGTTGATAAGCACCCAAACGGGAAAAGCGGCGGGAAGCAACAATCAGCTTTGCCGATTTTACGCCAATGCCGGGTACCCGGAGGATCATTTCATAATCGGCCCGATTGATATCAACAGGAAATGATTCTGGATGACGCAATGCCCATGATAACTTGGGATCTATCTCAAGATCAAGATCGGGATATGCATCGTTCACTATCTCATCTACCTTAAACTGATAAAAACGAAGCAGCCAATCGGCCTGATACAAACGATTCTCGCGCACCAATGGAGGTTGTTTTAAGGCGGGCAAGCGTTTGTCGTATTCATTCACCGAAATATAGCCTGAATAATAGACTCGCTTCATACTAGGACGATCATAAAGAGAAGAGGATAGATTAAGAATATCTTTATCAGTATCGGCAGTAGCACCCACAATCATCTGTGTGCTTTGTCCGGCTGGAGCAAACCGGGGGGCGTAACGATATTTTTTCCGTTCTTCAATGTTTTCCAGGACTCCCTGCTGAATGTATTGCATTGGTTTAAATACACTCTGAAAATCCTTTTCAGGAGCTAGTCGCTGCAAGCTCTGTTCATTAGGGATTTCAATATTTACGCTTAAACGATCTGCATATAATCCTGCTTCATTTACAAGGTCCTGACTTGCACCCGGAATACTTTTAAGGTGTATATATCCATTAAATTTGTGTACTAGTCGCAAGTCTTTTGCCACCCGCACCAGTCGTTCCATGGTATAATCAGGATTACGGACAACCCCCGAACTAAGAAACAGCCCTTCTATATAATTTCTACGATAAAACTCAATGGTAAGATCAACTAACTCGGATACAGAAAAGGTTGCTCGTCTGATATCATTACTCCGGCGATTGATGCAATAAGCACAATCGTAAATGCAATAATTGGTAAGCATTATCTTTAAGAGAGAAATGCATCGTCCGTCTTCAGCAAAGCTGTGGCAAATCCCCCACCCTGCAGCACTTCCTATCCCGCCACTCTTGTTGGTACGGGTAGTTCCGCTGGACGAGCAGGAAACATCATACTTGGCCGATTCTGCCAGTACTTTTAGCTTTTCGAGAACATTCTCATTCATATAATAAAGCCGGAGTTTGTTTCACAAAGATAAGAATATTCCGGATAAGAATTGCAAAATAGGGTTCACTGAATAAAAACGGAAATACAACATTAAGAATCCCAGCTTCGCTGAATATATTTTTTTGTAATCATGATATAAATTACTTTTGTTTCGTAAGAATATGGAGAACATTAAATCTGTATAACCATTATACTTTTAAATTATGCAAATGCATACAAACGATAAAACTGCTTATTCATTTCTGGAAAGAAACATAATACAAAAAACAAGCATTCTTCTTGCTGTTTTCTGCATCTTGCTTTCATTTCAGGCTTGCTCCTCGGGTGATGAATTAACAGAGGAAGAAGAGAGTTCCAGCAACGAAACTCCAAGTACTCCGGATGACTCTGACGACTTGGTTGAAAACTCTGAATTCACCAATACTATTGCCATAACTTTAGGCAGCACTTTATCAGTAACCAATCCATTAGCCGGAAGCGGAGTTACGGTGACTCAGGATAACGGAGACGTTATAATAAAATCAACAGCTGAAAACGTAGCTTATACGTTATCCGGAACTTTAACCGGTGGAGTAAAAATCTATAGTGATTATAAACTTAAATTAACGCTGAACGGAGTTACCATTACCAACTCTGACGGACCGGCTATCAATATTCAATCCAAGAAACGCATTTTTGTAGTTCTGGCAGATAATACAACTAATACACTGACCGATGGCAGTTCGTATGCAACAAGCAGCGAAGACCAGAAAGGGGCTTTCTTTAGTGAAGGACAGCTTATATTCAGTGGTAATGGAACACTAACTGTTGCCGGAAAATACAAACACGCACTCAGTTGTGACGATTATATTCGCATTCGAAGCGGCGTAATTAATGTTACTTCTGCGGTAACAGACGGTATCCATACAAATGATGCAATTATTATCGATGGCGGAACAATAAACATTAACGCATCCGGCGATGGTATTCAATGTGATGAAGGATTTATTATAATCAACGATGGAACTATAACAGTTAGTACAGTGGATGATGGAATCATAACGTCATACGAAGGCACTGATACATCAATAACTCCTTATACAATAATTAATGGCGGAACGATTACTATTACTACTTCCGGTGCAAGTGGCAAAGCAATCAAAAGCATGGGTGATCTCACTATTAATAAGGGAACAATAAATGTAACCACTAGTAAGAGTGAAGCTGAGGGCATTGAGAGTAAGACTAATCTGATTATCAACGATGGAACAATTGAAGTCAATGCTTACGATGATTGTATCAACGCTAAAAAAACGTTGGTTATTAATGGCGGAACAATCTACTGCTATAGCACTACCAATGACGGAATAGACTCAAACGGAACAATGACTATTACAGGCGGAACCATTATATCAGCCGGAGCAGCCGCTCCTGAAGAAGGTCTGGATTGCGATAATAATACGTTTAAAATAACAGGCGGAACCATTATAGGCATGGGTGGCGCAACAAGCACTCCAACATCGAGTGTGTGTACTCAATATTCTGCCATCATAGGAAATGTTGGTACCCTGAATCAACTGGTACGTATTCAATCGTCTGCAGGTGATGAAGTAGTTACCTTCAAGAATCCAAGAGCTTATACTACTTTACTATTCAGTAGTCCTAACCTGAAAGCTAATACAAGCTACGTAATTTATACCGGCGGCAGCGTATCAGGAGGAACCGACTTCCATGGATTATACACAAACACAACATATAATGCCGGCACACAATCTGCCACTTTCACCACTAGCTCCATTGTGACAACAATAGGCAGCATATCCAGTGGAACACCCGGTGGAGGTGGCGGCTGGCACTAACTTATACCTATCCATCTCTTCATGAATCCCCCTCGTCACAGTACGTGTTGCTGTGTTGGGGGATCTCTCTTTTTATCTATTTCGAAGATTCAAAATCAAGCGAAACAGAGTTTACACAATGTCGCACATTTTTAGGAGTAAAACCTTCACCCTTAAATACATGCCCCAGATGACCTCCACATTTAGCACAAACTATCTCAGTGCGTTTACCATCTGCATCTGGAATCCTTTTTATGGCACCAGGAATCTCATCATCAAAACTAGGCCATCCACAGCCTGAATCAAATTTATCTTCTGAGCGGTAAAGCGGAGCACCACATTGCTTACATCTGTAGATTCCTTTCTCGTGGTGATTATAATAGATGCCGGTAAACGGTCTTTCTGTTGCTTTATTAAGAATAACAGCTTTTTCTTCGGGAGTTAATGTTTTCATAACTGTTGATTTTTGATTTATTGCATCTTTTTGTTTAACCCAGATTAACTTTGAGGTATCATATCCCCGCTGCTTTGCCTTTTCGAGAAGCAGGTTCAGTGTTTGCTCCGGAAGTTGCGGAGTACGGCTAAGAATCCACAGATATTTATCCGAACTACTACCGATTAATACATAATTGTAATCTTTATCAAGTTCCATCACAAAATAATCTCCATAAAACCAGAGAAAGAAAGAGACTTTCAGCTTACCGGGCTCGGCAGGATTTGGAAGTTTAGCCTTTCCTTTGGCTATTTTATATTCTCCGGAGAAATCATTCTTATATCCACTATTCAGCACTTGAATCTTTCCATCGGGCAATAAAGTGTATTCTGCCGTACAACCTACCAAGCCTCTTTCAAAACGATGGTCGAACCGGGCAATTTCATACCATTTACCCATATATCGCTGAAGATCCAAAGATTTAACTGTTTCTGTATTTATTTGTTTATCAGAACTCTGTGCACAAGCTGCAAAGAGTGGCACACTCATAGATAAAATTAGTGATAATATAGCTTTCATATCTTTTCCTTTTTTTGTTTATATAAACAGAATATCAGCATTTAATGTTTTAAGAAGAGAAAGATAGAATTAAATTTGCAATTTAACAAAACTAAAAATATTAATTACCAGATTAATTTCAACTTTATATTTTAAAAAATATTATTTTTGTACCTGCTGAAATTTAATATATAATCTTTATTAATGAAATAATCTAATAAGCTATGTTCTACCGACAACTTCTTATCCATTCCATATTAATAATCAAAAGAACTTTAATGACTTTATAATGAAAAGACTAAATTTTACTATTTTAGGTGCATTGCTCACTCTGTTTACCGCACAGGCGCAAACAGAAAAGTACTATACAAAGCATCTTGAATTTCCGGAAAATATATCACTAGAACAGAAAGTAGAAATGGCTGCAAGACTTGTTCCATCAAAACAACAACTTGCATGGCAAAAGACTGAATTAACAGCTTTTCTCCATTTTGGTGTAAATACCTTTACCGGACGAGAATGGGGTGACGGGACTGAAAAAGAAACTGTATTTAATCCTACCGGACTGGATGCCGAACAATGGGTACGTAACCTGAAAGAATCAGGATTTAAAATGGTAATTCTTACCGCCAAGCATCACGATGGCTTCTGCTTGTGGCCAACTAAAACAACCAAACATTGCGTTGCTTCTTCTAACTGGAAGAATGGTAAAGGAGATGTAGTTGGCGATTTAAAAAAGGCATGCGACAAATATGGAATGAAAATAGGACTTTATCTTTCTCCATGGGATAGGAATGCATCTTGCTATGGCGATTCTCCCGCATACAATAAATTCTTTATTGCACAACTTACCGAATTGCTTACCAATTACGGCGAAGTGAATGAAGTATGGTTTGACGGAGCATGTGGCGAAGGTCCTAACGGGAAGAAACAGGTATATGACTGGGATGCTTTTTACAAAACAATCAAACGTCTGCAACCAAATGCTGTTATGGCAATCATGGGTGATGATGTGCGATGGGTTGGCAATGAGAGTGGTATGGGCCGAGCTGCCGAATGGAGTTCAACAGTACTTGTACCCGGCATTTACGAACGTTCTACCGAAGTTAACAAAGCATTAGGTATTGACGCTCAATCTAAAGATCTGGGCAGTCGTGAAATTCTGGCCAAAGCAAAAGAGCTTTTCTGGTATCCTTCCGAAGTGGATGTTTCAATCCGTCCGGGATGGTTCTATCATTCTGAAGAGGATAATCAGGTAAAATCACTGGAGAAACTGACAAATATTTATTTCCAGTCGGTTGGTTACAACTCTGTTTTATTGCTTAATATTCCACCCGACAGAAGAGGCTTGATTCACGAAAACGATGTAAAGCGTTTGAAAGAATTTGCTGCATATATTAAAGAAACATTCTCTGATAATAGAGTGAACAATGGAAATAAACTATGGAAAGCTGCCGCAGGAACATCTAAAGTGTATACACTAAAACCCGGATCTAAAATCAACACTGTATTGCTGCAGGAAGATATCACCAAAGGTCAGCGAATTGAGTCGTTTGTTGTTGAAGTGTTTAACAATAATAAATGGAGAGAAGTTGCCAGCGGAAAAACGGTAGGCTACAAACAACTGGCTCGCTTTCCGGCTTGCACAACCAGTAAGATTAGAGTTACTGTCAAAGAAAGTCGTCTCACAGCCAATGTGAGTAATGTTGGCGCCTATTATGCCAAACCTCTTTCAAAAGAAACTGAGAATATGAAGCTAAGCGATGTTTCACAAAAGAACTGGAAAGCAGTAACAGAAGGTGCTTCTGCAGCTATTGACAACAATCAGAAAACTTTCTGGAAAAGCAAATCCCTTTCTCCTCTTGTAATTGATATGGGAGAAACAATCAAGATCAAGGGATTTAGCTATGCACCTGTTAGTAGTGAAGATAAATCGGGGACGATCTACACTTATAGATTCTTTGTTAGTACTGACGGAGAGAATTGGACCAGATGTGAATGCAGCGGAGAATTCAGTAACATTATGCACAACCCGATACCTCAGTTTGTACGTTTCGGAAAAGAGTATGATGCTCGTTATCTTAAACTTGTTCCAGTAAGCGAAATCGGAAACAAACAATATGTAACTGTTTCAGAGCTGGGAGTCTTGACAAAATAGGGCCTTTTTTCTATTAAAACAGCATCAGTCTCTTTGCTTTATTAAATCATTGGTGCTGATGCTGTTTTTAGTATAAAAAAAAATAATTATTTCATTACAGATTATTATTTATCATTGAATTTATATATTTGCTATAACGAACCAACTTAAATCTGACACATTGAAACAATACAGAATCAGCCTTTTACTTTTTTTACTCTTGTTCATTAACGGAGTCTATTCAAAGGATATCACCTTCAACCACCTAACTACAGAAGAAGGTTTATCACAGTTCTCTGTCAACTCAATTTATGAAGATGAATTGGGGTATATCTGGATAGGAACAAGAGAAGGATTAAACAGACTTAGTGGAAACAAAAGTATAAAGACATTCAAGTTTATTAAAAACGATCCCAACAGCCTTTTTAGCAATACTATTCTAAGAGTTGTTGGTAATAAAAAAGGCAAAATATATTTGCTGTGCACAGACGGAGTTTCTGAATATGATATTAAAACTGAAAAGTTTACTACACTATTACAAGGTGAAATTTCAGCAATTCACTACAGAAAAAGGCTTTATATGAGCAAAAGAAATGAAATTTATTATTATAACAACCAGTCAAAGAGCTTTAATCTTTACTACACGATAGCGAATTCTAATATAAAAATCACCTCTCTCTTTCTAGATAATAAAAATATTCTTTGGATAGGTACTGAAAATAGTGGAGTTTACAAATTAAATGGTAATCGTCAGATATCTCATCCCATATTAAAGGGCAATATAACAAATATCTATTGTGATTCATCAAATGACTTATGGATAGGAAGTTGGGAAAATGGACTTTTTCATATATCTAAAAAAGGAATTGTAAATATAACAAACAACCCTCTCTCAACGAATACAATTTCGTCAAATTTTGTGCGTACCTGCTGCGAAGATAATTTAGGGAATCTTTGGATCGGTACTTTTAATGGATTGAATAAGTTCGATAAAAAAAGTGGAAAGTTTAGTTATTATACTGTAACAAATAAGCCTGGTAGTTTGACTAACCAGTCAATATGGTGCTTAATAAAAGACCAACAAGGAACGATTTGGGTAGGAACTTATTTCGGTGGGGTCAACTATTTTAATCCCGAATATGAAATATATACTAAATACACTGACACTGATTCAGAAAAAACGGGACTAAGCTCTCCTATTGTTGGCAAAATTGTAGAAGATAAAAACCAGAATTTATGGATCTGTACAGAAGGAGGCGGGCTAAACTTTTATGATAGGAGGAATCATACATTTAAATGGTACAAAGCAAACGGAGGGAAAAACAGCATTTCTCATAATAACCTGAAATCAATTTATTATAATGGCAAAGAGGATATTTTATGGATAGGAACACATCTTGGAGGTCTTAATAAATTAGATATTAAAAAGAATACTTTTACTCAATACAGATCAAATGCAAATGATCCTACAAGCTTACCTTCAGATATTGTCAAAGATATTATTCCTTATAGAAATGAATTAGTAATAGGTACTCATAATGGAGTATGTTTGTTTAATCCGCAAAATGGTAAAGCAAGAAAACTCTTCACCAATATTAATGAAGGCAAGAATATAAAGCTTGTTTCTGATTTATTCATTGACCATACAGAAACACTCTGGATCGCAGTACCTGGCGAAGGAGTTTTTTCATATAATTTCAAGACTAACAAATTAACCAATTATCAGCATAATCCTTCGGTACCCAATAGCATCAGCAGTAATAATGTAAATAGCATTCTGGAAGATCATCATCACAATCTTTGGTTTGCCACTTCAGGTTGTGGGTTAGATCTTTTCAATTATTCAACACGCTCTTTTGAGAATTTCGATTCTCAGAAAAACGGTCTGATGAGTGATTGTATTTATTATTTGTGGGAATCACTCCTTAACAAACTGCTAGTTATTACAAATCAGGGATTTTCTGTATTCGACTATAACACAAAGAGATTTAGTAATTACAGCAAAGAAAAAGGATTTCCGCTCACTGCAATCAACGAAAATGCATTATATCAGGCACGCGACGGAGAAATATTTATAGGTGGGGTAAATGGAATGATCTCATTTTATGAAAATGATCTGAATTTCAAGTCAAAACCTTATAACATATTATTTAACCGACTTATTGTGAACAACAAAGAGATTCAGGTGAATGATGAAACTGGTATATTAGAGAATTCACTTTCTTGTTCACAAGAAATCTCCTTAAAATATGGACAGACCTTTAATATTGAAATTGCTACAACAAACTTTATTGATAGCAATAAAGGAGAGATAGAATACAAACTGGAAGGATTCTCAGATAAATGGATTAATACTCAAGGCAATAACATTATTACCTACACTAACTTAAATCCGGGAGAATATACTTTGGTAGTAAGAGTTTGCAGCGGAAATAAAGTTATTGGACATGAGGCAAAACTCAATATTGAAATTCGTCCTCCATTCTACAGAACCATTTATGCTTATTTATTTTATCTAATTGTTATTGGAGTTATTACATACTATTTAAATAAAATTTACAAGGAAAGAATCAAGCTTCAGGAATCCTTAAAGTACGAGCAAAAACATATACAGGATGTTGAGAAACTGAATCAGTCTAAATTGAGGTTCTTTACTGATATATCCCACGAGTTTCGTACGCCACTTACTTTAATAACAGGTCAGGTTGAGATGTTGCTTCAATATCAATCTTTCACGCCGGCCATTTACAACAAGGTTCTGGGTATCTATAAAAGCAGTATGCAACTAAAAGAACTGATTACTGAGCTGCTGGACTTCCGAAAGCAGGAACAAGGGCATATGAAAATTAAAGTCTCTTACATGAATTTTGTGGAATTCTTAAATGAAAACTACCTGATATTCCAGGAATATGCTCGTGCAAAGCAGATAAATCTTGTATTTGACAAAAAAGTTGATAAACTGGATGTTTGGTTTAACCAGAAACATATGCAAAAGGTAGTGAACAATTTATTATCTAATGCATTTAAGCACACTGAAGCAGAAGGAACTATATCGATTTCGGTAAAACAGGAAAATGACAATGCTATTTTAGAAATTAAGGATAGCGGAAGAGGAATTGAAGCAAAAGAACTGGATAAGGTTTTTGATAGTTTTTATCAGACAGAAGTTTCGGAATCTGTATCCGATTATGTTGGAACCGGCATTGGACTGGCTTTGACTAAAAGTATCATTGATTCACATCATGGAACCATTAAAGTTTCAAGTGAAGTTAATATAGGTACCTCTTTTATAATTTCGCTGAAACTGGGAAATGAACATTTCAGCCAGGAACAGCTGGTTATAAAAGATGAGCAACAAGAATTTCCGGAAACAATTCAGCCAGAGAGCGGCCTGATATTTGAACAGGTGGCTCTTGAAGAATCAAAGAAAGACCGTATCAGGAATTCCAAGATTCTGATTGTTGAAGACAATGAAGGACTTAGGAACATGCTAGTGAATATCTTTGAAACATTCTATGAGGTTATCTCTGCCGCAGACGGTGAAGAAGGACTCATGAAAGCCAGAGATGAAAAACCAAATATAATTCTGAGTGATGTGATGATGCCTAAAATGTCAGGAACAGAACTTTGCAAACAGATTAAAGCGGATTTTGACACTTGCCATATCCCGGTTGTTTTATTAACAGCTCGTACAGCTATAGAGCATAATCTGGAGGGTCTTCGTATTGGAGCAGACGATTATATAACAAAGCCTTTTAATGTCAACATTCTTGTTTCAAGATGCAATAATCTGGTTAATGGCCGACTTCTGCTGCAAGAGAAATTTAGTAAACAGCCTCAGGCTTATGCCCAGATACTGGCAACAAACCCTATTGATAAGGATTTAATTGATAAGGCGATGACAATTATTGAAAATCACCTGGACGATACCGAATTTAACGTAAACATCTTCGCGAGAGAGATTGGTATAGCTCGTACTAGCTTATTCTCCAAGATTAAAGCTATCACAGGACAAACGCCTAATGATTTTATTCTAACAGTAAGGCTAAAAAAAGGTGCTTTGTTGTTACGTAATAATCCGGAGCTCAATATTTCTGAGATTGCCGACAAAATAGGATTTGCTTCGTCAAGATACTTCAGTAAATGCTTTAAAGATGTTTACCATGTTAGTCCATTGCTCTACAGAAAAGGAGAATCCGGAGAAGATGAAGAAAGCATAAGTTCCGGAGATGAATAGTTTTATACAAAAGATGAACTATAGTTAGTTGTTCTTAAAGAAGGACTTCTTTCATTTTGCCTATACAAGCTTAATAGATTAAAAGAAATGCCATTATTGTACATTGGTGTACGATAATGGCATTTTTATGAATATTATTGCCCTGACTGAACACTGAAAAACATATATCTTTGAGAACAATTTGAAATTTATTAATCCTTATATTTATGAAAGATAAGTTATTAACAAGCTTATTACCAGGACTTATATTATTTACTGGATGTTCTACAAAGAAAAAAGAAATAGCAGTTTTACAGATAAACAGACCTAATGTTATCTATATCTATGCTGACGATTTAGGAATAGGCGATCTGAGTTGCTATGGCGCAACCAAAATAAGTACACCTAATATTGATAAACTGGCAGGTCAAGGTACGCAATTCACTAATGCCTATGCTTCATCTGCCACCAGTACTCCTTCCAGATTTTGTTTACTTACGGGTAAATATCCATGGAGACAGGAAAATACAGGTATTGCCCGTGGAAATGCAGGTATGATTATTGATACAGCCACTGTTACCATAGCTGATATATTCAAGAAGGCCGGATACAAAACAGGAATGGTAGGTAAATGGCACCTGGGATTAGGCGGCCCTCAAGGTCCCGACTGGAACCATGAAATCTCCCCTAGTCCGATGGATCTGGGATTTGATTCTGAATTTCTGATTCCGGCAACAGTAGACCGTGTTCCATGTGTTTTTGTTAAAAACAAGCATGTAGTTAATCTTGATCCTAATGATCCTATACAGGTAAACTATGATAAAAAAGTGGGAAATTGGCCTACCGGAAAAGAAAACCCTGAACTTTTAAAAGTACACCCTAGTCAGGGACACGATAATACCATTGTCAATGGAATCAGTCGTATCGGATACATGACCGGTGGTAAGTCTGCTCTATGGATAGATGAAGACATTGCAGATGTTATCACTAATAAAGCAAAGGATTTTATTGTTGATCACAAGGATGAACCATTCTTCCTCTACTTTGGTACACAGGATATCCATGTCCCTCGAGTTCCAAACAAACGATTTGCAGGAAAGAGCGGACTTGGTGTTCGTGGGGATGTGATTCTTCAGTTAGACTGGACTGTTGGTGAAATTATGAATACACTAGACAGCTTAGGCATTGCAAACAATACAATTTTCATATTTACCAGCGATAACGGTCCTGTCATTGATGACGGTTATAAGGATGAAGCATTTGAAAAACTGAACGGACACACTCCAATGGGAATTTACAGAGGTGGGAAATATAGCGCATACGAAGCCGGAACAAGAGTTCCGTTTATTGTTCGCTGGCCTGCTGTTGTAAAACCAACCAAGCAACAAGCGTTATTTTCGCAAGTGGATGTATTTGCTTCACTTGCAGCTATAATAAAGCAACCTTTAGTTAAGAATGTTGCTCCGGACAGTCAGAACAATCTGGAAACTTTTCTTGGTGAAAGCAGTGAAAACAGAGAATATATTATTCAGCAGAATCTGAACAATACATTAGCCATTATCAAAGGAAACTGGAAATATATAGAGCCAAGCAACGCAAGTCGTTTGGAGAAATTCACCCACATGGAACTGGGTAATGAGAAGTTCCCTCAACTATATGATCTGGATACAGATCCTTACGAAAAAGACAATGAGGCCGAAAAGCACAAAGACATAGTTCTGGAACTGGATGCTATATTAAGAAAGGAGAAAAACAAAAAATAATCAGGTCAGTAAAAATGCGAACACTATGAATAAAATAAACTATATATTAAGCGGTGCAGCTGTTTTGTTATCTGCCTCAGGAGTTCAGGCTCAGAGCACGGATACCAGCAGACCGAACGTGATTTATGTATTTCCTGATCAGTTCAGAAACTGTGCTTTAGAGTTTTGGAACCAGAAAGAGTTTAATGAACATGTAAACTTTAAGGCCGATCCGACACATACACCCAATTTGAACCAGTTTGCCAAAGAATCGGTAGTATTATCTTCTGCTATAAGCAATTGTCCGCTTAGCAGTCCGCACAGAGGTATGCTACTTACCGGTATGTATCCGGAAGGAAGTGGTGTTTCCTTGAATTGCAACTCCAGTCGTCCTCTCAGTTCGCTAAATACTAAAGCAGAAGGAATTGGCGATGTGTACAGCAAATCGGGCTACGATTGTGCTTATATTGGAAAGTTACATGTAGACTTCCCTACCCCTAACGATCCTGAAAATCCAGGGAATTATGTAGAGGAACAAAGACCAGTGTGGGATGCATATACACCTAAAGAAAGAAGACATGGGTTTAATTTCTGGTATTCATACGGTACTTTCGACGAACATAAAAATCCTCATTACTGGGATACCGACGGAAAACGTCATGATCCGCATGAATGGTCGCCAACACATGAAACCAACAAAGCTATTGATTATATAAAAAACAAGAACAATGAACGAAGCGGCAATAAACCCTTCTTTATGGTGGTGAGTTACAATCCTCCTCACAGCCCTTATAAAAGTTTAAACGACTGTATGGAAGAAGATTATAATCTCTATAAAAACAAGCCTTTGGATAGTTTACTTATTCGTCCAAATGCAGACAAAAAGATGGCAAAAGCTTCATCAGCTCGTTACTATTTTGCATCTGTGACAGGTATAGACCGGGAGTTTGGGCGTATTCTTTCTACCCTTAAAGAGTTGGGATTGGACAAGAATACAATTGTAGTTTTCTCTTCCGACCATGGAGAAACCATGTGCAGCCAGGGAACTGACGATCCAAAGAACTCTCCTTATGCTGAATCTCTGAACGTTCCTTTCATGGTTCGTTATCCGGATAAAATTAAGCCACGAGTTGACAATCTTCTGCTTTCTTCTCCAGACATAATGCCCACTTTACTTGGATTAAGCGGATTAAGCTCTTATATACCCGGAAGTGTACAAGGAAAAGATTACTCTACTATTTTCTTGAATGGTAAAGGCAAAACTTCACGTCCAAAGAATGCATTATATATTCGCAACATGGATGGTGAAAAAGATAAAAACGGAATAGTGCTGAATTATTTCCCGGAATCAAGAGGTATTAAGACAGACAGATATACTTTTTGTCTGACTCTCAATAAAAAGACCGGAAAACTAAAATCGGCTCTTTTATTTGACGATAAAAAGGATCCTTACCAACAGAATAACCTGAAACTTTCAGAACATAAAAAACTGGTCAGAAAATTGTGTAAACAAATGGTACCTCTCTTAAAGAATGCAGATGATCCCTGGTTCAAAAACAGAATCCTTAGCGATATGATTCCTTATTAAAAGTAAGAATAACACCAATTTTAATAATAGGCTTAAGAACACTAGTAGTAAACCATAGTGGTTCTTTTGCAATTTAGTTGAAAAGAAGAGTTCCCAGAACTAGTTTTCTTTTCAGTAGCATGAGCTTTGCCTTTCCATACATCATTCGTTTTATAGTCTTCAATTTATTAACAAAGCCTTCTACAATTCCATTAGAAAAAGGGTATTTTATTCCATTTTCAACAGCTTTCATATCCAGTATGATGCCTGTGATAAAGGTTTTTAATTTTGCAAGTTCAGTATCTCTATATTCATTTATCCATTCAGCTAATTGTCCACCATTGGGCTCTTTGAATATTTTATAAAATGATGTAGCAGCATTGTAAATTTCCTTAAACCATGGAATAGATATCAATGTCTGTATCAGTATATCTTCTTTTTCATCCAATTCTTTCATTCTGATTCCTTTATCTACAATTGATGAGATTGTTTTTACAGGTATCAGTGGTTCACGATTATCTTGTGGCTTTATTTTCTTTATTGATTTCGGTCTGTCAGTACGTCTTCCTTTACGTCCTTTTGACAAATATCTATAATGATCATGAAATGGAGTTTTACTGCCTTTAAATCCCAAGTTCTTTATTTCATGAAAGATATTGACCAGGCTTTTTCCATTTGAATATTCTGATTCTACGTATGAATCAAATTTAAAGTATTCATTACGTGGGCTGCTTTTTCTTGGGGGTAAAGATGTGTAGTTTCTATATTTTCTGACGGTCTGTCTGGCTATCTTCAATTTTTTAGCAATCGCACCTATTGAGAAACCTTTATCTTGAAGCTCCTTAACTTCATTAAACATAATGGTTCTTGAATCTGTATTATTGTTGACCTCCTGTTTTTTATCTCCAGACAGTTTGTCATTGCAAATCTCCTGAATATCAGGTTGAATACACTTTTCTTCGGGGGTGATTTCGTTTCCAGAACGTACTGCATTCCTATAGTCCGAATAGTTCTCACTAATAGTTTTTGTTACACAGTCCGACATGTTTTTTATCAGATGAAACCTATCCGCCACTTCTATAATACGTTTTCCTGATAAAGCTATAGCTGTGGAATATTCGGTAGATCTGTCTCTGCTTACAAGGGATACCTGTTGATGGCATTCTAGCCATTTACTAAAACTATCACGTTCTCTATCTCCCAATAGATCAATAACGTGTCCGGTTCCCAGATTTACGATAATACTTCCATAGTTGATACCTTTTCTGAACGCCCAATCGTCAATTCCGATATTGGTTATTTCCTTGTTTTCTGGAATTCTTATTCTGTGTATGTCTCGAAGTACTGTAGTATTGCAAAGTGGAATACCCATTCCGTTAAGAAGACTGCTGGCATCATTGGACGAACTCATCAATCCATGATGTGTAACTACCTGTTCACAACGTCGCGTCCTTCTTCTATACCTGAACACCTCATTGCCTGGTTGTTCTGCAAATGTTTTTTTAGAACAGAAATCATTTTGACAAAAGAATTTTCTTGGTCTGAAATGAATGACGACCCTTTTACCTAAAACAGGAAGATCGGTTATGACTCGCTGATACTGGCTATGAATCTTTTCGCTTATATGACCACAATAAGGACAGATGCCATAATCCAATACGGATTTTATATATAACTCGATTTTATTATTGCCAATAACGGCTGATTCAACAACCATATCTGATGGAAGATAAAAGGATGATAGATTAAGGCTGCTATTAGCTTCATTTATAGCTGAAATATGATGGCAATGTGCGTCTATTGTATTATTTTTGTTGCAATTAGGATCTTTAAGCATTGTTTTGTAGTATTTTGTTTGGTAGCTTAAAATTACAAAATATATACTTAATATCCTAATTATAAATAGATTAATATATTACTATTAATGTATTATATTATACAAAAAACTTGAAGAAGTTTTGTTTTATCAGAGTTCTTTAGGAACTATAACGATACGTCCTTTCAACTAAATTGCAAAAGAACC
>Ga0183101_1000024_pt3 | contig 130134 bp, 103 predicted proteins | sample Biomet3_FD_127790 | JGI IMG/M metagenome (GOLD analysis project Ga0183101, IMG submission 127790) | Microbial communities from bioreactor (seeded with sewage sludge) at LBNL, California, USA - Biofuel metagenome 3 | ecosystem: Engineered > Bioreactor > Anaerobic > Unclassified ... | reverse complement strand
GTCCATTGCCAAACATTACCTATCACATCATAAAAATCTCCATTTCTAAATTTATTCACTGGACAAGGCGAGGCATAATGTTCTAAATTTATATTTCCGGGAGCCTTCTCCCACTCTGCCATATCATGAATGCCAGAGACCTCGACTAAGCGATACCATTCCGCTTCCGTAGGTAAGCGGTAAGTTTTGTTTTCTTTTGCTGACAGCCAATTACAATATGCCTTTGCTTCAAGATAGTTTACCTCAACAGGCCAGTTCCAAGGCATGGGAACTTCTTCAGCTACAAGTCGCAACAGATAACCTTCTGAGTTTTTCCGCCAAAAAAGAGGCATTTGAGCTTGTTTAAAGCTACGCCAATTCCATCCTTCTTCGGTCCAATAAATCTTGTTATTGTACCCCTCATCATTCACGAAATTCAGAAACTCTCCATTGGATACAAGCATACGTCCGGCACGAAAGTCTTTCACTTTTTCCGTATGGCTACCATATTCATTGTCCCAACCATAATAAGGATAATCCAATGGTTTCCCCATTCTCATTTCTGCGCCTGATACAGTAACAAAGTCATTGGAAGGAGCTTCTCCCCGTTCCATACATATTTCCCCAAAATGCCCGCTTCTTACTCTATCCAAAGGCAATTGGCGAATCAAAACTGAGGAAGTCTCCAAATGGATACGCTCATGCTCAATACCCATCATGATTATCCAGAAAGGAGATTCCCAGTCAATAGGCAAAACAAGCGGAATACGATCTATTACATCCAAAATCACTTTTTTCACATTATCCCGATACTCCCGTACAGCTGATACTGACGGCCAGCTATAATGGCGCTCATTCAAATCATCCCAACTCATTTCATCCACTCCAATAGCAAAAATAGACTCATAAGCAGGATTTACGCGACAATCAATGATTTTAGCAAGAAAGAGCTTATTAATAAAGAACACTGCAGTATGCCCCAAATAGAACAAGATGACATGCCGTAATGGATCCCCTCTTAGGTAGAAGGTTTCATCATTAACCAACTGCGTATAAAGTTTTTCATCTATCTCCCAGGTTTTTAGAAAATACTTGCGGATTTCCGCTTTCTTACTTTCAGGTGTTCCTCCTCGTAAATCGACTGTCTTTGTAATCAGATTCTGCATAAGTGTTTTTTATTAATTTTACTCTTCAATATTTCTCTATTTTCCTGTATATAACAAAACAAAAGCAGAAATTGCTTGCAAAATATTCGGCTAAATAAGAAAAAACAATAACTTTGCTCTTCTAATCAAGCATAATAACCCCCAATCATTCCAAACATTACTTATCAGTTAGCCGTTAACTTAAGATATAATTGTGAAAACATTCTAAAGCGAATTATGGACTGTCATATAATTAAAGCGTTATTCCTTTACATATTTCTATTTCTTTTTGGAACTATTCATGCCAATCAGAAACCTTATGTTATCAACTTTGCCCGTGATAAATATCACGCTGCAAATAAGAACTGGTCTATAGGAGAAGATGAAAAAGGAACTATGTACTTTGGTAATGATATTGGCTTGTTGGAATCGGACGGTATGGAATGGAAGCTATACTCTACGCCGAACTCTGTCATTGTCCGGTCTATTGCTGTCCAATCCCACCAAACAATTTATACCGGTGGCTCAGCAGAACTCGGCAGATGGGATCGGGATCAGTCTGGAAGATTAAAATATACTTCATTTACTAATCTACTCAAAGACAAGAAGGAACTTGACAGTCAAAGTGTTTGGAGGATCTGGATTGATAAAGATAAGGTCTATTTCCAGACATTCAGCCACATCTATGTCTACGATCATCAGAATCTACGAAAGCTCAGTGCGCCAAATGGATTTTTGCTTTTACAAAAAGTAAGAAACGAATACTGGGTACAGGAAATGTATGGCTTACTTTATCAGTTAAAAGATGGAATTTTGCATAAAGTACAAGGAAGTGATTTGCTCAAAGGTAAATTAGTCCGCGTCATCCTACCATACGGAAGAGATCAATACCTCATAGGTACTTCTACAGGAGAATTGTATGTATATGATAAAAAGCAATTCACGCTGTGGAATCCAGAATTATCGTCCAGATTAAGCGGACAAGAATTGAACTGTGGAATTCTTTCATCATCAAGGAACAGCTATTACCTTGGAACACAGCTCAATGGAATCTATGAAGTAGACACCAAAGGAAACATTCTCAACCATTTTTCTTCTCTCAATTCATTGCAAAATAATACCATTCTTTCCTTATATGAAGATAACCGGAATAATATATGGGTAGCTATGGACCGGGGATTGGCATATATCCGTTACACCGCAGGCTTAAGTTATTATCGTACTACAGACAGCGGAGCCGGAGCAGTATATGCAGCAACGCTATGGCATGGGAATCTATTGATCGGCACTAATCAAGGAGTTTATTACACACCACAGGAGAAAATTAACGACTTCGATGTGTTCTCTTCTCTCAAACTAATTGAGGGAACGCAAGGACAGGTTTGGTCTTTCCAACAGATAGACGGACGCCTGCTATGCGGGCACACCAATGGATTGTTGGAAATCCTTCCAAACTTAACTATAAAGCATCCTTATCCTATTGATACGGGGGTATATCGTATCTTTAAAACATCCATAAATGGCAAAAAGCTGCTAGTTCTAGTTACTTACAAGGAACTCCACATTATTAATGAAGAAACAGGAAGGCTTATCCCGATGCGTCAAATTAAAGATGCCATTTACAATGCAGAAATGGACCACCTTGGCAATATATGGTTAGAGACGATCAGTCGCGGCATATATAAATGTCGGTTAAACGACGAATTAAATTCATTTCGTTACTATACCTATTATGGGCACGAAACTGATAAACGGTTGCCACAACATCTTACTTTGCAAAAGGTTGGTGAACGTATCGTCTTTCTAGGCAATGACCATTTTTATGTCTACAATGAAGCAAACGATAATCTTCAGCTCGAATCACATTTAAATAATTGTTTCAAAGACATTAGAAATCTAAAACGTATCTTGCCAATCAATAATGAGGAGAATTGGGCCATTACAAGCTCTTCAGTCTACCGTTTTGTCTATGACGGTTACTTGGCCCGTATACAGGAAGCCTACAAAGTGGAAGCCGACAATCTTTCTTTAATCACCGCTTACGAGAATATATCCGTTTTGAATGATTCTCTATCGCTCATCTGTCTGGACGCAGGATTTATTCTTCACAATTCACGGCATAGTAAAAAACAAATCACTCAGCTTACAGCCCCATATCTGGAATTTGTGCATACGGGAAATGATACCTATGCCGATTTAAGTAAAAGTATACGGATACCTTACCAAGATAATAGTGTAACTATTGGCTTTTCGGTTAGTGCAGCATTTGCGGGTAATTTATACGTAGAATACATGCTGGAAGATGTAGACGGTAATTGGAGTAGACCAGAACAAAGGAATAGCATTTCTTATGCCCGTCTGCCTCAAGGCATTTATAAATTACACCTACGCACAACAGATGGTCTAGGGAACTATTCCTCGGAAACAATACTTGAATTTGAGATTGCGGCACCTTGGTACAGAACTTATTGGTGGTTTTTTACTTGCTCCATTCTAATAGTATGCGTGCTCTATATCACTTATTTCCTTATGAAAAGGCGTCTCCAAATGAAGCACATGCGTCAACTGAAAGCTCAAGAATCAGCCCATTTGAAAATTAGAAACGAGCAATTGGAAACTGAGATAGAAGAGAAAGAAGCAGAGCTTTTTACACAAACATCTTTTATCATCCATAAGAATGAGCTGATATTAAAGCTTAAGGAAATAGTGGATGAGATATCCTCTCGAAACACTCAAAAAGCACTCCAACCGCTTTATCAAAAAATAAATGTTCTTCTTGCCAACAACCTGGACACAGAAGAAGATTGGAAAATTTTCCTTATCAAATTTGAACAGAAACATCGCAATTTCTTTAAACATCTGAAAGAGCTGTACCCTCAGCTTACCAACAATGATCTGCGATTGTGTGCTTGTCTCAAGCTGAACATGGAAACCAAAGATATTGCTTCACTCATGAACCTTTCAATACGTGCAGTAGAGAATAATCGGTATCGTTTACGCAAAAAACTCAATTTATTACCCAACCAAGATCTTAATGAATTCTTCATTGAAATAGACTAGTTATACCATTAATATTCAACCTTATACATTTTTTTGAGAGGAAATAAAGTACTACTCAAATTGTTAAAAAAGAGGGATATGTATTTGTGGTGAGGTCACTTTTATGATCACATAACTTTCAATGCATACTTTTGCTTACGATTTAATTTTTACCTCTGTGCAGAGCCTATGCAAAGATTAAATCTCACAAAGTTATCCACTAAAAATTTAATGCAATGAAGGAAAAGACACATCTTCAGAGAAAAGTTTTAAAGATCAAAAATCTATTCTTGATGGTATGCTTGCTATTGGTAACGCTACCAGTATTTTCCCAAACAAAAACAGTGACAGGTACTGTAACCGACACGTCCGGTGAAGCCCTAATAGGTGCATCCGTTCTCGTACAAGGTACCACTAATGGTGTAATTACTGACATCGAAGGTAAATATATACTAAAGAATGTCCCCGAAAAAGGGACGCTTATCTTTAGCTATATAGGAATGCTATCACAAGATGTAAAAGTAAGCGGGCGCTCCATCATTAACGTGATGCTAAAAGAAGATTCAAAGCAACTAGAAGAGGTAGTAGTGATTGGTTATGGGTCTGCCAAATCAAAAGATTTGACAGCTCCAATCACAGTAGTCAAAGGTGAGGCTCTAACGTCCGTTCCATCAACTACACCAATGGCAGCTCTTCAAGGAAAAGTACCAGGTGTTAATGTTGTAAACAATGGCGCTCCTGGTGAAGGGCCTACAGTACAGATACGTGGTATTGGTTCATTCTCTAACAGCAAACCTTTATTTGTTGTAGATGGCATGTTCTATGATAACATCAATTTCTTGAATAATGCAGATATTCAAGAAATGACTATTTTAAAGGACGCTTCAGCAGCAGCAATTTACGGTGTACGCGCTGCAAACGGAGTAGTTCTTGTTACAACAAAAAAAGGTAGTCGTAACCAAAAGACAAAAATCACTTATGATGGCTATGTAGGCATTCAAAAAGCATCTAATGTTCTTGAGCTGTGTAACTCAGAGCAATATGCAACGATGCTCCTTGAAGGTAATTACAATGCATATAAAGCACATTTTATACAATCTATAGATAAATATGGAGGAAGTCATGCAGACGCAGATTTTCACAATTGGACTTATGGAGCAGATAATAACTGGTATGATCAGCTATTACGCACTGCTGCTATCACAAATAACAGTATAAATATAAATGGAGGTTCCGATAAGGCTGTTTACTCTGTTGGCGGAAGCTACTTGTATCAAAATGGTATTATGAATGTAGATAACAATTACAAGCGACTTAATTTCCGTGGTTCCGTTGATTTTGATGCAACAGATTGGCTAAAAGTCGGTTTTAACGGCGTATTCAGTAACTCTACTCAACAAGTTCCTAATAATCAAGCTTGGCAAAAAGCATTCAATTGCCCACCTATCGTAGCTTTATATGATGAAACAAATGATAAAGCATTCCCTGATAAATTTGGTTCTCCAGATGCAATTGGCTACACGTCTAACTTCTACAACCCCATTGCGACTGCCAAATACTTTGATTCAACTAAAGAAAATTATCAAGTACTAAGCAATTTCTATGCTCAAATAAATTTTATTCCTAATAAGCTTAACTTCAAAACAAATTATTCTTACAGTTATCTTTCTACACAAGGTCGTGAATTTACTCCGAAATATTATGTAAGTAGTTGGCAACAATCAACCACAACTCAATTGACAAAGAAAGACGATAAATATTATAACTATATCTGGGATAACACATTGACTTATGACAATCAATGGGGTAAGCATAAAGTTAGCGCTATGGCCGGTTATTCCATGCGCCAAGAACAATGGCGTTACTTTCAAGGTAAAGCAAGTAATGTGCCCGATGGTGCAGACGAATATTGGTACATTAAAAATGGTAATGCAACAGGCGCTACTGTAACAGATGATGGCTATTGCTATAGAGGACTCTCTTATTTCACTCGTTTAAATTACAACTATAATGACAAATACTTATTGATGTTTACCATGCGTGCCGATGGGTCTAGTAAGTATCAAGAACATTGGGGATACTTCCCTTCTGTAGGAGCTGCTTGGGTCCTTTCAGAAGAACCATTTATGAAAGGTCAGAAATGGGCTGACTTCCTAAAATTACGTGCTAGTTGGGGTAAGTTAGGTAATGACCAAGTTGCAGCCAGCGATGGCTTTGCTTCTATAACCACAGGCAACCGTGCATCGGGGGTATTTGGTAATGCCACAATTCCCGGCTACCAAAATAATACATACTTCAGCTGGTTGAAGTGGGAAGTTGTTGAAGAATGGAATGGTGGTATCAACTTCATTACTCTCAATAATCGCTTGAATATTGACGTCGATTATTATCACCGCATGACCAACAATGCTGTAATTGCACCGCTTCTTCCATTCAGTACTACAACCCTTGCTGGTAACTATGGCAAAATTCTAAACTCCGGTATTGATGCTAGTGCTAATTGGAGCGACAAGATTGGTAAAGATTTCTCTTATAACATTGGCGTAAATATCTCTACTCTGAGAAATCGTGTAAAGGAACTGAATGGTAACAGCATCATCAGAGGTGGAAAGACCGTGAACATTGTGGGTAAAGAGATGAACTCATTCTATGGTTTCAAGATGATAGGTGTTTATCAGACAGAAGAAGAGGTTGCCGCCGATCCTATTGCTGTTGCTAACGGTTGCGTGCCGGGTGATTTAAAATATGCCGACCTCGATGGTAATAAAGTGCTTGATGGAAACGATCGTACCACATTAGGCTCTTATATTCCTAATTTTACTTACGGCATCAATCTTGGCTTTAATTACAAGAATCTCGATTTCCAGTTAACTACTTATGGACAAACCGGTGCCCAAATGTTCAACCGCAAACGCGCACTTCGTTATTCTTCCCAAAACTACAACTTCGACCGTGCTCAATATGAAAACCGTTGGACAGGTCCGGGTACTTCAAACACCGATCCATCTGCTGCTGCACTACTGAAATCTTGGAACGTGAGCGACCAAAAATACAGCTCTTACTTTGTAGAAAGTGCTGATTTCTTCCGCATTCAGAACGTTACGCTTGGCTATACATTCCGTAACCTTAAATTGGGTAACTACATTATGCCTGGATTACGTTTGAGCTTAACCGCCGACCGTCCATTCACTACTTTTAAAGCTAACACTTTCTCTCCTGAATTGTCTGACAGCCAAGGTTGGGATACAGAAGTATATCCTTTGACATCAACCTACACACTAGGATTGAGACTCGATTTCTAAAAAGTAACACATTAATAATTTAGAACTAATGAAAACATTAATAAGACCTTTTATATATATACTGTCCGCCTTGATGGTGTTGTCATTCGCATCCTGTAATGATTTTCTCGACAAAGAGCCCGAAGGCAAAGTTCCTGAACAAAAGGTGGATTATACTAATATTAGCAACATGTACCAACCTGTATCGGGGGTATATGCGAAGATTCGAACCAGCGGTTTGCACTGGGTTATCTGGGAAATTACTACAATTCGTGACCAAGATGTATTCAGCGGTCAGTTCAACGGTAGTGATTATTACAAATTAAGCGAATACAAATACAATGATTCATTTTGGGGATTCAATGAATTGTGGATGCAATATTACAACATTATTAAAACTGCCAATGCAGCCATTGAATCGCTAGACTTATACGCTCAAAATATCACTAATGACAGCGATACGAAAAACTATAAGGCCTATCGCGGTGAAGTGATGTTCATGCGTGCCTATGCTTATTATCGTTTGGTTCAGGCTTTCGGCGCGGTTACAATTCTCCGTGACAACAACCAGACTGATTTGAGCCGTTCTACTGCCAATGCAGTCTACAAGTATGCTTTAGAAGACTTGCAGTACGGTATCGACAATATGCCACGCATTCGTCCTAATCAAAATGAGCACAAGGGGGCTGTTACTGCTTTCTCCGCTGCCATGCTAGCCGCCAAGATTCATCTCAACATGGGTAATTATGCAAAAGTGGAAGAGCTGACCGATGATATTATTAAGAATGGAAATTTTTCACTTTATCCAGATTTTTACCAGTTATTTAAGATTCCTGGAAAGCTTTGTGATGAATCCATATTCGAATGCCAAATGACCGACTTCGGTAATGGTTCGGGTGATTTGATTGACGGTGATCAATGGTTTGTTTGCCAAGGGCCAAGCAACTCAGGAAACATTTCAGGTTGGGGCGACTGTGGTATCTTAAAATCTTTCCGCGACTGGGCTTACGCCCGCGGAGAAACCATACGTGCCACGACTTCATTCCTCATGGCTGATTCTACAACTCCTGACGGTGATTATATCAGGCCACAAGCGAACCCGAATAATGCTGATTGTTGGAACGGTAAAGCTTATACCCCATTAAATCAACTTACTCCCGGTAGAACGAAATATGGTACCAACAACAATGCCCGTATTTTCCGTTATGCAGATGTGCTGTTGATGAATGCAGAAGCTAAGATCAAAAATGGTAAGAGTGGTGATGCTCCTTTCAACGAAGTTAGAAGGCGTGCCAAAATGCCAGAGCTCACAAATGTAACATTCAAGCAGGTTATCGACGAGCGTCGTATGGAGTTGATGTGCGAATGGGGCGAACGTTACAATGACCTCGTACGTACCGGATTGGCCAAAACTGAATTGAAAGGCTGGTCTGAAGATAAGGCACTTCTGCCGCTTCCTTTCAATCAATATACCCAGATACCAGATCTATTACTTACTCCTAAAGACGAATAATAAAAGTAAGATTCACTGTAGTAAAAATTGATGGTCACTTATAAATTAGCACCTATCTTAATGTGATAGGTGCTAATTCTAATAATTCTATAAAAAGTATGAAAAAAAGAGTCGTATTTGTAGCCTTTTCTATATTCGCTCTTATAGCAACAGCAATGTTTGGAAAAGACGAGATAAAAAACTCTCCTCAAGATATGGATCGTTTCATCGACGGGCTTATGAAGAAGATGACGCTGGAGGAAAAAATAGGCCAGTTGAATCTACCGGTATCAGGAGAAATCACCACCGGGCAAGCTAAAAGTAGCGATGTTGCAAAGAAGATAGAAAAAGGTTTGGTAGGTGGTCTGTTCAACCTCAAAGGGGTGGAACGCATTCGCGACGTACAAAAGCTGGCTGTAGAAAACTCCCGGCTGGGCATTCCTTTAATCTTCGGGATGGACGTGGTACATGGTTACGAAACGGTATTTCCTATTCCTCTTGGTTTATCTTGTACGTGGGATATGGCTGCCATTGAGCAGTCGGCACGTATTGCTGCGAAGGAAGCTAGCGCAGATGGTATTTCATGGACCTTCAGTCCGATGGTAGATATTAGCCGTGATCCACGCTGGGGACGTGTATCGGAAGGTAATGGAGAAGACCCTTTCTTGGGAGGTGCCATCGCTAAGGCAATGGTCAGAGGCTATCAAGGAACGGACAAATCCAAACAATTAAAAGGCAACGACCAGATTATGGCTTGTGTAAAACATTACGCCCTCTATGGAGCTGCAGAAGCCGGACGTGATTATAATACCGTTGACATGAGCCGAAACCGGATGTTCAACGACTATATGTATCCTTATCAAGCCGCAGTGGAAGCCGGAGTCGGTAGCGTCATGGCCTCATTTAATGAAGTTGACGGGGTACCTGCAACAGCTAATAAATGGTTGATGACGGATGTTCTTCGTAACCAATGGGGATTCAACGGTTTTGTAGTAACCGACTTCACCGGTATAGCCGAAATGGTTCAACATGGCATTGGTGACTTGCAGACTGTTTCTGCGCGTGCAGTCAATGCAGGTGTCGACATGGATATGGTAAGTGACGGTTTCATCGGTACACTTAAAAAGTCAATAGAAGAAGGGAAAGTCAACATAAAAACGATAGATATGGCATGCCGCCGTATTCTTGAAGCAAAATATAAATTGGGATTGTTCGACAATCCATATAAGTATTGTGACTTGAAGCGTCCTGCCAAAGACATTTTCACAAAAGAGAATCGTGACTTTGCCCGCAAAGTAGCTTCCGAAAGTTTTGTTTTACTGAAGAACGAACCTGTAAATGGTGGTAATACTCCATTACTACCTCTTGCGAAACAGGGTACAGTTGCTGTTATTGGTCCTTTAGCCGATACGAAAAGTAATATGCCAGGTACGTGGAGTGTGGCTGCTGTATCAGAGAAATATCCTTCATTAGTGGAAGGTTTGAGAGAAACTACTGCTGGCAAAGTGAACATTCTTTACGCAAAAGGCAGCAACCTCATAGGTGATTCGGCTTATGAGGAGCGGGCTACAATATTTGGGCGTTCATTGCACCGTGACAATCGTACAGATCAGGATTTACTGAATGAAGCTTTGAAAGTAGCTGCAAATGCAGATGTTATTGTTGCTGCATTGGGTGAATCATCAGAAATGAGTGGTGAGAGTAGTAGCCGTACCAATCTTGATTTACCGGATGTACAACGTTCTTTGTTGGAAGCTTTGCTTAAGACCGGCAAGCCAGTAGTACTTACGCTGTTTGCCGGAAGACCTATGACACTGAGTTGGGAACAAGCCCACGTGCCTGCTATATTGAATGTCTGGTTTGGTGGTAGTGAGGCTGCTTATGCTGTTAGTGATGTGTTGTTTGGTGATGTAAATCCAAGTGGTAAGCTAACCATGACCTTCCCACAGAATGTAGGGCAGATTCCATTGTATTATGCAAATAAGAATACCGGACGTCCTCTTGCTGAGGGTAAATGGTTTGAGAAATTCCGTAGTAACTATCTTGATGTAAGCAACGATCCTTTGTATCCTTTCGGTTATGGACTATCTTACACGAATTTCTCCTACAGTGATGTTACATTGAGCGCCAACAAAATGGATATGAAAGGAAGCGTAACAGCAAGTGTAACCGTCACAAATACAGGAAAGCGTGACGGAACGGAAGTCGTACAGCTTTACATTCATGATCTTGTAGGCAGTATCACTCGCCCTGTAAAAGAACTTAAAGGGTTTGAAAGAATAAATCTTCGTGCAGGAGAAAGCCGGAAAGTTACATTTACCATTACACCGGACATGCTCCGCTTTTATAATTATGATTTGAAGCATGTAGCGGAGCCGGGAGATTTTGATGTGATGATCGGAACAAATAGTCAAAACGTAAAAACAACAAGACTGATTCTAAAATAAAAGTCTTTTAAATAACATGAAATTTACATTATTCTATAAATACATCCCTTTTCTAGCCTCGGCAATGCTCCTCTTTTCGAGCTTTAAGGGCGAAGCGAAAGAGGGTGGACAGCCACTGAAAGTGATGACTTTCAACATTCGTCTGGATGCACCGTCTGACAGTGCCAATAACTGGAAATATCGTAGAGACAATGTCTGCAAGATGATAGCCTATTATGGGCCGGATTTATTGGGGATGCAGGAAGTATGCCACAACCAAATGGAAGACTTGAAAAAAGGTCTTCCACAATATACGGCTTTAGGTGTAGGACGTGACGATGGCAAAGAAGCTGGTGAATATTCACCGGTTTTCTTCAACTCCAAGCGATTTACACTAGTAAAATACGGATATTTTGCAATCAGCGAGCACCCCGAACGTATCGGTGTGAAAGGCTGGGATGCATCTTACAACCGTATATCCACTTGGGTTATTTTACAGGAGAAAAGCAATGGAAAAAAATTAGCTTTCTTCAATACTCATCTTGACAATGATGGAGTAATAGCTCGCAAAGAGGGGGCTCGACTCATTTTGAAGAAAATACAGGAAATAGCACCGAAGATGCCCGTCGTAATCACGGGCGACTTCAACTGTACTCCTCAAGAAGAGCCATTGCAGGTGCTTGAAAAAGGTGGAATGAAGAATGCTTCAAAAGCAGCATCCATAAGCTATGGTCCTTCGTGGTCCTTCCATGATTTCGGTCGATTGCCTCTGAACGAGCGCATGTTGCTTGATTACGTATTCGTAACAAGCAAAGCGAAAGTAGATCGCTATCGTGTTGTTCAAGATACCCCTGATAACGGTTTCCTTTCAGACCATTGTCCGGTATTTGTAAACCTGACTATAGAATAGCGGAAATGCGAACACTCAATCTCTTTACCTAAATCGGTCTTCATACTGATAAAGTAAGCAGGGGATATAATACCAATTGAAATAGAGATAATATGAAAAAGATATATGGGCTTCTATTGCTTATTCTGTTACCGGCCTTTGCTCAATGTAAAAATCAGATATCTAATACGAACGATGGGCAGAGTCACAAACTGAGCGACAATGACATTCTGGACATCGTTCAAAGAAAAACATTCGACTACTTTTGGAAAGGTGCCGAGCCTAACAGTGGCCTTGCATGCGAACGTATCCACTTAGATGGTGTTTATCCCGAAAATGATCAGAATGTGGTCACAACCGGAGGAAGTGGCTTCGGCATTATGGCAATACTTGCCGGTATAGACCGTGGATATGTTACTCGTACAGAAGGTGTGGAACGGATGGAACGTATTGTTTCATTCTTAGAAAAAGCCGATCGTTTTCATGGTGCATACCCCCATTGGATGTATGGAGACACCGGCAAAGTCAAGCCTTTCGGTACGAAAGACAACGGAGGAGACCTGGTCGAAACTGCTTTTCTTATGCAGGGACTCCTTGCCGTACATCAATACTATATCAACGGCTCCTCACGCGAGAAAGCAGTAGCTGAGCGTATTGATAAAATATGGCAGGCAGTCGAATGGGATTGGTATCGTAAAGATGGGCAAAACGTCCTGTATTGGCATTGGAGTCCGGAGTATGGATGGGATATGAATTTCCCGGTACATGGATATAATGAATGTCTGATCATGTATGTCCTCGCAGCAGCTTCACCTACACATAGCATCCCATTGGAAGTCTACGATGAAGGCTGGGCAGAAAAGGGTGCCATCGTTTCTCCTCATAAGGCGGAAGGTATTGATCTGAATTTGCGCTATCAGGGCACTCAAGCCAGCCCCCTATTCTGGGCACATTATTCTTTCCTGGGATTAAACCCGACAAACTTGTCGGATAAGTATTGTACCAACTATTTCAATGAGATGCGTAATCTCACCTTAGTCAATCGTGCATATTGCATTCGCAATCCGAAAGGCTACAAAGGTTACAGCGCCGACAGTTGGGGCTTAACGGCAAGTTACTCGGTAGATGGCTACGCAGCTCATTCCCCTAATGAAAACGATGATCACGGGGTCATCTCTCCTACCGCCGCACTCTCTTCAATTGTATATACCCCTGAATACTCCATGCAAGTGATGCGCCATTTGTACAATGACAAGAGAGACAGGGTATTTGGTACCTATGGTTTCTATGATGCATTCAGTGAAACGGCAAACTGGTATCCACAGCGTTATCTTGCTATTGATCAAGGTCCAATAGCCGTTATGATCGAGAATTATCGTACAGGATTACTTTGGAAGCTTTTCATGAGTCATCCTGATGTGAAAGGAGGGCTAACCAAACTCGGATTTAAATAATTACGATTTTAAAAAGGACATTCAATCATATTCTGAAGCTTACATAGTAATAAAGCTTAATGTCTTTAATGAAGAAGCTTGTTAGTTACCCTTTGGTATTCTAACAAGCTTCTTTCTCTATTCCATTCCCATGAGGAGGCACACTCATTCCCATATAGAGACACGGCAGTTCCCATATATAGGAATCACCGTTCCCTTATAAGGAAACGACCTAAAACTACCCTATGCTGGCTCTTACTTAATTATTATCAGAACGGATCACTCTTCCTGATTTAGAACTTCCTGATTCACTACACAGAAGAGAGAAAGCCTTCCTGATTTGCTTTACATCACATACCTGCTCTTGCTGCCTTGCTTCACAAGTCTTCCAAAGAATTCCTGATTTGCTATGCACAAGAATAAAATTTTAAGCAGAGGAAGACTAGACTGAGATTAAAAATAGGATCTTTGCACAAAGAGACTATTCCAACTTAATAAAAAGTCTCTCTTTAATATATCCTACGTGAGGTAACTAAAGAGAGACTTAGATTATCTAATAGTTAACTTTGGCTATTCTTGCCCGCCATTTCCGCTTCCTCCTCCACTCTTCACATCATCATTACTAATAGAGCGCTCAGCTTTCTTCACACTAGCCTTTAGCTCTCCGAGTCGGTAACTGATACTAACTCCGAAACGTTGACGGGAATACTTATTCCAACTCTCCTGATTGAATCCGATACCCTCCAACGTCGAAGTATTATGCATATACTTCTTGAAGAAATTTCCGGCAAAAGCGGAAAGAGTCAGACGCTTGTCAAGAAATGATTTATTCACGCTCATACTGTAATCGAGGAAGCTACTTCCACGCCCTTGCAGCATGATCCAAGGAGTCTGGGTATATACATTCAAGCTTACACGCCAATCTTTTGGCAAAGTCTGTTGCACACCTCCATAAGCGAATAAACTCCATCCGTCATTCTTTAACCCGTTCGCTCCTTTCATATAAGTGTAATTCCCATAGAAATTGGAGTAAATGCGTGTTGATGAAGTCATATTCCAGTTGATATACCCATTAAGACTGGTATTTTTAGATTTGCCGATATTCTCATAAGTAGAATAAAGCACTTCCTTTCCGGTAGGATTGCTAAGTCCGGGAATCTTATCATCTTGAATCATCGTGGAAACCTGTTCCACACTATTATTCGTAAAGGAATAACGCAAAGACAAGTTCACACTGAGTTTTTGGGTGAAATTACTGTAGCTCAGCCCAAAAGAATGATTCTTCTCTGTGTCGAGCTTTGAATTTCCCTGACTGATGTTCGAAGGATTGCTGTCGTCCAAATAAGGATTCAAATACCATATACCGGGACGGTAAATACGCATATCATAGCTCAAACGGACATTCGACATATCGGTGATCTTCCAACCTGCCGAAATAGAAGGAACCACATCATCAAAGTTCTTCTTGAAATTATCCCCATTCCCCAATAGGTATTTTACGTCTTGCATGGTATGCTCGTAACGCACACCCGCCTTACCGGTAAACTTTTTGAACTTCAATGAATAACTGAAATATCCTGCTAAAATATTATTCAAATGCTTATAGTGGGAACTATGTTTTTCATCAAATGTATAGTCTCCTCCTGTGTTATCTTGTAGATAACGGTCATTCTCCGAAGTATTACTACGTAAGATGTATTTTGCACCCGTTTCTATAGTATGCATCTTTGATATCGGAGTGGTATAGTCCACTTGAAAAGTGTTTTCCGTAGTATTCTGCGATCCGTCATTATGCTGGTTTTGTAAGCGATGCAGATAATCCAGCCAGTCGGTCGTACCGTTTACATCGCTATAATACGAATAACCATCCGAGCTTTGCGGGCTCGTGTTTATTTTGTATGAAAGGGTTAACATACGGTCTTTCACCCTTTTGAATGAACGTTGATAATCAATGCCTCCATCAATGGAGTACCACGATGATTTGTTATTGCTATTCATTGAGTAACGATACAATTGGAAGCCATGTCCCGGTTGAGTGGCAATATAGTCTGTACCCCCATTGCCATTATTACCTCCTCCCCAAAGTCCGAAAGAAGCAGACAACAAGCGCAACGTATCTATCTCATAGCTAGCTTCCATACTACCGGATTGAAAACTTCCATGTCCTTTGCTGACTCCTTCATAATCAAGATCAGATGAATTACTTGTCACCGTTGTTGTGCGTCTATTACCACCGGAATAACTCTCAGGATTATCATTATAATTATAATTATATCTTCCACTTACCGTCAACTTGCCTTTTTTAACCGTACCAAAGGCACCGCCACCGGCACCGCGGTTACTTACATTCCCGCTAATAGTAACCGTATATCCTTCGAGACCGCTACCCATCGTCACTATGTTCAGGATTCCGCCTACTCCTTCTGCATCATACTTAGCACCGGGGTTTGTTATCACTTCTATATGTTTGATAGAGTTTGCCGGCATACTTTTCAATACTTCGGTAGGATTATTGCTCATCATGTTATTGGGTTTACCATTCACATAAACTTTAAAGCTACTACTTCCATTGACCTTTATATTATCCTCACCGTCAACAGTAACCAACGGTACTTTACGCAACATTTCAAGTACTGAGTTCGACTTGGAGTCGGGGTCATCCTGTACATTGTACTCTATTTTATCGACATCAGCTTTTACTAAAGGCTTCTGGGCTACCACCTCAACTGTGCCCAACTCATGCGCGGCATCAGCAATATATAATGTGCCCAAATCAACACTTTTATCTCCCGAATTGACCGTAAAAGGCTTAATGATAGACTTACGTCCTACAGAAGTTATGGTGATAATAAACTCCCCTGTACCCGCAATCTTTTCACTGAACTTTCCTTGCAGGTTGGTTACAAACATCTTCAATGCCTGATCCGGTATGCTTTTCCTCACTACTTTAATTGTAGCATAAGGTTCTCCTTCCTTAGTCAAAGAATCCAGCACTATACCTTTAACCTGAAAAGAAGATACAGGTGCGTTTTGAGCTGCCCCCAGAAATGATGATAATAACATAACCAGTAGCAAGAAGCTTTTGATTTTCATTGTAGTTTTGCTTTTTATATAGTATTAATAACGTTTTCCTGTATAAGACGTGAATACATCTGTTTTTGTCACAATAAGCGCAGCAAAGATATGGGAGCTTTTTAAACCTACGATCACATCGTAGTTAAAAAAATAAAACAAGCACAATAAAGTAATTCGTTTGTATATCAGAGACTATATAAAGGAACAAAGAGAAGATATGTAAATGAAGATCGAACTTAATTAAAAGAAATAGAAGATCAGGAGCAAGCAAATATTAACACCTATTACACAACCGAATCCCACCAATATCTTTTTTCTTAGAGGACCACGTAGCCCAGAAAAGAACAAAGCATAGCCCATGTTTACAATCATATTGCTCACGATTGCTTGCATACAACAACCGGTAACAACCAATGCAGCGACTCCGGTACCTTGCAACAAATTTAATATGAATGGGGTAATATCACTGAATCCGGAGACAAATGACAAGGCGTTCAGCCCGCCGGTCCCGGCATAAGTCAATGTATAATGGGTAATAATAGTGAAGACTACAAACAATACGGCAAATACCAACGCAACTTTAAATTCCAAAGGATTGCTACTGTCCTCTTCCTCTGTTTGCTCCAAAGACACGCCCGTCTTTCTGCGTTTGGTATGAAAATACCAAGCCACTCCTGCAGAAACACCCGACATAAGCAGAAGATAAGGATAGATAACCAACAATATTTGCAAGCTGAAAATACCGATTAAAAGTAAGAAACGAAGAAACATCATACTTATGGCAAGAAGCATGGCGGAAACATATTCAGTAGCCTCTTGCTCAGATGCTTTACGACTTTTACGAGCCAGCACCGATATTGTGGCAGTGCTACTGTATAAACCACCGATGACACCAGAAACCAAAATCCCCGACTCTTTGAATACATATCGTTTCAAGAGATAGGACAAATAAGACATACCCGAAACAACCACGGTAGCCAGCCAAATGGTATACGGAGTGAGAGGAATACCAGGGATAATATCTTTATTCGGAAGGATTGGTAAGATAATACCACTTATCGCCAGGAACTTTGCAAGAGTTATCATCTCATCATTCTTCATTCGCTGCGCCAGCTCTGTGAAGGTGTGCTTCAGTTCGGTAAGCAGCAGAACAGTCACCACTACCATTATATAAAACCAGGAAGGCTGTGTAGCCACAATAGGTGCAATGCAATAGGTGATAAGGGCGATAACAATGGTGGTCAGCCCGAAAAGATGAAACTGAGACTGCTTGACATAATAGTTCAACGCAAGTAGCACACCGAGAACAGCTCCTCCCCCCATAAAAAGGCGGTAGTCAAGAGGATCGAGCATATAAAGTAAATAGCCCAGAATGCCAATAAAGGTAAAGGTACGATCTGTCCCGAAAAGAGTGGTTTCTCCTTCATGTTTCAGACTGATCTTTCGTTGGGAAAGTCCGATCAGCAAAGAAAACAAGGTTACTAATACAAAGTTAACCAATTCTTTAGGCAAATAGTTGTATAGCTCTTCCAAATCTTATCAGGTAAATAAAACAATTACAGACTCAAATTCATGTTTATTCGGAACTGTTCCACCGGGTAAAAGGTTCTTTCATCAAATGTGAATTATAATAGCGTACATCTCCCGTCACCTCATCCCCTATAAAGTCAGGCTTTTCGAAAGCTTCGTTCTCTGTTTTCAGTTCAACTTCAGCCACAGTCAACCCTTCATTTTCTCTATAGAATTCATCGACTTCAAACACATGTTTACCAGCCCGTACCAAATAGCGAGTCTTATCAATCACTCCGAGTTCGCAAAGATTCAATAATTCTTCCGCCTCATCCAAAGGTAATTCCTTTTCCCATTCATAGCGACTGGTTCCGGACTCATTCGAAGGTCCTTTGATCGTCAAGTATCCTTTTCCGTCACGGATACGGACTCTCACCGTACGACCTCGTGCACTACAAATATACCCTTGTATGATACGGCTGTGAGCATAAGCCAGCGACTTATACTCTCCTTTTACTAAAAATTTGCGTTCTATTTCTTGGGACATTTTGCTTTCAATTACCAAGAAAAGAGTAAGCTATCAACATTACGAGTACAAGAATCAATGCAGATATACCAATAATAGTCATCACTTTCCTAGCTTGCTGCTCTTCCTTTTTCTTACGAAGTTCTTTCTTATTATTTCTTCCCATAGTTTCTATAGTCTTAAAGTTCAACGAGAAACAAAGTAAAAAGAAATTCTGGAAGTTTCCAAAAGAAATAGGCTAAATAAAGCACTAATATGAGAGAGTAATACAAATCTATTCTTAGATATGCATTATTCCATTGAAAGATTAAATCCATTGTTTTGGGCTGAACCGTCCAAGATTATGAAAGATAGAAAGGGGTTACGCTTCCCCCTCACCGGCAAATTCCATCAGATATGCTTTGATAAAGCCATCTATCTTGCCATCCATCACTCCATTCACATCAGAAGTCTGGAAATTGGTACGATGATCTTTCACGCGACGGTCATCGAATACATAACTACGTATTTGGGAGCCCCACTCTATTTTCTTCTTTCCAGCTTCCACCTTTGCTTGCTCAGCCATACGATGCTGGAGTTCTTTGTCGTATAAGATGGAACGCAACTGACGCATAGCATTCTCGCGATTCTTTGGCTGGTCACGTGTTTCGGTGTTCTCAATAAGAATTTCTTCTTCCTCACCGGTATAAGGATCTTTAAACTGATAGCGCAAGCGCACCCCGGATTCCACTTTGTTCACATTTTGTCCACCTGCACCACTCGAGCGGAATGTATCCCAAGAAATGTTAGCGACACTTATGTTCACCTCAATAGTATCATCCACCAAGGGGGTAACAAAGACAGAAGCAAAAGAAGTCATGCGTTTACCTTGGGCATTATAAGGAGATACACGTACCAAACGATGCACCCCGTTTTCGCCTTTCAAATAGCCGTATGCATAAGCTCCTTCTATTTCGATGGTACAAGTCTTAATTCCAGCCTCATCGCCCTCCTGTAAGTTTGCAATAGTAGCCTTATAACCGTGAGTCTCAGCATAACGCAAATACATACGCATAAGCATATTTGCCCAATCCTGACTCTCCGTTCCTCCGGCACCGGAATTAATCTTAAGCACACAATCCATCTGATCTGCCTCATCCCGAAGCATATTCTTCAATTCAAGAGCTTCAACGGCGGAAACAGCTTTGGCATAAGTTTCATCAACCTCTTCTTCAGTCACCAATTCATCCTTACAAAAATCAAAAGCAAGCTGCAATTCATCCGCAAGAACTTTCACTTCGTTATATCCGGCGATCCATTGCTGTAAACCTTTCACTTTTTTCATCTGTGCTTCAGCTACTTTCTGGTCATCCCAAAAACCAGGTGCCTGAGTACGAAGCTGTTCTTCTTCCACTTGAATTTTCTTACCTTCAATATCCAAATAACGGTATAGCGCTTCCGTACGTTCTTTGATACTTTTTAATTGCTCTATGGTAATCATACTTTTATATTCTATTGTTTTTACAAACAAAAAGGATACTTATGTCATTATTTTTAGTTTCAGACTGCAAAGGTATGAAAAAAACGCATAAATTTGCAGATATCATTTAATAAGTCTGCTTTATGAATAAACTATTGAAACTATTCAGCTTGTCGCTTTTCTTACTGTTAGCCACAAGTATGAGTGGTGCAAGTCCTAAAGACTACCGCTACACCACAGTACCCAATGATCCGCTAAAAGCAAGAATCTACACACTGGACAATGGACTAAAAGTCTACATGACTGTCAACAAAGAACAGCCTCGAATTCAAACCTACATTGCCGTACGCGTAGGCGGTAAAAACGATCCGGCCGAAACGACCGGTCTTGCCCACTACTTTGAGCATCTGATGTTTAAAGGGACCAATAAATTCGGCACACAAAACTATGAAGTGGAAAAAACATTGCTTGATCAAATTGAACAAATGTTTGAAGTCTACCGGAGAACAACCGACAGCATTGCACGTAAAAACATTTATCATAAGATTGACAGCATTTCGTATGAAGCTTCCAAGTATGCCATACCTAATGAATATGATAAATTGATGGCAGCTATCGGGGCAAAAGGGACTAATGCTTACACTAGCTTTGATGTAACCTGTTATACCGAAGATATTCCAAGTAATGAGATAGAGAACTGGGCTAAAATCCAGTCTGAGCGTTTTCAGAATTGCGTGATTCGTGGTTTCCATACAGAGTTGGAAACGGTATATGAAGAAAAGAATATGTCGTTGACTCGCGATCCTCGCAAAGTGTATGAAGCTACCTTATCGGCCTTGTTTCCACATCATCCTTATGGAACACAAACCGTACTTGGCACCCAGGAAAACTTGAAAAACCCATCCATCACAAACATTAAGAATTACTTCAATGTTTGGTATGTACCCAATAATATGGCAATTTGCCTCTCCGGAGATTTCGATCCTGATCAAATGATATCGGTAATCGACAAATATTTTGGAGAGATGAAACCTAATCCTAATTTACCAAGGCTAAGCTTACCGAAAGAGGATGAGATCGCTAATGTGATTTCACGAGAGGTATTAGGTCCCGATGCAGAAAGTGTGTCCTTGGCATGGCGTTTTCCGGGAGCCGCCAGTCGCGAAGTGGAAGTATTGCAGGTTATCTCCCAGATTTTAAGCAATGGTCAAGCCGGCTTGATTGATTTGGACTTAATGCAACAGCAAAAGGTATTAAGCGCTTATTGCTATCCGATGACCATGTCTGACTATAGTGCGTTCATGATGCAGGGTCGTCCCAAACAAGGTCAAACGCTCGATGAAGTAAAAGATTTGCTACTCAATGAAATAAAAAAGTTACGTAATGGAGATTTCGACGAGAAAATACTGCAAGCCAATATCAATAATTTCAAGCTTCAGCAGCTTCGCCAATTGGAGGACAATGACGGGCGTGCCGATTGGTTTGTACAGTCATTTGTAAATGGTAGCAATTGGGCAGATGAAGTAACAGCTCTGGACAGAATGTCCAAACTGACCAAGGCTGAAATTGTGGCTTTTGCCAACAAATTCCTTCAAGACAACAACTTCGCTTTGATATATAAAAGGAAAGGACAAGATCCGAATGAAAAGAAGATCTCAAAACCGACCATCACTCCTATCGTGATGAATCGTGATGCTGTAAGTCCGTTCCTGAAAGGAATACAAGACAGTAAGGTTCAACCTATTCAACCGGTCTTCCTCGACTATAACAAAGATCTCACTAAACTGAATGCGAAGTCAAATATCCCCGTTCTTTACAAGCAAAATACATCAAACGATCTCTTTCAGTTGATTTATCTGTTTGATATGGGAAATAATAACGATAAAGCGTTGGGAACGGCAGCCGATTATTTGGAATACTTGGGAACTTCGGATATGACTCCCGAACAAGTCAAAAGTGAATTCTACCGCCTGGCATGCTCTTTCTTTGTCTCACCAGGTAGTGAACGGACCTATGTAGTGCTCTCCGGTTTGAATGAAAATATGCCGGCTGCAATGAAGCTTTTTGAAAAGTTAATGGCAGATGCCCAAGTAAATAAAGAAGCCTATGCCAATATGGTGAAAGACATATTAAAAGCTCGTAAAGACGGTAAATTAAATCAATCACAGAACTTTAACCGCCTAGTCAGCTACGTCACCTATGGACCAAAATCTCCGGCGACTAATTTACTCAGTGAGACTGAACTGAATAATATGAATCCGCAACAGCTTGTCAACCGGATACATCAACTGAGTAGCTTCAAACACCGTATCCTCTATTATGGACCAAGTAAAAAGGAAGAACTCTTGTCAATCGTCAACAGTACTCACCGAACTCCCAAAATGCTGAAGGCTATTCCTGAGGGTAATAAATTCCCGATGAAGCTTACTACCGAAACCAAAATCTATCTTGCTCCTTATGAGGCGAAGCAGATTTATATGTCTCAACTTTCCAACAAAGGCGAAAAATTCAATGTAACGATGGAACCTATCCGCCAGCTTTATAATGAGTATTTTGGTGGAGGCATGAATTCTATTGTCTTCCAGGAAATGCGTGAAAGTCGTGGACTTGCCTATTCCGCATGGGCAAACTACACTAAGCCGGCTTACTTGAAAGACCCTTATAGCTTCCGGACACAAATTGCAACCCAAAACGATAAGATGATTGATGCCATAAAAACATTCAATGATATCATCAACAATATGCCCGAATCAGAAGCAGCCTTCAAACTGGCAAAAGAAGGAATGATAGCACGTATGCGTACCGAACGTATCACTAAGATGGATATTATCTGGTCGTATGTAGGCGCTCAATATCTGAATCAGAATGTCGACAGCCGGATCAAAACATACAATGACGTTCAGAAAATGGGTTTGAAAGATGTCGTTAACTTCCAAAAGAATAATGTAAAAGGCCGCACTTACTCCTACTGCATTTTAGGAGACAAAAAAGAGTTGGATATGGAGAACCTGAAGAAGATTGCTCCGATAACCGAACTGACTACTGAAGATATTTTCGGATACTAATTAGACGTCTTTTTAAAGAGATATATTAGGCAATGAACTGTGCCGGCAAAAAGAAAAGTATTAAATTTGCCGACACAGTTTTTTATTTAACACCTAAACAAAAGAACATGAAACGTCATTTATTTGTATCATTCCTGTTTGTTATTCTAAGTACACTAAGTTGTTGGTCGCAGGATACCATTCGTGTATTAGCCATAGGCAATAGTTTTTCCGAAGATGCGGTAGAGCACTACTTGTATGAATTAGGGAAAGAGCAAAACATTACTTTTATCATCGGTAATATGTACATCGGAGGATGTTCCCTTGAAAGACATTGGAATAATACCCTGACCAATAAAGCGGACTATGAATACCGCAAGATTAATTCGGACGGTACAAAGCAACTCAAAAAGAAAGCCACTTTACTTGATGGTATAACAGACGAGCGGTGGGATTATATCAGCCTCCAGCAAAATAGCGGAAACTCGGGTATCATCAGCACCTATTTCCCTTATTTGACCGACATGTTAGCTTACGTCAAAGCTCATGCCAAAAACCCAAAAGCAAAGTATATGTTTCATGCGACATGGGCTTACGAATCAAACTCTCCCCACGAAGACTTTGGTAAGTACAACAAAGATCAGGTTACGATGTACAACGCAATTGTAAAATCCGTAAAAGAGGCAACAAAAAAAGTAGGAATACGCATTGTGATCCCATCGGGAACAGCAGTGCAAAATGGAAGAAACAGTGTGGTTGGCGACCATTTCTGTCGTGACAGTTATCACCTGAGCCTTGACTTGGGGCGTTACACGGCCGCATGTACCTGGTTTGAACGAATTACCGGTAAGTCTGTACTTAACAGCAAGTTTGCTCCTTCCACAGTGAGTGCCACGAATGCAGAGATAGCGCGAAAAGCGGCTCACTACGCCATAAAGAGTCCTTATAAAGTGACTCCGATCCGATAAACAAAACACTTAAATAAGGAATGCGGATATTGCATACGGGGTTTTGAATCACCCTCTGCAATATCCGCATTATTTATAATGAGAAAGCGAAACCTATCGCCTATTCTTCATACATCTTGTCAATCGCTTCCTTATAATTGCGCGAAACAACAGCACGTTTCAGTTTTAAGGTATTTGTCAGCTCACCACGTTCCATACTGAAAGGCTCAGGAAGTAAAGTAAATCTCTTCACCTGCTCATAATGTGCAAATTGTTGCTGCAAAGTATCAATACGGGCACGGAACAGTCCTTGTATTTTAGGATGCTGCAAAAGTTCTTCCATACTGTTATATTCCAGTCCTTTTTCGTGAGCATATTCCTTCACATAACCATAGACGGGGACTATCAACGCAGAAACAAATTTCCGTTGATCAGCAATAATTGCAATCTGGTCAATATAACGATCAATTGCCAACTTCGTCTCCAAGGCTTGAGGACTGATATACTTTCCATTAGAAGTTTTCAACAAATCCTTTATACGTTCGGTGAGGTATAAATGGCCATCCTTTATATAGCCGGCATCACCGGTATGAAACCAACCATCTTGATCTATCACAGCAGCAGTTGCTTCCGTTTTCTTATAATAGCCTTTCGTTATTGTCTTTCCTTTTAGTAGAATCTCGTTTTCAGCCCCTATCTTAACATCCAAATCGGGCATAACCGCACCGACAGAACCTATCTGATATCCCACATTAGGGAAACAGGAAACCGTAGCTGTAGATTCTGTCAATCCGTAGCCCACCACCATGTTGATGCCAACCGAGTGCACAAACTCACAGATTTCATCAGAAACAGCAGCACCAGCAGTCGGGAAGAAGTTGCCATTCTCAATACCAATGGTTTTTTTCAACAAAGCATAAACAGTCTTCTCATAGAATTTATACTTTATCTGAAGAAGCAACGGTGGAGTTTTGCCATTACGCAGATAATCCAGATTATGAGCTTTTCCTACTTTGATAGCATCAAGCATCAACGACTTCCTTAAACCGGTTTCTTGAGCAATTTTCTCCTGTACACCGTCGTAGACCTTTTCCCAAAAACGAGGCACACTACACATCAGCGTAGGGCGCACTTCCTTAATAGTCATTTGAATATCCGCCGGGCGGAGATTAACGCAAATTTGTACCCCTTTATGTATGCATAGGTAGCACCAAGCCCTTTCGAACACATGAGTCAGCGGAAGAAAGTTTATTGATACATCCTTATCAGTCATAAAAGGCAACCGGATATCGTGAATACGAAGCGCTTCTAAATAATTGGAATGATGAAGCATCACACCTTTAGGCTCTCCGGTGGTACCCGAAGTATAGAGTATATTTGCCAGATCATCAGCAGATGCACGGGCTGTACGAGCCTCAACTACATCGGCGTGGGGAAGCACTTTAGCCTGCTCCAGCAATTCATCAAAATAGATGGAAGAGACATCCCGTGGATCCTTCACCACATTACGGTCAAAGATAATCAGTTGCTGTAAAGTTGAGCAAAAACCGAAAACGCCAAACGCCGCATCATATTGAAACTGCTCTCCTACAAACAAATAGCGAATACCTGCATCATTCACAATATACTCCACCTGAGCAGGGGAACTGGTAGCATATAAAGGAATCGTTACTGCACGGTTTGCATAAGCGCCAAAATCGACGAATAAACATTCCGGCTTATTTTGAGAAAGCACTCCGATATTTTCCTCTTCTTCAATTCCCAAAGCGACCAAAGCATTAGCGACTTGCTTTACCTGGACCGAGAACTGCTTCCAAGTGATAGGTATCCATTGCGCGGTTTCATAGTTTCTATATTTCAGGGCTATTTTATCCCCGTATTTTTCCGCTTGACGATGAACCAAGACGGATAAATGATGATAAATCATATCTTCTTATATTGATAAATATGATACAAAGGTATTAGTTTTATTTGAAACTATTTTCCTTTTTCATAAGAAAGAGCATATCCGAATAAATTGCGAAAGTACTTTCCCTCATATTATTCACTTTCTTTTCAAGAATTATCACTAAGTTTGCAAGGTTATATAATTTATTACAGACATCTATGGACTACGATATATCTTCTTTAGCATCAGAAGCAGCGGGGCTTCTAAAATCATTAATTGCCATACCTTCCATAAGTCGCGAAGAGACGGAGGTCGCCGATTTCCTGCAGAATTACATTGAAGCATGGGGAATGAATACCGGTAGGAAAGGGAATAATGTATGGTGCCTTAGTCCGATGTTTGATTTAAAAAAACCAACAATACTACTCAATTCTCACATTGACACCGTAAAGCCTGTAAACGGATGGCGCAAAGATCCTTTTAACCCGCAAGAAGAAAATGGAAAACTTTACGGACTAGGAAGTAATGACGCAGGAGCAAGCGTAGTCAGTCTATTGCAAGTATTTTTCCAGTTATGCCGTAGTACACAATCTTATAACTTAATCTATCTGGCATCATGTGAGGAAGAGGTCTCCGGAAAAGAAGGCATTGAAAGTGTGCTTTCACAACTACCGCCTATTGAATTTGCCATTGTAGGTGAACCGACAGAAATGCAGCCTGCTATTGCAGAAAAAGGATTGATGGTATTGGATGTCACTGCCACAGGTAGAGCAGGTCATGCGGCTAGAGAAGAAGGAGACAATGCTATCTATAAAGTATTGGAAGACATTGCATGGTTCCGCGATTTCCGCTTCGAGAAAGTATCGCCTCTATTGGGCCCTGTCAAGATGAGTGTGACTCAGATAAATGCCGGTACACAGCACAATGTCATTCCCGATCGCTGCACTTTCGTTGTGGATATCCGAAGCAACGAATGTTACAGCAACCAGGAAATATTTGATGAAATACAAAAACATATTTCGTGTGAAACAAAGGCTCGTTCTTTCCGCTTAAGCTCTTCACATATAGTAGAAACACACCCGATTGTAAAACAGGCAATCGCATTAGGGCGTACTCCTTTCGGCTCACCGACTTTATCGGATCAAGCACTAATGCCGTTCCCTTCTTTAAAGATGGGACCAGGCAAAAGCAGTCGTTCGCACACCGCAGATGAGTTTATTTTCTTACGAGAGATAGAAGAAGCGATCGATATTTATTTGCAATTATTAAATTCTTCGTTCACATTTTAAATCAGCAATATAAGCAACTCACATTGTGCCTTATTCCAATTCCATAGGGTTGTAAGGCAACGGTTTCTTTGCATTGTATTGTTTTTCCCATTTTTGTGTAACCGGATTCAAGAATAACGTAGATTCTCCTCTCAGTAGATTGTAGGCTACGTTGTCTTTATGAAATCTTTTATATATCTTATCAATCTCTTCCCGCTTGGCTTCCTTATACTTCACATCATATTTACGTATTTCCTCTTTCGTCTTTAATTGTTCCAGTCCGATGCACTCGAACACATAATGATTGCGTGAATCCGAAACTTTAAGTATGAGCCCCGGCAATCCTCCAAATTTCCATGGTCCATTGTTCACAGGAATATCCATTGTAAACCAGGCTTCATAAGTCCTTCCTCTAAAATGCCCGGTAGCTTTTTGGCAAGTGTAAGACAGTATTTTACAATGTTCATCTCCAATCTTCCAGTCAATAGTGGGGATCGCTTCTCTATAAATATAATTACCTCCAATGCAGGTGCCCAAGTCAGTCACTTCCATTTCCGAGTTTCTCATGTTTTTGAATATTTCATAGCCATACGCTCCATCTCTATTAAATCCGGGTATAGCATTCGCTCCTTTTAGTACCAATTTCGTAGAACTTATGTTATATTCCAGATAATCCTGGCTATAATATTTGGAATAGTTTTTACCAAGCAATAGCACTTGAATATCCTCCTCCGCATTTTTCTTTATCGTATCTTTTACAGACAATAGGCGGTAGGTTACTTTGATATCAGCCGAATCCAGCACTTTGTACTTATTTACCATTGTCTCAAAATTAGGTTTTGTTTGGGCATGAAGACTGGTAATCATTAAAATAACACAAATAAAGAGTACTAATTTTTTCATCATATTTCTATTTAAGATTTAATGGATAAATTCATATCTATTTCCCATAGTACATATCACCTTAACTTAAAGCTTACCCTTAACATAATATTACTTGGGCGTATTTGATATATCTGTTGATAAGTATTCAAGTCACCATAATAAGCTGAAACATATTGATTCGTATCAAATATATTATTCCAGAACAGCTTGTAGCTAATCCTCTTCCAAGTATAGCTCAATCCTAGATCGGTGAAGGAAAGATGTTTATCACCCATGGAAGTATTGTTGTAATAATACTCATAGTTGAGGTTTACCGTAATGTCCTTAGGTAAATTGATATCCATGGACGTCTGATTGACAAACGACTTTATCGTTGGAGCCTTTTCCATATCCATCTTACTATCGTATCTCCCCCATATTCCTTTAGTTGAAAAGGATAAAAACGAAGAGGGCCGGCCACTCACTATTCCGGTAATGTTCAATCCATGGGTTTTATAGTCCACCAGTTTGTTCTGCCGCAATACCTCCGAAGAGTTAATACCATAATTCGCTTCCAAGGTGACAAGCGTATTCTTCCAGTCAAAACCTTTACTTATATTTCCCCCCATACTTACCCCTTGTTGTGAATTGGGCTGCTCTATGGCAGAGGTTATGGAAAGTATGCCTTTAAAATTCTGCCCATACATCATATTGCTTTCAGTATAATTATAATTTATATTTCCCCGTGCAAAGAGCATGCTGCCCAGATCTTTATACGACAAGCCTATCGACCCGCCATTACCCTGCAACTCTGCCAGATTGCCATCATAACGATTCAAACTGCGGTAGTTCTGAAGAATGTATCCGGTGTACATTGATTGCAGGCTACCCGTTGCATGATAAAAACCGTAATTTGCATCCAGATTGACGGCATCTGAAAAACCATACGACAATATAGCGGAAGGTTGGAAAAAGAATCGTGAAATATTGTTTTTATCAGCTCTAACCCTATTATCAAAACAGATGCCCTGATAATACACCGGAAGACTGACTTCCAACCTCAGATTTCTTAATGCACCATACTTCAACCCAACTCCCACTCCGGTAGTATATTTCAACCAATTTATATCATTATTCATGCTGTCAGCCCGGTTAACAGCAAGTGCTCCACCTTGCTCACCCTGAGTATAAACTTTGGAATATAAGTTACGCGCCTCCAAGTTGGCTTCGGCAGTGGGACTGATACGTATGCGCCCAACCATTAAAGGTGACAGAAGCGTCATTCTATTATTCAGATAAAAGCTATTGAATCGGGCTTGTTGCCGTAACATCGTATATGGGTTCCCACCATTAAAGATGTCGGCATATTGACCGGGATAAACGGATAACGTTTGAGGTGTTGACCTGAATCCGGTATTAGACGTTAATTCAAAACCTCTTTCATCCCCTGTATTTTTCACCCATTGAAATGAATTATTAATTCGGAAAGTGAACTTTTTCAATCGTTGCGTAATGGCGTCTTTTGAAAAGACAGCCCCCAAGCTATTATCCCATGTCCCCTCTGCATTCAGGTAATTATTCAAATAATTGTTACTATTGTTCCGGTTGTACCGAAGTTCCGTCTCCAACCTGTCCTGATTTCTAGAGGAAGCCATATCTTCATCAATCACCAACACGTCTTGACCCGGCAAATAATAAGATGTACGGGCACTGCTCTCTCTATTTTCATGATCATTGAGAAAGTACAAATTGAAGTTCAATTCATTATCATCCTTCGTCTTGAAAACATTATTAACTGTCACCGCATTAGAGTTGTTGAACAGGTACCTTTGTTGATCAATAGAGGGAGGAGAAGGCATGCTCACACCCAGTATGTTTTCATTTTCAAAAGCGTTTCTTGCAGTGAATGAACGGAGTTCCTTGGATAAATCCAAGCCCGAGTTATTGCTCTTGTAGCCAACTATGCTTTGGTGCTTTTTTGCAAAATACATCCCTGTCAGTTGGTTTTCCCAGAGTAAAGGTGAGGCTCCTATACCCAACTGAGCCATGATGCTCAATACACCTTTCACACTGTCTTTTAATTTGAGATTGATTGCGGCATCATTGGAGATACGAATTTTTTCCAACGCTTTCACTGGCTGATGGTTCTCCAAAACCTGTACGGTAGATACATCTTTCGCTGAGATATTATTTGTTGCGATGCCATATCTCCCTTGCAACAAATCCATATTCTCAATATAAAACTTATTGATAGGCTTTCCCCGGTATTTGATACCGCCATCGTCTTCTACGGTAATACCCGGCATCTTTTTCAATACATCACCAATCACGACATCATTCTTATCACTGAATGAAGATACCAGATAATTGATGGTATCCTTGGCTCCCCATATCCTTTTGGATTGCACCACAACCTCTCTTAGTTTAATGGCTTCTTCAACAGCTCGAAAGTTTACAGTTTGGCTCCGATTATCAATTTCTTTATACTTATGAATAATGCCTATGCCCGAGATAGACACCAATAAACGCTTTGAAGTCCCTTTGTAGGTCAATTGATACCTGCCGTCATTATCACTATAACAATAGCTCGAAATGGTACTATCCGGAAGTTGGCGCAGTACCACCGAAACATACGAAGTACCCTGTCCTTTCTCGTCCGTAACAGTTCCTTGAACAACTGTCTGCGCTGTACTTATTGTGGCATAAGATGCTGTTATAAAAGATAAAAATAGATATGTAATGAACGTCTTTATATTCATTTTACTCTTTTTCTATTGGATTATATGGATGTTTCCTTGTAGAAATTTTCACTTCCCTAGCTTCTCCGTTAAGATTGACTTCGAAGGTTTTCCCTCCTTGTACTGTTCTAAATCCTGCAAAATCATCGTGCAGCCTGCGGTATAACTTACAACATTCCTTACGAGTCGATTTTATATAATTCAGATTATAGAACTTTATAGGTTCCTTTTTATTAAGATGTTCTATACCGATACATTCAAATTTAAAATAGTTTTGAGAATCGGATACCCTAAGGATGAGACCCGGTAATCCTCCAAATTTCCATGGTCCATTATTAACCGGAATTTCTGTCGTAAACCATGCTTCATAAACTCTACCTCTAAACTTTGTTGTTGCTTTTTGGCATGAATAAGATAAGATTATAGCCCTTTCATTCGTTAGATTCCAATTCATATTATGCTGATCGTCGACATACAAATAGTTCCCTCCTATTAAAGTCGCCAAATCTGTGACTGTAATTTTACCTGCAGGATAGTTCTTGAATATCTCATAGCCACTGGTTCCTTCTTTTGCATTGGGAACTTTATCTGCACCTTTTTTTATCAGACTTTTTACATATTCATTATAGTCGAAATAAGTCTGACTATAATATTTTGACATTTTCTTTCCAATTAAAAGCGCTTGTATATCACCACTCTTCTGCTGAGTCTTTAGTGTATCCTTAACAAAAAAAAGATTATAAGTAACTTTCATATAAGCGGAGTCCAACACCTGATATTTGTCCATGGACACGGCTCTAGGTTCCCAATACTGCGCAGAAAGAGAGTTGGACGCTAATAGAAGAAGGGCTAGAATGTAATTTCTCATAATTATTACTCTAAGGTTATTTTAATCGATAGGTCACCTTAACATCAAGCATGTTACTTCAAGGTGATGCCACAGCAAGCAGAAAGAATAGAAATATAACAGACATCTTTATATTCATATTTTTCTTATATATGCCAGCAACAAATATAAACACAAAAGAAATATCAAACATTGAAAATTATTGAAATATAGTTTTCATTTGTTTACAATACTTGTCTTTATCCTCAATTACTTATCAATTTATGGAGAAATACATTTTCTATGAAAACATTATTTCAAAATACTTTATATTAGTAAAGCTAAAGAATCATACAACTATTCTTTTTGTCGATATCAATCAGCATCAACTGTCCTTTATCTATTATGTTATTATATTTAACCAAAAATAAGATCCGTAAAGGATGAAGCTTTGGTTAATAAAAGGGACATACCATCTCCACACCTTCTCCGTACCATCTCCATACCATCTCCACTCAGACTTTACCTTTTCAAGCCTCAGCTAAAGCGTAAAATAGTGGAGAATATATAGAGATGGTATTAAGGAAGTATTACTATGTATCCTCGTGATGGTTATTTGTGTTTTATTCATCATCTTGGAACAAGCTTTTTTCTCTTGCCCCGTTTTCCTGATGATTATAGTATTTTTTGAAGGAAATGTTCCAATTGCCCTACATAATAAAATGGTATATTGTAAAGCATGTATTGTTTACTAGAAGGCAACTGGATATTGTCAGAGCAAAACGCCCCATTCCATACACGTATGGCAATATTCTCTTTAGATTCGTTCATAAACTGATGCAGGGAACGTAGTTTCGAATATCTCCCGTTTTTACTTCTATGGGAAGCAAGTGGGACTTGTTTTTATACACGAATTGGAACTGTTGTTAAAAATGTTGTCAGTGCAGTGTGATGGTAGTCACATCGTACAGAAAAAGTATTATAGATTGCATCGTTCATAGAATGGTATAGTATGATTCTATGAATACTACGGTATGGTTGGGGGAATGGTATAGTATGATTCCCTATTAAAGCCCGACCTTTTTATGGAAACAAAGGCTTTGGAAAGCAATCCGTAAGTGAGCCTTAGCGATTAAGCCAAGGCTCCGGATTAAGTTTATCTTTCTCGTGACGTAATTGGAAGTGAAGTACGGTGCGGCCACCATCGGAACCGTCGGAAAAGACATGTCCGATAGTTTGTTTTGTTACTACATTGTCCCCTGTCTTGACGGAGGCAGACGAGAGATTACAATAGACAGAGATATAGCTACCGTGACGGATTAGCACGTTAAACAGTCCGTTCAACTGGAATACTGCGGCGACTTTTCCATTGAATATGGCACGCGCTTGCGCTCCCGGTCTTCCTTGTATGTCAATTCCTTTATTATCGAGTTTAACATTCCGAAGACCTTCCACCGCATATTCCCCATAATGGCTGACTATAATATATGATCCGCTTATAGGCACCGGCAAGCGACCGCGGTTGCTGGCAAAATTCCCGGAAAGCTCCCTGTCTTCTTTACTCATGGAGTAAGTCTCCAAAGGTTTGGCTGCAACTTTCTTTTTAGCCGGTGAACTGGACTTCCCTGACGATGCCCTTTCCGACCTCTCAGCCTTCTCGGCTTGCTCCGCTTCAGCTTTTCTTCGAGCCTCAGCTTCACGACGGGCTTCTTCTTCGGCACGCTTACGTGCCTTCTCTATCTCAACGGCAATTAAATGATCAATACGGGCGTTCAACTGATTGGCTTCACGTCTTTTCTTTGATATTTCACCTTGCAGACCACGCTGTTTTTTTTGCAAGCCGGATACAATAGTACGCTTCTCCTTTTCTTGGGATTCAAGTTTTACTTTCTCTGCTTCACGTTCTTCCAACAAATTCTCTTTCTCAGTCTTCACATGTAGCAACTCGTTTTTCTTCTGCGTAACTTGCTTTTGCTTTTTGATTATATCTTCTCCTTGCAAACGTTGATAGGTAGCATATTCACGCACGTAGCGCAAGCGCCGGTAAGTTTGTTCAAAACTCTTAGCTGACAATATAAACATGAGCTTTTCTTGAATTGAACGATTTTTATAGAGATACTGAACGGACGAATCGTACTTTTTCTTCTTATCTCTAAGATCGGCTTCTAAAGCGAAAAGCTGTATTTCCAAAACTCTCAACTGTCCTCCAAGGGTATTTACATCGCCATTAATAGTTGTGATGTAACGCTTCCGTTCTTCAATCTGACCGGTAAGTGCAGCAAGCCCCGCCAACTGACTGCCTACATCTTTTTTGGTTGTCTTCAGCAACATTTCAGTCTCCCTAATCTGCTTTTGCAGAAGCCCCCGCTTATTTTTAAGTTCCTCAATCACCTTTGTCGATTGAGCACACAACGGCATTAAAAGACAAGAACAAGCTAATATAACAACACAAAAACGTTTCATAATTTCATCAACATTTCAATCAATTCGGTCCATTCAACTTTAGTGTATTTTGTAGATACCTGGGTAGGAAGTAATGTAAATTCTCCGGTAGAGAAATCAGAAAAAGTAACTTTGGCTTTTGCGAAAGCTGTAAGTCCCAACTCCTCTGCAGTAAGCGTGTTTTTACCACCCGGCTTGGATGCATCGAAAAGCGTCTTCTCCAGATTGGCAAAATCTGCCTTTTTAGGTAATACTGTTTTCAATTCATCGCGTGAAGCCTGAACATACCGTTTACCCATGCGATCGATCAACAATACATCAGTAGGAGTCACTTCCAAGCGCAGCATTTCAGTCCGCAATAAAGGCATCCAAAATGAAAGTTGCATACGTTCATCCTTGACCAATTTCATTGAACCACTGACGGTAAGCATATCGCCTTGGTAAGGCAAGGTAAGTTGTACTTTTGAAGAGAGGTAATGATCTTCTTCGGGAAGAGCGGAAACCGCTTTCCGGGTAGTCTTACAGCCGGAAAGCCCCATCAGCAGACCGAGAAGAAAAATAATGGAAAAAGCACGGATATTAATCCGCACCCCATCGTATTTGCTAACTAAATTATTCATTATTCTAAAGATTCTAAATCACTTATTCCGCAATATATTTCTTTTTGTCGATCTTCTTTTGAAGAGATTTCGACTTACTTCCCATTTTTAAAGCTTGCTTCCAAAACTTAACAGCTCCATCCACATCGCCCGTCATGTAATAGATATCACCGGAATGTTCTATAATAACATCACTTTTCTCTCCATCACTTTTAATGGCATTGTCAATATACAAACGCGCCTCGGCATAATTTCCTTTTTCAAATAAGATCCAAGCGTAAGTATCGAGATATGTCGCATTGTTGGGCTCGGCTTTAACGGTTTTATAACTCATTTCTTCGGCTTTATCCAAATCACGGCGTTCCACCGAAAGATAATATGCATAGTTGTTTAAAGCTCCGATATTGGATGGGTTATAAACCAAGGCTGAATCATAAGCAGCATAAGCCTGAACGTTTTGGTCTTTCGAATGATATATATCTCCCATCACTGCATAGAAATCAGAAACCATCTCTTTCTTGCTCTTATCAGTCACACGTTCCAAAGCTTTCTTACAAGTCGCTAAAGCATCATCTTGTCTTTCCGCCTGATTATAAGCTATGGCAAGATAGAAATAGAATTCCAGCATATCGGGATTAGATTCCGTACCCGGGATGCAAAGATCAATAACTTGCTTGTAGTCCTCTCTTCGTACGGCATCGCCAAGAAGAGTCATACGTGCAGCCGTATTGGTAGGGTCAATATCCAGTACTTTTTTCAATACGGGCAATGACTCCTTATTCATGTTCTTTGAAATAAGATATTGGGCATACAACATCGGCATTTGTGAATCATCAGGATCTTGACGGTCAAGAATGCGATTAAAAAGAGATATAATGAGTGTACTGTCTTTCCCATCTTGATTATTCTCAACTATAAACTGCCGCATCACATTTACTTTAGTATCAGCTGGGACTTTTTCGTTGAGCAGTAGAGTATCCAATTGCTGCTTATAGAGATCGTTTTGCCCGGTCTGCTCGTAGTAAGAAGCCAACGAATACATTGCCATAGCGTTATCAGGCTCGGTTTCAAGTACCTTCTTATAAAGTTTATAAGCCTCATCTTTTTTTCCATTCTGCATATAGACATCACCGAGAACAACCTGATAGCGCAAATCCATCGGATATTCCGCCACTAAGCTTTCTATCTCATGAAAGGCTTTCTTATTATCTTTCTTTTGTAGATAGATACGGAATTTTTCCATACTGAGTTGCTCATTTTTGCCGGTCTTCGCCTCTATCCTATTCAATGTATCAATCACTTTATCATATTTTTCCTGTCGATTGTAAAGGTCGAGCAAAGAATAAAGAGTCTCTATTTTATCCGGAAAACGATTAGACATACTCTCCATCACAGCAATAGCTTTATCTATCTGATCTTGCTGCTGATAAAGGGTCGCTAGCCCTTGACTGTACCAATAATTATCGGGATCATTTTCGACAGCTTTCTCAAGTGCAGCTTGCCCTTGAGGCACTTGCTTGAGGTACATGTAATATTGAGAAATCTCATATAAAGCAGACGAGGCATGCGGATTGATAGCAAGGCAATGCTGCAATAAACTGAAAGCACCTGCATAATCGTTCTGCAACTTCAGCCGTGAAGATTCCAGAAAGAAATAGTCATACTTACGTTGCTGGTCGGTACTTAACGTTATAGGTGAAACAGCATCTCGACCGGTCTGCATTTCCATCTGCGGTTCAGCCGCACGGCGGGGAGCGCTACATGAAGCACAACCGACACAAAGTAGCAAAAGAGTAGCTATCTTTATTTGAATTTTACTTTTTCTCATTCTGTCTATTCTCTAGAAGGTTTATCGAAAGTCCTTTAGAACAATTATACGATGGTTATTAACGAAAACCCTCGTATACTTTTGAAATTATACTCCCGTATGCCCAAAGCCTCCGGCACCACGTTCAGTCTCGTCCAAGACTTCCACCTCCTGCCAAGCAGCTTGTTCATGGCGGGCTATTACCATCTGGGCAATACGCTCACCATCTTCAATAATAAAGGTTTCGGAAGACAAATTAATAAGTATAATGCAAATTTCACCACGGTAATCGGCATCAATAGTCCCCGGGGAATTCAAAACGGTTATGCCTTTCTTCAATGCAAGCCCGCTACGTGGACGTACCTGAGCTTCAAATCCAGCAGGAAGTGCAATGAACAATCCGGTTGGAATGAGACAACGCTGCATGGGAGCAAGTGAAACCGATTCGGTAAGATTCGCACGCAAATCCATACCTGCGGATGCTTCAGTAGCATAAGATGGTAAAGCGTGCTTGGATTTATTGATGATTTGTACCTTCATATCTTGAGTATGTTTACTAATTAACGGGCGAAAATACGGATTTTGAGTCAAAATGTAATACTTTTGCAGTTAAATAATGTGCAATCAGAATACTTCACACTCGATTGCAAGAGTCGTAAATATCAAATTATCAGCAGCTATGATGGATTGGAATACACTTATATCAGCCAAACGATTTGGTTTGGAGGAATTTCATGAGAAGCGTCAGGAAAATCGTTCCGAATTCCAACGCGATTATGACCGTCTAATCTTTTCTGCACCTTTTCGCCGCCTACAGAATAAAACGCAGGTCTTTCCGCTTCCGGGGAGTATCTTCGTACACAACCGACTTACGCATAGTTTGGAAGTATCATGCGTAGGGCGATCGCTGGGGAATGATGTAGCAAAAGTACTCCTTGAACGACACCCTCACTTACATAACTCATTTATTGGTGAAATAGGTTCTATCGTTTCTGCTGCTTGTCTGGCACACGACTTGGGAAATCCGCCTTTCGGGCACTCAGGTGAACGGGCTATTTCCACTTTCTTTTCGGAAGGAAAGGGACTGGCTCTTAAAGAAAAGCAACCGAATGGAGAGCAGTTAAGCCCAACACAATGGGATGACCTCACTCATTTCGAAGGAAATGCAAATGCATTCCGTCTGCTTACCCATCAATTCGAAGGTCGTCGTAAAGGAGGATTCGTCCTAACTTACTCAACTCTTGCAAGTATCGTAAAATATCCCTTTTCATCGAGCCTTGCCGGTAATAAATCGAAGTTCGGATTCTTCACCTCTGAAGAAGGTAGCTTTCGAAAGATAGCAGAAGAACTGGGCATGATTCAATTAAATGAAGATCCATTGAAATACGCCCGTCATCCTTTGGTCTATCTGGTTGAAGCGGCAGATGATATCTGTTATCAAATGATGGATATAGAAGATGCCCATAAACTGAAGATACTTACAACAGAAGAAACTAAGGAATTACTATTAAACTATTTCGACGAGTCGCACAAAGAACATATCCGACGAACATTCGGCATTGTGAGTGACACCAACGAGCAAATCGCCTATCTCCGCTCCTCTGTCATCGGACTATTGATTAAAGAATGCACTGCATCTTTTCTCGAGAATGAAGCCAGTATCTTAGAGGGGAATTACAAAGGTAGCTTAATCGACAATATATCAGATAATCCTGCAAAAGCATATAGGACATGCGCTGCGGCATCAATTGATAAAATTTATCGTTCACGTGACGTATTGGATATTGAGTTGGCCGGCTTTCGCATTATCAGCACCTTATTAGAACTGATGATTAATGCAGTCAGTTCACCCGAAAAAGCATATTCGCGCCTACTCATCAACCGGGTATCAGGTCAATATAATATAAAAGCGCCTGTACTCTACGAACGAATACAGGCGGTATTGGATTATGTCTCCGGAATGACAGATGTTTTTGCATTAGATTTATATCGCAAGATTAACGGCAACAGTCTACCGGAAATCAGCTAGTAATAAGTATATTAAACCTTAGGAGCTAGCGATATTTTTTTTAATCTAATCAATTCTTTTTAGTGGTATAGAAGACTTTGTTAGCACCTGAAGTCAGCTTACAAGCATCAGGCTCGCTTTCAATAAAAGATTGAATATGACGAACCCGTTTCTCTGCAAGGATCTCGTCAACAGCAATTAGAATTCCTGTCTCCTCCACATCGCCAAAACCATAGTTTATGGCAGTGCCAAACATACGCATTGTGGGGCTTAATCCCATATACGCATTTACTAAAGGAGGAATATTATAACCTAATTTGCGCACTTCCGTATTCAATATTTTATAATCATCTTTAAAGGTGTCTTTACAGAACAAAGCAGCCAGCTCCTTCTCGTCCGATTCAAGAATTAGAGGCTTCATTGGGGTTATTAAATTATCCTTATCACCGAAATGCTTTTTCAGGAAATAAAGAATCATATCTCGTCCTTGGCGATGATAAGTGGGATACATCGTTACTTTGCCAAAGAAATACTTCACATCAGGCATTATCACTGTTAACGCTCCCAAGCCATCCCATAAATTATCCAATGCAAACAATCCCTTACTCCCGGCACGAGTTGACTGATACTCCAAAGTGACGAAAGACCGTCCGAGTTCTATTGTCTTGGGAAGATACTCCTTTATAAACTTTTCCGAGAAGTTAAACATGTGTGATGTGGCAAGAACCGGTGCTCCGTGCCCATCTATTTCGACGTCCGTACCTAAAATATAACGATAGCCACCCAATATCTCTTCAGCTTCAGGGTTCCATACAATGAGTTGCTTGTACGGATGAGCCATCGTATCATACTCATCAAGATCCATTGATTTTCCGGTACCTCCGCCTGCAGCTCTAAATGCAATTTCGCGTAGGCGTCCTATCTCTCTCATTATATTGGGCGAGTCCTGTGCGGTAATAATATAGATTTTATTATGGCTTTTATTTGTCATTCGTAAGCGCTTGTCCTCTGTAAGTTCCGCCTTCAACAATTCTTTGCTTACCGCTTCAATAATCTCTTCCATATTTCTCAGTTAGTAATTATCTTCGTTCCTAATTTATATACAATCTCCTTCACATAAGCCGCCCATTGCGCAGGTGTTTTAGTGTGATCAAAGGTCTCCCAAGGTATGGGCTTACCAATAGTTACAGTAAATGTCTTATGTTTATTCTTAAACATCTCATCCGCAAGATAAAGCATAGCAATATTGATTTTAATACCTAATGCTTTAGAAATATTTGCAAGGTTATAAAAAAAATTAGAGTTTTTCCCCTCAAAGTAAATAGGAACAACATCACGATGTGACTGCACACTCTTTACAATAAATGTTTTCTTCCAGTCCAAATCGCGAATAACCCCGTTTTGTCTACGAGAACACAATCCTGCCGGAAACATAATCAGCTGATCATCCGAAGCAAAACCGGCTTCAACCATCCTTGGAAAATCTTTTGCTTGTTTTCCTGTCTTATTTATAGGGATGCAAAGCGGAGCCAAACCAGACAAATTCATCAGTAAGTCATTCACCATGTATTTCACCTTTCCGTCATAGAAACGCCCTAATACATATCCTAAGGCCAAGCCGTCTTGTCCGCCTAAAGGATGATTCGAGACGAAAGTATACAATCCTTCACGAGGCAGGTTTTCTTCCCCCTTTACTTCTATTTTAGCATCTAAGAATTCTAAAGCTGCTTTTAAAAAATCGACTCCGATCTGGCCTTCCGACTGGTGAAGAAAAGTATTTAGTTCGTCTTGATGAACTATCTTCTTTAAATAAGACACGACAAACTTAGGGATATATTTATAATGCTTCGGGGCTTTCTCCCGAAGGACTTTATCGATATCAATCTGCTTAAATAAATCGTCGCCCATTCTTTTTTTAAAAGAAAATGTTTGCGCAAATTTAACGCATCTTTTTAATTATGCGCAATAAAAAGATTAAAAACTACGCCTAAAAACCATCAAAAAGCACCTGTATTCTGTTATTTGGCAGTTTATCCCCTAAAGAATGACTAAATTCCCCCCGTTCTATTTGTAACCATTGCCTAACATTGCAACAACAAAAACAGAACAAAACGAATAATTTAAAGAAAGGGAGATAAAATTATGAACAGCATTACTTTTCAAAAAGACCTGCTTAAAGTACAAGATGATTTATTACGTTTTGCATATAAGCTGACCTCCAACCGTGAAGAAGCGAATGACTTGCTTCAGGAAACCTCTTTAAAAGCCTTGGATAATGAAGAAAAATACGCTCCGGACACCAATTTTAAAGGATGGATGTATACCATTATGCGTAATATCTTTATCAACAATTATAGGAAAATGGTACGCGACCAAACTTTCGTAGACCAAACCGAGAACCTTTACCATCTGAACTTACCTCAGGATTCGGGGTTCGAGAGTACAGAAAGCGCTTACGACTTAAAAGAGATGCATCGAATAGTAAATAGATTACCAAAAGAGTATAAAGTACCTTTTTCTATGCATGTTTCCGGTTTCAAATATCGTGAAATAGCCGAGAAACTAGGTCTTCCATTAGGCACCGTAAAGAGTCGCATCTTCTTTACCCGTCAAAAGCTACAACAAGAACTGAAAGATTTTGTTTAATTTCCGCATTATATAAAAAAACCACATCGGATTTAACGGTAGGGAGAAGTAGACAATATTATCTATTTCTCCCTTTTTTATGCTTTCAGACGAAATTGCAAGAATAGGGTAATCCCATATTCAAGCATATATCAGACTTCTATTTCAGAGCTAAACTCCCAGTTCTTAATAGCCTTAAAAGCTCGTTCATTATCAGCAAAATAACATATGAACAGGGTGTTGAAAACTTCTAAAAAATATTTTCGATTATTATTGTGGGGAATTGTGGGGAAATATGTATTTTTACCGTCGCTTAATACATTAAGGTGAGATGTTACGTTTTCTAGGCAATATTGAAGCTAAAACAGACTCAAAGGGTCGTGTTTTTATTCCGGCAAACTTCCGGAAACAGCTACAAGCTGCTTCTGAGGAAAAGCTCGTTTTGCGCAAAGATGTATTTCAAAGCTGCCTAATCCTTTACCCTGAAAGCATCTGGTTTAAAACTCAAGACCAGCTTCGCCGTACACTAAACCAATGGAATCCTAAGCATCAGGCTGTTTTCAGGCAATTCGTTAGTGATGCCGAAATCATGATACCTGACGGAAACGGTAGAATACTAATACCTAAACGCTATTTGCAAATGGCAGGTATTCAAAATGATGTGCGTTTTATTGGAATGGACAACACCATAGAGATTTGGGCAAAAGAGAAAACAGAAGCCCCCTTTATGGATTCACAAGAGTTCAGTGAAGCTCTTCAAGAAGCCTTGAATAACATTCCTGAAGGGGAGGAAAAAAGCGAATAAATTAATAAAGTATTGATTAAAACCATAAACGAAAGTGGCAGAGAATAATGAGCCTATATATCACGTCCCGGTACTGCTGAAACCCAGTGTAGACGGCATGAGCATTCATCCGGATGGAACTTATGTGGATGTTACTTTCGGTGGCGGTGGGCATTCACGTGAAATTCTCTCCCGCCTAGGCAAAAAAGGCATTTTACTGGGATTTGATCAAGACGAAGATGCTGAACGGAATATTGTGGACAATCCACAATTCATATTTGTGCGAAGTAACTTCCGCTATTTACATAATTTTCTTCGATACCACAATATCGACCAAATTGATGCAATACTGGCTGATCTGGGTGTCTCTTCCCATCACTTCGATGATAGTGAAAGAGGTTTTTCATTTCGCTTCGAAGGAAATCTGGACATGCGCATGAACAAGCGTGCCGGGATGACAGCTGCAGATGTTATCAACACCTATGATGAAGAGCGATTAGCTAATCTTTTTTATCTTTATGGCGAGTTGAAAAATAGCCGAAAGCTCGCTTCAACAATAGTAAAAGCAAGGAATGAGCGCAAGATCATTACAATTAACGACCTTTTGGATATCATAAAACCGTTATTTGGGCGGGAAAGGGAGAAGAAAGAGCTTGCAAAAGTTTTTCAATCACTACGTATTGAGGTCAATCAGGAAATGGAAGCTTTAAAAGAGATGCTATATGCAGCAACCGAAGCTTTAAAACCGGGAGGCAGACTCGTTGTGATCACCTATCATTCTTTGGAAGATAGAATGGTGAAAAACATTATCAAGACGGGAAATGTCGAAGGAAAAGCAGAGAAAGACTTTTTTGGCAATCTACAGACGCCATTCCGACAAGTAAACAATAAAGTGATTGTGCCTGATGAAACAGAGCTAGCTCAAAATCCCCGTTCCAGAAGTGCAAAATTAAGAATCGCTGAAAAAATATAGTAAGTTCAATACTGTCTGTATAAAGAATAGAGATTAACATAAAGTGATCTATGGCTGAATCGGAGAACTTAATTAACGAAAATAAAACGGAGAAAGTAAAGAAACACACTTCTCTGAAGAATATAATAGGTGGCGATATCTTGGCGACAGACTTTTTCCGGCGCCAGACTAAGCTAATAGTACTTTTAATGGTACTTATTCTATTTTATATTCACAACAGATATGCCTGTCAACAACAACTCATCGAGCTGGATAAATTAAAAAAAGAGTTGATTGACATAAAGTACGACGCCTTAACGCGTAGTTCTGAATTAATGGAACGAAGCAGGCAATCACGGATAGAAGATTATATCACTTCAAAAGAGAGTGATCTGCAAACATCTACAAATCCGCCGTACCTCATAAAAAGAGATTAGAATAGAAATACAAAAATATAAAACCAATAAAAGACTTTGGCTGTAAATAAAAAAAATATAATGACTCGCTATTTCTTCGTAGTTCTCATAATGGGACTCGCAGGGGTAGCTATCGTTGTAAAAGCTGCGATGACCATGTTTGCCGAAAGAGAATACTGGCAAGATGTAGCTGAACGCTTCGTCAAAGAGAATGTAGTGGTAAGACCAAACCGCGGCAATATATTATCGGCTGATGGCAGATTGATGGCCAGTTCTTTACCGGAATACCGGATTTACATGGATTTCAAGGCAGGCGGTGAAGTAAAAGACACGATGCTTGTTCACCACATGAAAGAGATTAGCGAAGGATTACATAAAATCTTTCCCGACAAAAGTGCGTATGAATTCAAAACCCATTTAATGAAAGGAAGAAGAAGTGGTAGCCGAAACTACTTAATCTATCCAAAACGCATCTCATATATCCAATATAAAGAAGTCAAAAGATTACCGGTATTCAACTTAAACAAGTATAAAGGAGGCTTTCACGAACAAGTTTATAATCAGCGCAAAAAGCCATTTGGTTCATTAGCTGCACGAACCTTGGGAGATCTATATGCCGATACTGCCCAGGGAGCAAAAAATGGTATTGAGTTGGCTTTTGATAGCATTCTTAAAGGGCAGAACGGTGTAACACACCGCCAAAAAGTAATGAATAAGTACTTAAATATGATAGATATTCCTCCTGTAGATGGTTATGATGTTGTTTCGACACTTGATGTGGGCATGCAGGACATCTGTGAGAAAGCATTAGTGGACAAGTTAAAAGAGATTGATGCAAGTGTCGGTGTTGTTGCGCTAATGGAAGTTGCTACGGGCGAGGTAAAAGCCATTGTAAACATGACCAAAGCAAGTGACGGCAACTATTATGAGATGCGAAATAATGCCATCAGTGATATGATGGAACCGGGCTCAACCTTTAAAACAGCTTCCATTATGGTGGCACTGGAAGATGGGAAAATAACACCAAACACAGAAGTAGACACTGGAAATGGTGTGGTAATGATGCACGGACGTCAAATGAAAGATCATAACTGGCACCGGGGCGGATACGGAAGGCTTGATGTGACGCATATCTTGGAATATTCTTCAAATGTGGGGGTTTCAACACTTATCGATAGAAACTATGGAAACAACCCGCAAAAGTTTGTAGACGGATTGAAACGCATGAGCCTCGACAAGCCTCTTCATTTACAAATATCCGGCGAAGGAAAACCTAACATAAAAGGCCCCAAAGAGAGGTATTTTGCAAAAACAACTCTGCCATGGATGAGTATAGGGTATGAAACACAAGTGCCTCCTCTCAATATTCTGACTTTTTATAATGCTATAGCTAATAACGGCACAATGGTTCGTCCGAAATTTGTAAAAGCTGTTATAAAGGATGGAAAAGCCATACAAGAGTATCCGACAGAAGTTATCAACTCTAAAATATGCTCGGACAAGACATTAAAAGAGATACGGGAAATCCTCGGAAAAGTCGTTTCGGAAGGTCTGGCTAAACCTGCAGGAAATAAACAGTTTGCTGTTGCCGGAAAAACAGGTACGGCACAAATCTCCCAAGGTATAGCCGGCTATAAAACAGGAAAGGTTAGCTACCTAGTCAGCTTCTGCGGTTTCTTCCCGGCAGAATCGCCTAAATACAGCTGTATAGTATCCATACAAAAACCGGGACTTCCTGCATCGGGAGGATTAATGGCAGGAAGCGTATTTGGTAAGATCGCCGAAAGAGTTTATGCAAAGAACCTAAGATTTGACATTCACAATGCGATTGACAGCGCCACAAACGTTATTCCGGCAGTGAAGGCGGGTGAAGTACACGATGCCCTTCGGGTATTAAATGAATTAAAAGTACCTATACAACAACAATCGTTTCCCGGTTACGGAAGAGAACTGTGGGGACATACGCAATCATCACCCAGTGCCGTTATCCTTCAAAGCCAAACAGTAAACAGAACAACCGTACCTAGCGTTATAGGAATGGGTGCCAAAGATGCAGTTTATCTATTGGAAAGCAGAGGACTAAAGGTCAGATTAAGCGGAATAGGAAAAGTTACAAGCCAATCCATTGCGGAAGGCTATAGAATAGTAAGAGGGCAGACTATATCCTTAATACTAAAACAATGAAATATGCATTGCTACCAGTGCATCAATAATATATTAAATAAATTAAGGCATGAAACTTAATGAACTACTAAAAACTATACAACCGATACAGGTTATCGGAGGTACCGAAACCGAGATAACAGGAGTTAACATTGACTCCAGACTGGTAAAGTCCGGTCATCTGTTCATGGCAATGTGCGGAACACAAGCGGACGGACACGCCTATATTACAGCTGCAATAGAAAAAGGAGCCGTAGCTATATTATGCCAAGAAATGCCCGTTGAATTAAATAAAAATATCACATATATACATGTAAAGGATAGCGAAGATGCTGTAGGAAAAGTCGCTACTCTATTCTACGGTGATCCAACTTCAAAATTAGAACTAGTAGGAGTAACCGGTACTAACGGAAAAACGACTATTGCAACTCTTTTATACGACATCTTCCGCCACTTTGGATACAAGGTTGGACTGATTTCAACAGTATGCAATTACATTGATGGTGAAGCGTTTCCGACAGAGCATACAACTCCGGATCCCATCACACTGAATAGTCTCTTGGGGCAAATGGCTGACTCCGGATGTAAATATGCATTCATGGAGGTAAGCTCCCACTCGATCGCACAAAAGCGTATCAGTGGCTTACATTTTGCAGGCGGAATATTCACCAACCTTACACGTGATCATTTAGATTATCATAAAACCGTAGAAAACTATCTAAAAGCTAAAAAGAAGTTTTTTGATGATATGCCTAAAAATGCTTTCAGTTTGACTAACTTGGATGACAAAAACGGTCTGGTAATGACTCAAAACACTAAATCCCATGTGCATACCTATTCTCTAAGAAGCCTCAGCGATTTTAAAGGCAGAATATTGGAATCTCATTTTGAAGGTATGCTACTGGATTTTAACAACCATGAGTTAGCTGTACATTTCATTGGACGATTTAATGCATCCAATTTACTTGCTGTGTTTGGAGCTGCAGTGCTACTGGGGAAAAAAGAAGAAGATGTGTTAGTCGCTTTAAGTACCTTACATCCGGTAGCAGGACGGTTCGAAGCAATCCGCTCTCCTAAAGGTTTCACTGCAATTGTTGATTATGCCCACACTCCTGATGCATTGATTAATGTATTGAATGCTATTCACGGAGTGCTGGAAGGCAAAGGCAAAGTGATTACAGTTGTCGGCGCCGGAGGTAATAGAGATAAGGGGAAACGTCCCATCATGGCGAAAGAAGCGGCAAAAGGAAGCGATCGTGTGATTATTACATCCGATAACCCTCGTTTTGAAGAGCCGCAAGATATTATTGACGACATGCTCGCCGGGCTCGAGAAAGACGATATGCAAAAGACAATAAGTATAGTGGATAGACGCGAAGCAATAAAAACGGCATGCATGCTGGCTCAACCGGGAGATGTAATTCTCGTTGCCGGGAAAGGTCATGAAAACTATCAGGATATAAAAGGTGTGAAACATCATTTTGATGACAAAGAGATTATTAAAGAAGTGTTTAACGGTTAGTCGTGAACGAAAATAAAGGAGATAGAATTATTATTCGACAACCATTATAAACTAATCAATAACAGCATGTTGTACTATTTATTCGAGTGGCTTAACAATCATAATTTTCCGGGTGCGAGAATGTTTGGATACACCTCATTCCGGGCATTAATGGCAATCATTCTTGCATTACTCATTTCAAGTATATGGGGAGACCGTTTTATCGATCTCTTAAAGAAAAAACAAATTACAGAAACCCAACGAGATGCAAGTATCGACCCTTTCGGAGTAAATAAAGTGGGAGTACCCAGTATGGGTGGTATTATTATCATTGTAGCTATACTTATACCCTGTTTATTATTGGGTAAGTTACATAATGTATATATGATACTTATGTTGGTGACTACCGTTTGGCTAGGCTCATTGGGATTTGCAGATGATTATATAAAAATATTCAAGCGGGATAAAGAAGGTCTTCATGGAAAATTTAAAATTATTGGGCAGGTAGGATTAGGTCTGATTGTAGGGCTAACGCTCTATCTTAGTCCACAGGTGGTTATACGTGAGAATATCGAGATACACAAGCCCGGTGAGCAGATGAAAGTTGTTCATGCAAATGAAGATATCAAATCAACAAAAACGACGATACCATTCTTTAAAAGCAACAATCTTGATTATGCAGATTTTGTTGAATTCATGGGAGAACATGCACAGACTGCCGGATGGATAGTATTTGTAATCATTACCATTTTTGTAGTAACTGCAGTTAGCAACGGTGCAAATCTGAATGATGGAATGGACGGAATGGCAGCAGGAAATTCTGCAATTATCGGGTTAACCTTAGGTATACTAGCCTACGTCTCGGGACATATAGAATTCGCCCGATATCTTAATATAATGTACATTCCCGGATCTGAAGAACTCGTAATTTTCATCTGTGCCTTTATTGGAGCCTTAATTGGTTTTCTATGGTACAATGCCTATCCGGCACAAGTCTTTATGGGAGATACGGGCAGCCTCACCATAGGCGGTATTATTGCTGTATTTGCTATTATTATCCACAAAGAATTACTGATCCCTATCTTATGCGGAATTTTCCTTGTTGAAAATCTTTCGGTTATATTACAAGTAAACTTCTTCAAAGTAGGAAAAAGAAAAGGTGTTCGCCAACGCATATTTAAACGAACTCCCATACACGATCACTTCCGAACTACATTATCGCAATTGGATCCTACATGTAAATATGTATTCACCAAACCGAGTAATGTATTTCATGAAGCAAAAATAACCGTACGATTTTGGATTGTCACTATCGTATTGGCAGCTATTACAATTATTACGTTAAAGATAAGATAACGACAATAGCGATTGGAATTACATCAAGGAAAATCCAACCGCGACTAATTAACCACTAAATGATATGAGCAGAATTGTTGTATTAGGAGCCGGAGAGAGCGGTGCAGGAGCCGCAGTACTCGCAAAAGTAAAAGGGTTCGACACGTTCGTTTCCGATATGTCCGTCATTAAAGATAAATACAAAGAAATGCTGGATAAATATGGCATCGCTTGGGAAGAAGGCCATCACACAGAAGAGCTAATTTTAAATGCCGATGAAGTTATTAAGAGCCCCGGCATCCCGAATGATGCACCGATGATACTAAAATTGAAAGCTCAAGGAACACCAATTATCTCGGAAATAGAATTCGCTGGTCGTTATACTGATGCAAAAATGGTCTGTATAACCGGATCAAACGGTAAAACAACCACAACATCACTCATTTATCATATATTTAAAAGTGCAGGCCTTAATGTTGGATTAGCCGGCAACATAGGAAATAGCTTAGCACTACAAGTTGCCACTGAAAAGCATGATTACTATATCATTGAGCTTAGCTCATTTCAGCTAGACAACATGTATAAATTCCGGGCAAATATAGCTGTTTTAATGAATATCACACCGGATCATCTTGATCGTTATGACCACTCCATGCAGAAGTATGTGGATGCCAAGTTTCGAATAGCCCAAAATCAGACACCGGAAGATGCTTTCATTTTTTGGAATGATGACCCAATTATCAAAACCGAATTGAACAAACATGGGCTAAAAGCTCATCTATATCCGTTTTCGGCAGTAAAAGAGGATAATGCCATTGCTTACGTTGATGATGGAGAGGTAGAAATTATGGAGCCAATCGCATTCAATATGGAACAAGAGCAACTTGCATTACAAGGCACTCATAATTTATATAATTCATTGGCTGCAGGTATCTCTGCAAATCTAGCTGGTATAAAGAAAGAATATATCCGGCAAGCGCTATCCGACTTTAAAGGAGTAGCACACCGATTAGAAAAAGTAGCTCGCGTAGGAGGTATTGATTTTATAAACGATTCTAAGGCCACTAATGTAAATTCTTGTTGGTACGCGCTTCAAAGTATGAAAACTAAAGTGGTTTTAATACTTGGAGGAAAAGACAAAGGAAATGATTACACGGAAATAGAAGATCTTGTACGTGAAAAGTGTTCTGCCTTGGTTTATTTAGGATTACATAACGAAAAACTGCATGATTTTTTCGATCGGTTCGGATTGCCGGTTGTCGATATTCAAACCGGCATGAAAGATGCAGTAGAAGCAGCTTACCACCTTGCTAAGAAAGGAGAAACGGTATTACTTAGTCCTTGTTGCGCATCATTTGACTTATTCAATAGCTATGAAGACAGAGGTGATCAATTCAAAGCTTGCGTAAGAGCTTTATAATATATTTGAAATTATTTAATCAAATAAGAAATAAGTGGATCTATTAAAAAACATATTCAAAGGTGATAAGGTAATCTGGATTATATTCCTATTACTCTGTCTGATTTCAATAGTCGAAGTGTTTAGTGCTGCATCCACACTGACCTATAAAACAGGAGATCATTGGGGGCCGATTACCCAACACAGCATCATTCTAATGGTGGGAGCTGTAGTGGTAGTATTCATGCATAATATCCCTTATAAATGGTTTCAAGTTTTCCCCGTTTTCTTGCTTCCCATTTCAGCAGTATTACTTGGATTGGTAATGTTAATGGAACGAGTAAACGGTGCCGCCCGTTGGATGACTTTTATGGGAATTCAATTTCAACCTTCGGAAATAGCCAAGATGGCAGTTATAATTGTGACTGCATTTATTCTTTCTAAAGGTCAAGACGAAGATGGAGCAAGTCCGAGGGCTTTCAAACGCATTATGATTATCACTGCTTTAATATGCGTACTGATAGCTCCAGAAAATCTTTCCACTGCTGCTTTATTATTCGGAGTGGTTTACCTGATGATGTTTATCGGAAGAGTCTCCATGAAGAAGCTTCTGACGCTAGCCGGAGGGCTCGCTGGCATATTGGTTTTAGGTGTCATGTTTCTTGTTTTGACTAAAAATAGTGACCTACCCTTCCTACATCGTTTCGACACATGGCGTTCACGTATCGAAAAATTTACTGACGACAAGGAAGTCCCAGCTGCAAAATTTGACATCGACAAAGATGCTCAAATAGCTCATGCCCGTATCGCTGTAGCGACGAGTAATGTTGTGGGAAAAGGACCTGGTAACTCTGTGCAACGAGATTTTTTAAGCCAAGCTTTTTCAGATTTCATATTTGCGATTATTATCGAAGAATTAGGACTAGCCGGAGGGGCCGTCGTGGTATTCCTTTATATATGCTTGCTAATCAGGGTGGGAAGAATTGCAAAAAAATGCGAACGAACGTTCCCTGCATTTCTCATTATTGGCATAGCACTACTTCTTGTATCACAGGCTGTTTTTAACATGATGGTTGCCGTAGGACTTGCTCCGGTAACAGGGCAACCCCTTCCACTCATCAGTAAAGGAGGTACTTCAACATTAATCAATTGTGCCTACATCGGCATGATTTTAAGTGTAAGCCGTTACACGGCCAAACTTGAAGAGCAAAAAGCGCATGACGACCAAATTCAATTGGAAATTAACGATGCGGACGGTGGGCTAAGTGATGCTCAGACAGCGATAGAACCAACATCTAAAGCTCTCAATAGTGATGCTGAATTTGAATAGCAAAGTCAATAAAGGTAATGCAATAATAGATAAAGCAGAAAACTGCAAAACTAGGAAGTGAGAACAATGGAAACAAAGAACAGTAAGCCTCGCATTATTATAAGCGGAGGAGGTACAGGCGGGCATATATTTCCGGCTGTATCAATAGCAAATGCAATAAAAGAGTTACGCCCGGATGCGGATATTCTCTTTGTAGGGGCTGAAGGAAGAATGGAAATGCAACGTGTGCCGGATGCCGGATACAAAATAATAGGCTTACCAATAGCGGGATTTGATCGGAAGCATTTATTGAAAAATATCGCCGTGCTAATAAAGCTGATACGTAGCCAGTGGAAAGCGCGAAGTATTATTAAAGAATTTAAACCGCAAGTTGCAGTCGGAGTTGGGGGTTATGCTAGTGGCCCGACTCTAAAAACGGCTGGAATGATGGGAGTTCCAACATTAATTCAAGAACAAAATTCATACGCCGGGGTTACAAATAAGTTATTAGCACAGAAAGCCAGTAAGATATGTGTTGCATACGAAGGTATGAATAAATTCTTCCCGGAAGATAAGATCATCATGACTGGAAACCCAGTCCGCCAGAATCTATTAAATACGGTATTGAATCGTGAAGAGCTTTTGCAGACTTTTAATTTTAGTTCTGAAAAGAGAACTATACTAATACTTGGAGGGAGTCTTGGAGCACGTACTATCAACCAAACCCTAATCGGTGCCTTAGAGACTATAAAAGTTCATCAAGAGATACAATTTATTTGGCAAACCGGGAAAATTTATATCCAACAGGTTAGAGATGCAATAGCGGAAGTGACCGGTGAAATAATGCGGGGCTCGAGCACAAAAGCAATTCCTAATTTATATGTCACTGATTTCATAAAAGATATGGCAGGGGCTTATGCTGTAGCGGATTTGGTGATTTCACGTGCTGGCGCAGGTTCTATTTCAGAATTTTGCTTATTAAAGAAGCCCGTTATATTGGTACCCTCCCCAAATGTTGCAGAAGATCACCAAACAAAAAATGCGTTAGCTCTTGTAAATAAGAATGCAGCTATTTACGTAAAAGACTCCGAAGCGATGGAAAAATTAATTCCCGAAGCATTGCAAACAGTAGTAGATAAAAACAAGTTGCAAGAACTAAGTGAAAATATCTATAAATTAGCATTACCCGATTCGGCAAGCATTATAGCAAAAGAAGTATTGAAATTAATTAAAGACTAAAACTGTCATTTGGAAGATTAGCATTTTTCTGAAGGTGTTTATAAATTGAAAGGCAGATATAATATAACATAGAGCAATGAATATAGAGAATATAAAATCAGTTTACTTTGTTGGCGCCGGAGGCATAGGAATGAGTGCTTTAATCCGCTATTTCCTATCAAAAGGAAAAATTGTAGCTGGCTACGATCGTACCCCAAGCGATTTGACCGAACATTTGATCGTAGAAGGTGCGCAAATACATTTTGAAGAAGATGTAGCACTTATACCGGAAAGTTGCAAAATAGCCGAAACAACATTAATAGTCTATACTCCTGCCGTTCCTCACGATCATGCTGAACTCGTTTATTTTCGTGAAAATGGATTTGAAATACAAAAGCGTGCACAAGTTTTAGGAATTATCACACACAGTAGTAAAGCTTTATGTGTAGCCGGAACTCATGGAAAAACAACAACCAGCACAATGGCTGCACACCTCCTTCATCAATCGCATGTGGGATGCACAGCTTTTTTAGGAGGTATATCAAAGAATTACGGAACCAATCTCCTTTTATCAAAATCGAGCCCATATACCGTTATAGAGGCTGATGAATTTGACCGTTCCTTCCATTGGTTATCACCTTACATGAGCGTGATTACGGCAACAGATCCCGATCATCTCGATATTTATGGTACAAAAGAGGCTTATTTAGAGAGCTTCCGTCACTACACCAGTCTTATTCAACCCGGCGGTGCACTTATCATACATAAAGGATTAGAGTTGGAACCGGCAACACAAGCAGGGGTTAATATCTATACTTACTCCCGCACAGAAGGTGACTTTCATGCTGAAAACATTCGAATTGGAGACGGAGAAATTTACATTGATTTCATTGCCCCCGACACTCGCATTAATAATATTCAATTGGGCGTACCTGTCAGTATAAATATTGAGAATGGGATTGCAGCTATGGCTCTTGCACATTTAAATGGAGCAACCGATGAGGAGATTAAATTGGGAATGAGCAGCTTTCATGGAGTTGATCGTCGTTTCGATTTTAAAATAAAAAATGAGAAAGTTGTCTTCCTAAGTGATTACGCTCATCACCCCGCAGAGATAAAACAGAGTGTACAATCAATACGTGAATTATATCAAAACAGAAAAATAACAGCAATTTTCCAGCCTCATCTGTATACACGTACACGCGATTTTTATAAAGAATTCGCCGACAGCCTTTCCCTAGTTGACGAAGTGATACTTGTAGATATCTACCCAGCTCGTGAAGTCCCTATTCCAGGAGTGACCAGCAGACTTATTTATGATAATCTTCGACCTGGTATAGAAAAGAGTATGTGTAAGAAGGAAGATATACTAAATTTGCTTTTGCAAAAAGATATAGATGTTCTTATCACCTTAGGTGCAGGTGATATAGATAACTACGTATCGGAAATCACAAAGTTACTCCTGGAAAAAAGCAGTTGCTAAAAAGTTATTTAAATAACATATAAAATTAAATATATTACATGCTGAGAAGAATTCTGTTGTCCATCATTCTGTTACTGATTATCGTTTATCTGGTGATTGCCGTAACAGGACTTAACCGAAAACCTGCAGGTCTGGTTTGTCACGACATAGAATTGATCATAAAAGACACTGTTAATGTTGGTTTTATCAATAAGAAGGAAGTTACCGAATTATTAGATAAAAAAGGTCTTAATCCAATAGGAAAGCCTATAGAACAAGTGCATTGCAAAGCTTTGGAACAAGAGTTAAGGAAACATCCACTTATAGACCACGTAGAATGTTATAAAGTCCCAAGTGGAAAAGTCTTTATAGAGGTGAGCCAACGTATTCCTGTCTTAAGGATTATGAGTGCTGACGGTTCAGATTATTACTTGGACAACAAAGGAACAATCATGCCCCCTGATGCAAAATGTGTTGCACATCTTGCAATAGTCACCGGCAATGTAGAAAAGTCTTATGCAATGAGGATTTTATATAAGTTTGGTGTATTTTTGCAACAGAATCCCTTTTGGGATGCCCAAATAGAGCAAATCAATGTATTACCGGATAAAAATATAGAGCTGGTTCCCCGAGTAGGTGACCACATTATTTACCTCGGAAAAATTGACGATTTTGAATCTAAGTTAGAGCGTATAAAAACCTTTTATGAAAAGGGATTGAACTTAGTGGGATGGAATAAATATTCAGTAATCAATGTGGAATTTAACAATCAGATTATCTGTACTAAACCCGGAGAAGAAAAAGAAGATAAACAACCGGTTAAACAAGATTCTGTAACGGCATTAAAACCGGTAAACGAGCATTGATATTGAATCTATTTTTTGAATTTAATAAATTGAATCAGATATGGCAACAACAGATTTTATCGCGGCTATTGAACTGAGTTCTTCCAAGATTTCCGGCATTGCAGGAAAGAAGAACAGTGATGGAAGCATTCAAGTTTTGGCTTGTGCGCGTGAAAATGCTGCCTCCTTCATCCGCAAAGGAGTCATTTACAACATAGATAAAACAGCACAGGCATTAACTTCCATCATCAATAAATTGGAAGGGCAACTGGATAACTCTATTGCAAAAGTATATGTGGGCATAGGCGGACAATCATTAAGAACCGTAAAGAATGCAGTCAGCAGGGAACTTAAAGAGGAAAATATTATATCACAAGAGCTCATTGATGAAATTTGTGATGAAAATCTAGATGTTCCACTGATGGATATGAATATACTGGATGTAGCACCGCAAGAGTTCAAAATAGATAACAATATGTATTTTGACCCGGTAGGAGTTGCAGGCAAAAGTATTACCGGACACTTTTTAAATATTGTTGCACGCTCGTCCCTCAAAAAAAATCTGGAACACAGCTTTGAACAAGCTAAAATCGAAATAGCCGATTTGTTTATAGCTCCGATCACTTTGGCGAATGCCGTACTGACCGAGACCGAAATGCGTTCAGGATGTGCTTTAATAGATCTTGGTGCGGATACAACCACCATTTCGATATATAAAAATAATATACTCCGCTATTTAAATGTAATCCCATTGGGCGGCAGCAATATTACCCACGATATCACATCTTTACAGATTGAGGAAACAGAAGCAGAACAAATTAAATTGAAATTTGGCGACCTACTATATGAGGGTGACAGTGAAGATGCCTCTCCGGTTTGCGAATTAGAAGATGGAAGATCAATTGATTTAAGTGACTTAAATAATATTATTGATGCGCGCGCTGAAGAGATATTAGCCAATGTATGGAATCAGCTTCAACTCTCCGGATACGATGACAAATTACTTTCGGGAGTTGTTCTTACGGGTGGAGGATCTAATCTCAAAAATTTAGAGGATGCTTTCCGCAAACGCACAAAAATAGAAAAAGTCAAAACTGTGAAATTTGTACGGAATACGGTATATGGTTTTAGCGATTTTCTAAAAAAAGATGGTATGGAAAACTCATTGCTGGGATTACTTGCTGCGGGGAATGAAAATTGCTGTCTACTAGAGACTAAATCCGTGACACAACCAGAATCCATTGAAGTACTGACTTACTCTAAAACGGTCGATATTTTCAATGATGATGAAGCGCTGAAAGAACAGGAAGCAGCAGCAAGGGCTGCAAAGCTGCAACGTGAAAAAGAAGAAAAAGAGCGTAAAGAACTGGAACGTAAAGAAAAAGAAAGAAGAGAGAAAGAAGAGAAAAAAAAGAAAAAGAAGGAAGGTCCCGGTTGGTTTGAGAAGACTTTCAACAAGATTTCCAATGAGATTTTTTCAGATGATGATATGCAATAAACTCAATTAAATAGGAACTATGGACGATATAGTACAATTCGATTTCCCAACCGATTCCCCTAAGATCATTAAAGTAATTGGTGTTGGTGGAGGTGGTGGTAATGCCGTAAACCACATGTATCGGGAAGGTATACACGACGTGACATTCGTACTTTGCAATACGGACAATCAAGCGTTAAAAGAATCTCCTGTCCCAGTAAAACTACAGTTGGGGCGTTCCATTACAGAAGGACTTGGTGCCGGAAATCGCCCGGAGAGGGCCTGCGAAGCTGCCGAAGAGAGCAATGATGATATCAGAGCTCTCTTGAATGACGGTACAAAAATGGTTTTTATCACCGCTGGTATGGGAGGTGGTACAGGCACCGGAGCAGCTCCGGTAATAGCTCGCATTGCCAAAGAAATGGATATTTTAACGGTGGGCATTGTGACTATTCCTTTCATTTTCGAAGGAGAAAAGAAAATCATTCAAGCTCTTGATGGAGTAGAACGCATAGCACAACATGTTGACGCATTATTGGTTATTAATAACGAACGTCTACGTGAAATATACTCCGATCTTACTTTCATGAATGCTTTTGGTAAAGCCGATGACACGCTATCTATTGCAGCAAAAAGTATAGCCGAGATCATCACCATGAGAGGGACGGTCAACCTGGATTTCGCTGATGTGAAGACTATCCTTAAAGACGGAGGAGTAGCAATCATGAGTACAGGATTTGGCGAAGGAGAAAGTCGTGTAACTAAGGCCATTGATGATGCTCTTCATTCACCGTTGCTAAATAATAACGACATCTTCAACGCTAAAAAAGTAATGCTCAACGTCTCATTCTGCGAAACATCAGAACTTATGATGGAAGAAATGAATGAAATACATGAGTTTATGAGTAAGTTCCGTGAAGGGGTAGAAGTTATTTGGGGTGTTGCCGTAGATAATGCACTAGAAAGTAAAGTGAAAATTACTGTTCTCGCCACCGGATTTGGAGTAGAAGACGTGCCCGGAATGGATAGTGTACTCGAAAAACGCAGTCAGGAAGAAGAAGAGCGACAATTGCTTTTGGAAGAAGAAAAAGAAAAGAATAAAGAGCGTATTCGCAAAGCATACGGAGAGAGTGCAAGTGGCATTGGAACAAAAAATATTCGGAAACGCAGACATATCTATATCTTCAATCCGGAAGATTTGGATAATGCAGATATCATTGCCATGGTAGAAGACTCTCCCACTTATTTGCGTGATAAGAGCACTTTAAGCAGCATTAAAGCTAAAGCTGCAGCCGAAGAACAATTAGCGACAGAAGAGGCTGAAAAGAGCGAAGACCCCGGAGGTATTATTACTTTCTAATGAAGTGAAATGATAGATGGATTTATTTCAGATCCAATAAATAAAATTCGAAAGATTCTAGTCTCGCATATAAAGAAAAAATAATAATAATAATAAAATAGTATAGTCTTATGGATTTATTTGATAGAGTCAGCGAAGACATTAAAAGCGCAATGAAAGCCAAAGATAAAGTGGCTCTTGAAACATTAAGAAATATAAAGAAAGTATTTTTAGAAGCTAAAACGGCTCCTGGAGCAAATGATATTCTCACAGATGCTGATGCATTGAAGATCATGCAGAAGTTGGTTAAGCAGGGGAAAGATGCTGCAGAAATATATATACAACAAGAGCGTCAGGATTTAGCCGATGAAGAGTTGGCACAAGTGAAGATTATCGAAGTCTATCTTCCTAAGCAAATGACCGAAGAAGAACTTGTCAAAGCATTGAAAGCCATTATTGAAGAAGTAGGAGCTGATGGGGCTAAAGACATGGGTAAAGTAATGGGAGTGGCTACAAAAAAGTTATCCGGTCTTGCTGAAGGACGTGTTATATCTGCCAAAGTAAAAGAACTGCTTGGATAAGATCAGAAAAATCAATATATAAAGAAAATCATCACTTTTATATAAGTGGTGATTTTTTATATACATTTTTCCACATTAATCTCTATTCTTAGGATTGATTTCCAACGACTATTATTATATTTGCCATAGCAACTTTCCAAATGAAATAATAAAGGCCTTGATAGTTATACAGAACCAACACGACATATGGCAAAGAGATTGCTGAGAACATTAAAAATAATAACTCTTAGCGGACTAACACTTTCTTTTCATGCTAACCAAATACACGCTCAAGAGGAAATGAGTAATAGTTCAATGAATATTGAACCGGATACGACATGCTTCTCAAAATATTATATCCACTTCTTCGAGATTGAAGCACGAGGCGGCTATATTTTCCCAACAAACTCCTTTCTGAAAAGAGAAAATGAAAACCATAATTACATTAGAAATACTTCGTCGATACATTTAAAGTATGCTTTTAAGCTACGTCCTGGCAATTGTGAAGAACGTATATATAACGGAGCATACCAAGGGATAGGAATAGCTCGATATGATTTTGGAAATAAAGAAGAGCTTGGATCTCCTACTGCATTCTATCTATTTCAGGGAGCCCGTATTGCTCAATTGTCATCACCACTCTCAGTCAATTATGAATGGAACTTCGGTATCTCATCGGGATGGCACCCATATAACTTTCAATACAACCATTTTAATAAGATTATAGGTTCAGAAGTTAATGCATATCTTAATATAAACTTTTACCTTAATTGGAAACTCTCTCACAAACTCGACTTAGTTTCTGGAATTACATTCAGCCATTTCTCAAATGGAAATACAAAGTTTCCCAATGCAGGTCTTAACAGCAGTGACCTTAAAATAGGACTGATATACAATTTTAATAGAAACCAAAATACCCAGAATATCCCCACTTACGCAAACCCCATACCTCAGTTTCCTCGCCATATCAGCTACGATCTGACCATGTTTGGAGCTTGGCGGCGAAAAGGGGTCTATTTAGGTGATAGCCAAATAGCCTCACCAAACGCCTATACTGTTCTAGGGTTCAACTTTGCTCCAATGTATAACCTCGGGTATAAATACCGTGTCGGAGCATCATTGGATGGGGTCTACGATGGTAGCGCAAATGTATATACCGAAGATTATATTGAAGGCACATCACCAGAATTTTTCAACCCTAAATTTAACAGACAAATTGCTTTAGGCATTTCTGCACGTGCAGAGTATGTAATGCCATACTTTACCGTAGGCGCTGGCATAGGAACAAATATGATTCATGGACGCGGTGATATGAAAGGCACATATCAAATATTAGCACTCAAAATCAAGATGACTCGAGACACATATCTCCATATTGGATACAATCTAAAAGATTGTAAAACTCCAAACTATCTTATGCTGGGAGTTGGCTATCGCTTTAACAATAAGTATCCATTACTACATCGCTAATCACATTCAACCTAATATTAATCAAAGAGTTCTTTCAGAACGTCTAAAGACTTCAATATCGGGAAATCCGGCAAGTGGACTCTGTAGTACTCATTCATAACAACTAAGCAACGGGCACGCTCAGATCGATTCATCTGAAAATGATGCATTGTTTCATAATTCATGCGCATCAGGCTAATAAGCTTAGATGCTTCATCGGGCAAAATATAAAATGAGTGCAATTGAGGACGAATAGAGGTAAAACAAGCATTCGTCAAATCAAAATAGCAACCTTCACGATAATCCTGTAGATTAGGGAAGCAACCTAAAAAGCGGGAAATACGCATCAAAAAAACTAAATGAAAATTCGCAAATTCATGCTGGCATTCATCCAGCCAAACAATGGAATATCTCAAATAATCAAACAATAGTTGATTCTCGGTTTCTTCACGTACAGCCCGATAAAGGAACTCCGAAAGGAATAAGGCTATTGCAGATTTATATGGATTGTATGGTATGGATGTAAAAGGATAAAATGATTTTGCCTCCTTCACTTTATAGAAACCGGCATGATGACGAAAGTCTGCTTCCAGTTCCACTAACGCTAAGGGTTGGAATAGTACAGACTTCACTACAGTCTTACGGGAGCGAGGCAAAGGAACAATAAAGGATACTCGTCCTGCAACTTCAGTGTAAACATGAGCTATAATAGATGTATCGCTGTACTTTAAGGTGTGCAGTACAATTCCAGCCGTTTTTTGTAACATAAATCCTTCATTAGAACTAACAATATGCCAACAAATGTACATGATAATTGCCAAATTTGCATCCAAATAATAAAAAACAGAAAAGAAACTAACGCAAAATCTATCCAAAGAAGAAAGAAGACCGAAGAATCGCTGTTTTTCAAAGTAAAAAGCAAATTTCTTTTCCCAAAAAATGGAATCTTATCCATCTGATTATCAAAGAGCAAGAAGTGGACTTTTGTAGTAGGGATAAGCCGCTTGATATTTTTTTACTACGAATATTTTGTCAATTCAAAAATAGTCCCTACATTTGCATCCGCAAACAAGAAAGCTATGTGTTTGCGAAAGCAGAAATGCGAAATATAAGGATGGCCCGTTCGTCTATCGGTTAGGACGCAAGATTTTCATTCTTGAAAGGGGGGTTCGATTCCCCCACGGGCTACAATTTAAAAACGAACTAAAAAAGATTAGTCGAGATGGCAAATCACAAATCATCACTGAAAAGAATCAGACAAGAAGAAAAAAGAAGACTTCATAACAGATATTATGGAAAAACCATGAGAAACGCTGTTAGAAAACTTCGCGCTACTACAGAGAAAGCTGAAGCTATTGCTTTGTACCCTAGTGTAACCAAGATATTGGATAAATTGGCTAAAACCAACGTAATCCACAAAAACAAAGCGAACAACTTAAAATCCAAGTTGGCTCTTTATGTAAACAAATTGGCATAAAGGATTTTAATTAATCAAACACAAGAGATATATTTGAGAGGTCAGGCTTTTTAGTCTGACCTTTTTTGGTTTACCTTATCTCTTTCCATTTTTGACAGAAATCAAAAGCTACAGAGACAAAAATAACAATACGTTAAAGCTTCCATCTCGTGGATTTTCACTATATTTGCTCTGTTATTTAAATAAGAAATTTAAATTATGACTGAAGAACAGATTAACTCCAACAACGGGAACTATTCTGCCGAGAACATCCAAGTATTAGAAGGATTAGAAGCGGTTAGAAAGCGCCCGGCAATGTATATTGGAGACATTAGTGTCAAAGGACTTCACCATTTGGTTTACGAGGTTGTAGATAACTCCATTGATGAAGCCCTTGCAGGTTATTGTGACCATATTGAAGTTACAATAAATGAAGACAACTCTATTACTGTACAAGATAACGGCCGAGGTATTCCTGTTGATTTCCATGAAAAGGAAAAGAAATCGGCTCTAGAAGTCGTAATGACTGTATTGCATGCCGGAGGAAAGTTTGATAAAGGCTCATATAAAGTATCCGGCGGTTTGCACGGCGTAGGTGTTTCTTGCGTAAACGCCTTATCTACTCATATGACTACTCAAGTATTCCGAAACGGGAGAATATACCAACAAGAATACGAATGTGGACATCCTTTATACTCTGTAAAAGAAGTTGGGACAACAGACATTAACGGTACGAAACAACAATTTTGGCCCGATACAAGTATTTTTACGGAAATAGTCTATAAATATGAGATTCTCGCAACCCGCATGCGTGAGCTTGCATATCTTAATGCAGGTATAAAAATATCGCTAACAGATCTACGGGAAAAAGATGAAGAAGGCAATTACAAACAAGAAATATTCTATTCGGAAGAAGGATTAAAAGAGTTTGTTCGTTTTGTAGATTCATCACGTGAACATTTGATGAATGATGTTATTTACATCAACACAGAGAAGCAAGGCACTCCGGTAGAAGTCGCTATTATGTACAACACTTCATATAATGAAAATATTCACTCGTACGTAAACAACATTAATACCATAGAAGGGGGTACGCACTTAGCCGGATTTAGACGGGCTCTGACTCGTACTTTGAAAAAATATGCGGAAGATAACAAGATGTTGGAAAAAGCTAAAGTCGAAATCGCAGGAGATGACTTCCGCGAAGGACTAACTGCCGTTATTTCCATCAAAGTTGCCGAACCCCAATTCGAAGGCCAGACTAAAACCAAACTTGGAAATAATGAAGTAATGGGAGCGGTTGACCAAGCAGTAGGTGAAGCTTTAAGCTACTACTTGGAAGAGCACCCTAAAGAGTCCAAACTCATCGTTGACAAAGTAATACTTGCCGCACAAGCACGCGTCGCTGCGCGTAAAGCGCGTGAGTCAGTACAGCGTAAGTCACCAATGTCAGGTGGTGGAATGCCTGGTAAATTGGCTGACTGTTCCAGTAAAGATGCTGATGAATGTGAATTATTTCTTGTCGAGGGAGACTCTGCAGGTGGTTCTGCCAAACAAGGTCGCGACCGTAAGTTTCAGGCTATTTTACCTTTAAGAGGTAAGATATTGAATGTAGAAAAAGCTATGTGGCATAAAGCATTCGAAAGCGATGAAGTAAACAACATCATTCAAGCGTTAGGAGTTCGTTTTGGAGTGGAAACAGAAGACTCAAAAGAAGCTAACATAGATAAGTTACGATATAAGAAAGTTATTATTATGACCGATGCCGATGTCGATGGTTCTCATATCGACACTCTTATCATGACTTTTTTCTTCCGCTATATTCCACAGATTATTCAGAACGGTTATCTATATATTGCAACTCCCCCACTCTATCTTTGCAAAAAGGGTAAGACGGAAGAGTACTGCTGGACCGAACAACAACGTCAGAAATTCATTGACACATACGGCGGAGGCTCTGAGAATGCAATCCATACACAGCGTTACAAAGGTTTGGGAGAAATGAATCCCGAGCAATTATGGGAGACGACTATGAATCCGGAAAACCGTATGCTCAAACAAGTAAGCATTGAAAATGCAGCAGAAGCTGATTATATTTTCTCCATGTTAATGGGAGAAGATGTTGGGCCACGCCGTGATTTTATAGAAAAGAACGCCACTTATGCAAATATAGACGCATAGGGGAATTATAATTATTAACTCACATCTTACAACAAAAGCATCGGACTTAATTTATTAGTTCGATGCTTTTCTTTTTATCAAATTCTTAAAATATAATCGAAAACAATACATGACTAATTCTTAGCCAGCATAACAATAGATGTAATGACTCATTACAACACTTGTTAATGAAATGAAAAAAGATGTTATCACAGAAGCTTTCTCTTCAATGAAAGGCAAGCAAACTTATCTATGAATCTATGCATAGTGTCACCACACATATCAAACTATTCACGACAAAGGCTTATAATATTGAAGCAATAGAATAAAATCACAGAAAAGAAAATAGTATAGTACTTAGAGTAGATTCTGCTGCTTCAGTTCATTCACAACTAGTTCAAGTTCGTCATACCATTCTACACCAAACTTCCTGACTAGAGGCTCTTTTAAAAAACGAAATACGGGCATATTTTCCCGCTGTCCTAACAATATAGCTGCTTTGCAAATATCCCAACGATTATAATTGACAGCTTTGTAGACGCCATAATTGCCCACTCTAATAGGATAAAGATGGCAAGATACAGGCTTGTAAAAATTCGTTTTTCCTGAACGATAAGCCTTCTCAATAGCACAATAGCAACACCCTTTTTCATCATAGCAAGTGAACACACAGTCCTTATTATTGACGATTGAGGTCACCAAATCCCCTTCAATATCGGTGTAAACCACACCTTGCTTTTCTATTATTTCTCGAGCTTGTGGAGATAGATCATCCCAAATCACTGGTAACACTTCCTCCAATTTTTCAATTTCGTCGAGCTCAACTGGTGCACCTGCATCACCTTCAATACAGCATTGCCCCTTACATGCTTCCAAATCACATATGAATTTCTCACGAAGCACATCCCAACTTACCACAACATCACCAACTTGTATCATATTTGTTATTTTTTCATCTGCAAAGTTATACGATTATTTTTAAAGCTTAACCATATAAGAAAAAAGACTCGTTGCAAGGGATACCTGTAACGAGCCTTTAGAATTTCAGCCCTAAACAATCAAAGCACGTTAGTAGTTATAATATTAAGAACTACCACAAAACCAAACATTGTCCAGAGGATACTCTCGATATCTTAAGAAATAAGAACACTACCATTCATTTCCGCAGGAAGAGCCAATCCCATAATCTTTAAAATTGTAGGGGCAACATCTGCCAAACGACCATCTTCAACCTTGGCATCCTTATTCGTTGTAACATACACACAAGGAACTGGATTAAGTGAATGGGCCGTATTGGGCGTTCCATCTTCGTTTAACGCCCGATCAGCATTACCATGATCAGCTATAATAATAACCTCGTAATCTTGAGCTTTTGCCGCTTCAACGGTCTCTTTCATACAATTATCAACAGCAGTTACTGCTTTTTCAATTGCACCATAGATTCCGGTATGCCCTACCATATCTCCATTAGCATAATTAACGACAATAAAATCATATTTATTCTGATTAATTGCCTCTACGAGTTTATCTTTTACTTCATATGCACTCATTTCGGGCTTCAAATCATATGTCGAAACCTTTGGAGAAGGCACCAAGATACGCTCTTCGTTTGTGTATGGAGTCTCCCGTCCTCCATTAAAGAAGAACGTCACATGAGCATATTTCTCAGTCTCTGCAATATGCAACTGGCTCAACCCCTTAGATGATATATATTCGCCAAGTGTATTGCTCACATTCTCTTTATCGAATAAGATGTGTACTCCTTCAAATGAAGCATCATAAGGTGTCATGCAATAAAATTGCAGTCCCGGAATTGTATGCATACCAGCTTCAGGAATATCATGCTGTGTTAAAACGACTGTTAATTCTTTAGCACGATCATTACGATAGTTGAAGAAGATCACAACATCACCCTCTTTAATAGTGGCATCAAATGCTCCATTAACAATAGGTTTTACGAACTCATCCGTCACACCTTCATCATAAGAATCTTGCATTGCTTGAACCATGTCGGAAGCTTTCTTTCCTGTCCCATTAACTAAGAGATCATAGGCTTCTTTTACACGTTCCCAACGTTTATCGCGATCCATCGCATAGTAACGCCCAATAATAGAAGCTACCTTGCCCGCTGATTTCGCACAATGAGCCGAAAGTTGTTCTATAAAGCCTTTACCACTCTTAGGATCGGTATCACGTCCATCCATGAAACAATGAATGAATGTATTTTCAATACCATGCTCTTTAGAGATATCACATAACTTATACAAATGATCTAAAGAGCTATGTACACCGCCATTCGAAGTCAATCCCATTAAATGGATACTCTTCCCATTTGACTTAGCATAAGTAAAAGCAGCAATAATTCCTGGATTACTTAATATACTATTATCAGCACATGCACGATTAATTTTGACCAAGTCTTGATAGACAACACGCCCTGCACCTATATTCAAGTGTCCTACTTCGGAATTACCCATTTGCCCATCGGGTAAACCAACATTTTCACCACTGGCCTGCAATTCGGAATGTGGGTAGGTTGCTAACAAATAATCCCAATAAGGCGTGGGAGTATTAAAAATCACATCATCTTTCTTATGGTCGCCTATTCCCCAACCATCAAGAATCATTAAAAGGGCTTTCTTACTCATATGTATATGGTTATTAAAACAATCTTTACTGGATCAAAAGGATAAAACTCGCTGATCTATTTCGTTTTTCCGGGTGCAAAGGTACAAAAAAGAGCAATTAAAGCATACGCAGATCAATGATTTATGTATTTTTGCGATGCTAAGATTCCTCATTTCAAAAGATTGAATTATCCCCTAATAGAATATAATATGAAAACACTTTCCAGATAAATTCTCAATTGAATGAAAAAAATAAGTAATTAGATATAAAAACAGGTCGGCAATGAGAACATATTTATGCAGTGAAGCCGGTTTTATAGAAAAACCGGAATGGACTCCCAACTGTTGGGTCAATGTAGAATGCCCTAACGAAGATGACTTTAAATTTCTCACACAGGATTTAAATGTTCCTGAAGAATTTTTTGAAGACATTGCGGATGCCGACGAAAGACCAAGAACGGAAGCAGAAGGAAAATGGCGCCTCACTATTTTGCGCATCCCTATGCAAAGCAATCAGAAGGGAGTCCCATTTATTACCGTCCCGATTGGTATTATAACGAAAGATGATGTTACCATTTCGGTATGCTATCATCACACAGAAATGATCTCAAACTTCATAGAACATATTCGTAGAAAGAATATTATTATCAATAACAAACTTGACTTAATATTACGCATTATCTATTCTTCGGCTTATTGGTTCTTAATATATTTAAAGCAGATCAATAATGAAGTTGCTATAGCAGAAGAAAAACTCGAAAAGAGCATTCGAAACGAGGATTTGTTACGATTAATGAAACTACAAAAGACACTTGTATATTTCAGTACTTCCATACGAGGTAATGAAGTTATGATTGGTCGACTAAAAAACATATTTCAAGATACAAGCTTTCTAAATATTGGATTGCTAGAGGATGTGATCATCGAGTTAAAACAAGCCCACAGCACAGTAAATATCTATAATGACACTCTAACAAGCACTATGGACGCATTTGCTTCTATCATTTCGAATAATGTGAATGCCATCATGAAACGCATGGCCAGCCTCTCTATTACACTAATGATACCGACATTAATTGCCAGCTTCTATGGGATGAATGTGGATCTCCAAATTGGAACTTTTCCACATGCATTTGCAATAATTATATTATTGTCTATCTTTCTCTCGACCATCACATTTATATGGTTCAGAAAAATTAAATGGTTTTAATTAATACGGAGCAATAGAAACTCGATATTATTAAAAATCCAGTGTCAACTGAGCATCTCCAAGAAGATTGTAGGACATACGGTGATAAGGAGTCGTTCCAACTTCAGCAATGGCAGCGCGATGCTTTTTTGTTGGATACCCCTTATTATGATCCCAATCATAGCCGGGGTATTCCAAATGAAGTTGATTCATATAATCATCTCTATATGTTTTGGCAAGAATGGAAGCCGCTGCAATTGATGCATACTTCCCATCTCCTTTGACGATAGTATGGTGGGGAATATTTTGGTATTGTTTAAACCGATTTCCATCAATAAGCAATTGCTGTGGACAAATATTAAGCTGATCTAAAGCCCGATGCATCGCAAGAAAAGAAGCATTCAATATATTGATCTCATCTATTTCTTTAGGAGTACAAATTCCTACAGCCCATGCTAAAGCTTCCCGCTCAATAACCTCACGGAGCATATACCGTTGGTGTTCGGTGAGTTGCTTTGAATCATTCAATAATTCATTTTTAAAATCCTTTGGCAAAATTACAGCTGCGGCATATACAGACCCAGCCAAACATCCACGACCAGCTTCATCACAACCGGCCTCCACTAAATCTTCATTCAAATATGGTAATAGCATACAAAAATCCTCAATACGTTAAGCAAATGTACATAAATGTATTGAGGATTCTAAATATCCGAGAGATAAATGTTATTCTAACAGGACAGCCGTACCGCATGCCGTAACCATGAGCATGCTGCCACTTCCACCAACTGTCTCATAATCTAAATCTACACCAATTACAGCATTCGCACCGAGCGCAAGAGCCTGCTCTTGCATTTCGCGCAAAGCAGTATCTTTGGCTTCACGCAAAACCTCTTCATAGGAGCCGCTACGACCACCTACAACATCACGTATGCTTGCGAAAAAATCGCGAAAAACATTCGCACCAATAATCGTTTCACCCGAAACTATTCCAAAATAACGAACAATATGTCCGCCTTCAATTACAGAAGTCGTTGTTACTAGCATAATTCTTTGTTTTATTTATACTTAGATTAGACGCATACAATCAAAGAAAAATTGCAAAGCATAGAGGAAATATTTATAGATGCAATTAAAAAATCATATTAAAACATCAACCGAACCCTATTGATCCCGGCCACAAGAGCATCTACTTCTTCCACTGTATTATATAAGCCAAATGAAGCGCGAACTGTACCTTCTATACCCAAACGTTGCATCAACGGCTGGGCACAATGATGTCCCGTACGAACTGCAATACCCAAACGATCTAGTAATGTACCCATATCGAAATGATGAATATCACCGACTAAAAAAGATATCACACTGCCCCTCTTTTCACTCTCACCAAAAATTCGCATGTCAGGAATGCTCCTGAACGCTTCCAAAGCATATTTGGTAAGCTTGTCCTCATAATTAGAGATTGCTTCCATACCTATAAGAGAGACATAATCCAAAGCCTTGGCCAAACCGGTTGTACCAATATAGTCAGGCGTACCAGCTTCAAATTTAAAAGGGAGCTCATTGAAAGTTGTCTTTTCAAAAGAAACGTGTTGAATCATCTCACCTCCCCCTTGGTAAGGAGGTAGTTTCTCTAACCATTTTTCCTTCCCATATAGTACGCCTACACCTGTAGGACCATAAACCTTATGAGCAGAGAAGACAAGAAAATCAGCGTCAAGCTCTTGTACATCAACAGCCATATGGGGTATGGACTGAGCAGCATCTACAAGAAAAGGTACGCCATGAGAATGAGCAACAGAAATCATTTTCTTTATCGGGTTAATTGTCCCCAACACATTCGAAACATGAACAACACTCACTATTTTGGTTTTATCGGTAAATAAAGCCTCATACTGATCCAATAAAAGTTCTCCCTTATCGTTCATTGGAATAACTTTTATTTTTATTCCTTTCCGAGAAGCAAGTAATTGCCATGGCACAATATTGCTATGGTGCTCCATTACAGAAACAATGACTTCATCTCCCGGTTGGAGCATTGCTTCGCCAAAGCAAGATACCAACAAATTTATGCTTTCAGTCGTACCACGAGTAAAGATAATTTCATTTGTCGACCTTGCATTAATAAAACGACGAACCGTCTCTCTACTTGCCTCATGTAATTCAGTTGCCTGTTGAGAAAGGAAATGAACACCCCGATGCACATTAGCATTTACAGAGTAATATTCATCCACTATGGCATCAACTACAGAACGAGGTTTTTGGGTTGTTGCGCCATTATCAAAATAGACTAATGGCTTACCGTATATTTGACGGGAAAGTATAGGAAAATCCGCCCGAATTCTTTCTACATCCATATTTCATAAATTAAAATCTGAGGGAACTGTAACAACTGCTGCATGGCTTACTTACAAATAGCACAACCATGACATTTATTGAGCTCACCCCTGAAACGTTTTTCTACTAACATGTGCAAACGTTCCTTTAAAGCATCCAAACGAATTGTATCAATAACTTCATTTACAAAAGCAAACATTAGGAGCAGGCGTGCCTCACGTATTGAAATACCACGTTGCTGCATATAAAACAGAGCCGTTTCATCTAGTTGTCCAACTGTAGCACCGTGACTGCATTTCACATCATCTGCATAGATTTCCAATTGAGGACGCGTATACATACGAGCTTCACGAGTAAGACACAGATTGCGATTCGTTTGCTGTGAATTTGTATGTTGTGCCCCGGGACGTACTAAAACCAAGCCAGCAAATATTCCGATCGCTTCATCATCAAGCACATATTTAAACAATTCATTGCTAGTGCAGTTAGGAACTACATGATCAATCATCGTATTATTATCTACCTGCTGATTTTTATCAGCAATGGCCATTCCGCAAAGATTAACTTCCGCACCTTCTCCTGCAAGAGTCACATGAGTGGAATTTCTTGTAACCCCATTATGTAAAGTCATTCCATTAAGATGGACACGGCTATTTGAAGCCTGTTTTACGAACATATTATTTATACGTACAACATTTGTGTGAGTAGACTCCAACTCGTATAAATCAAACATTGCATTTTTGCCGACAAAGACTTCAGTAATCTGGGTCGAAAGGAACTTAACCTGATCCATCGCATGATCACAAACGAGAAAACGTGCCTGAGCTCCATCTTCAAGTATTATTAGAATACGCCGATTCACCATAAGATTAACCCCACTCCGTAATATGTTTACCAGCTGAATAGGCTTATCCACAACAACATTCTTAGGAACGTAAAGAACAATACCATCCTGAGCAAATGCTGTATTAAAAGCCGTCACACCATCTTTCGAAGAATCAGCCAGTTTACCGTAGTATTTTGCCAGTAATTCAGGATGAGTTTTAGCAACCTCGTTAAAACCACCAACAATCACTCCTTCCGGTAGGTTTGAATCTGAACAGTCTTTACTATAGCATAAATCATTCACTACAAAGTAGAGAGCAGTGCTCATATTGGGGACATCACATTTGAAAACCTCATACGGATTAACCGGGATGTCTAATCTATTTAAATTAAGTCCATAGTCGGGTTCGAAGAACTTACTGATATCAATATATCTATAGTTTTCCTGTTTACGAGTAGGAAATCCCAATTGTTGGAAATACTCAAACGCACTCTCACGCTGCAGATTCAACACATCAGTACTATGCCGGCATATTGAATCTTTTTGCTGAGAAAAGAGGTCAATGTATTGCTGTTCTACACTCATAGCTTATTCCCCCAATTCCTTCTTAATCCAATCGTAACCTTTTTCTTCCAACTCTAATGCAAGTTCAGGACCAGCCGTCTTTACAATTTTCCCTTTATACAGCACATGTACAATATCCGGCTTTACATAGTCCAAAAGACGCTGATAGTGAGTTATCACGATGCAGCTATTTTCCGAAGTCTTCAATTTATTAACTCCCTCCGCTACAATACGCAAAGCGTCAATATCCAAACCGGAGTCCGTTTCATCCAGAATGCTCAATAGAGGATTCAGCATCGCCATTTGGAATATCTCGTTTCGCTTCTTTTCACCTCCAGAAAACCCTTCATTAACAGAACGGTTCGCTAATTTATTATCTAGCTCCACTATTTCACGCTTCTCACGCATAAGCTTTAAGAACTCACTGGCATTCAACGCCGGTAAACCTCTATATTTGCGCTGCTCATTTACCGCTGCACGCATAAAGTTTACCATGCTTACACCAGGAATCTCAACGGGATACTGGAAACTTAGAAAAATTCCTTCATGGCTTCTATCTTCCGGAGACATTTCCAACAAGTCTTTACCACAAAAACTTACACTTCCTTTGGTTACTTCAAAAGCCGGATTACCTACCAGAACAGCAGACAATGTACTTTTACCAGAGCCGTTAGGCCCCATGATAGCATGTACTTCTCCGGGTTTAACGGTCAAATTTATACCTCTCAATATCTCTTTGCCATCAACATTGGCATGCAAATCCTTTATCTCTAACATTGGTATTTTCAAATTAATTGTTCGAACTTATAAAATTCATCTCTATCTCTTGATAAGAAATGATGTTTATCGGTTGTAAAGTCAACCAACACTTCCCTCTAAAGATATAGACAATAACTTCTGTGCCTCAACAGCGAATTCCATTGGTAACTTATTCAGCACTTCCTTTGCATATCCATTAACGATAAGACCAACGGCATCTTCTGTCGAAATACCCCGTTGATTGCAATAGAAAATCTGATCTTCATTAATTTTACTAGTGGTGGCTTCATGCTCCACAACGGCAGTTTCATTATGAATATCCATATAAGGGAATGTATGCGCACCGCACTTATCACCAAGTAACAAAGAATCACACTGACTATAATTACGTGCATTATCAGCTTTAGGTGAAACCCTAACCAACCCTCTATATGAATTTTCGCTATGACCGGCCGAGATGCCTTTACTTACAATAGTACTAGAAGTGTTTCGACCTAAATGAATCATCTTTGTTCCTGTATCAGCCTGTTGATAGTTATTTGTAACCGCAACACTATAGAATTCAGCAGAAGAATTATCTCCGGTTAATATACATGAAGGATATTTCCATGTAATAGCAGAGCCCGTTTCAACTTGCGTCCACGACAATTTACTATTAACGCCTTTACAATTACCACGTTTGGTCACAAAGTTATAAACGCCTCCCTTACCTTCGGAATCACCAGGATACCAATTCTGAACAGTACTATATTTGACTTCAGCTCTATCGTGAACTACTATTTCAACAATAGCGGCATGAAGCTGATTTTCATCACGCATAGGAGCGGTACACCCTTCAAGGTATGATACGTATGAGTCATCATCTGCAATAATCAAGGTTCTCTCAAACTGACCTGTGTTACGGGCATTAATACGGAAATAAGTGGATAATTCCATCGGACAGCGCACTCCTTTCGGAATATAAACAAACGAACCGTCTGAAAATACTGCCGAATTAAGAGATGCAAAATAATTATCACGATAACCTACCACAGAACCGAGATACTTTTGAACTAGATCAGGATGCTCACGTACAGCTTCGCTAATTGAACAGAATATGATGCCTTTCTCCATCAGCGTTTCTTTAAATGTCGTTTTGACAGAGACAGAGTCCATAACGGCATCTACAGCCATACCACTTAAAGCCATTTGCTCTTCAAGGGGGATGCCTAGCTTATTAAAAGTCTTCAGCAACTCCGGATCAACTTCATCCAAACTCTTCGGACCTTCTTTCTTTTTGGTTGGGTCAGCATAATATGATATAGCTTGATAGTCTATCGCAGGAATACGCAAATGAGCCCATGTTGGCATCTCCATAGTTAACCAATGCTGATATGCTTTTAGCCTAAATTCCAAAAGCCATTCAGGCTCATTTTTCTTTGAAGAGATTAGCCTTACCACATCTTCATTGAGACCTCGTTCAATAACATCAGTATCAACGTCAGTAGTAAAACCATATTTATATTTCTCTTTTGTGAGTTCCTTTACATATTTATTTGGTTCTTCGACTTGCATTTTCTTTTATTATATATTGTTTTGTAATACGATTCGCTGCAGGGAAGAATACACCTGCAAACGACTTAGTCGGATAATATAACACTGATTCAGTCTTCTTTGTTTGAGATATTAGTTTATTATGTGAATCAACAAAGTCTATAATGCATAGAAGCAGACTTATTAATATGAGATACTTCAAGGCTCCAATTCCAGCCCCAAGCCACCGATTCAGCCATCCTAAAGAAACTGTTTCCATTAATTTAGTCAACAGAGAAGCCGCAACAGTAAATAAAACCGGGACAAGAATCCAGATTATAATAAATGCCAAAACTTGTGCAACAGTCATCGAATGCGTTACAGTGGGACACAACTTTGTTGCCAAGGATGTGTACAAGGCTTTCGCTACAAGTAATCCCACGACAAGACCTAAAATAGAGGCAAGCTGTTTTACAAAACCTTTTCTAAAACCAATAATAGCACCCACCAAGAAAACCAGAATAATAAAAATATCCATAGCTGTTATATAATATACAAATTGACAATTGAAAATTGAAATTGACAATCTTATAATCATTATCAACTATCAACTTTCAATTGCCAATACTTTTTGTTAAAACATTGTTTCAAAAAAGCACTAAGCTTTTTGCTTATTATAATGTCTGTTTTACTTCTATTTCTTCGTAAGATTCTATAATATCTCCAACCTTAATATCATTGCAGCCTGTCAGACTGATACCACATTCAAAGTTAGTACCAACCTCTTTAACATCATCTTTAAAGCGCTTCAATGCATTAATAGAACCGGCATAAATAACAATACCATCACGAATCAGACGAGCCTTATCAGAACGTTTCACCTTTCCAGTCTTAACCATTGCCCCAGCTACCAAACCAACCTTAGTTATATTGAAGACTTCACGTACTTCAATTGTAGCAGTAACCTGTTCTTTCAACTGAGGTGCAAGCATACCTTCCATTGCAGATTTAACTTCTTCAATGGCATCATAAATAACAGAATATTTACGAATGTCAACTCCATCTTGCTCAGCCTGTCTTCCAGCAGCACTAGAAGGACGCACTTGGAATCCAATGATAATGGCGTCTGAAGCAGCAGCTAAAGAAACATCTGATTCTGAAATCTGTCCAACACCTTTATGAATAACATTAACCTGAACCTGCTCTGTAGATAGTTTTATCAAAGAATCACTTAATGCCTCTACAGATCCGTCAACGTCACCCTTGACAATCACATTCAACTCATGGAAATCACCTAACGCTAAACGGCGGCCGACTTCATCCAACGTTAACATCTTCTGTGTACGTAACCCTTGCTCACGTTGTAATTGCTCGCGTTTATTTGTGATTTCACGAGCTTCCTGCTCAGTATCAAGTACATGGAAAGTGTCTCCTGCAGCAGGAGCTCCATTGAGACCAAGAATCAATACTGGTTCCGAAGGACCAGCCTGCTTCATCCGTTGATTACGTTCATTAAACATTGCCTTCACTTTACCATAAGATGTTCCGGCAAGAACGATATCACCTACATGCAATGTCCCATTAGAAACCAGCATAGTAGCAACATAACCACGACCCTTATCCAAAGAAGACTCTATAATAGAACCTGTAGCTTTACGATCCGGATTTGCCTTTAGATCAAGCATTTCTGCTTCTAGAAGGACTTTTTCTAATAATTCTAATATACCAAGACCTTTCTTAGCTGAGATATCTTGGGATTGATATTTACCTCCCCATTCCTCAACCAAGTAATTCATACCGGCTAATTCTTCTTTTATTTTATCCGGATTAGCACCTGGCTTATCTATTTTATTTATAGCAAACACAATAGGAACGCCGGCAGCCATTGCATGATTGATAGCTTCCTTCGTTTGTGGCATCACATTATCATCAGCTGCCACAATAATAATAACAACATCGGTAACTTTTGCACCACGAGCACGCATTGCTGTAAAAGCTTCATGACCTGGAGTATCAAGGAAAGTAATCTTACGTCCATTCTCCAAAGTTACGTTATAAGCCCCGATGTGCTGTGTAATACCACCAGCTTCACCAGCAATAACATTTGCTTTACGAATATAGTCCAACAAAGACGTTTTACCATGGTCAACGTGTCCCATCACAGTTACGATAGGTGCACGAGGTTGCAAATCGTCCTCAACGTCTTCTTCCTCAACAATTGCTTGCGCAACTTCGGCACTAACATACTCCGTTTTATATCCGAATTCCTCTGCGACCAAATTAATTGTTTCAGCATCCAACCGCTGATTGATTGAAACCATCATACCGACACTCATACAAGTTGCTATAACCTGAGTAACTTGTACATCCATCATATTGGCCAACTCATTAGCAGTTACAAACTCTGTAATTTTCAAGACTCTGCTATCTGCCATTTCTTGATCTTCCAGTTCCTGCAAGCGATTAGAGGCTATATCACGTTTCTCCTTACGATATTTCGCTGTTTTATTTTTGCCTTTGGAAGTTAAGCGAGCAAGCGTTTCTTTCACCTGCTTAGCAACATCCTCTTCACTTACCTCTTGCTTAATAATAGGCTTTTTAAAACGATCTTTGCCCTTATTATTTTTATTATTTGCAGGGTTAGGTCTATTTACATTACCTTCAGCCGGACGTTGGAAATTGGACGCATTACTAATATCAACTTTTTCTTTATTAATACGGTTCCTTTTCTTTTTAACCCCGTTATCTTGCTCTTTATTATCTTTATTATCTTTTTGCTTAGTATTATCCTCACGACGAATCTCCTTTATAATAGCCTCTTTCATGAGTTTCTTTTGATCTTGGCGCAGTTTTTCTTTTTCTTCGCGTTCTTTTCGTTTCTCTTCCTTTGTTTTCTTTTTGGGACGCGTAGACTGATTCAATGTCGCTAAATCTATTTGACCGATAATATTGATCTTAGAGACAAATTCAGGCTTATGGAGAGTAAATATTTCATTCTCTTCACTTGCTTTTACTGTTTCCACTTCTTTCTTTGTTTCCTCTATTACTTCTTTTTCAGAAGGTTTTTCTATAATTTTTTCTTCCTTATATACTTTCTCAGTATTTGCCTTCTTTTCTGGAACCGGGATAACCACTTCAACGGGCTTTTCCTCAACAACTTCTATTGTTTCAACCACCACTTCAGCGGGTTCTACAATTTCTTCTTCATGTACCGGTTCCGGTGCCACTACAACTATTTTCTCCTCTACTTGATTCATCGAAGCATGAAGAGGCTTTTCCACAATTTCCTCAATTGGTTTTTCAGGTGGTGCAGATTGATGGTTCAATTTATCCAAATCTATCTTTCCGACAGGTTTAAATTTTGGACGAATGTCCTCAGGAATAACGGTTTTTATAACATCATCGGCTTTGGGTTTCTCAACCTGAGCAGCCGCTTCATAACCATCAATAGCTACCGAAGCTTTATTCCTGTCTTTATTCTGCCTTTCTTGAATAAAACGTTCGGATTCTAATCTAAGATTCTTATCTGTGCTGAATTCCTTGACAAGTAGCGCATATTGTTCTTCACTAATCTTCGTATTAGGATTTGCCTCCACAGTAAAACCTTTCTTCTGTAAGAATTCAACCACGGTAGAAATTCCCACATTCAAATCTCTTGTAACTTTGTTTAACCTTATCGTCATACTTTAAATTTAATGAATAATTAGAGAAAGAAGCTATTAGAATCCAAACGAAGGCTGATTACTGTTCGTTACTGCCCTCTTCTTCAAACTCCGCTCTCAAAATGCGTAATACTTCATCCACTGTCCCTTCTTCCAGATCAGCCTTTTCTATCAACATCTCACGTGATGCATTCAATACAGCCTTTGCAGTATCTATGCCAATTCCCTTAATAGCATCAATTACCCAGCCATCAATTTCATCACGGAATTCATCCAAATAAATATCCTCGTCTTCCACAGCTTGATCAAGTTCGCGGAATACGTCAATAGTATATTCAGTCAACATGCTAGCCAACTTAATATTCAGACCTCCTTTACCAATAGCCAAAGATACTTCTTCGGGCTTAAGAAATACCTCAGCTTTGCGTTCTTCTTCATTCAAACGAATAGAAGATATTTTAGCCGGACTAAGAGCACGTTGAATGAATAATTGAGTATTTGATGTGTAGTTAATCACATCAATATTCTCATTACGCAATTCCCGTACAATACCATGTATACGGCTACCTTTTACACCAACACATGCACCTACAGGATCAATACGATCATCATAGGATTCAACAGCAATTTTCGCACGCTCGCCAGGGATACGTGCAATTTTCTTAATGGTGATCAATCCATCGTTAATTTCAGGTACTTCCATTTCAAACAAACGCTGTAAGAAAACAGGTGATGTACGCGAAAGGATAATTTTAGGATTATTGTTCTTGTTATCTACACGAGCAACAACAGCACGAGCAGTCTCCCCCTTACGATAGAAATCACTTGGAATCTGCTCAACCTTAGGAAGAAGTAATTCATTCCCCTCATCATCCAACAAGAGCATTTCTTTTTTCCATATCTGATATACTTCGGCGTTAATAATTGAGCCGACTTTATCAATGTATTTATTATAAATGCTATCTTTCTCCAGTTCCAATATTTTAGAAGCCAATGTCTGACGCAGATTCAAAATAGCTCGCCGTCCGAATTTTGCGAAATTTACTTCATCAGTAACTTCTTCGCCAACTTCATAAGAAGCATCGATCTTTTGAGCTTCGGTCAAAGAAATTTGCACATTAGGATTTGTCAGGTTTTCATCCGCAACAACCTCTCTGTTACGCCATATTTCAAAATCCCCTTTATCCGGATTAACGATAACATCGTAGTTTTCATCTGTACCAAACATCTTTGAAATCACACTACGAAACGACTCTTCAAGAACACTCACCATCGTTGTTCTATCGATATTCTTCAGTTCTTTAAATTCCGAAAAGGTATCTATCAAGCTGACAGTTTCTTCTTTCTTGGCCATATTATTTAAAACTGATTAAGTATTTAGTATATTTTATTCCATCATATGTAAAGGACTCATCCTCTTCTACCAATTTAGGGCGTTTAGTTCCGTCCAACTTTACTTTTTTTTCTATACTTATCGTAAATTGGTTTTCGTCCACAGCCTTAAGTACTCCGGATAATTTCTTTCCATCTTTTGTCAAGACCTCAACTTCCTCCCCTAAATGATTGTAATATTGCTGAATAACTTTAAAAGGTTGTCCTATACCGGCAGAGCCTACTTCGAGTTCGAAATCTTCCACCTCACGATTTAATTTAGATTCGATATAACGACTCAATTCAACGCAATCCTCGATCCATACACCGTCTTTATGATCTATCTCGACCACGATTTTCCCATCCGGAGTAACAATTACTTCAACCAAAAAGTAATCTTTTCCTTCAAGCCATTCGCCAACAATCTGACAAACTAATTCTTTTTTAATCATTGATAAGCTTTATAAGAATAAAAAAAGGAGCTTACTTGCCCCTCCACCTTTCATCCATTGCGGTTGCAAAGATATAAATAATCTGTTCGCCTGCAAAATATTAGAAAGAAAAGAAAAGTCTGCAATGAACTTAATACCACATCAATATAAAATTAAGGGGTATTTATCACCTGCCGATAAACACCCCTTTAATCTTTTAAGCAAGAACTTAACTCTTATTTATTAGGCTCCTCCCACTTTTTCGTATCGCCACAAACCACACGAGTCGTTTGATTACCTACCTGAATACGAAAATCTCCTTTTTCCAATATCCATTTTCCATCATATCCGACAAAGGCGAGGTCGGAAGCTTTCAACTTCAACGTAACGTTTTTTGTTTCTCCCGGCTTTAACTCTATTTTTTCGAAAGCTCTAAGCCGACGAGTATCTGGTGTCAAAGAAGCTACCAAATCACTACTAAACAACAGAACACTTTCTTTGCCCGATTGACTACCTACATTTCTCACATCAACAGTAAATGTCAATATGTCATCAGCTGTAAAGCTTGACTTATCTACTTTCAAGTTGCTATACTCAAAATTTGTATAACTTAGGCCATATCCAAAAGCCCATTGTACGGAAACCTGAGCATCATAATTGTATGCCCCTTCCATCTGTTTTCCAATATGTTCGCATGGCTTATAGTCATAAGTAATCAAAGAGTTGATTTCTTTCGGATAAGTATAAGGCATTTTCCCACTAAAGTTAACATCGCCAGCAATCAGATTAGCTAAAGCATCACCACCATAATTTCCAGGAAGCATAATATTAACGACAGCCTTTGCCAATGGCTCTATCTCACTGATAATGCGTGGACGCCCTTCATTCAAGACTAGAATGATGGGGTTTCCTGTTTTAGCAAGAGCTTTCACTAAATCAATTTGGTTCTGTGAAATAAACAGGTTTGTCAAATTACCAGGAGTTTCACAATAAGAGTTTTCTCCGATGCAGGCAACAATATAGTCAACCTTGCTGGCTGCCTGTACTGCTTTATCTATTTCCGGAGTATTTTCTTCCCACCAATTTCCTCCTTTTTTATAAGTAACCCCCGGTTCATATACGATATGATCAGCGCCAAACTTATTCGTAAAGGATTTAAGAATGGTATTGTAACCTAAAGCACATTCATCAGCCTTATCACCTTGCCAAGAATAAGACCAGCCTCCATTAAGAGTACGCATCGAATTTGCATTCGGACCTGTAATTAGCACTTTACTCTCTTTTTGTAAAGGCAATACTTTATCTGTATTCTTTAAAAGCACCATCGACTCTTCCGCAGCATGCAGAGCTGCAGTCGCATGTTCCACACCACCAAACAGCGGATAATCTTTTAAATCATTATAAGGTTTCTCAAATAAATTAAGACGATATTTCAAGCGCAATACACGTCGAGCTGCATCATCTATACGACTCATTGGAACTTCCCCTTCATCTACCAACTCTTTCAAGAGTGTGCAGAAGTGCCAATCGTAAGGATCCATAGACATATCAATACCTGCATTAATTGCTATTTTTATAGCTTCCTTTTTATTCGCAGCAATATGATCGCGACTATAAAGGTTATTTATATCAGCCCAGTCGGTTACAACAACTCCATCCCATTGCAAATCCTCCTTCAACCATTTCGTGAGCAACTCGTAGTTAGCATGGAAGGGCAAGCCATTATTCATAGCAGAATTCACCATCACCGATAAAGCTCCCGCCCTGATTGCAGCAAGAAAAGGTGCGAAGTGTTTCTCACGCATATCCTGTTGTGTAATAGATGACGGCGTCCTATCTTTACCGGAAACAGGAACTCCATATCCCATATAATGTTTCAAACATGCAGCAATATTGTTTATCCCTATATGATTTGCATCCTCTCCCTGAAAGCCTATAACCGATTCACGCCCCATCGTAGCATTCAGGTAGCTATCTTCGCCAAAGTTTTCCCACATACGGGGCCAACGCGGGTCACGTCCTAAATCAATAACCGGAGCAAAAGTCCATGGAATGCTTCCCGCTCTCGTTTCATACGCAGATATGCGCGAACCTTCGCGAACCAACTGCCGATTAAAAGTTGCAGCCATGTTAATGCCTTGAGGAAAGAATGTACCCCCCAATGTGTAAGTCGTACCATGGATCTGATCAACTCCGTAAATACAAGGAATGCCGATTTCCTTCATGGACTTTTCCTGTATCCGCTTTATTATTTCCTGCCATTTGCCTACGCTCTGCGCAACCCCATTGGGTACATTTAGAATAGAACCGACTTTATATTTCCCAATAACAGAATCTAACATTACCTCATTCAGTTGAAAACCTCTACTAGTCTGTATACTCTGAATTTTAAGATAAATCTGACCTAGGACATCTTTATTGGGCATACCTTTACTCAGATCGTAATCTTTATCTAATTTGTAAGTCTTAAGGATTCTTTTCAGATCACTTACCTTGAAGTTATCCGGATTTATTCCCGCAAAAGGATTGGAACTTTTCGCTAGTACATCAATAGTCAGCTGGGTCATTTGCCCAATTTTCTCTTCCAGAGTCATTTTTTTCAGCATAGCATCAATCTGAGCTTCTATTTTCGGATCTCTTGGAATAGGAGATGTTTGAGCAAATGCCAAAACGATAGCATTTGCAAAAAACAGTAACAATAAAATTTTTCTCATGGCATTATTAATATAACTGAATAATATTCGTGCAAATATAAAATATAGATAAGGTATAATTATGCAATCGGATGAATATCTTTCAAAAATTAATGCGAAATTGCCTCAGTTCATTTCTTAGCATCTTGGCATTACCATTTGTCAAGTCATCAAGCAAACTCCAAAAACCATCTCCATGATTCATCTCACGAGTATGCGATAATTCATGTAAAAGCACATAATCAATCAAATGTCTGGGAAGTAAAAGTAGATAGCAAGACAAATTAATTGTTTTTCGAGCAGAACAGCTCCCCCAACGCCCCTTACTTGAATTGATACTAACAGACTCATAAGTTAAACCATGTGTCTGAGCAAGTATTGATAATCTAGGTGGAAGAACTGCTTTAGCATTTTTACGCAACGCTTCCAGAATTACTTTATGAAACCAGTTTTGGAGTTCGGCATTATTAAAATCAGCATCAGGTGGACAAATAATGTGAGTATGCCCGGCATCTGTGTGAGACAGAAAGCGCTTCCGTTCTCCAACAGCCAAGTCGAGTTTAAACAAATCAGCTTCTATTTTAAAATTAAGATCAATAAAAGCACGTGCTTGGTTCACCCGAGCCATCTTAAGTTTTGAACGCAATTTTTCTATGGCATCTTTCAATTCGCCAACAGAAGTGCCAAAAGGCACTGTTACATAAATCACATCATTTTTAGTCCTAAATGTCAGTCTGCGCGCCCGAATGTTTTCAGTAACGAAAAATAGACCAAGCTCCTTATCTACAAATTCTCTTTTCACCAAATCATATTTAACAAACGATATAATCGGACAAATAAACGAATTCTTTATAAAACGACCAAAAAACAGTTTCAAAAACGAACAATGTGTTCAAAAACGAACACCCCAATCCAAACCTAATTTGCTACATATCTGCACATTATTACTTTGGCATTAAATTTGAATGTAAAAATTATAGTATATAATAAAAATAAATCATAACTTTACTGCAACTTTTATATACACTGATACGTCTAATATACAGTAATATATAAAACGAATAAAACTATGAAGAATTTAATAAAATTTATCGCTGCTATTGCTATTACAGCAAGTTTGAGTTCATGCACTCAATGTGCAAACGTCTTTAATTCAAGCTTTGTAGGAAAGAAAATCATAGCTAGCAATACTTATGTAACCAAAAACATAAAGGTCGATAATTTTGAGAAGATTAATTTGGCAGGTAGCATGAATGTTACTTATGTCCAACGCCAGGGATCTCCACAAGTAGAGATTTACACATCCGATAATATTGTGAATCTCCTCGACATTAGAGTCGAGAATAATGCTTTGTGCATCAATTTCAAGAAAAACACCAGTGTATCATATAAAAAGCTTGAAATAAAAGTTTCATCTGAAAATCTTAGCGGAGTATCAGTAGCAGGATCGGGGAATTTCAACTTCTCAAAAGGATTACAGACTACTAATAATTTTGACATAAACATTGCCGGCTCCGGGAATGTATTTGGCAACAACATAAGTTGCAAAGATTTTACAATCTCCGTAGCAGGGTCAGGCAATATTAACACAGAGAGTGTAAAGTGTGCTAATCTAGAAACATCCATAGCAGGATCGGGAAACTTAACATTAAAAGGCATAGCAGCTGTGAACGCCAAAAGCAGTGTGTCCGGTTCCGGAAACGCTTCGCTAGACGGTCACTGCAAAACCGCTTCATTCAACATATCCGGATCGGGAGACTTATATGGAAGCGAACTTGAAGCAGAAAATGTATCAGCTTCCGTTTCTGGATCAGGAGAAATAAAATGTTTTGCCACAAGCTCTCTTAAAGCCCGCACCAGTGGAAGCGGTAGAATAGGATATAAAGGTAATCCAAAATTAGATTACCCCCCAAAAAGTCTGTACAGACTTTAATATTCTCTCTTAGAAATAACCGAGAATTTTTTTTCTAACACACAAAGAGAAAGGAGCTTTCGTGAGAAAGCTCCTTTTTAAATGGCTACAAATAAAAGATAAAAGGGACACTGTTCTTCACAGTATCCCGTCTATCTGAATTAGTCTTTTATAAGAATTTGAGAGAATTGAAACTTGTCAGCTTCAAAATTTTGTTTTAATAAAGCATACTAACTATATATTGTCAAAGCAAATGAAAATATCATTTTTTAAGTTCCACAGACGACTTATCTATTCGGTGTAAGCTATCGAGGATTTGTTGCTCGTGAGACACCACACCATCACCCGAAAGAGCAACTGAAGGTGCCGATATCTGCTTCCCTATTGTATCGGTAGCTGCTATTTCTTTCACATTTGAGAAGAAAGAATGTTGCATTACACTTCCTAATGAAAGAACCAGCGCCACAATAGAGGCAGCTTTAAACAACGGCATAAAACGCATTGTAAGGGTGAGTTTTCTAGCCTTCACAACTCTAGGCTCTATCTCTGCCAAAATTCTAGCATCAAAGTCTTCACCTAATCCTATATTACGTTGCGTTTGCTGATATACGAACAAATGTCTGTATTGGAGTAAATGTTCCGGAATACCATTTCCATTGAAATAAGTACGCAATTGCTGTTCTTCCTCAAGTGAAGTCTCGCATTGCCAATAACGTTCCAGAAGATTTTCTATCTGCTTACAGTCCATAACCTTCAATATCTAAATACTGTTGTTTTATCTTTTGCCTTGCCCTGAAAAGATTCACTTTTACTTGTTCTTCCGTCAGATGCAAAGCTATTGCTATCTCTTTATAACTTTTGCCCTCAATATCCCGAAGCTGCATAATCAAGCGTTGCTTTTCGGGGAGACTGTTGACCAACTTATGAATAATTTCAATTTGTTCCCGGTTGGCCAAGTTCTCATAAGGGCCGGATGCTTCTGGTTCTTGCTCAATGTCGGGAGTTAATTCCAATGTTTGGGAATCTTTTTTTTCACTCCGATCTATAGCCAAGTTCCTTGTAATAGTCAAGCAATAAGCTTCAATAGATCCAAGAGTGCTCCATTCATCACGTTTATTCCAGACTCTAATCAGTGTTTCTTGAACAATATCTTCCGCCTCAGCTCTATCGAAAGTAATTCTGAGAGCTAGCCGAAAGAGTTTGTCTTTCAACGGGAGGATGTCATTCCGAAAACTGATTTCCTGCATCTCTATAAATAATGACGGTTAAGTATATGGAAAGTTACAGTAGTGCACTACTTTTTTTATTTATTTTCTGATAAGAGTTCCAAATTTGCCGTTTATGGCTGAAGATAAAGTAATCACAACTTCACAAACTCCTGCATTTAATGCATCAAAGGCATTTTCCAATTTAGGTATCATACCACCTCCAATCACGCCTTCTTCTACATAAACCTTAAATTCTTCCTGAGTTATTTGGGGAATAACACTATCATCGTCGTTTTCATCACGTAAGACTCCTTTCTTTTCAAAACAATAAATGAGTGTAACGTCAAAAAAACCAGCCAAAGCTTTAGCTGTTTCACCGGCAATGGTGTCGGCATTCGTATTCAATATGTTACCTTTGCCGTCATGAGTCAGCGGAGCCATTACAGGTATTATATCTTTTTGTATCAAATCTGCCAACAAAGATGCATTAACTTGCTCCACGTCTCCAACAAAACCATAATCAATGTCTTTAACCGGACGCTTATTGGAACGAATTGCATTCATATCAGCACCGGTCAAACCAAGAGCATTCACATCACGCGCCTGCAGCCCCGCCACAATACTCTTATTGACTAAACCACCGTATACCATAGTTACAACCTTAAGAGTTTCTGCATCGGTAATACGCCGACCATTTACCATTTTACTCTCAATGCCCAACTTTTCAGCCAATTTAGTTGCGGAACGCCCTCCACCATGAACTAACAGTTTATAGCCTTCAATAGCCGCAAAATCATCCAACAATTTATAAAGAGTAGCATCTTCTTCAACAATCTTACCACCCACTTTTACTATTGTCAGTTTTTCCCTCATAATTTATATTCATTAAAAATGACTATCGTAGAGAAAGTTTCTTTCTCTACGATAATTTATTTTATTCCAAATACGTATAGCCGTACAATCCGGAACGATAATTGGACAAAAATTCTTTTCCTTCTTCCAAAGAAATTCGTCCTTCTTTAACAGATTGAGTAACCCATGTTTCTAACGTACGGACTAGCTTTTTAGGGCTGTATTGCACATAATCTAACACTTCAGCAACTGTTTCACCATCAATAACCTGTTCAATCACATAGCCTTTTTCGTTGACTGAAACATGTACGGCATTCGTATCACCAAACAGATTATGCATATCTCCCAGAATCTCCTGATAAGCACCAACCAGAAAAACGCCTAAATAATAAGGTTCCTTTGATTTTAGAGAATGCACCGGTAAATAGTGCGCAACGTTTTTAGTGGAAATAAAATTTGCAATTTTTCCATCGGAGTCGCAAGTTACATCCTGCAATGTAGCCGAACGATCAGGTCGTTCATCAAGGCGTTGAATGGGCATAATGGGGAAGATCTGATCGATAGCCCATGAGTCGGGGAGAGATTGAAATAGAGAGAAATTGCAAAAATATTTGTCTGCAAGCAACTTCGGAAGTCCGCGCAATTCATCGGGAGCATGCTTCAACCCACCTGCTATTTGATTTACTTCACGCATAATCGACCAATAAAGGCGTTCTATTTTAGCGCGGGTTTTCAAATCGACAATTCCATGGCTGAACAGATCAAGAGCCTCTTCACGAATCTGCTGAGCATCATGCCATGCTTCAAGCATTTTGTTCTGGTTCAAAGTATCCCATATACCGTACAGCTCCTGTAAGAGTTCATGATCTTCTTCTGTCACAGCGTCATCATCATCCCATTCGGGGAATGTAGCTGTCTCTAAAACTTCAAAAATAAGAACTGAGTGATGCGCAGTCAAAGCACGTCCACTCTCAGTTATAATATTTGGATGAGGAATACCGTTTTTATCACTAGCATCCACTAGGGTTGAAATCGAGTCGTTAACATATTCCTGTATCGAATAATTCACACTACTTTCACTGCTTGAAGAACGTGTACCATCGTAATCAACACCTAATCCTCCCCCAATATCTACAAATTCGACATTAAAACCCATTGAATGGAGCTGAACATAAAACTGCGAAGCTTCACGAAGAGCTGTCTTGATACGTCGAATCTTTGTAACTTGACTTCCGATATGAAAATGAATTAGTTTTAAACAATCTTTTAAGCCTTTTGACTCCAGAAAATCGAGAGCCTCAAGCAATTCACTGGAAGTCAAGCCAAATTTGCTCGCATCTCCACCGGAATCCTCCCACTTGCCACTTCCGGAAGAAGCTAACTTAATACGAATACCGATATTAGGCATCACATTAAGCTGTTTCGCCATACGCGCAATCAGCTTTAGCTCATTCAATTTTTCAACAACAAGAAAAATACGCTTGCCCATCTTTTGGGCAAGAAGAGCTAGTTCTATATAGCTCTCGTCTTTATAACCGTTACAAATAATCAAGGAGTCGGAATCCGTGTTTATAGCAATTACTGCATGAAGCTCCGGTTTTGAACCTGCTTCCAGCCCGAGATTAAACTTCTTTCCATGACTAATAATCTCTTCAACGACAGGTCGCATCTGATTCACCTTGATAGGATATATTATAAAGTTCTCACCTTTATAATCATATTCCTCCGCTGCCAATTTAAAGCAACTGGATGTTTTTTCAATACGGTTATCGAGTATATCCGGAAACCTTATCAGCATGGGAGCAGTAACATCACGTAACTGTAATTCATCCACCAAATCTTTTAAATCAACTGCAACGCCGTTTTTACGGGGAGTTACCACTACATGACCTTTGTCATTGACACTAAAGTAGGAGGTACCCCATCCGGTAATGTTGTAGAGCTCTTCTGAATCCTCAATACGCCATTTTCTCATTTCTTGTAATCTGCAAATTATTATTTGAATTTAATAAGTCGGCAAAAGTACACATAAATCCGTTAACTTATGGAGTTTTTAATTTAAAAATGCACATTTACAAAGGATTAAACATTTAAAAGTTCACGTAACTTTTGAACTGATTCAGCAATCTCCAAACGGTTATCCAATTGTCCTCCATCGAAATGAAAATGTGCTTGAGTATAGAAAGGAAGGCGCTTACTTAAAGCATCCATAATGAATTCACGAAGTTCTTCATCCGTTTTATTCTGCAATATAGGGCGCTGTTGTTTCGCAACATGCAAACGTTGAAACAGAATGTTCGGATGAACATCCAAAAATACTGTTTTTCCTTTTCTATTCATATAGTCCATGTTATCATAGAAACAAGGAGTTCCTCCACCCGTAGAAACAATCACATCGTCAAACTCTGCAACTTCATGCAGCATATTCCGTTCCAAGTCACGAAAAGAGGCTTCTCCCCGCATAGCGAACAATTCACCAATAGATTTATGGAATCGTTCCTCAATATACCAGTCCAAATCAACAAACGGTATATCTAATTCGCGGGCAAAAGCCTTACCAAGAGTAGTTTTTCCGGCACCCATATAGCCGGTTAAAAAAATGCGTATCATACCTGCTTACGTTTGCAGGCAAAGTTAAACATTATTAGCGGAAAACCTTAATACGCTCGCTCAGATCTTTTATTTCCTTCTCACCCGGATCACCAGCAGGAACACCAAATGGCATCTGAGCAATTAACTTCCAGCTTTCAGGTAAATTCCAATTCTTACGTACATCGTCATCGATGAGAGGATTATAGTGTTGAAGCGAAGCACCCAAACCTGTATCTTCGAGCATAGTCCAAATAGCTAATTGATGCATTCCCGAAGTTTGTTCGGACCAGACAGGAAAGTTTTCACTATATGGAGGAAAAGCATCTTGAAGACCTTTCACAACTGTCTGATCTTCAAAAAACAAGATAGTGCCATGACCGCAGGCAAAGCATCCGTCTATTTTTTCTTGAGTCTTCACAAATTGTTCTTCAGAAACCAAAGGTTTCAGTTTATTTTTCACAATATCCCACAACTTTGTGTGCTCACTCCCCAGCAATAACACAACTCTACTGGACTGTGAATTAAAGGAAGAGGGTACAAATTTTACCGCAGTACGGATAATGTGCACTACTTCTTCATCTTGTATGGATGAGTCACTCCCTATTGAATAATATGTACGGCGATGTTCAAGCGCCTCTGCAAATGTACGTTTCATATCATTTCTACAATTTGATGTTTTTGATTGAAACAACAAGGGCGGAGATGTTGTTCATTACTAAAGAATATTTATACCTTTGCAAAATATGGGAAAAGAGAAATTCTATGTTGTGTGGAAAGGTGTCACTCCGGGAGTCTATACCCGGTGGACCGAATGCCAGTTACAGACAAAGGGTTTTGAAGGGGCAATATATAAGTCTTTCGAGACGCACGAAGAAGCTCGGAAAGCTTTTCTCTCCTCTCCTTACGAATATTTGAAGAAGTCGACCGACGGTCCTAAAAAAAAGCCTCAACCGGGCACTATACCTCCATCAGTTCCAGAGAACAGCCTAGCTGTAGACGCTGCGTGCAGCGGAAACCCGGGCATGATGGAATATCGGGGGGTACATATCGGCAGCAGACAAGAGATTTTTCATTTCGGCCCCACATACGGTACCAATAATATCGGAGAGTTTTTGGGTATAGTACACGGACTCGCTTTACTCAAGCAAAAAGGCTATGACATGCCGATATACAGCGACAGCGCAATCGCCATAAGCTGGGTTAAACAAAAAAAATGCAAGACCAAACTCCCTCGGGAGCCTAAAACAGAAAAACTTTTTCAACTCATAGAGCGTGCTGAAAAGTGGTTGAAAGACAATCGATACTCCACAAAAATCATTAAATGGGAGACGCGTGATTGGGGGGAAATACCTGCCGACTTCGGACGAAAAAGTAAGTAAACATCTTTTAGATTAGCAACCCTATTTTGCTATAAGGATATCAGCCTTTTCCGGCATACTTTCAGTTAAATAAAGTTTCAAAGCAAACATCTTTATAAAGACTTAAAAAAGAATTCCTTAAAAAGAAAACAGCGAAAGAAAATTAGTTCTAATTTTGCACCCGCTTTTTTTAAGCATCAGTATATGTTCTCAACAAACAATGCATTACCAACAACAAATGAACTTATAATTAAGTAGCGCTATGGGTAAACAGATTTTCCAAACAGACAATAAATCCAGATGGAACAGTTTCAAATGGACAATACGCTTTATTGCATTCTTTGTCATCATGCTCCTTGCAACGCTCGTATTGACTCTGGTTATTGACCAAAATCCATCCATCCCCTTAAGGCCGGACTACAAAAGTGCCATGACGGCAACAAAGCCATTCATGCAAGAAAATCGGTTAGCTAAAGAGTATAAGGGCTTTCGTGACCGCATACATGCTAAAAGAGCACATTATGATTACGAGAAGATACACCATGAGCAACTGAAGAAAGATTCTTTACGTAGCAGGCATTTAGTTGAGAAAGTAAGAAGTAAAGATTACGCCATGTGGCAAGGTATGCCTGCAGGCATACGTTCGGCTTTCTATGTTTCATGGGATCCGCAATCTTTTTACTCATTAAAAAGGAATATAAAAAGCCTCAATCTGGTAATGCCCGAATGGATCTTCATCAATCCTAAGACATGCGAAATACAAGCTAATATAGACAAAAGGGGATTCTCATTGATGAGGAAGAGCGGTGTACCAATCATGCCGATGCTAAGTAATAATGTGAACAAGAGCTTTCGCGGCGATCTTGTCAGCACTATACTTCATTCCCCACAGAAAAGAGCGAAACTTATTCAACAAACGTTAGAATTATGTCTGAAGAATAACTTTGTCGGTATCAATATTGACTTTGAAGAGTTAAGCGAAAAAAGTGATGAGTATCTCATCAGCTTTGTGAAAGAAATGGCTACGGCTTTTCATTCAAAAGGCTTGTTGCTAAGTCAGGATGTAATGCCTTTCAATACAGACTATAATATTAAAGAGCTTAGTAAGTATATCGATTATTTTTGCTTAATGGCATACGATGAGTATTCTTTAGGTAGCGACGCCGGTCCTATTAGCTCACAAAAATGGATAGAAGCAACTGTAGATGATATGCTGAAAAGCGTATCGCCCGAAAAAGTCATTCTCTGTATGGGCGCGTTCGGATATGATTGGTCGGAAAGTGAGAATGTAAGCTTAACTTTCCAACAAGCTTTGGCTAGAGCCTCAACGAGTAATTCAACTATCCATTTCGACAACAATACTTATAATTTGAGTTATGCCTATACCGATGGCGACAATGTCACTCACCAAGTCTATTTTAATGACGCCATTACCAACTTCAACACCATGCGCTTTGGGGCGGAATATCCTTTAGCAGGATTTGGAATTTGGCGCTTGGGTAGTGAAGACAACCGGCTGTGGAAATTCTATAAGAAAGATATAGCGTATGAAACGGCAGACCAAATCAATGTCAGGGATTTTGAAAAAATAAAGATATTCAACCATGTCGATTACATTGGTGAAGGAGAAATTCTGGATGTACTGAATACTCCTCACGCAGGAAAAGTCAAAGTAGAAGTGGACACTACATCCATGCTTGTTTCAGAGGAGAACTATGTCCAGATACCGACGGCATATCAAATCAGACAGTATGGAGCGGGAGCACCTAAACAACTTGTACTTACATTTGACGATGGTCCGGATGAAGTCTTTACCCCCAAGATACTGGATATTCTGAAGCAGTATCACATTCCTGGCGCATTCTTTATCGTAGGAATACAAGCTGAGAAGAATCTACCTCTTGTCAAACGCATTTATAAAGAAGGACATTTGTTGGGTAACCATACTTTTACGCACCCTAATATTGCTACGGTGAACCCCAAAGAGGCAGAAGTAGAATTGAAATTAACCCGTCTGCTAATAGAATGTATCACAGGGCACACCACAATCTTATTCCGCGCTCCATATAATGCAGACAGCGAACCTGAATCATTGGAAGAAATCATTCCATTGGCTATAGCGCGTAAACAGAATTATCTGGATGTAGGCGAAAGTATCGACCCGGAAGACTGGCAACCCGGAATTAAAGCACAAACTATCTTCGAGCGGGTAGTGGAAGGAGTAGAGGAAGGACGTGGAAATATTATCCTGTTACATGACGCAGGTGGAGATACTCGTGCAGAGACAGTAAAGGCGCTCCCCATGATCATCAATTATTTCCAGAAGCGTGGATATACTTTCACCAATCTGACGACTCTACTAAAAGAAAACAAAGAAAAGTTGATGCCTCCTATCCCTAAAGGAGAAGAATACTATATTATGCAAAGTAATCTGGCACTTGCGTCTATGACATACTGGATTGTAAATGCACTGACCTCTTTGTTTATCCTATTTATTATTCTTGGTGTGGCTAGGCTTCTCTTCATGATTATCCTCACCTACCGCGAACGCCGCAAGGATAGAAAGAAGAAGTTAAACGGATTCCCAGCAGCCCAAGCTCCTCTTGTATCCATTATAGTCCCGGGGTATAATGAAGAGGTAAACGCCGTATCTTCTCTAAGAAATCTACTTTTGCAAGATTACCCCAACTTCAACATCATCTTTGTTGACGATGGAAGTAAAGATGAAACCTACAAGCGTGTAAGCGAAGCACTTTCGGATAATCCTAAGATGGTGATACTTACCAAACCAAACGGAGGAAAAGCCTCCGCGCTGAATTACGGTATTGCTCACACCGATGCAGAATTTGTAGTCTGCATAGATGCCGATACCAAGCTCTATCCTAATGCCGTATCGCTCATGATGAGACACTTTGCTCAAGGCAAGGACTCTGAGAAGATTGGTGCTGTAGCAGGAAATGTAAAAGTTGGAAACCAACTGAATATGCTCACGAAGTGGCAAGCGATAGAATATACCACCAGTCAGAACTTCGACAGAATGGCTTATGCCAATATCAATGCCATCACCGTTGTACCGGGAGCAATCGGAGCTTTCCGTCGGGCTGCAATAGATGAAGCAGGCGGACTGACAACCGACACACTTGCCGAAGATTGTGACTTGACTATCCGTATCCTTCGTGCCGGATATCGAATTCAAAATGAGAACCAGGCTATAGCTATGACGGAAGCTCCCGAAAGCGTAAAGCAGTTTGTAAAACAACGCACCCGCTGGTCATTCGGCGTGATGCAAACTTTTTGGAAACATCGCGAAACGTTATTCAATCCGAAATACAAAGGACTCGGCATTTGGGCAATGCCAAACATACTGGTATTCCAGTTCATCATACCTACGTTCTCTCCTTTGGCAGATTTGTTTATGATATTCGGTCTGTTCTCGGGTAATGCAGCCAAAATAGCGATCTATTACCTGATATTTATGCTGGTGGATGCGAGTGTATCCATCTATGCACACGTCTTTGAGAAAGAAAAATTATTCAAGCTATTATGGATAATACCGCAGCGATTCGGATATAGATGGATCATGTATGTTGTATTATTCAAGAGTTATAGGAAAGCTATTAAAGGGGAGCTGCAAAGCTGGGGAGTGCTAAAACGCTCGGGCAATGTTGCCGATGTAAACATCCCGCAGAAAAAGTAATAATTCACCAGCCGGCTTAAATGTCGTAGGTTGAACTGAGGAATCCCCCTCCTAGAGTTTTTTTGCGTATTTTAATTGCACCAATTGCACTAATCGACTTAAGCAGTTGATATATAGCAAACTACAAGGGTGCAATTAAGCGAAACAGCAGGGTGCAATTAAATTTAATTGCACCCTGCTGTTTTTCCACTTTCACACCCCTTTTTTAGCCGCTCAACTCCCCTTCCATTTTCGCAATAAAACGGTCTCTCACATATCTACAAACCGTTTTTCTTAGCATAACACATACTCTCTTTCAGTTACCCACAATTGTGGGTAATGTGCTCCACAACTGTGACGCATGTGAACCACAGCTGTGGGTAAGTTGCGCCACGGCTGTGGGTAAGCAATATAAGTGGTATGAAAAGAAGAAGAAAATGCCGCAAAACACATACACCAAACGGCTTTTTAAGAGATAAGAAAGGTGGAAAAAAAGGGTAGAAATACCCTAAAACTCGAGCAAAACTTGCATAAAACTCGGGAAAAAAACTCTATGGAACCTCATCTTTTGTTTTCCCGTACAATTGAAGCTCATAGCGCCCATCTTCGTGAGAGCTCAGTCAAACATATCACTTTCCAATGTTTTTGCCGTAAACAGCATGTTGACTGCAAGAATATCCCCCACCGTCTTCCCAGCATTCTCAAGGAAAGGCATTCGGAAGAACGACTCCCTATAAGCAAGCAGCCCAAAGGTATCACCATCTCGTTTCCCGATGGGGTCAACGCGAATATCCGGCAGACCTCGGCCATCGGCCCTAAGCAGGTTTATCAAATTCTATAACAAATTAACCGTTTCTGTCCATGTTCAGCGTAAATGACGCTCTAGAGTGTTTTAAGATTTTTTGATAATTTATAACAACATTTCTTCTAAACCTGTTAAACACATAGTCATCTAAAGTGTAGCAACTAGAAATAATCATTTCAGCGGAAAGAGAAAACTCTTTTTCATCTTTATCTTTCAAATTTAAACAGGCTCTTATATTCTTTTATAAATATCCGGTAGAAGAAGAGCTCACTTCAACCGGACAACAAATACTATTTTCCCATCGGAATACGAATTTCTATAGCAAAATACTTTTTATTTGGTTCCATTAAGTTTGTCCTTCCTGCATTTAGCTTGGCCTGTTGCAACTTGCTTTCCAAAAGATTAAGCTTTTGCAAGGTTATATAGCTTTTCACTTCTATATTAAAAACAAACTGAACTCCCACATAATCTTTTGTACTGGAATCGAAATAACATACCATTGTTAAATGAAAAAGAGATTTTCTGAATACAGGGATATTGCTAAAATCAAACACTCCGTTTGCCACCTTATAAATACTTTCCATAAATCCCTCCCTGCGTTTTTCAAGATCTTCCAATCTCTCTCCTTCAAACTCTATATCGACGGTGACACCTTTAAAGGCATATTTCTTATTAGTGATTTCATATAGGTATTTATTATGTTTGACTGTATATTCATCACTATTATATTTCTCTGTACTTATTTGATCTGATTGAGCAAATATACTATCAACACAGAATAACAAAGTTGATGCAATAATAAAAATTAATTTTAATGTTTTCATATTCTTTATTTATTTACAGTCGTTAGACAAAAATTTCTTTCCGTATGCATTGAGCAACTGAGGCTTGAGGTTCCGGTCTATCTTACCTGTATCTCCTTTAGAAAGTGTATATTTATTAAACTTATCGAGCATATTGAAATAACTCTCATTTGTCATTCCATCGTTCCGAATAGATTCTAAAAACGTTTCATATTCATATTTTGAAATATTCTCTGTAGTAATCTTATACCTAACTCCAGCTTCAGCATGATTCCATAATTTGCCCTCCTTCGCATACCTATATAAATCGGTAAGGACTTTCGCCTCAAACTCAATATTCGTTTTCCCGCTGTCAAGATATTGAGCCGTTCCCCCCTTATAAGTCTGATCCTGCATAAAGTGTACCAATTCCTCCAAAAAAGCGGGAAGTCTCACATCTCCGTCCCAGTTGGAATATATCAAAATCTCCTTTGTTATAGGGTTGTACCCTCCCGTTACACCGTCTTTCTTTTCAATATCGACCAATTTACTCAATCCTCCTATTGCGTCCAAAGTCGCCGCAAACCCACAATTCTTTCTTAGCGAATCATTCACTTGTTTTTCAGCATCAGTCTTTGTTTTGCTATCCTGAGACGGAGTAGAACCACCAGCACCACCACCAGGACATGGAGGAGGAGGATCGCTATCAAAAGACCCCCAGCTGCCATTCAAATTAGTGGATCCGCCATTACCACCTCCTCCTCCAATCACGGTATATTCTGTCCAACATTGATGTTCAATTACAATACCGTCCTCTTCCCAATAATATATATCTCCGCAAGTACTAATCGCGACTAAACTCCTGGTAGTCATTTTATTAAAATGGAGGAAATTTAAGTGACTGGCCGGCTCTTTATACAAAGCATAGCGGGTGAAGTAGTCAAACATCCAGGTATCCTCTATTCCATTACCTCCCACGCTCCGGGTCATTGCACCAGCCATATCACGAGTGTAGATATGATAATTGGTGCGTCCCGATCCTACAGAAAAAAACCAGATCGCCTCTATTTCAGAGGTGGAATTACGACTTCTAACAGGAACGGCGTACGTAAAATAATCTCCTTTTGGAAAAGCAACAGCATCTTTCCAAAAGGGATAGCCATAGGTTTCAACAAACACAGTAACAAATTCAGCGGAATCGTTCTTTTGCTTCAATGAAGATACTATGCCTTGCAAATATTGATCGGCACCCTCAGCATTGAAGAAACGTCCTTTCAGAGTGTTAAAACCCGGAGAATCCTAATTGGTACAGGTTATTACAAAAAGTGAAACTGTAAACAATAATAATAGCGACATTTTTCTCATAAATATTATTTTAGAATTAAGACTGTGCCGCCCGTTTCCAAAAAGCGGCTTTATTGCATACATCCGGCTCTTTGAGAGATAGAATATGGAAACATTGCGTTTTTACTTCATAATATAATCCTTGTGCTATAATAAACGTGAATAAAGCAATGTACTCACAATCATAAATACTTTAAAAATAAATATTCTTAATCTAATTGACATTTGACAAATATATACACTTCTTTTGAAAATAAAAACATTTTACTCATTTTTATCACACTAGATAATCTTTATAGAGTATTTATTTCGAATTTATAATCATTTTGGCTATTGTTATAAACATTCCGTTTATGGAAATATATTCATTTTACGAAAAAACAGAATACTGTATAAATAAGAAGAGTGAGAGATGTGGCTCTATTCTTATTCAGATTATCCAAAATTTGCGTTTAACTTTTCAAGCCTTCAAGATTTCGCTATGACCCATTAAATCCAGTAATTCCGAAGTAATATGAAGGAAGCTATCATAACTTATATTTCCTTTCGGAAGAGAAGAGATTTAGAACATAAATGCCTTTCAGTATTTGACTACGGTTTTACCGAATATAAAAAATAGCCTTGTAAATGAATAACTTACAAGGCTATTTGCTTTTGAGATGGTGCCACCAGGAAGAGAGCTATTATTGTATTTCAACTGATAGTCAGACTTTTGCGCGGAAGAGACTCCCTATTCGCCGGGAGTCATAAAGGAGCCAAAAGAACCGCGTTGATATACTCACTGGCACGTTCATGCAGGCTTGATGGAATTAACACTTTTGAATACTTTGAAGATATACTCAACAAGTTTATTGAGGTAAATCCAAATACTGACAAAAAATATCTAAGAAATTTGCTTCCTGACAAATGGTAATCGACTGTAGTGACTATACTACAGTCCAATAGTATTGTGAGCCTTGATCGGCATTACCTACCGTCTATTACCATGGAAAGAAAAGATAGAAAATTGAGACATTTACTATCCCTAAAGATGCAATTTAGGATTATGATAACGATTGCATATCGTTTAAGCGCTTGTAATAGCCATTCTTTTGCAACAGCTCATCATGCTTACCTCTTTCCACAATTTCTCCTTCGTACATTACGCAAATTTCGTCTGCGTTTTTAATTGTAGATAGTCTATGAGCAATAGCAATAGTGGTGCGCGTCTTCATTAGTCTCTCTAAAGCTTCTTGTACCAGACGTTCGGATTCAGTATCCAAAGCAGAAGTAGCCTCATCAAGAATAAGTATTGGAGGATTCTTTAGAATGGCGCGCGCGATGCTGACACGCTGACGCTGTCCACCGGACAATTTGCCGCCACGATCACCAATATTCGTATTATATCCATTCTCCGTCTCCATGATAAAGTCATGCGCATTAGCTATCTTTGCCGCTTCAATAACTTGATCTAGAGTTGCATTCTCCACTCCAAACGCAATATTATTAAAGAACGTATCATTGAAGAGAATAGCCTCCTGATTTACATTTCCAATTAAACCTCTGAGATCGCGTGTATGTACATCCTTAATATTGATTCCATCTATCATGATTTCACCCTGTTGAACATCATGATAACGTGGTAACAGATCAACCAAAGTCGATTTACCGGAACCGGATTGTCCAACCAAAGCAATTGTCTGGCCCTTAGGCACAGTCAGATTGATATGCTTTAGGACTTCCCTCTTCCCGTCATAACTGAAAGACACATCTTTAAATTCTATCTTCTCATCCATCTTACCAAGAGACAAGGGATGTTCCGGTTCTTTTATCGGATTCTCCGCTTTCAGAATCTTATCCACACGTTCCATAGAAGCCAAGCCCTTTGGGATGTTATATCCGGCCTTCGCAAAATCTTTCAATGGGTTGATAATACTATACAGAATAACCATATAAAAAATAAAAGTAGAAGCGCTAATAGATGAATGATCGCCTAAAATAAGCATCCCACCGAACCAAAGAACAAAAACGATCAATAAAGTACCTAAGAACTCACTCATAGGATGTGCTAACGTTTGGCGGGTAGCCACTTTATTGGATGCATCACGCAGTTCATTGCTACATTTAGTGAAGCGATCTACCATTTTATCTTCGGCAATGAAAGCCTTAATGATGCGCAGTCCACCCAACGTTTCTTCCAATTGAGACATCGTATCACTCCATTTACTCTGAGCTTCCAATGATTGGCGTTTAAGTTTTTTGCCAACCTGCCCCATTAGCCATCCCATACCAGGCAATACCAATATCGTGAATAAGGTCAGCTGCCAACTGGTCACAATTAAAGTCGCGAAATAAAGGATAATCAGGATAGGATTCTTCATCAACATATCCAACGAGCTTGTAATTGAATTCTCTATTTCACCGACATCTCCACTCATACGGGCGATGATGTCCCCCTTACGTTCTTCAGAGAAGAAACCGAGCGGCAAGTACATCACTTTAGAATAAACCATGATTCGAATATCTCTGACAACGCCTGTCCGCAAAGGTATCATCACGGCGGAAGAAGCAAAGTAACAAGAGGTCTTCAACATAGTCATAATTGCCAGAAAAATCCCCAGAAACAATAGAGTACTAGTCGGGCCGTACGATTGAATCAGTTGTGTAACATAATAATAGAAATTATTTATGCAAACATCTTTCAGGCTACCACTCCCCCATGCCATAAACTGATATACGTGTGTATCCTGACCTGTTTTAAACAGTATATTAAGAATCGGGATTAGTAAAGTAAAAGAAAACACATTGAATAAAGCGGATAGGATGTTGAGTACGATAGCCCAACCAATATATTTTTTATAGGGCGACACAAAGCGCCTCATAAGTTCCCAAAATTCTCTCATTACTTGCAGTTAATTAAGTTAAGGGTGCAAAGATACAAGAAAATCCATTAATTAAGTGCCGATTAAGCTAAATCAATCAAAAACGGCTCGCATTTATATCCATTCTGAATGATAGACAATTAAGCTCATTTTCTTGAAAGAGATGAGATCATTCACAATATCTCTATCTAACTTAGTTAAAAGATTGGATTACATAATCTATTAGTGGCATATTTTGCTTAAATTTGTATGCAATTACTAACAAATACTTCTCTATCACATCATAAAAGAAGAACAATAAATGAAAATTTATTTATTACAATTATGAAAGAACAATTCTTTACATTATGCATTCTCTCTATTTTGACATTCACAGTCGTATCATGTTCAGAAAGCGATAGTGAAGACCAAATGACTCTAATAGAAGAAAACCACACTCCAAATCCTATAGATGCCTATGTACCATTAGCATCCGACGATGCAAGTTCCATGAAATCTGTTTTGGGATATGGTCTTGATATTATGGGAGAGATTGGTAGCTACCAATCTGTAAAAGCTCAAATTATTGATTTAGACAGAATGGATTCCGAAGATCCTTACTCAGCTGTAAAAATAGGAACATTCCAAAGCTTCTCAAGAGATTTGTATGGGAAAAACAAGAATGAGTATTTAGCTGAGATGCCTTATCTTTTTCTTGATGGCAGAACATTGGAACAAGAAGAATTAAAAGGAAAAATCTTATTCACTAAAGGTCAGTCTGCGTACAATTTTTTATCAGACGGACAAAATGAATACACCTATCGATCAGTGCATAATTATTATCTTCGATATAGGTGTTATTATAACGGCCTGACTGCTAAAAGATATCTTAAGCAGTCATTTGTCGATGATATAAGTTCTTTATCACCGCAAGAAATTATAGAGAAATACGGTACACACGTCATTGCGGAATATTACGACGGGATAAGATTCGATTTGCTATATATGGCTAAGATTGTCCCTACCCGATATAGCCACAAGGGAGAAATAATAACAATAGATGAAGACAAAAGAGACGCCATAAAAGTTGGCTATTACAAAGCAATGGAAAATAGCAAGTGCGGTTCATTTAACTGGGAGAGTATGCCAGACAATACTGACAGGTTATTGAAAGCGAATGTCAATCCTATCCTGTTGCTAAATGCTGTTGGAGGTGACCCCAGCATTGTTACACGAGGCTTTTTCAATTTAGAGAAAACATCTCCGGACTCTCACATGAGTGAGTGGTATGCAACAACCCATGATTTAAAAAATGATGAGCTGTTCAAGATGGTAGAAATAGGAGAACTGACTCCAATCTACAACTACATTAAAGATCCCCAGAAACAAGAGGAAGTGAAAAAAGCTGTAATTGAATATATTTCTAAAAATCAACCGAAATAAATCATACTGCATTACACGGAAAATGCTTATATAAAAATCTCAAATTTAGAGCTGCAAAGATGGAAAAGCCAACCCTTAGCATAATAACTGTCAACTTTAATAATAATGGAGGATTAAAAAAAACATTATCGAGTGTTTCACAGCAATCCTTTGCATTCTATGAGCATATAATTATTGATGCATGCTCCACTGATGGTAGTTTAGAGACTATAGTTGAATATGCGAAAGACAATTCACACGTCACATTCTGGGTTTCGGAACAGGACAAAGGAATATATGACGGGATGAACAAAGCGATTGATCACTCCAGCGGAGAATACCTATTATTTCTTAATTCCGGAGACTTCCTATTAACCTATGTTTTAAATAAAATTCCTTTTGATGGGACGAAATAAAATATATACAGTAAATACAAAGTATGATATGGATATTGTAATCTGCGTCTCTCTCAAAGACTGCCTTATAGTTAAAAAAAACATCTATCACATCAATAGAACAATAGAATACGACAACATTTATCTCATAGCTGATAAATGTAATTTTGGCTTTTTCCCAAAGCGTTTCAACCAAAAATATAATATTACGCTGATAGATGAAGAACAGATTATCCCCCACAGAGACATATTAGAAACAATATCCAATCAACATTTCACTTGTGAATACCGATTCGGTTGGTATTACCAGCAATTTCTTAAAATGGGCTTTGCCCTAAGCCAATATGCTAAAGACTTTTATTTAATTTGGGACAGTGATACCATACCTCTGAATAAGTTATCTTTTATGGAAAAAGGCAAAATGGTATTCACTCCAAAAACGGAATATCACAAGGCCTATTTCACTACAATCAAAGCATTGATGGAATATAACAAGGAGGTTGACTATTCTTTTATAGCCGAACACATGATAATTTCTGTACCTATAATGTTAGAATTAATACAGAAAATAGAGAAATCAACTATACCGGGAACAACATGGTATACTAAAATTATCAATGCCACCCCGGCAGATGAACCGAATAGCTTTTCCGAGTTTGAGACTTATGGCACTTTCTGTCACCATAATTACCCTGACACGTTCTTTCTTAGGGAGTTGCGCACATTCAGAGAAGCCGGGCGAATTTATAGTCGAGGTATATCGCGCCATACCCTCAATAAACTTTCAAAAATGTATGATACCATTTCTCTGGAGAGCTGGAGTATTCCACGAAAGCGCCTACACAAATGGCACAATAATATCGAGATGAAGATCATTAATCTCTTTCGTAAACTACACCAATAAGTCGAAGTAAATCTTACTTTATCATTTCGCAAACCTGTGTTTTCACGATATCAAGCTCCGCAGTATAAGATGCTAGAAAAGAATAGCAGTCCATATATAAAACTATTCACATTTAAATTCGGTAAATATCAGATAAATACAGGATTATCAAATATTCCTTTCCACAAATACTCTACTTTATCATTGCAAAGCATCACAATTTTATCCGGATTACGGCCTAAAAGAGCACCATATTTCCCCAAAGTTCCTTTGCTGGTAATCTGATGTTTACAACAAGCTATTAAGAATAAATCCATATATCCTTTATCAGACCCATTCATATTGACAACCATATAACTATCCTTTGCCAATGGAAGTTGAGGTATTAATTCTTCAGCCACCCATTCAGGTTCATCTGAAAAAAAATAAAAAAAGGGAGAAATGACTTTGCATTGAACATACTTGATAGCTCCTTGAAAATACTCTAATGAAGCAGGTCTACCGTATGCCTCAATTTCAACCTTTAGATCACCACGCCTTACGTGGACAGCTACAGAAGAAGGACACAACTCTATTTCTGAATACACTCTTCGATTCTGTTCATTTAGAACATTCGTCGAAACTTTAAAAGTAGATTTAAATTCTGAAAGCCAAATATCCAAGTGGAAATGATAATAACCACCTAAATATACAGGAGGCTTCTTTGTGAGAAAAGAGAAGTCTTCTTCCCGTCCAAATGTATTATTTCCCAAGTTGAAAAATTTCTTCTTATAAACAGACAACGCCACTTTCGACGCACGTTTTATGCTTAAATAAGGAAAAGCCTTTTGCAAATCGAAATTACGCACAAATTCAAAATTCATATCTGTACCCCAGTCTTGATAAAAAGATAAATCATAAAGGACCTTATAACCTTTATTTTCGAAGAGCCTGCCAAGTAGAAACTGATGCATTTGAGAGCAAATTCCTCCATCCATGAGCACTATCACCTTGGGGGATATTATCTTCCACTTCAAGGCTCTCTTATACACACCTTTCTTCCATCTTTCTATAGCTTTCATATAATCATCTAAAGTTTATTTCTCCAACTATAATAACATAATCTCCAATACCCCAACAAGCCTGAAATATTGTAAGTTGTAACAATTTTCTTTTCGCGTCGCAATAAAAGCTGTTGTAATTCAGGATAGTTTCGAAGCTCCATTTGCATTCTTTTCATTTCTTTATTTGCATCTTTTACTTTTTTCCATTGCATCCTTTTCTGTGTGTTTTTTATATGAAACAATGCAAGTTCTTTTTCTAGCCTCTCTTTCATGCCAATACTCTCGATGTAATTGTCAAACCAAACCGCATAAATATTAAAATCGTTATATGCTTCTTCACTCATATTGTGAGACACCGAAGAGGGATAAATATTGTATTCAAGAATCGGAATACTTATAGACACAATTTTTTTTGAACGGGATAGTATCTGAGTTGACAATACAACATCTTCGCCAAAACTAATATTCAACTTTTCAGCATCTTCAATATATAAAGAGTGTAAATGAAATTTTGTCCACATAGCCCAATATGCCCTCGAATAAAGTATATGACTCAAATACTCAATTCCAGACATCTGCTCAAACTCTATAATGTCGGATTCTCTTTTTTCTCCATTTTCACAAAATAGAAAAGGGGCAACAACAACATCTGCTTGAGTTTCTTCGGCTCTATCAACCAAACATTCTATTGCATTGTCCATTAATACATCATCACAATCTAAGTACTGTATATATTTCCCCTTTGCTTGGTTTACGCCAAACCGTCTTGCAACAGCAGTCCCTTCATTCGCTTTTTGTATTATGAATATCCGAGAATCAGATTTTGCATATTCCGCAATAATTGCAGGAGTGCAATCTGTACTCCCGTCATCCACAAATATAATTTCCAAGCTCTGATACGATTGACAAAGAACACTTTTCAAGCATCTTCTCAAATATTTTTCACCATTATAAGCACATATTATAACAGAAACCAAGGGATTAATAGGCTCCAGCATACAATTATAAAATTAAGTATTCAACAAAACACTAAAATCAGAAGCAAAATTATCAAGACTATACTTTTTCATGACCATAGCTGGATTAATATTTGCCGAAAATCCTTTTCTTGTAGAGACATCTCTTAATATCTCTATTTTTTTGACTAGATCAATGATATCCCCTTTCTGATAAAGCAAACCGTCTACTCCGTCCTTTATGCGTTCAGGATTAGCTCCCACATTGGAAAGAATCACAGGTAGTCCACACATTTGAGCTTCCACAGCAACTCTACTAAATGTTTCGAAAGTGGAGCAAACCAACAAAGCATCCGCCTTATAATAATATGGATATATTTGTTTCACGAAAGGAACGATCTTCACATTGTCGGTTAGCATATTCTTTTTAATATAATCTTCACACGGAGCCGAAAAGCCAAAATCGGGACCAACCAAGTAACAAAAAATATCCCTCCCTTCATCCAATATAACTTTAATGGCATGAAGTAAATCAAGCTGACCTTTATTAGAATCGAATGCACCAACCATAAGCAAAGTATATCGCTTATGAGAGTCTCTATGCAAATCTACTCCACTAACAGGCTCCAGCTTAACAGCTTGCGTAATTACAAACAACTTACTTGGTGGCATACTGTATTGATAATATTGCTTAACATATTTTGATGTTACCAAGATTTTGGATGATAAGCGATCTACCAGTTTAAATATTATTTCTGGTTTAAAAATGAATCCAAGATTAGCCCAAGTTACGGTAGGCACCTCATGTATGAACCAATAATGTTTTACATTTAAGAGCTTACAAGTAAAAGCCAAATAAGGTATCGCAAGAGTGTTTGTCACCGCATAGTCAGGCTTTATCCGGTTTATATACCAAGCTAATTTTAAACCAGTTTTCAGCAACTTACGGATATAAGACAATCTCATTCTTATAGTAATACGTTCCTTTTCGCCAACCAACCACCATTTCATCCTAAATATCTTATAACCAGAAAGGTAACAAGAACAAGCATCTACAAAGTCACCCCTTCCCGGAAAAATCATGTATATTTCCCATTCCGGATGATTTTGTTTAAGACCTTTCAACAAATCCAGCAGGCATTTCTGTGCCCCTCCCATACAATGATATTCATGTGAAAGAAAGACCAATTTCATTTCAAGACAAATTACAATATGAAATAATAAGACCAAAAATAGACATAAAATCCTCAAACAGCCTTTTTGGAGCGAAAAGATAGAGTCGTTTCTTTCAAAAGACGTGTTATTCCGATCATCCAATAAGCAAGAGAAGGATTTTTGCACATGCACCTTAGCCCAGCAATCAATTCTTTCTTGCCTTCCAGTGAAATACGTTCTTTCTTAAATAATCTATAATAATTACCATAGCAAAACCAGCGTTGCCAAATGTTTATGGGAAAATGCTGCTCTACTGCTAATGTTATATGCATACATTCTTTCATGCAATTAATATAAGTAAGTTCGTTTCGCTTTGAGTCGGCTGTCACACTGACAGGATGCTGTCTGAAAAAATTCAAGCGCTCATCTATTTCTAATATGTCACCATGAATTGCCAACATAGTCCAAAAGTACCAATCGCCACAATAGAGCATTGAATCCCATCCACAACTATCTAGCTTCAAAAATGCCTCTCTTCTAAAAAGTACTCCACTAGCATTGTATATATAGTTTTTCCAATACATTTTTTCCACCACATAATCTATACCGGAAAAACATCGATATTTAATAGAAGAGTTTAACTGGTTTTTTGGCCAATGATCCATATTCTTTTTTAATATCCTTCCCATCTCATCGACTAGATAAGAACCTGCTTTGCAGTAAACAGCCTTTGGATGCTGTTCTAATAAAGCGACTGTTTTTTCTAAAAAAGAATTCTCTGCATAATCATCACTTTCCGCTATCCAAATGTATGTTCCCTGAGCTGTCTCCAATCCCTTTTTCCATTGTTTAAAAGGACTACCTGAGTTCTTCTTATTCACAAAAACACACGTAATTCGATTGTCTATTTTTGCATAATTTTTCAATATCTCAACACTCATATCAGAAGACGCATCATCTAGTAGTATTAATTCAAAATTAGAAAATGATTGATTTAATATAGATTTCATGCGTTGAGGAAGAAATGTCGCATAATTATAATTGGGAACAATCACACTAACCAAAGGTTTTTCCATTTTAGAGTCGTTTATTTCCGGATCTAATATAAATTCTTCTTTATTACTTCTAAATAGCGCTTTCCATATCGCAAATCGGGCTCAAGATAATTACCTTCGGCCCACTCATTCCATGATTTCACAAAAGCAAGGCGATGTTCCAACGGCTTATCTTTGACGCGCTCCATCACTTCTTCAACATGTTGCTCAAAGTAAATAGGTTCGGCATGATTTAAAACCAAACTTTTGCTCCCAGAACGAGGAGAATGATCCCAATTAGGAATAATAGTAGGTATGATGTTTTCTTCATATTCTTCATCATCTACAAAAAAACGACTGGCCTTCTTATATTCTATGACCTTTGGCATGCGGAATATTTTATGCTTCCATTTTGCACATCCATAGGCAAAGGGAGCCTTCTTTTCAAAATCGAATAGCCGGACTATGTTAATAGCATCAAAGCCCATCTCTAAAAGTTTTTCTTTCTCAACTTCCAAATGATAAGTTTGCCCAACAAAGTAAATATCTTTTAAGCCACTCTGCGCAGCTAGAGTACGCCAAAGTTCAATAAACCCTTTCATGTCTGGATGATCCAAAGGATGATAAACCATAAATAAAGGTTTATTATCGACGGTTATATATCGACAATCGTTAAACGCAGGCAATACTGCATAGAAATGATCTACGTAATCTTTTTCTCCTGGATATAATTGGTCAATTAAAGTATCCTTATTCTTTATACCGTGATAGAAGCCTCTCCATGACTCATTAGCCCAAGCCAAGCAAAAGGGAAAATCCGGTTGAGCAGAGGACAAAACTTCATTAAAAGGACGCTCCAACAAACGCTTTCCATTACCAAACCAATAATGCCAATAACAAAAGCCTTCAATACCATATTCCTTAGCTAAACAAGCTTGATCTCGACGCGTTTCAGGGACTCGTAAATCATAATATCCTAAATCAGCTGGTACTTTAGGTTGATAATGTCCAGGAAATAAAGGACGCGCTTTCCCTACATTAGTCCATTCCGTAAAACCTTTCATCCACCATTCGTCATTTTCAGGTATTGGATGAAACTGAGGCAGATAAAATGCTATAATTCTTGCTTTACTCATTTAAACACGTATTTAGAACTTTACAATAACTGGAATTTATAACGCCTGGACTTTAGAAACAGTCTGATTGAACGGTAGAACACCCTATATATATAAAGATGACGATATATCATATAGCGTTTAAAAGCTGAGATAGTGCCTAACTGTACCCATGAAACATTATAAAACTCTCGCATTTTAGCCAAAACATCCTTTATTATGTCCTCGGTAAAAGATGAGGATGGAACCATCATAAGATGATCAATAAAATGAACTCCACGCTGATGTAAATAAGTAGGTGCTTGATCTAGAATTTTCTTCTCATATACAAATTTCACTTGTTGATAAACGGTTAGAAAAAGAACATATTCATTTTGGGGATTATACAACCTGCCATGCGTAGTGCTTTTTCCATGCGTCAAATAATGATAGCGTGGAGAATCTTGCATCACAACTTGATGGGTATTATAGAAAAGACGATATGAAACAGCAATATCTTCAAAAATCTGTTTTTCAGGAAAACGAATACCATTAAACAATTTAGATTTGAAGAGTTTATCCCATAAATAATTTCTGACTCGCTTATCCACTACCAAAGCACGAATAGCCTCATCACGAGAAAATACTGTTTTCTCACCTGATGAATAACGCACCCTCGTTTTACCCTGCTGTTCTATGTAATGGGAACAAATTGCTATATCGGCATCGCTCTCGACAATCAGATTATGTAAGAACTCATACATATCTTTATCAACCCAATCATCGCTATCTACAAAACCAAAAAAATCTCCTTGGGCAATAGACAAGGCTTTATTCCGTGCTGCACTTTGACCTGCGTTTGACTGATGTATTACTCTGACCCGATTATCCAATTGGGCATATTCATCACAAATTTCACCCGAACCATCGGTAGAACCATCATCGACGACTATTATCTCAAGATTCTTATATGTTTGCCCACAAATTGAGTCAAGGCACTTCCTTAAATAGGCTCTTACATTATATACTGGCACAATAATACTGATCAAAGGAAGTGACTCACATTTCATCATTATATCAACAGTCTTTAGATGTTAGTACCAATAAACCCGGGAATAAAAGAATATCCGGCTTTCCAACGTAACTTCAATTTACGCACCAAATTCAAAGGCTTTGGTCTTACCCTTTCTTGGAAATACCAGATGTAATTATTTACAGCATCTAACACTCTCGCTGAAGAATGCCCATCAGCATGTGCTTCATGCATAGTCACATACGAACGAATATCAGCCATCAGTCGGTTTGGACGGGTAATAGCTTTTGCTATTGCTCCTTCAACATCTAGCGGATCTGTCACATTCAGTAAATGCCTGCCCGGAGTTGTGTTGCGATATGTTACTACCGGTTTATCGAGCAGCATAAACTCAATAATCACAGAGGAGGCATCTGATAATAAAACATCTGCGCTATTCAGTAGTTCTGCATCCACCAGCCCACTTTCATTAAAGGTTACATTAGGACATGCGCGAGCCAATTCTTTATATCGGTTTAGCACACTAACGTCTTGAAACATCGGATGAAAGGAAATAATCCAATCCCAAGGTTTTTCTCTTACTAATCTACTAAGAGTTTCGAACAGATAAGGTGCAGAAGTTATATCTTTTGTGAAAGTAGAAGAATACAGTATTACAGGGCGATCATGCCAGACTTGAGCGGTAGAAGTATTTACCAACGCATCCGTTTTGCACCAACCTGTCTCATAAACTTTAAAAAAACCATATTTCGTTTCAAGTTTCTTGAAAGGTAATGTACTGCTTTCACCTTGAGTGCAATATATATCAAACCATCCTCTGATGGAAAAATGGTCATCTTTTTCATCCCCACGTTTATTAATAGGATATCCATGAAAAAGAGACACTTTAACCCCTGGGAAAAAGTCATAAATGTAATTCCCCGGTGCAAATGTTGCAATGGGGTTATAATCCAATACATCTTGCAACGTCCGGAGGAGCGTCTCATTATTTTTTAATAAAATGGGGCAATCATCTTCAACAAACCAAGCTACATCATCCCCCCGTCTCCATATTTCCTCTTGAAGAGGGCGAAGTATCGGGTAAGAATATGCGACAGAAACAAAAAATAAAAAATGTCTTTTCATACATCTATCTTTTTAGGGCAACAGTAGTATTGCCAAAATCCCAAAGAATATTGTAAGCCTATCAAATAACTACTTGATTAAAAAACGAGGATTCTTGCAGTTTACTGCATCATCCACATAAAAATAAGTAGTGCTTACACGGGATAAGTAAAAAAAAGTCATAAGGTTAACGAGGCACAAAGGTACTTTTATTAGCCAATAATTGAAAATTTTGAAAAGTTTATATAGCTTTGTATCTAAAATATTTTATTCTACCTAAATAAGAACGAGTTTATGAGCTTTACAGAACTTTGCAACAGCATATTCGAAAAATCAATCTGTGAATATCACAAGGTTGACAATGTAGATACCCCCATTCAAAATCCCTACCCTATAAAAAGTATCGAGTATTATCTGTACCTGAAGAACTGGATAGACACCGTCCAATGGCATTTTGAAGATATTATACGTGATCCGAATATTGATCCGGCCGCAGCACTAATACTTAAAAGACGTATCGATAAATCCAATCAAGATCGAACAGATCTTGTAGAGTTAATTGATAGTTATTTCTTAGATAAATATAAAGGAGTAAAAGTAAAGCCAGGAGCTGTAATAAACACTGAAAGTCCAGCATGGGCTATTGACCGACTCTCTATTTTGGCATTAAAAATTTACCACATGGGGCAAGAAGTGGAACGTCAAGATAGCACCCCGGAACATCATTCTCTATGTCAGGATAAGTTGAGAATATTATTAGAACAACAAAAAGATTTATCTACTGCAATAGAGCAGCTTATAAATGATATTGAGAATGGAATGAAGTATATGAAAGTCTATAAACAGATGAAAATGTATAACGACCCCAGTTTAAATCCTGTCCTATACGAAAAGAAATGAAATTATTAGTCATGCGCCTATCAGCACTTGGCGACGTAGCAATGACGATTCCTGTAATCACTTCACTTGCACGGCAATATCCACAGCTTGAAATCACGCTGATGAGTAAACCATTCATTAAGCCTCTTTTTGTGGGAATGCCACCTAATTTTCATTTCCGCGAAATAGACATAAAAGAATATCGGGGTCTTTTAGGACTTATCCGCCTCTTTCGCGAATTAAAAGACGAAAATTACGACATTATAGCCGACTTACACGATGTATTACGTACCAAAATTCTTCGTTTTCTTTTTAGAGTCACCGGAAAACGCGTATTTTACATCGATAAAGGAAGAAAAGAGAAAAGAGCATTGACAAGAAAAAATAATAAAATATTAAAACAATTACCATCTTCTTTCTCCCGTTACGAAAATGTATTTCTGCTATTAGGCTATCCAGTTAAAACAACATTCCATTCTATATATGGTGAAGGCAAAGGAGAAACAAATCTATTTGCTCCAGTCATCGGGATTCCAGATAGTAAAAAATGGATCGGACTTGCTCCATTTGCAGCGCACAGAGGCAAAAGGCTACCAGAGGAAATAACTAAAGCTCTTTTACTAGAATTATCTAAATTTAGCAATTGGAGAATTTTCCTATTTGGAGGAGGGGGTGAAGAGCGTAAGTTACTGGAAGATTGGGCAAGACTATATGACAACATAGAGTCTGTAGCAGGCAAGTTCAAATTGAATGAGGAACTTGCACTGATGAGCCATCTCAGCACAATGATATCAATGGATTCCGCCAATATGCACCTCGCCTCATTAACAGGCGTTCCTGTTATTTCAATATGGGGAGCGACTCATCCTTTTGCTGGATTTATGGGATGGGGGCAAACAACAGCAAATGCAATTCAAATTGAGCTTGCTTGCCGTCCTTGTTCTATTTTTGGGAATAAGCCATGCTTACTAAAAAGAGGCCAATACGAATGCTTAAATCATACCCCATATAATATAATTAGTACAGTTGAAAAAGTCGTAAATACACCAGAATGAAAATCATCATCCATCCTGAATATCAATTAGCTCAACATCTTATAGCTCAACTGCCTAATATGTTTGCTACGAAGGGAACAATTATTTATGCAGGTCGAAATGTTGTTAAAAGCTTCGATACACAATTCGGCGAATGGGTTGTCAAAAGATATAAAAGCCCTAATATCGTTCAGAAAATAGCATATTCTTTTTTTAGGAAAAGCAAAGCAGAAAGAGCTTTTATTTATGCCGACAAATTACTTGCTTTGGGAATCAATACACCAAATGCAATTGCTTACATTGAAGAAAAAAAATATAAACTATTCAATTACAGCTACTTTGTTTCTAATGTGTGCAAGGATGCACCACTTTACCCAACCTTAGTTGAAACAACTAATTATAATAAAGAATTAGTCGGTAAATTAGCCGCTTTTTTCGTAGATATGCATAAAAAAGGATTTCTGCATGGTGATCCTAACCTAGATAATATTCTCTACCGAGCGATTGGAGAAAATGATTTTTTCTTCACAGTAATAGATACAAATAGATCTGTATTCAAAACAGAGATAAGCTACGAAGCTTGTTTAGACAATTTAAAGCGCATAACCCACCGAAGAGGCTTATTAAAGGAGATTGTTGAAGAGTATGCCAAATTACGGAACTGGGATATCCAATTAAGCATAAAAAGAGTAATGATTGCATTGGATAAATTCGAAAGAAGAAGACAATTAAAACGCATAATAAAGTGGAAAGCATGAAAAAAAAGCATTTTCTCATCACCCTATTCAACTTGAAATTGTGGGATACTGATAAAAAGCGTTCAGCAACGCGTACAAATGAATGGTTAGAGAAACGTTTTCGGCTGTTTGAAACATATTGCTTCCCGTCTGTTTGTCAACAGAGCACAAAGGAGTTCATCTGGCTATGCTTTTTTGACGAAAACACTCCTGACACATACAAGGAAAGAATATTGGAATATTGTGTTCAAATGCCACAAATGCGTCCCATTTTCTTCAATGAAAGTCAGATGGCCGACTGGAAAAATCAGATAAGAGAAATAGTAAGATCTTTGCTGACCGACGAAGAATATGTTATCACAACTAATTTGGATAATGATGATGCTATACATTACCAAATGATAGAAACGTTACAACAAGAATTTGAAAGAACGAAGTTGCTTGGATTATACACTTACATAAATGGATTGCAGTATTTTCCAAGTCTCCACCTCTTACTTAAAATGACCTATCCGCATAATCATTTTCTCACTTATATAGAAAAGGCTGATGCTGATTTTAAGACAACGATATATATTCGCCATGCAGAAGCTAGAAAGAAAATGCAGAATATTATAGATATTCCCAACAAGCCTTATTGGGTGGAAATTGTGCACTCAAGCAATGTTAATAATGATTTACGAATAACAAGTCGCATTAAGTATGGGATGATATGGGATGCTCTCAATCTGCACAAATATGGTTTAAATGTTGACATTTCAAAGAAACAAATTAGAGAGGGTGTTCTGCTCCGATTTCCACTACTCTTTATAAGAATTGCGACTTTTAAGCTACTACGCAAAATCGGTATAAGAAAAGATCAAGACTAAGATAGCAATGGACTACTATATTAAAATTATATCCAACAAAGCAAAAAATGACGTCAACTCTATTGTTGAGTCTCTCGGGTACAGAAATCTCGCTCCGGAGAGGCAACAGTCAGATATGCTTACTCGATTCATGGTTAAGTTAGCTGGCATTTTGAATATCCTGCTATACTTAAAGAAAGATGACATCCTCTTTCTACAATATCCAATGAAGAAGTTCTATTCTATAGCATGTCTATTCGCTCATCTAAAAAAGGCTAAGGTTGTAACATTAGTCCATGATTTAGGAGCTTTCCGCCGTCACAAGTTAAGTCCGGAAAAAGAGACCATTCTATTAAATAAAAGTGACTTCCTCATCATTCATAATGAGAGTATGATGAAGTGGTTACAAGAGCAAAATGTAAAATCCCAGTTACACTGCTTAAATATTTTCGATTATTTATCCCCTTCAATTCCAGCAACTTACTCCACTCCACATAATGAATGGAAAGTGGTATATGCAGGAGGATTAGGTATATGGAGAAATGCTTTCCTATATAAGCTAGATCCTGTCATAAACATCTGGCAAATGGAACTATACGGCAAAGGACTCGATACTAAACGAAAAGATAGCTGGAATCGAATTAATTATCACGGCTGCCTTACTCCAGACCAACTATTAGCCACAGTAGAAGGTGATTTTGGATTAGTCTGGGATGGAGACGACCTCGATAGATGTAGTGGCGATTGGGGTGAATATTTAAAAATAAACAATCCTCATAAATGCTCTTTTTATCTAAGATGCCAATTACCCGTCATCATATGGGAAGAAGCCGCTTTAGCACCATTTATAAGAGAAAGTGGAACGGGTATTTGTATAAAAACGCTGAATGAAATAGATAAAGTTCTCAAAGACATAACCCCAGAGCAATATCTAGAAATGAAACAAAGAGCAACCTGTATAGGAGAAAAATTATCACAAGGATATTATACGAAAAAGGCTTTAACAGAAGCACATACATTTTTTCAATCTAAACAAGAATGAAACAATACGACTATCTGATTATTGGAGCGGGATTATTTGGTGCTGTATTTGCCCATGAAGCAAATAAGGCAGGAAAACGTTGTCTGGTCATTGATAAGAGAGAACATTGCGGAGGCAATATTTTTTGTGAAGAAATAGACGGCATCCGAGTTCATAAATATGGAGCTCATATTTTCCACACAAATAAAAAAGAAATCTGGGATTATGCAAACAACTTTGTAGAGTTTAACCGCTTCACTAATTCACCACTCGCTTTCTACAAAAACACATTATACAATCTTCCTTTCAATATGAATACTTTCTATCAGCTATGGGGAGTAAAAACACCTATTGAAGCCCAAAAAAAGTTAGAGGAGCAAAGAGATGAATACATGGACATCCTTGAGCCCCAAAATTTGGAAGAACAAGCATTAAAATTATGTGGTAAAGACATCTACCAAAAATTAATCAAAGGTTACACAGAGAAACAATGGGGAAGAGCCGCTAAAAGCTTACCTCCTTTTATTATTAAAAGAATTCCATTTAGATTTACTTATGATAATAACTATTTCGACGATAACTATCAGGGAATCCCCAAAGGAGGTTACAACGTATTAATTAATCACTTACTCAAAAACATTGAGGTCCGGTTAAACACCGATTATTTTCTGTATCGTCAAGAATTAGATAACCTGGCTAATAAGCATTTGTTTACAGGATGCATTGATGAATATTTTGATTATTGTTGTGGGCATTTAGAGTATCGAAGCCTTCGATTTAAACATCAGCAACTTGCGATAGAAGACTTCCAAGGAAATGCTGTGGTAAACTATACTGAAAGAGAAATCCCTTATACTCGTATTATAGAACACAAACATTTTGAATTTGGAAAACAACCAAACACTGTGATAACATATGAGTATCCTGAAGATTTTGAATTCGGGAAAGAACCATACTATCCGGTAAATGACAAAAAAAACACTCAAATATTTAAACAATATATGGAGTTGGCAGAAAATAAGGCAGGATTATTAGTAGGAGGCAGATTAGGGAAATACACTTACGCCAATATGGATGATACAATAGAAGCTGCTCTCCATTTATGGGCAAAAGAATAAATAAAGTAACGATAATACATGGTTTTTAATGAACGCTTCATTTTTTGAAAAAGAAGTTCGCTATGGCTATTGCATAAACGAACAAATGAAAAAAGTATGGGCCTGCGAGCTGGACCTTTTAGAAAAATTATTAGATGTTTGTAACAAACATGGTCTCAAATGCTGGGCAGACGCCGGAACGTTGATTGGGGCTGTCCGGGACAGAGGATTCATCCCATGGGATGATGATATAGATATGGTTATGATGAGAGATGACTACGATAAATTATTACAGATCGCTAGCCAAGAATTTCATCAACCTTATTTTTTTCAAACTATTTACTCCGACAAGCATTATAATCATCGACACGCTCAGCTACGTAACAGCAATACAACAGCCATTCCAAGCGACGGTACCCGACGTAAATATAATCAAGGCATATTTATCGACATTTTTGTTTTAGATACTTATCCTAAAGACGGAAAAAGTGCATATAAAAAGATTAAAAAATTAAGAAGATTAAAAACTTTTCTGAAACTGACCTTGAAAGCAACTAATTATTTCCCTGATTTCCTGTATAAAAAATGCAGATGGGATATTCTCGTTTTTAAGAAATATGAGAACATTTTACGCAATATCCCCCTGCAAGATACCGAATACGTTTCATGCATGTCTCTCAACTTAAAAGAACGAATTCGTCTAAAATCAGATTACCAACAAACAGAATATTTTAATTTTGAGAATATCAAAATACCAATTCCACAGGGATATGACAGAATTTTACGACTAGACTATGGTGATTACATGACTCCCGTAATGGCTCCGACTTTACACGGGAAAATGATATATAATACGGAACTCAGCTATAAAAACTTCTACAAGTAAACGAACTTGCTTGTAAAAAGGAATTACAAAGTAGGACTACTTATTTTTTCTTAACCATGCCAAACCTCTTTATACTAGTATATTTTCGCCAAATATTTAAAGAGCGTTTGCATGGAATGCCATGTCGGCAAATATAATCACGCGCACCTTGTAACATTCGATGAGCAACTTCCCCGTCAAGATAAGGATCATAATTATCAATTATCCATTGTCGAAGTTGAATACTTTTCTTATCCGTTAATACTTCCTGATAAGCTTGACACAGGGAAGATGGTTCGGTTATATTCTTCCAATAAAGATCTTTCGCTACAGCACGAAAGGTTATAACTGGCTTATTGAGTAACAAGAACTCATAGATAGTTGAAGAAGTATCACTAATCATCACGTCCGCCATAATTTGATACTTTGTCACTCCGAAGTCATCAATCCAGATAATAGCATGATGCTTCTTTGCTAATGCTTTATATTCCTCTATCCACTCTTGCTTGGTAAGAGGATGAAATTTCATAATTAAAAGAACATCTTCCTCTGTGACAAGTTTCACTAAAGCATCTTTCAAATAAGGAAGAGATGTTAGAGAAGGGGAAAACGTAGGTGCGTAAAGCACCAGTTTTTTCCGCCCACTTTGCTGCAATAAGGCATATTTCTCTTCATCAAAGGCATGTAAATGCTCTTTAATCCAGTCTTGACGGGGCCAGCCTGTTTCAAGTACCTCAAAATCTCCATACTTTTCAGCCAATTTAGAGAACCCTTTGGTAAAAAATGGACCTTGCGTAAAATAGAGATCAAAGTAGCGGCGAATCACCCAATGATCTTTCTTCTCAGCTGCATATCCATGAAAAACCTGTATTTTTACACCCGGTAAATAATAAGGAACGATGTTACCTGGCACAAAAATAACTTCTGGAGAAAAATCATATACTTCTTGTATGCTATTCGTCCATAAAACTTCCGCCCTCAAAGGGAAATCAGGTATGTTTTTTTGATGAACATACCACAGTACTTTATTATTTCCCTCTTTTTCAGCCTCTGCTTGAATAGGATTCAAAATATCAATGGCGTACTTATTTTCACAAAATAGGATGATTCGCATAGATCAAAGCAATTTAGTATAATTCAATAGGGATTAAACGCTTAGCCTGATTAAAATCATCAACTGTATCCAATTCGATAGAGAAATATTTGGTGGTGTCCTCAACTTCAAAGAAAAAATCTTTTGAAATCAAGCGCTCAAAAGCTCTCTCATAAAAAACATTTTTTTGATTTTCAACTTCAATCATTTGATCAAGTTCTGCATAGAGAGCTTCTGTATAGCAAGATGACATTTTCTCTATTCCAACCGATTCGCCTAAGGCATCTTCAATGCTACACACTTTACTTATTTCAACAACGCGCTGATCTGAATCTATAATAACCTTTATTTCTTCCTCACCAAGCTCGTGTCTATTTAAAGCTAAAGCATTCGATGCAGGGTTATTCAGCACAGCCGTAATAATTTGAGGATCAAAGAGGATATCACTATCAAGCAAAAGGATATCCTGTCCCCGGGCCTCAGACTTAGCCAACCATAAGGAATAAATATTATTGGTACTTGAGTAGCATTCATTATGAATGAACTTAATATTAAGTCCGATATATCGCCTATTCAAAAAATCGATAATTTGGGAATCACAATAGCCAGTAACAACTACAAAATCTACAATTTGATTTGAAATAAGAGCATCAAAAGTACGTTCTAATAAGCAACGCTCTCCTATCTTTAATAAGCATTTAGGAGTCGCATCAGTTAATGGGCGCAAACGTGACGCTATACCAGCAGCTAAAATAAGAGCCTTCATCCGCGAGCTATTTTTAATATGGTATCAGCAACCACACGATTCTGTTCTGGACGCCCCAATGTTATGCGAAGATGTGTACTAATATCCGGCTCATTCATAAATTTCACTTTATAGTCTTCTTGCGCAAAGGCATTTTGCAAAGCAGCTTTCAGCTCAATAGGATATTTTATTAGAATAAAATTCGCAGCCGATTTATATACTTTGAATCCGGGTAATACACCTATTTCGTCCTCATACATCTTACGATCCATATTCATCAGCCGGGCAATATTACGGTAATGCTTTTCAGATTTTAAAGCTGCAATAGCAATATCTTCCGAAATGCGATTATAACCAAGATATTTATTACTATACTTACTAAATTTCTCAAGTTTTTTCCCCATAAAAGCAAACCCCATACGTAGCCCAGGTAAACCATAAAATTTAGAAAGTGTACGTACAATAAGAAGGTTAGGATATTTATCAATCAGCCTTTTAATATAAGAGTTATCCTCCATGATAAAAGAAGCATAGGCTTCATCTACAACAACATAAGTATTTGCAGGTACAAAAGAGAGTAACCGATCTATTTCATCTGGAGTAAGGCTATTTCCCGTCGGATTATTAGGAGATGCTAATAATAAAATCTTCGGATTTTCAACAGAAAGTATTTCTTTCAATGCTTCAAAATCATATTTATAAGTATCGCCTTCCTCATACAACGGATATTGAATGCTTTTCCCATCGACTTCTTCAGCAATACTTTTATAATACCACCAAGAAAATTTAGGTATAAGCATTGTCTTATTACCGTCCAATTCCGTCAAAAAATAATGAACGAATTGTTTTAAAATATCCTCACCCCCATAGCCTAGTAGAACTTGGCTTTCGTCTATATCATAAATTTGCGACAAATAAACAGAAAATATGCTTTTCTTCCCTTCATCATAAATTCGAGTATAAAAGCACAATTTACTAACATCAAATTCTTTAAAAGCATCCACAACTTCTTGAGAAGGAGCATAATTGAATTCATTTCTATCTAAATAGTTCATCTTTTCCATAACTTTTGGAATTGTATTATTTTATACTTTATCCATTTTAATATTTGGATATTGCATTTGCGGTGCAAAGGAAGTAGATTTTTATTAAATAAAAAAAAGAACGTACAAGTTTTGTCTGTTTCAACTAATTTCTTTTTAATAAAAATCAATTATCACTAGATCTTAATACACAAAAAGTCAAGTATATATAATAATACCCCATATAGTTTGAGTCTGTTTTTGGTCAACGAGCCCATAGTCTCCTAAAATAGTTGTTCTAATGAGTATGAAGTCGTAAATGACCGTATACTTCTTAAATAGAAATTAGATCACCAACTTCTAAGTGATATTAAAGATATCAAAAAACAAATATATTATACATTGAATATCATACTTAAATAGTGAGAACTCAGCATATGTGAATACCGAATGTATCTTAAGTAAAGCGATCATAGATAACTCTGTTTTCTGAATAATGAAGAGAAACTAATATTAAATAATTGATTGATTTATAAAACCTGAAAAACAAATCTAAATGACTAAACATTTAGATTTAAATATAGAAAACACGATAAAAAGTGTATTTTTGCATTCAAAATCTTGAAGAACTTTCTGTCGAGTAATACTAAAAATCGTTTGATTGAGGTTTGAAACTCTTAAATTAAGAAGTTATTAAGAGTTATTTTATTATAAGCGGAAACTATACTAAGATAATATAATTTTGAGAATTAAATCATTTATCAGGGCAATATACAATAAAAATAACACTCTACAACGATTGATTAGAAGGCTTTGAAAAAACCACCTAGTCACAAAAATATTTCCAAACATGATATTATTAAGCTTTGATACTGAAGAATTTGATGTTCCGCGTGAACATGGAGTAGATTATTCTGTAGAGGAAGGGATGAAAGTGTCGATATACGGTACTACCAAAATATTAGACTGTTTAAAGAAGAATAGCGTCCGAGCTACTTTTTTTTGTACAACAACTTTTGCGGAAAACGCACCAGAAATCATGCATCGCATCATTGAAGAGGGACATGAAGTTGCTGCTCACGGGTGTGATCATTGGTCGCCCAAAGCAGCAGATGTATTCAATTCCAAGAAACGGCTCGAACAATTGACCGGACAAGTAATTAAAGGGTATCGACAACCACGAATGTTCCCAGTATCCGACTCAGACATTGCCGAAGCAGGATATAGCTATAACTCATCTTTAAACCCGGCATTTATTCCAGGCAGATACATGCACCTGACCGCCCCGCGGAAATACTTTATAAAAGAAAATGTGCTCCAAATACCGGCATCCGTTACGCCCCTAATACGTTTTCCTCTATTTTGGCTAGCGTACCATAATCTACCGGCGGCCTTCTATAGGGCTTTGGCATATTACACACTAAAGCATGACGGTTACTTTGTGACTTACTTTCATCCATGGGAATTCTTTCCTCTTGCAAAACACCCGGAATTGAGAATGCCTTTTATTATCCGGAACCAAGCAGGTGAAGGCATGGTTAAAAGACTTAATGCATTGATTACTATGTTTAAAGAAAAGGGTATACCGTTTATTACGTATTCTGAGTTTACGGCCTCTAAACTGAGTGAATTAAAACACCTACAGAAATGATAAAATTAGCTATTGTCTCACCATGCTATAATGAAGAAGCAGTTCTACTACAGTCAACCACTCGGTTGACTACACTCATTGAAGAGCTGATCGATAAAAAGAAAATAGCTCATAGCAGCTTTATTTTATATGTTAACGATGGAAGTAAAGATAATACTTGGGCAGTTATTTCACAGCTGCATCAAACCAATAAATACGTAAAAGGAATCAGCCTCGGGCAGAACTCAGGACACCAAAATGCTATCATGGCAGGAATGATGACTGCGAAAGATTTCAGTGATGCTATCGTTACACTTGATTGTGATTTGCAAGATGATCTTACCGCAATAGAGGAGATGATAGATGCCTATGCAGAAGGGTATGACGTTGTATATGGAGTAAAAAAGTCAAGACAAGCAGACCCTCTACTCAAGCGCTTAACAGCAGTAGCCTTCTATAAATTACAGAAACAAATGGGTGTGAAGACTATATATAATCATGCCGATTTTAGGTTCATCAGTCGGAGAGCCTTGGAGCAGTTGTCTCTTTATCAGGAGCGAAATCTTTATTTAAGAGGAATAATTCCGTTATTGGGATTTCCCTCAACAACTGTTGATGACGTGATTAGCGAACGTACAGCAGGTGTATCCAAGTACACATTAAAAAAGATGTTAGGACTCGCATTGGACGGAATCACATCATTCTCTGTAAAACCGATCCATGCAATCATATATCTAAGCATTACTTTTATCGTCATTAGTTTCTTCATCGCAATATATGTACTCTATTCCTTGATCTCAGGTTTAGCTGAGCATGGATGGGCTTCAATCATGCTCTCTATATGGTTCGTAGGAGGAATCATTCTTTTATCCATAGGAGTTGTCGGCATTTATGTGGGTAAGATATATACTGAAGTAAAACGTCGCCCGCGATACAATATAGAAAAGTTTCTTAAAGATGATCAGAACAATTAAATCCTTACCGGATAGATATCCTAATGTACCGGATAGAGTATGGCAATTTATACGATTTGGAGTCGTAGGAACGGTCTCTTCTGCCATCCACTATGGAGTTTATTGTTTAGTTGTTCTGACCGCAAATGTAAATATAGCTTTCACATCCGGTTATGCTGTGGGGCTTATTTGTAATTTCTTCTTAACGTCATATTTTACCTTTCAGTCCAAACCTTCTTCAAGAAAAGCTATTGGATTCGGGGCCAGCCACTTGATTAACTACATATTAGAGATTAGCTTACTAAATATCTTTGTATGGATGGGCTGTGATAAATTTATAGCCCCTATATTAGTACTTATTGTTGTTGTACCAATAAACTTCCTACTATTAAGTCTCGTCTTTGCTCATAAAAAGAAATAATAATCATGAAACGCTTTTTGAAGTTATTTATTTATTTGTTGTCCATTCATTGCTCCGCACTTATCATTACAAGCGCACTGAGAGTTATACTTTTTGTCACATTACATCATCAATTATCTTCTGCAGCTCTTGCAAATGGGAACCTCCAAATTACTGCTTTTATCAGAGGAATATGGTTTGACAATGTTATAGGATGCTATGCACTTGTCCTCCCTCTTGTTGTTGCGGTTATTACTGCGATCTTCAACTATTACAGAAAACCGCTATTTCGTTTCTACACGCTGTTTTTCAGTATATTTTATGCGATAGTATTCCTAATTAACGTTGCTGACATTCCATACTTCGGTTACTTTTTCAAACATATCAACGCATCAATATTTGAGTGGTTTGGATATGCGGGAACGACTACCGGAATGGTTACGGGAGAGAAATCTTATTATTTGCCCATTGCAATCTATCTAATTTGTACAACAGGGTTTATTATATGGAACATATTTTTATCAGCGAAATTTCGCACCGTACTCGCTCACTCACAGATTTCTTTGAAAAAACAAAATATATCTCTATTCCCTAAAGTAGGTATTTTATTAGTTGGTGCTTGTTTGATTGGATTATGCTTTTTCGGGATACGCGGTCGTACCGGTTATAATCCTATAAAAGTAAGTGCTGCCTATTACTGCCAAGATGCTTTTTTAAATCAATTGGGAGTTAGCCCTACATTCAATCTACTCACAAGTATTATAGACGATCTGCGCCCAGAGAATAAATACCTACATCTAATGGATGAGCAAAGAGCTATAACAGAAGTACAGAAAGCTTTGAATCGTACAGGAAATTCTATATCACCGCTAGCTACCGAGAGAAAGTCACTATCTTCTCCATTAGACTCAATAGGACTAAAGCAACCGAATGTAGTACTCATCATGATGGAGTCAATGTCTGCGAGCCTTATGAAGCACTTTGGTCAAGCAGACAAGCTCACTCCATTTCTAGATAGTTTGTACACGCAGTCCATTGGATTCAAGAATTTCTATTCGGCTGGTATACACACGAATCATGGATTATATGCGACTCTTTATTCGTTTCCGGCCATTATGGAACGGAACTTAATGAAAGGTTCGGTCATTCCACGCTATTCTGGACTTCCCACAGTGCTAAAAGATAATGGCTATTACAACTTGTTTTTCATGACTCATGAAAGTCAATATGATAATATGAATGCATTCTTCAGAACAAATGGATACGATGAAATATATTCTCAAGAGAATTATCCTAAAGATAAAGTTGCTAATAGCTTTGGAGTTCAGGATGACTACCTCTATCAATATGCCATACCAGTCTTAAATAAACAAGCTCAGAACAAAAGACCGTTTTTTGCAACATTGCTCTCTATCAGCAATCATCCGCCTTATGTAATTCCACACTATTTCCATCCAAAATCGAAAGAACCTGAAAATCAAATAGTGGAATATGCCGATTGGTCAATAAAACAATTTTTTAATGAGGCTCGAAAGCAACCATGGTTTAACAACACTATATTTATATTGGAAGGTGACCACGGAAAACTCGTGGGAAAGGCAGAAAATGAGATGCCACAGTCTTATAACCACATTCCTTTGATAATATACAATCCCAAACTTAAACCCAAAGAAATGAATTGCTTTGGTGGGCAGATAGACGTACAGCCTACGCTATTAGGCTTATTGGGAATTGGTTACATGCAAAACAACTTTGGCATCGACTTGCTACATGAGAAACGGCCTTGTATGTTTTACACAGCAGACAATATGATTGCAGCACGAAATGAGGATTACTTATATATGTTCTCTCCAAAAACAAATCAAGAGTTTACTTATAAAATAGAGAACGGAAAGCTAAAAGCAACACCCGTCAACAGTAATATTCTTAGTTTAAAGAGCTATTGCTTTTCAATGTTACAAAGTGCACAGCTACTTGTGAAACAGGGAAAGACGTTAAATCATCAACGGTAACTCAAATATAAATTCACTCTTTTGAAAATTTATAAATTTCCGCAACCTGCTTAACATCACATCCGCGTTTTTTCGCCTTGTAAAAGAAGTCAAATCTATAACCTTCCTTCTCAAACTCGGGAAGGAAGCGTTTAGCGTCTTCTTCACCTACCAATAGATAGCCATCCTTAGGACGTTTCTGATAGAAATCACCTATGCGATTGCCTATATAAAAATTAATTGCAAAGAAGCGGACAAAATCGCCAGTGGTATCTAAATTAGAAGCAACAAAACCGTAAATATTACCATGCCCCGGCGGTATTAATCGAGCAATATCAGTCGCTGTGGGTTTATCAGATTTTGCATTGAGCACAGCCGGCTGATAAGCCCCGTCCAACGACAAATATAACCCCATTGTTATTACAACAAGAGCAAAGGGTAGCATATCAACTACAGCCTTGCGACTATATAACCACCAATAGAGGCCGAGAAGCGTGGGCAATAAGACTAAAGTCCATGTTCCAAAACCGCCAATTTGCTGTATAGCATGGAGAAAATCAATATTATCACCGGCATGTTTGCCATGAAAAATCGTTTCGGGTATCAGCCCTTGTTTTACAACTAGAAATGTAACAAAGAGCAATAGACTTATTCCAGCGAGAATTCCACCATATAGCTTTAAAACTTGAATATGTTTTTTGCTTAAATACAAGATATATTTAGCCAAAAAGTATGCAATGAATGGATAAATAGGCATAAGATAAACACTCCGCTTACTTTGAGGAAAACAATAAAACACAAAAATCACAGCGATAGCTGTTAATGCAAACAAATCGAATGATTCCATTTTTGCAATTCGATCTTTCAAGCTATTCCACCAAGCAAGAGGTTTTAAACTTACTTTCTGATATTGCAGAGTAAATAATGAAATTAGCACAAGCAGCACCCATGGGACATATCCGGATAACAATGTGATAAGATTATAATACCAAGGATTAACACATGAATCATAGCTCATCGTATTAGTCATTCTTCCCACATTCTCTTCCAAAATGAGATCTAAGAAAGCTTTTCCTCCTTGTTGGTAAGCAGCAAAATACCATAAACCGGGAAGTAATAAGGATGCTAATCCTGCAAGAAAAAGAAAAGAGAAAGCTTTGAAAAAATTCATCCCTCGAAGTAGAAGAAACACTCCTGTTACAAGACAAGGAATCAGGGTTCCGACTGGTCCCTTAGTCAAAGTAGCTAAACTCATGCATATAATAGCTGCCCATGGAATGCCTTTTAATCCCTTTTCATACCAGCGATAAAAAGAATATAAAGCAATGACAGTCAAGGCTGTCAAAACCATATCAACACGACAATTCACTCCCGCTCTATGCAATTCAAAGTTAGTGAGTGTTATGAATGCAGCGAGTAAAGCTACCGAGACACCCTTTCTACGTCCTAAGAAAAGAAAACCAATTACCGTCATTACAATCAAACCGATTGCGGAAGGCATTCGCGAAGTAGCTTCAGTCACCTGATTATTATTCAAAAAAGAAACCGCGGCAATGCACCAATGGAAAAATGGAGGTTTATATGCAATCTCACCACCGTTATTACCCGGCAATATCCAATTCCCGGTAGATAACATCGTATATGAAACAATTGCCTCTCGAGGCTCTCCTTTAGTATGAAAATCGGACAGCCCTAAAAAAGGAATAATAGTAAAAACACTTATTAATAATAATAACCAAAATGCTTTTCTTGCTGTTAAGTTCTGCATGATATTTATTCATTTATTATTCCGGCAAATATAGACAGTTTTCGGTTATATATCATACTTTTGCATTATAAACAAATGATATGGAACAATGAAAGTCATCGTTGATGAGAATATACCTTATATTAAGGGGGCACTTGAAGCTATAGCTGATAGTGTTATCTATGCTCCGGGCCGTAATTTTACTCCGGAGCTAATAAAAGATGCCGATGCACTAATTATAAGGACTCGTACTTACTGCAATAAAAATCTACTCGAAGGAAGTAAAGTGCAATTCATTGCGACAGCAACCATTGGCTTTGATCACATTGATACAAAATATTGCCAAGAAACCGGTATTAAATGGACTAATGCCCCGGGATGCAATGCTTCATCGGTCTCACAATACATTGAATCAACTTTAATACTATTATGCCAACTTAAAGAGAAAGACCCAAGCCAAACAACTATTGGGATTATTGGCGTAGGGAATGTAGGAAGCAGAGTATTAAAAGTCGCCCAACAAATGGGAATGCGAGTCCTGCTTAATGACCCTCCACTTGAAGAGAGCCAAAAAGATAATAAAACGTTTGATTCGATTCAAAGCCTTGCAGAGCAATGTGATATACTAACATTCCACGTACCATTAAATATGAATGGTAAGTACAAAACATATCATTTAGGTAATGCTGATTTTTTTGCCTCTCTGAAACGTCGTCCCGTTATCATTAACACATCAAGGGGAGAAGTTCTTGAAAGTCAGGCTTTAATTAAAGCTTTGGAAAAAAGACAAATAGAAGAGGCTATCATTGACGTGTGGGAAAATGAGCCCCATATCAATGGGGAACTACTGAATAGAGCATTTATCAGTACTCCACATATTGCCGGATATTCGGCTGATGGCAAAGCGAATGCAACACGTATGTCATTGGAAGCTCTTTGCAAACACTTTGGAATAAACACTAATTTTAAAATACTCCCACCCGAGCCACCGCAATCTACTATTTATGCAAAGTGTATAAATGATGCTTATTTACAGATATATGATCCTCGTCAAGATTCAAAACGATTGAAAGAACACCCCGAATTATTCGAGCAACTCCGTGGAAACTATCCTCTACGAAGAGAAAAAGAGGCGTATACAATAAGAATAATAGAGAAATGATAAGTAAAAGCAATTATAGTCGAATCAATAGTTTTTCTATAACAGAAGGATAATATTTGTATTCCAGTTCATGCACTCTTTCACTAAGAGTCTGCAATGTGTCTTTTGGTAGAACAGGACACTTTATTTGGCAAATGACAGCTCCTTCATCATAATGTTCATTAACATAATGTATGGTAATGCCGCTCTCTTTCTCACCTGCAGCCAATACGGCTTCGTGAACAAAATCTCCATACATCCCTTTACCCCCATATCGAGGTAAGAGAGAAGGATGTATATTAATTATTTTATCAGGATAAGCATGCACTATATTAGTAGGTATGCGGGCCAAGAATCCGGCAAGAACGATAAAATCAATCTTATGCCCGCAAAGTTCCAACAATATATTATCTCCACTGCACCATTCATCCTTGGGATATGAAGCCACGTCTATTGACAAGGCTTTTGCGCGCTCTAAAACAAAGGCATTCTGCCTGTTAGAAACGACAAGACTGACACCTACATGCTCATTGGATGTAAAATGACGGATAATATTTTCCGCATTCGTACCATTTCCGGAAGCAAAAACTGCGATATTTGTCTTCATAAAGCCTCGAAATTTTGCACATATTCGTAAATAATGTGCAAAATCTTGCATTTAATTGATTAAATATTTGCTCGGAACAATAAATATTTATTCCTTTGCAGCGCAAAATTAAAGAATTAAAACTAATTATTAATTAAAAACTTAAAGTTATGTCTGAAATTGCATCAAGAGTGAAAGCGATTATCGTCGATAAATTAGGCGTTGAAGAATCAGAAGTTACTAATGAAGCTAGCTTCACAAACGATTTAGGAGCTGATTCTCTTGACACTGTAGAACTTATCATGGAATTCGAAAAAGAATTTGGTATTTCTATTCCTGACGACCAAGCTGAGAAAATTGGTACTGTAGGAGATGCTGTATCTTACATCGAAGAACACGCTAAGTAATTTATTCCTTTTATTAATATGGAATTAAAAAGAGTTGTAGTAACGGGTCTCGGCGCCATTACTCCTATTGGTAATACAGTTTCCGAATTTTGGGAAAACTTGATCAATGGGACTAGTGGAGCAGGACCTATTACTTATTTTGACGCATCCCTTTTCAAGACTCAATTTGCTTGCGAAGTAAAGAACTTCGATGCAACCCAATATATCGACCGCAAAGAAGCTCGTAAAATGGACTTATACACACAGTATGCCATTGCTGTAGCAAAAGATGCGGTTACTGATTCGGGTCTTGACACTGAAAATGAAGACCTAAATAAAATCGGTGTTATTTTTGGTGCAGGTATCGGTGGAATTCGTACTTTTGAAGAAGAATCCAGCAATTATGCTCTTCACAAAGAGCTTGGTCCGAAGTTTAATCCATTTTTTATTCCAAAAATGATTTCGGACATTGCGGCAGGACAGATTTCTATCATATATGGTTTCCATGGTCCAAACTATGCGACTTGTTCAGCTTGCGCAACTTCAACAAATGCAATTGCTGATGCATTCAATTTAATTCGGTTAGGGAAAGCAAATGCGATTGTAACAGGAGGTTCGGAAGCTGCAATTACAGCGTGCGGTGTAGGTGGTTTTAATGCTATGCATGCACTCTCCACACGTAACGAATCACCCGAAACAGCTTCTCGCCCATTTAGTGCAAGCCGTGACGGTTTTGTTATGGGAGAAGGAGGCGGCTGTCTTGTTCTCGAAGAATTAGAACATGCTAAAGCACGCGGCGCTAAAATTTATGCCGAAGTAGCGGGAGCAGGTATGTCTGCAGATGCTTACCATCTTACAGCTTCTCATCCCGAAGGATTGGGCGCAAAGCTTGTAATGCTGAATGCATTGGAAGACGCAGAAATGAAACCAGAAGACGTTGATTATATCAATGTTCATGGTACATCTACTCCGGTTGGTGACATTTCTGAAGCAAAAGCGATTAAAGAAGTATTCGGGGAACATGCATACAAATTGAATATCAGCTCAACAAAATCAATGACAGGCCATCTACTTGGTGCAGCAGGTGCAGTGGAAGCAATAGCTAGTATTTTGGCTATTAAAAACGGCATTGTCCCTCCTACTATCAACCACGAAGAAGGAGATAATGATGAAAACATTGATTATGATTTGAATCTCACATTTAATAAGGCGCAAAAGCGCACTATAAATGTAGCCTTGTCCAATACATTTGGGTTCGGTGGACACAATGCTTGTGCTATATTCAAGAAATACGCTGAATAATTATAGTCGTGCTACGTAATCAAATAAACAAGATAAGATTCTTTTTCCACAAGGATGGAGAGTCTTATCTTTGTTTTTATAGAATACTAGGTTTTTTCCCCCGAGACATACAACTGTATCATCAAGCATTACTCCACAAATCAACTTCAATACGTTCTGAAAAAGGAAATCCCATAAACAACGAACGTCTTGAATTTTTAGGAGATGCCATACTAGATGCTATCGTTGGAGATATTGTCTACAAGCATTTTGAAGGAAGAAGAGAAGGATTTCTGACAAACACGCGTTCTAAAATTGTGCAAAGGGAAACCCTCAATAAATTGGCAGTCGAAATTGGACTTGATAAACTAGTTAAATTCTCAGCCCGTTCCTCATCTCACAACACATATATGTATGGAAACGCTTTTGAGGCTTTCATTGGTGCGATATATTTAGATCAGGGATACGATCGTTGCAAACAGTTTATGGAAAATAAAATTTTCAAACTGTACATCGATCTAGACAAAATGTCACGTAAAGAAGTTAATTTCAAATCGAGGCTAATTGAATGGAGTCAAAAGAATAAAATGGAGGTTTCTTTTGAACTCATAGAACAATTATTTGATGCGGAATATAATCCAATGTTTCACACTGAAATTCGTATCGAGGGAGTTTCTGCCGGTTCGGGACAAGGTTATTCCAAAAAAGAATCTCAGCAAGTCGCAGCACGAGCAGCCTTAAAAAGGATAAAGGAAGACAGTGCTTTCATTAAAGAATTAGAAGCATTAAGAGCCCCTAAGATAGAAGAAGTGAATACTATTTTAGCAGACCTATCTGAAGAAATCATATCAGAAACACCAACAAATTTAGATTCGACTGATTCTAATGAAGTTAAAGATACATAATGCATACTAGTTGGCAAAATTATCCAAAGCTAACTCCCATGCGTCTACCCTGAACTACAAGATCGTTATCTTCTGTCACCAATTTTAATTTTCCAGCCACTTCACTTAAAGGAACCGATGAGATTTCATTACCTTTTAACGTGATCATACGTCCAAACTGGCCATTTACAATAAGCTCAGTGGCATGTCCTCCCATCCGGGTGGAAAGATTACGATCAAAAGGCGTAGGAGACCCTCCCCGTTGAATATACCCTAATACCGTTTCCCTTGTTTCAATACCAGTTTCACGTTCTATTTCTTCTGCAATATATTCGGCTGCATGTTTTTTACCATCCGTAATAATACCCTCGGCAACCACAACAATAGAATAGAGTTTACCTTTTTTTAAACGGCTTATTATTGTTTCACTAATATTGCACACACTATAAGGAATTTCAGGGATTAATATAACATCTCCCCCACCTGCCATACCTGAATAGAGAGCAATCCAACCGGCTTTATGTCCCATTACTTCAATAACCATCACTCGTTTATGCGAGCTTGCTGTAGAATGCAAGCGATCTATCGCATCGGTAGCTATACTAACAGCAGAGTCAAAACCAAAAGAGAAATCGGTCCCCCAAATATCATTATCTATTGTCTTTGGTACTGAAACCACATTCAACCCCATTGCTGTCATTTTTGCTGCAGTCTTTTGGGTTCCATTTCCTCCTATGCAGACAAGGCAATCAAGTCCCAGCTCTTTCATATTCTGTTCTATCAAAGCAGGCTTATTGATACCGTCCACAATCCCACCCTTTTTAAAAGGCTTCTCACGAGATGTTCCAAGTATAGTACCCCCCATATTCAATAAGCCAGATAGTGACTTCTCCGTCAAAAGTTCTATATCTTTCGATAAAAGGCCTTGAAAACCACTATGAATCCCCATTACTTCTATGCCGTAATGATTAATTGCCGTTTTGCAAACACCCCGAATTGTTGCGTTAATGCCCGGACAATCTCCTCCTGAAGTTAGAATACCTATTCTCATGACATTCTCTTTATATATCAGTATCAAAAAACAGTTACGTTCGTAAAGATAGAAAAAAAAGAGAAAAATGATGGATAAGCTGATAAATAAGATTAATTTTGCGAATCAAAACTGTTTTCATATAAAGAATGAACATCACATCACTACTGA
>Ga0183101_1000158_pt1 | contig 130885 bp, 123 predicted proteins | sample Biomet3_FD_127790 | JGI IMG/M metagenome (GOLD analysis project Ga0183101, IMG submission 127790) | Microbial communities from bioreactor (seeded with sewage sludge) at LBNL, California, USA - Biofuel metagenome 3 | ecosystem: Engineered > Bioreactor > Anaerobic > Unclassified ... | reverse complement strand
CCCGTCCGCCGCTAATCCACCCCGAAGGGCTTCATCGCTCGACTTGCATGTGTTAGGCACGCCGCCAGCGTTCGTCCTGAGCCAGGATCAAACTCTCAATTTTAAAGTTTGAATGCTCATTACTGTTGTTTTTGACTACTAACAAGTAGTTCAAAAGAATTGCTGGTTTAGTTTATTTAATAAAAGTCGTTTTGACTTTTAACCTCTGTTTAATTTTCAAGGATCATGTCGACTCATCTCGACAGCTTATTTAGTTTATCATGCTTATTTTATCTTGTCAAGAACATTCGAAACATTTTTTATTTTCTGTCGTTCTTAACAACTTTTACATGATATCATGAACATTTACTTAGTGTCAACATCTTTTTAGTTGTTAACTTTTGTTCATTTATTTGTCGCTCATCAAGCAACGAATGTTATTGTATCATCTTTAATATTAATAAATACTAAGTAACAATGTATTCAAATTAGATTATATAACTTATTCTTAGCTTTTCTCTTGATACCTCTATATTCAATATATAGATACACCTGATTCAGTTTATTTAGTTTTAATTTTAAATTACATAATTTTAATGGCATTTCCAAGCCTAAAAATGTTTAAAGGCTTGTTTTTCACTATTCTTACAAAAATAAAAAGAACTGTAGGTAGTATTTAATCTACAATTAGCTTTGAATATAATTGATAATTTTCTTCATTAAAGGAAACAAATATAACTTTTTCAATACTTTCATTTTCCTTTAAATAATTCTTTACTGTTTTTACTGCTATGTCAGCAGCTCTCTCTTTAGGAAATCTATATATACCAGTACTTATATTTGGGAATGCAATTGTCTTTATGTGATTTTCTTCTGCTAATTTTAAGCTATTAATATAGCAATTTGATAGGAGCTTATCCTCATCATTATTGCCACCATTCCACACTGGGCCAACTGTATGAATAACATATTTTGCTTTCAATAAACCTCCTGTTGTAATAACAGCTTCCCCTGACTTACATCCACCTTGCTTACTTCTTATGGCAATACATTCTTCAAGTATCTGCTTTCCCCCTGCTTTATGAATGGCACCATCTACTCCACCGCCACCAAGTAGACTACTGTTTGCTGCATTTACAATAGCGTCCACCTCAAGTTTTGTAATATCTCCTTTGATAAGACTAATTCTACTTTTTTCTGATTTTATATTCATTCATTAAATCCTCCTAAATTGACAAACACTCCAGGAGTATTTGCCTTATCAATTATATTATGATTTTAATTCCTCCCTGTCACAAAAATCATCTTGGACACAATTTACAAATATGTGTAAAATAACCCATAAAGTAATTATATCACAGTATCCAAACCCTACAAAATTTAAATAATTAGGACCAGCATATATATGTATATACATATGTTATCATGATATAATAGAAATGTAATAACATGATTTTATTACTATATGTTTAAAGATAAAAATATTTATTTATATAAAAGAGAAGGAGAGTGTTATAAAAACATCTAAAACTCGCATTTTAAAAATAGCTATTTATGGACAAGTTGATTTTTATTAATTTGTAACTATGTTGTAATTTAAAATTAAAATTGTTAGGAGTGGAAGTATTTATGAAATGGTTCTATAACTTGAAGATTAAAAAGAAGTTAATCCTTTCTTTTATTGTTATAGCTATGTTTAGTGTTTTAGTTGGTATTGTTGGCATACATAATATGAGTCAAATGCATACAAGCATTGATAATATGTATAATACGGATATGAAGGCCGTTGATTCCTTAAGAATTATAAAATCAAATCTTATTGGAATGTCTGAAGATATGGCATTAATATTAGACCCTAAAAGTAAAGATATAGTACCAAAATTATCAGAAGATATAACTAAATTACGAGATGATAATGATAAGCAAATTGCAATATATAAAACTACTCTAAGAGCGGAATCATCTAAAAAAAATTTTGACGAATTTACAAATAAACTAGCAGAACACCGTACCAAAAGAGATGAAATTATTAAATATGTAAATGAAAGTAACTACGATAAAGCAAACGAACTTTTCCCGGAATCCTCCAAAATTAAAGATAGTATATTTAGTATTCTAAATAATGAGATAGAATTTATAACATCAATGGCAAAAAATAATTATGACACTGCTACTGCATATTATACAAAATCATACTCTCTATTTTTATTAATTATAGTTTCAGCAGTAGTTATTGCTATTATATCCGGTATATTTATAGCATCTATAATATCCAAACGACTTAAGCAGGTTGTCCATTTAGCAGAAGCGCTAGAAAATAATGATTTATCAAATGAAATTTATTCAGATGATAAGGATGAAATTGGTGATTTATTTAGATCACTAAACAGTGCTATGAAAAATATAAAACTTTTGATTTCTGAGATAATGGAAAGTGCTGCTAACATGAATGCCACCAGTGAAGAGTTATCATCAACAACACAAGAGATATCATTAAAAATGGAGAGTGTTAACGAATCAGTTAAACAAATATCATTGGGTTCTGAACAATTGAGTTCAACAACAGAAGAAGTTAGTGCAACAACAGAGCATATTGCAGAAAACATTGATGATGTCACCAAAAAGACTAATAGAGCAAATGATACAGCGAATGAAATAGAATTAAAAGCTAAAAAGATTAGAGCTAGTGCAGCTAAGAGTTTTAGTGTTGCAACTGACCTATATGTAGAAAAGCAAGAGGGCATATTGAATGCTATTGATGAAGGTAAGGTAGTTAGCGAGGTTAAAATAATGGCAGATGAAATAGGCAATATAGCAACCCAGACTAATCTTTTAGCACTTAATGCAGCAATTGAAGCAGCTAGAGCAGGAGAACAAGGGAAGGGTTTTGCAGTTGTAGCAGATGAAGTGAAAAAACTAGCTGAAGAATCTTCTAAAGCAGTTGAAAAAATTCAGGAAGTTACTTCAAAGGTTGAAAAAGCATTTAAAAATCTTTCTAATAATGCTCAGGAAGTTTTAACTTTTATTGATAATACAGTTACCCCAGATTATAAACTATTTGTGGATACAAGCAGGCAATATGGTGACGATGCGGTAGACTTCAGCAACACATCACAAGATATTGGTTCATCTATGAATGTGGTAAATCAATCTGTCTCAGAAGTTAGGAAAGCTATTGAAAATGTATCTGCAACAGCTGAAGAGTCTGCAACAAGTTCACAAGAGATATTTATTAGTGTTAATGAATCTGTTAAAGCTATACAAGAAGTAACTAAAGCCGCTCAAGAACAAGCAGAACAAGCAGAAAAGCTTAATGAAATGGTTCAGAAATTTAAACTTTAATAGAAAAACATAAAGTGAAAATTCCCTTTTTAAAGGGGGTTTTTATTTTATGTCAAATAAGATTTCTGTTCTTCCATAATTGCAGCAAAACAATTTTTAACTTTCTGTTAAAAATAAAAACACCTAAACTAAGTTAGATGTTTCTAAATTATAATTAAATTCTCTAGTTTTCAAGGTCATTGCAATATCTACACATAATATGTATTTTTTATTATTATCATGTTTAAAGATTCTAGATAAGGTTGTACAAATTTTACCTGTAGCATAAGATATATAAGGTTCAGAGCAATACCTACCAACTTTAGAATTCATAAGTTCATAGTAATATCTTTTTAGAGAGTTATCTTCGCCTTTCCTTGCAGGATAAAACACAAGACCTTCACGATAGCTATTATTTTTTGTTTTAGAAAAAAGTGTATTAGTAATCTGAATTCCATTTCCATCAAGAATATAAGCACATTCAATGTTTAAATCATTATGCTTGTTAATAAAAGCTGAAAGTGAATTATCAAACTTATCACTGTCGTTTACTTGAAGTTGATTAACAATCCCACTTAAGAATCCATCAATTTTTTTCATGTATAGTCTATCTTTTTTGCTCTTTAAAATTATATACTCTTTGTAGTTAAGTGTAGCTCTAACAATTTTAGAATTAACTTTATGGAGCATCTCGCTACTTATAAATTCTGGTTTAGAAAAGAAATACCCTTGGATTAAGTGAGCACCAAATTCAAGGGCATAATTTAGTTCAATTTCAGTCTCTATTCCTTCTGCAACAACTATTGCACCTATCCTATTAGCCAAACTTGTAATACATTTAAATATTTCTTGCTTATGATAATTATCTTGGATATTTCGAATAAGTGATGCATCTAGTTTTATAATGTCAGGTTTTATAATTGAAATTCTATCAAGGTTGGAAAAACCAGCTCCCACATCATCTAACGCAATCAAGAATCCACTATTTCTATAATTACTAGTGAAATTTTCTAAAATTTCTAAATTACTTACACTGGACTCATTAATTTCAATAACAATATTTTTAGGTGAAATTCCCTGTTTTAACACTTGATTAAGTAAATAATTTGAACCTTCAGCTTGTTCTATAACGGAGGCATCCACATTTATAAACAAATACCATTCATCATTCATACTATATATATCTTTAAAACCCTCAATACATTTTTCTCTGCATAGCCGATCAAGGACAGTTGACATTCCATTATTACGAGCATATTCAAACATTTTAAGTGGAGAAATAAAATCTGAGTTCAAAACATTTATTCCTCTTGTTAACCCTTCAAATGCTACTACTTTTTTCTTTACTAATGATACAATTGGCTGATACTTAGCAACTATTCTATTGTTATTTATAGCTTCCTTTATAATACTAGTTTCATCAAAACTATTATTTTTACTCATAATTCATACCTCTCCTATATTACACAACAAAAAATCTTCGAAATAAAAATAATTAAGATTAAAAAACCTTCTAATAATTTATTTAATTACATAATAAAACAACCTTATATAAAATACAACATTTTATATAAGATACCGACAGAAATGTCCATGCTTATTACATTATAAATAAAATAAATAAAAACATAACTGTATGCTAAACCACAGTTATGTTCATTTAGCCTATCATTCTGGTCTATGATAGTACTAAGGATGAACATTTAAACATTTACTGAATATTATATAAAAAGATAAGCTCTAGTAAGGTATATGCGAAAATAATTCTTAGGAGATGTGATTTATGTTACAGGAAAACAATAATTATATAATGGAATAGTATCTCTCAATTTAAAACAACGTCTCTTATTTGCAAAAATCCCCAGACTTACTTAAATTTTATGTTGATCTGAGGATTTTAGGTTCAGAGTTACCGTTATACTACTCATTGCCTCAAGATAATTGAAGCTTTACAGCTATTTTTATTGTAGATATATCTCAATTCTTTCTTTATCTTTTTCCAAATTACTTCTTTTTAGACCCATTAAACCAATTTTATTAGTTTTTCTTAAATGTGTTCCTCCACATGGAATCTTTGCATAAACCCTGATAGTCTTTCTACACTTTCCGTATTTTTCTTAGTGTCAGTTAAAACTTCATTACTCTTTTCATTAACTTCTGCCACGCTTGAAGAAATTTCTTCAGAAGCGGTTGCAATATTCGTTACAGAAGATGCTACATCATTTATACTACTTACAATTTGATTTATAGAGTTTGATATGTTTTCTGATACCTCTGAAAACTTTTCAATAATATTCTTGAATGCATTTCCATCATTCTTATAATTAGTACTAATATTTATCATATTGTCATAATCTTTTAAAACAATAGTTTCAATAACATTTAGAACGCTCTGAGAAGAGTGAGAAAGCTCATCTACTACATACAAAACTTTATTTACATTTGCCTGTATATCATTAACAGCGCAGGAAGATTGTTCTGCAAGCTTACGAACTTCTTCCGCTACTACAGCAAAACCTTTCCCTTGCTCACCTGCACGTGCAGCCTCAATTGCAGCATTGAGTGCTAATAAATTTGTTTGTTCTGAGATACTCAATATAGTGTCTGCCATTTCAGATACTTTTCTAACAACGCCAACATCTTCTATAGCTTTATCTAGTTTTTGCTTAGATTCAAAGTATCTAGATTGAATGTTTTCTTTTGAGTCAAGTGCATTTTTATTAATACTCTCAGCCCTTTGTTCTATGTCCAAAGCTAGTTTAACTCCACCTTTTGTTTCCTTACTTGTTCTAGTAGCTTCTTCTCTTACCGTGGTAACCATAGACGTTATTTCTTCAACTGCTGCGGAGCATTCTTCTATGCTTGATGAGATTTCTTGAGTAGATGCTGATACTTGTGAAATTTTATTTGATACATTAGAAAAGACACGTTCTATGTCATTAGTACCTTTTGTTATAGTTGCACTTTCTTCTTTCACTACACTTACTGTATTTTTTAAAGACTCTATAGAATTATTCAAAGCCTCAAAGGTTTGTCCAATTTCATCTTTTGTATAAACCTTAACTTGGAAATTTAGTTCTCCATTCGCAAGTTTATTTGTTGCGTCTAACAATTCTTTCATCTGATTTAATATGCTTTTTCTAATAATATACAAGAATAAAATCGCTATAACTACGCTAATAGATATAACAATATACATAAGTTTAATAGTATAGTGTGTTGTATCATTTTCATTTTTAGCTGCTTCATTTGCCAATTGATTTTGATAGTCCACAACAGCTTGAATACTATTTATCCAAACAGATTCTGGATTTTCTAATTGAGTGACTAGTGTATTTAATATATCTTGGTCTATATCAGGGTCCATTGATTTAACAACTGAGTCATAGATTACAGGTAGTTTAGTTTGTTCATTATTTTCAACTTCATTAAATAGAGACTTACCTTTATCAGTATCAATCAGCCCCTTTAATTCTTTTTTATGCTTATCATAAGTCTTTATAGTATCATCAATAATTGATTTTTGTTTTTTCATGTAATTTACATCAGTACTTACCATTATGTTTCTTGTGCTTGTTTTGATAGTTACAATATCATTTCTCATATCATCTGCTAATTGAACCCTTTTGTTGTAGACATTAGTTAATTTATTAAAAGAACTATTAATTTGATTTAGCCTAAAAATTGAAACACCCGCAATACTAATTAATAATATTAAAACTATGCCGAATCCCACTAGTAGTTTTGTACCCATTTTTATCCTTTTAAAATTCATAAATAATACACTCTCCTACATACTTTAGCATTATATTGCCAATTATACCTTAGGTTTAATAGATTAAAGATTTTTATTGCTCTTTCATTCCTCCTTGTGGATTTACTTATTTGAATATTTATTCAATTTTATATAGTTTTAATCATAAAAAGTAATAAAAAACCAATATAAAATTAAAAATCTCCTATAAGATTAATAGTTTTATATTGGTCGGTTGCACCACTAACTCCAAATTCTTCAAGTGCCCACATATAAAGAATTTATCATAGTTTCCAATAGCTAATTTGTCTATATTTATTTTATGTATATCTTTTGAGTAATTATACCATTAAAACGAAATTTGGGGAATATGTTGTTTTAAAGAATATTGAAGCTCAGTATTAGTGCTTCCGCCAAAATAATTCTCCGAAGCATATTGTTCCTGTACTGATGAATCTACATTATTTATCATAGGCATACTTAGTGTTGTAGTATTATTAGGATTTAAACTACTTATATAACATCGTCCTATTTTTATTACTTTTCAGTATTAAAATAACTAAGTAAATCTAAACTATGTTATAATATCAGGTAATTTCTCCTCAATAAATTTTTCAAGCAATATACTAAATAAAAAGAAACTTTATACTATAATAGTGAGTATTTATATCAATAAAAAGGATTTTAAAGAAGGGAGTTTTTAAATGGGAAAGAAAAAAATCAATCGTAGTAACTTTAAAAGCAACATATTGTTAAGAATTTTAAAGTTCATTATTATAATACTAATTATTATTAGTGGATTTATTTATTTTAAATATTGGCCTACCATTTCATTTTTATATAATGATGCAACTACAAAAGTAAATAATTGTACAGTAGATACCTTTGATACTAATAAGTCGAACAATATAAATGCTTTAAATAATAAAGATTTTTTATATTTGAAATCGCCACTTATTCCCCAAGATGTAAAAAATGCTTTTGTTGCTATTGAAGATAAAGATTTTTATAAGCACGGAGGTATAAGCATAAAAGCCGTTTTTAGGTCAATATATTCAATTTTCACTAATGATTGGAAAATAACACAAGGGGGCAGCACTATTACTCAACAATTAGCAAGAAATGTTTTCTTAAACTTTGATAAAAATTATGAAAGAAAAGTTGAAGAGATGTTTATTGCTGTTAAATTAGAACAAAAATTTACAAAAGACCAGATATTAGAGTTTTATATCAATAATATATACTTCAGCAACAATGCTTATGGTATTAATACTGCTGCTAAAAAATTTTTTAATAAAGATTGTAGAAAACTAAATCTTTCACAAATATGCTTTTTAGTTTCAATTCCTAATGATCCTGGGTATTATGATCCAATAAAACACCTGAATAACACTTTACAACGAAGGAATTTAGTATTAGAAAAGATGAAAGAATATAATTATATTACTGATAAACAATATCAAACCGCTATTAATTATAAAATAGTTTTAAACCTGGGTAAATAATGACAGAATCAAATTCAAAACAAACATTACAGCAGGACGAGGAATTTGTCCTGCTATTTTTAATCACTATGAGTTGTTTAAAGGATGTATTAGTTTATTAACATCGGTCGTATTTATATTGCTTTTGTTTACATATGTAACACCTGTATCTATTCTTTTTTCTACATTCTCTCCTTTAATTGCTGATAAAGCTTTCTTAACGCTAATATATCCCATTTGATATGGATTCTGTATAACAGTACCGTTAATTACTCCATCATTAATATATTTTATTTCATCCTCTGAACTATCAAAACCAACTATACTAATTTTACCTGTTTTACCTTCTTCTTTAATAGCATCCGCAACACCAACAGCTGCTCCTTCACATGTAGCATAAATTGCTGAAATATCTGGATTAGAGGCTATGATATCTTTTGTAATTGCCTCAGCCTTTTTTCTATCTCCATCACTATAATAAGTATTAATAATTTGCATTTGTGGATGCTTGGATATTTCATCTTTAAATCCTTTTTCACGGTAAATAGCACTTTGAGTTCCAGCCAAATGGGACACTATAGCGACCTTCCCATTTTCATTCATTAATTTTGCCATTTCTTTTCCTGCAGTTGTACTAGCTACTACATTATCTGTGGCTGCAAAGCTTAAAGGAATGTTTCCTTCAATATTGGAGTCAAAAGTGATGACTGGAATATTATTACTATGTGCCTTTTCAACTACTGGAAGCAATAACTGACTATCTAATGCTGCTAATACTATAGCTGATACTTTCTGATTAACTGCTTCATGAACCATATTTACCTGACCTGCTATATCAGTTTCTTTATCTGGACCGACAAAAGTAATTTTTACATTTGACTCAGCTGCAGCTTTTCTAGCACCTAATTCAACAGTACGCCAAAACTCTTGCTGATATCCCTTACTTATTATAGCAATAGTTATATCTCTTTTTTCCTTACATCCTGTTAGACCTAAAACTAAACTTATTATTAATAAAAAAAATAACATTTTTTTCATGTATATAACCCCCTTTACTCACCATTTGTACATTTCAAATTCTTTTTAGTTATTAAATAGTTACTAAACTTTACAATCTATTAATATCAATTGGTTTGCTTAGATAATCAGTCATACCTGCTTGTATACATTTTTTCTTATCACCTTTCATTGCATTAGCAGTCATAGCAATAATAGGAGTATATTCTTCACTTAGCTCTCTGATTAAAACTGATGCTCTATACCCATCCATTATAGGCATTTGGCAATCCATAAAAACAATATCATACTTTTTATTCAGACATTCTTTTACAGCTAATTTACCATTTTCAACACATTCATAAGAAAAACCTTCATTTTTTGCATTAAATAATTGCTGTTCTACATATTTACGCTGTGTTATATCTGTCATTACCGTGAGAAAAAATTCATCTCCCATATAATCTAATAATTCACCAGAAAATAACCCAGTGAGTATATCACCATTTTTAACACAAATTTTCATCTCAACATTTTTAATGTTACCATTATTAAGAATCTGTTTTTCCAATTCTTTTTTATGGATATAATCAGGAAAAAGCTTTAATTCATATGATGTTTTCCCAATTATTTCACTTTTTTCATATCCAATTTTCTCAGTAAAAGCTTCATTAATTTGCATTATTTTATTACTGCCACTTTCAGTTATAACCATAGGACATGGATTACTTTCAAAAAGTTTTTGGAACTTATCATGTTCAGCTTGAACTAAAGATAAGTCTTTTGATAACCCATAAATGACAGCTTTATTATCCCATTTTCCAAACCAAACACGAGTTTCTACAGGAAGTAATTTGTTATTTTTCTTATTTAATGGAATTGGACATACACTCAGCTCTTTTTTTAGCATTTTTAAAAGTATTATCTCAGCTTCTTTTTTATATTGATCTGGATGTACATCAAGTATATACATATTTTTCAATTCTGCATCAGAATAACCTAGCTTTTCTGATACTGCTGTATTTGTATAAATAATTTTTCCATCAAGTGTTCCCACAAAAATCATTTCATTAATAGTTTCAAAAAACTACGAAAATTATTTTCACTCTCTTGAAGTTTTTTTAATGTATTTATATTTTTTCCGATATTCTTTTTTAAAGTAATTTTGTTTTGTTTGTAATTATATTTAACCACCTAAAAACCCGCCTTTTAACTGTATTTACTAAGCAACTATGAAAAGTAGTATCTATATGTATTGTAATAAAATTGAACATTACCATTTATAAGTAATATACCAATATATAACCTCTCAGCTTTGTATTTATTATATAATAGTAATTTTTGTGTTACAATGTATAAGCTACTAAAATAGAGCACTACCATTACACCTATTCTAGTTAACAGGGTAGATGGTTTTGCCGTTGTATCTAAAGAAAACATAAAAGATAGGAGCCCTTTTATAGTGACTCCTATCTTTTATGTTTTCTATAACTTATACCCTTTTATAAACAAATAATATTAAGAATCAAAGTTCTTTTTAGTCTCCATAGTTTTTTAATGCATCAAATATTCTCTTAGAAATGGCATCATACCCTGCTGCATTAGGGTGGAAATTGTCTGCAGAAAGATACTTGTCTAAGTTATATCTAAAAAGGTCATAAGTAGGAATAAATATACAATTAGAATCCTGAGAAACAAGTTGCTCAGTTTGATAATTCCAATCATTAAGTAGTACTGTTTTATCAGATATTGTACCTTTTTCAAAAGGATTATATAAACCAATAAAAACAATAATAGAGTTTTTGTTTCTGCTCCTAATAGATTTAAAAATACTTTTTAAGTTGTTTAAATAGTTGTCTTGAAGTGTTTTTACATCAGTTGATACTGAGGATACATCAGCACTTTGGAGCGTTTTAATTTCATTACCTCCAATTGAGACAAATATAATTTTTGAGTTCTCAACATATTTAAGTGTTTGTTCATTTTGCAGAATTTTAACTAAACCTGAAGAGGTATCTCCGTTAACCGCAATATTAGTAACTTTTATATCCTTATTTGCTCTAGTTTTCCATAAACTTACGAAATCATTTGCAAAGCCTTGTCCTTTTTCATCGCCAGTTCCCTTGGCAAGAGAATCTCCCATGACTAGAATGTTGTAGGAATTATTATTTAATTCTACTACCGGCTTACTTTGTGTACTTGTATCTATATTACTTTTTACTACATTATTCGTATTAGCTGCACTAGTTATTTTAAGGGAGGACATTAATCCTGAACAGAAAACTAAAGTGCTTACTATAGCTAATACTAATATTGTAGTCCATATCATCTTTTTATACATATCATAACCTCCATATTAAACTAATACGTCTTGCTTTGTGAATACTCTAAAACTAACAGCTAGAGCCACTATAGACCACACACATAATACTATTATAGAAAAAATAAGACTCATACCTTCAATTGGCTGAAAGGAGCCTGTTAAGTATTTAGGTAAATTTAAATTAATTACGAAAAAGTATTTAACAAGAGGCCAGTCCTCTAAGAAAAGTTGCAAAAATTCTCCACCGATTAAGGTAGCCATCATTATACCAATAGAAGTAGCAGTATTTCTTACTAATACAGAAACCATAAAAGATATTGTGACAACAGTAATGGCTGCAAACCATCCTAGACCATACACTAGTATTGAATACTGCCATTGATACACCTTAACTACATTAGAAGCATCTAGCTTTCCAGCTACAGATCTAAAGCCTGTTGCAACTGGTTCATTCCAGCCACCAGTGTGAAACATTACCGTAGATACAATAATGGATATAACTGCTGCTTCTAAAACCACTAAAGAAGTCATAATCAAAAGAGAAATATATTTACTTAAAAGTATTTTCCACCTCGGTACAGCTCTAGTTAAAAGTACTTTTATTGTCTTAGTAGAAAACTCTCCTGAAACACTATCACCTGCTAAAACTATGACTAGTAAGGGTAAAAACAATAAAACAGCCTGTTGCATAAATTTAATTGTAAATTTTGCGGCATTAGGAGTAATTGGATTCATGTTATGATCTAAGTAATATTGTAGTTGTTCAATTTTAATATTTGTTGAATTTTTACTAGAATCTTTATTATAAGGGCTATTAAGTCTGCTTTTTAAATCTGTAATCTGTTGATTCACAAGTGATTTCCAATCATAATTTTGTGTCTGCCCTGTAGTTTGTGTAAATCTCTTTATTGTATTCATATAACTATGATTTTCACCATATGCAAATAATGATATTAAAATCAATAAGATACCAGAAATAAGCAATAATTTCTTTTTGCACAACATTTTAAGTACTTCATTTTCTATTAACTTTAGCAATTTTATGACCTCCTGTTAGATAATTTTGTTACCTTCCGTAAGATTTAGGAATAAGTCCTCCAGGGTTTTATGTTTATTGTCAACAAACTTTAACATCAAACCTTCTTCTAAAAAGGATTTATTTATTTGGGATAACCTAGTCAAATCAACAGCGGCTTCAAGCTTTTCTCCTATTATATACGAATTTATTCCCCAAAGATTTTTTAATAATTCCTTACCTTTCAGATTGTCATCAAGCACCCAAAATACCTCTTGTGTATTTAAAAGTTCTTCTACAACTGCATTTTTTAGTATAGTTCCATTTTTAATTATAGATACCTTATCACATAAAAGTTCTACTTCGGACATAAGATGACTGGATATAAGTACAGATATATTCCTCTCTTTAACAAGTGATTTTATAACATTTCTGAATTCATTTATGCCGGAAGGATCTAATCCATTAGTAGGTTCATCTAAAATTAGAAGTTTAGGATGATGTATCAGTGCCTGGGCTAGTCCCAATCTTTGCTTCATACCTAGAGAATAGGTGCTTACATTGTCATTTATTCTATTTTCCAAACCCACTAACTCAACTGCATCAAAAATATCTTTTTCTGTAACATCCTTGCTCATTACAGCAAGCATTTTAAGATTGTCCATTCCACTCATATAATTGTATAAATCAGGGCCTTCAATAATACACCCTACATTGGACATAGCTTGAACATAATTTTTAGTAATGGAATGGCCACATATTTTAATTACTCCAGAAGTTGGAGTTGAAAGTCCTACAATCATTCTTAAAGTTGTAGATTTTCCTGCCCCGTTAGGCCCTAAAAAGCCTAAAATTTCTCCCTCATTTATTGAAAAACTTATACCTTTAATAATTTCTTTTCCCTTTATGGTTTTAGTCACATTTTCTAAAAGCAAAGTTTGTTTTCCCATATTAAACCTTCTTTCTGTAATGACAAAATTTCTATTGTTTAATTATACACTTTTTTGTATCATTAGATTTTTAAATTTTTGAAAATAAAAAAGCCAATACTTAAAAATTTAAGCATTAGCTTTTTTATCTACTATAAGTTATTACTGAAGTTTTAATGTAAATCCTGTTACTGGAATGATTTTTTGATTCTCAATGCTCACATATTCAAGCTTTATACTATCTCCATCTCTTGCAAGTACTATATCCGTATTAATATTTTTATCAACCATAAAAATATTATTTGGTTCACTATCTATTTTTAAGTAAAATACTGTTTTGCCACTTTCTACAATTTGATTAATCCTTATTATCTTACCTTCTTTTTCTACCTTTTTTAATTTAGCATCATTTTTTACCTTTGTATCAGAATTTTGATTTATTGATCCATCTACAATGGCCTTTTTAAAGGCTTCAAGTAAATCTACCTTGTTATCTGCTAGTACTGAATATTTACTTTGGGCTGTGACAAGACCAAGCTTCACAAAGGAACCATCAGCTTTATTAATTATAGGTACAATCCACGTATCTATTCCATAAAGATTATATAATATTGGTTGTGATGTGGCCCAGTTTGATTTATTAGCACCTAAGAGTTTCTCAACGGAATTCATTGCACCTTCTCCATTTAGAAAGCCTGGTGTTTTATAATAAGTCATTTCACCATTTCTTGTGTTCATTAAAGTATATCCAGTCATAGTAGTAGATGTACTTGAAGTGTTAGTATGGTCTGTGAAGAAATAAAAATTCCCATTATCGCCTACAACACCAACCACTTGATTTGATTCTACTTCTAATCCCTTCAAGTTAACACTAGAAGCCCACTGAGTTGGTATATGAACGCCCTTTTGACCAATTTTTGAATTAATTAAACCATTTTGGTACCTTCCAAAATAATCATTATAGGTTTCCGCTACCTGTGAGGTATAAGTTTGATCAATCCATGCAGGAACCTTGTCCTTTGAAAAAGCTTCTACCTTTCCATTCTTAGCATCATAAAGAAGAACTCCATCCACAGTAATTCCATTTCTTCCATACTTATAATGACCATAGGTGCCTACGTAGTATGGATTTAAACTATCATCTAGTTCCACATTCGCATTTAATAGTATTTTATCTGGTGCATATTCTCTAAGTTTTCTATATATATTATGATTTAATACTAATGATTCTCCATACTTATAGGGAACATTTAGTATCTTTGCATCTTCTAGTCTTTCAGCTGAAACATAAACAGCACCAGGTAATTCCTTATTTAAAAAAGCTTTTAAATTGCCTTCTATATCTATAGGAGCTACATAGTATGCACCCTTTTCTGTTTTTGTAAGAGTAACCTGTCCTATCTTATAAAGACTTGGATTTGGCAAGGAACCTATTAGTGTCTGCATCTGATAATAGGCTGTTTCTGGTGGTATAATTATAATATTTTCTGTGTCAATTTTAGGTGATTGCTTATCACTTTCCTTTACATTAGTCATTGTATATAGATTTTTTGTCCCTCCATTTATATAGGGAATTGAGGAATATACCATGCTAACTACTAAAAGAATTAGAAATATACCATTAAGTTTATTTATTACTAAATCTTTACCTTCTCGCAAACTTCTCTTATTCATTATACCCGCAGAGTTAAATATTAATTGAAATAGTGCAACCCACTTTAAGTTTGCTACTGCAAAGGATATACTTCTATCCATATTTCTAATATAAAATACTAGAAATGCATAAGCAAAGCCTAATAAATATCTTGCTATTTGTTCACTCTTAGAACATTTCTTAAAGTTATAGTTTAAGAATAATACCGGAAATAAAAAATACCATAAAATAGACATACTTTTCTCCCCCCAACTTATAATGTGATATTCAATAACCCTTAATGTATTTTATTATACATCTTTATATTCAATAATTCAATAGCCTTGTGAGTCTGGGGCTATTTGTTTTTTGCATTAAGTTTGCTGAATATATGAAATATTTTTAGAATAGCATAATTTTATGCAATTCAGAATATATCTATATAAATCATATTATCTTGTTAACAACAATTAATAATGAAAGGTGGTATTATGTATTTAAAAAATATTATGGAGGCTATTGATGATGTAAACAAAAGATTAGAATTTGAATATAATAAATGGAATGAAACAGATGACTTATACCTTATAGAAGAATGCATATGGACCATAAAAAGCTTAGAAATACGACGTAGTAATTTATATAAGAAGGCAAAAAAAAGTAGCGTTTCCTGTAAAAATGTAGTATGACCTGTTTATATATAAATTTAATTCTAAATAATGCTTATATCTAAAATAAAAAAGGATGGTATTAAAATTACCACCTTATTTTTTTCACCATCCTCAACTCAAAATTTTCTTAGCTTCTAGCATTCTTTGCAGAGCTGTATATGTAATAGCTAATGAAAATACAATTTACCTATTTTATTATCTTCTCAATTATTTTTTTTGATTTATATCTGTTTGTCCAAGCTTTTATAGGGCTTGATAATACATCTTGTGGACTTTTTGTACTTTTATATACAACAGGTCCAAATATTAAATCTAGTATATGATAAGACTCTTTTCCAGCTTTATACATTGAAGACCGACAAGCGGCACAATAAGTTACCACGTGGTCAGTGTTAAATTCAGAAACAATTTTTTGTGCAATTCTATGTGATAACTTTGGATTTACAGTGGCAACCATTCCGCCTTGTCCACAGCACATAGTATTCTCTCTAGTATTCTTAGATTCTATATATTTGTATCCCAGCTCTTCAATTATCAATCTTATACCATTATGAATATCACTATAATCTCTTGTAGGACATGAATCCTGTATACTAAACACTACATCACTATCTTTAGCTTTATTTATAAACTCCTTAGGAAGTCCAATTTGTGGTATCAAAGTCCATAGAGAGGTTGTTTTTATATCCTTACTATATTTATTTAAGGTTAGAAAACAATTCTGACAAGCTACTACAATTTCATCTATATCTAAATATTTAATATCCTCTTTAAGTCCCTCATATCTTTTAGTAAACAATTCCTTTTGTCCAATTGCTAAAGTAGGCATACCACAGCACTTTTGTAATGCAGACACATTATTAAAATTCTCTTTAAGATAGTTTAATACATTCTGAACAGCCTCTGGTGAATAAGAGGATAAACTGCATCCAGGCATAAAAGCTATTTTTTTCATTTTCTACCTTCTCCTCGTAGTAAAAATATTTATAAATCCAAAGCTAAGTAATTGATGAATATTTACAGCATTATGTCCTTTTAAAATTGATTTCCCACCGTTTGCCTCTATCATAGCTTCACGGATACCCATAAAAGCTTCAGGAATTTTTAAATTTTTAGGACAAACTATTGTGCATTTATTGCACAGGTTGCAGGAATAGGGAATCATTGGATTTATGGCTTCATCTTTTAAAAAGACTTTAAATATATCTTTTGGAGACTCTCCAAAATCATTCATCATTACGCACTCTTTCATGCACTTCTTGCACATTATACAGCTATTAGCTATCTCTTTTGAAATCTCTAAGGTTTCTGAACTATACTTCGGCTTTTTCATTTTCTTCCTCCTATAGTACTACTGCACCCTAACAATTATTGACTTTTTTATAATCTAAAACTGCTTTAATATATTGGAGAACTATAATTACAAAAATAGCTACTAAAAAAAAGTGATAGGCAAGTAATTCTTCAAAGTTCTTTGAGAACACACAAAAAGCAGCTGCCATATTTAATAGAGTAACCTTTAGTAACGATTTTACGGAAGTATTATTTATTTTCTTCAAAAAATAGTTTAGTAAAAGAAATATACATATAATACTTCCTAAAATCAACATAATTTTAAATGCAAGTATTATATTTGAAGTGAATATTTCTTTAGAAAACATTGTTTTTTTAAAAACCAAATATCTTTTAACTCCCATCTTTTTATCTGATAAATATTGTAGCAGTAGAGGGGCAACTAATATAAGTACTTGCACAATAGTGATTATAATCTTAGTTATTTTTTTTATTACTGTATTCTTCATATTTACATCACCTAGCTTCATTTAAATATATTATTAACTCAATGAATTACATATATAGTTAAAGCACAAAAGGGCCGTATTGTAAACATGCCCTCTTGAATCTCTATACTAATTATTTTTTTGGTTCACCTATTTCTATTGGGTTTGCTGGATTTCCTGTATTTCCACTCCATTCATTCCATCCACCATCATAAAGAGAAATATTCTTCAATCCCATAACATCTGCATAAGTTAATACTTCAGCTGCTCTCCATCCTGTTCCACAGAAGAAAGCTAATCTTTGTTCTGGCGTGATGCCCCATTCTTTCCACATAGCAATTATTTCATCTTTATTACGCATTGTATTGTCTATATTTCTATAATCATTTAGATTACTATTATCTGTACCTGCGTGGCCCCAAACTGCTCCTGCTGGACGTCCTTTTGGTTTTATATAATCATATCCAGAAGTCTTACCAATGTATTCATCCCAGCTTCTTATATCAACTAATTTACTGCCATTTTTATCTGCTACTATTTCTTTAGCTTGTGGCAAATCAACAATGTATCCTTTATTCACAGGAACTTTTGCACCAAAGGAAGCTACAGGCGACTTTTTGTTTGATGTTTTTTCTAGTTCATATCCTGCATTTGTCCATTTTGTAAGTCCACCATTTAATACTCTAACATCTTTAACACCCATATATTTTAATATAGCTGCTACTCTAAAAGAAGGCATTGAGTCTGTTCCATATAATACTACAGTAGTATCTGTTGTTATTCCATTGTTTTGTGCAAATTTTTCTAATTTATCATCAGAAAGACGATTCCAAAGTGGACCTTCTTCTACTTCATCAGTATTTATATGTACAGCACCTTTTATATGTCCAATTTTTAAATAATCTGGTGAGTCTTTTTCCTCTCCCCAACTTACTTCAAATACTTTGAATTCTTTACCATCATATGTATCTGGCTTCTTACCATCTATTAAATCCTTAACCCATGATGATGAAACTAACATTTCATAGTTTTCATAAGCAGTCATTGGAAGACTTTCATCTTTAGCCCACTCTTTAACATCATACTTGTATAAATTCTTAAATCCTTTTTGTGATAAATATTTTGCAACTTCATCTGAGTCTTTTCCATTAGCATCGTAAAGCACAACATTCTTTTCTGCAGTTATCCCTTTTGTTTTTAACGCATCCTCTAATCGTTTATCCTTATTTTTATCATCAACTTTTAACCAAGCCGCTGAAAAATCTGTTGCTCCTTTTATATGTCCACCTCTTTTTACATCATCAAGCTTCCATCCATTAAAAGCATCATTTTCTCTTGTGTCTACTATTACCCAATCATTTTTTCCTAATTTATCTTTTAAATCTTTAGTACTTAGTGTCTTAACTGAATTATCTTCTTTTACACTTTTACTACTTGAGCATCCAATAAAAGTTACTAAAGTAGAAATTGTAACAAGAGCAGCTAGCATAATTTTAGTTATTTTTTTCATTTTACCCCTCCATTCTATAAAACTTTACCATTTTATTGTAGTATATGCAATTCATATTTCAAATAGCTAATCATCTTATTATTTGAATTTTTTATATGCATAAGAACATCTCACAGCTTTACTTTCACCTGCATTTTTTTATTTTAGCTAAAATAAAAAGAACCTTAAGCAGATTAATTGATTAAAAATCCACTTACAGTTCTTCTATAATAATTAATTGGTTTCTTTTATCCTTCCATTTTTAAAAGTCTGTTGCTAAAATTTAAACAAACTTTATAATAAAATATTAAATTGATATAAAACATCATTACTACAACTTATATATATTTTCAACATATTTTACAATAATGAAATAATCAATTTCATACAACTTTCTAATAGAAAAATATGTATACTTTCTATATAATAATGAGAAAATAATACAACATAATAATAATTTAGTGGGGTATTAATATGAGTAATTTCATAAAAAAAATAATTTCTTCTGTTAATAGAAATAATAACAGTGAAAATATAAATAATAATCAATGTCAGAAAAAAAAGAGAACTAGTATTTCTAAAAGTATAGAAGAAAATAGACAGTACATAGAATCATATTTTTCCTACTGCTTTGATTTGGTTATGAGAGAAATTTCCTTTTTTAATATTAATGGAAAAAAAACTCTTGTAGTTTACTTAGAAGGATTATCAGAAAAAAAACTAATAGAAGACTTTTTGATATCAAAATTAACTTCAGAAATTAATGTAAATAATATGTCACTTAATGAAGAGGAACTACTTAAATATAGGTTAGGAATAAAAGATACTGAAATATATGAAGATATTGAAAAATCTATAGAGGCTATTCTCTCAGGAAACCCAGTTGTTTTTGTAAATGATTTGGAGAAATCTTTTGAAATTAATTTAAACACCTCACTAGGCAGACAAATAGATGAACCCTCTACGGAAGTAGTAACCAGAGGTCCACGAGAGGGTTTTACTGAATCCCTTATAACAAATATAAACTTAATAAGAAAGAAGATTAAAAATTCCAATCTTAAAATGGAAAAGTTTAAAGTTGGCAAAGAAACAAATACAAATGTAGTTATAAGTTATCTTTCTAGTGTAGCTGATAAAAAAATAGTGAATGAAGTAAAAGAAAGATTAAAAAATATAGATATAGAGTCAGTATTAGATTCCAACTATATAGAAGAATATATATCCGATGCACCGCTTAGTATCTTTCCTTTAGTATTCCGTACAGAAAAGCCTGATATTGCAGCTGCTAAAATACTGGAAGGAAGAATTATAATTATTGTAGATGGCTCTCCCGTAGTGCTTTCCGCGCCAGCTTTATTTGTTGAATTTTTACAATCAGGTGAAGATTATTATATAAGGTTTTCCTCTGCCACATTAAATAGGTGCATAAGATTTATATCATTAATAATAACTATTACACTTCCATCTATATATATAGCCCTAGTTACCTTTCATCAAGAGCTTATACCAACTAAGCTAATTTTAAGTGTAATAAGTGCTAGAGCAAATGTGCCACTACCTGCAATGTGGGAAAGTATTTTTATGCTCACTGCCTTTGAAATCATGAGAGAAGCCGGAATTAGAATGCCAAAATCATTCGGTCAGGCCATAAGCATTGTTGGTGGCTTGGTTTTAGGTGATGCAGCAGTAAAAGCAGGTATCGTAGGTACTCCTATGGTTGTAATAGTTGCATTAACCGCAATTACAAAGTTTACAATTCCTTCAGTAGAACTGGAGCTTCCTATTGTATATATCAGGTTTTTTTTCTTACTTTTAAGTGGATTTTTAGGACTCACTGGATTGACTTGTGGAATTTTATTAGTCAGTATGAGGCTTGTTTCTATACGTTCCTTCGGAGTGCCTTATATGTTCCCCATTTGTCCTTTTAGTATAAGCTTAGGAGAAGATGAAATTATCAGAGCACCTATGTGGAAATTAAACAAAACGCAAAGACTACTTAAGTTAAAAAATAATTTTATTAGCAATAGAATTCATAAACATTCCAGGTGATAAGGAGCTATTATGAATAGATTAAAAAATCATTTTAAAAGATTTAATATAATACTTCTAGTGATAACAATATTTACCTCCAGCTTTTGTTTAACTGGTTGTTTTGATAAAAATGAAATTGAAAAACTTGGATTCGTAGTAGCTTTAGGAATAGACCTGGATAATCACAATAAAATCATAGTAAGTCTACAAATACTGGAGTCTAGTGATAAATCTCAAACTGAAAAAGACACTAAAGCAGGCAAGTCCAAAGTTTATATATGTACTGGAAACACTATTTATGATGCTTTATACAATCTTTCAAAAGGATTGAGCATACCAATTAAATTTTCTAATGAGAAATGCATAATTATTGGTAAAAAATTTGCAGAGGCCGGTATAAAACCTATTATAGATTTTTCCTTAAGATTTAACGATATGAGGCCAACAACTCCTGTTCTTGTAACTAATGGAGACGCTGTTGACATACTACAAATGCAAGCTCCAGAAAATCCAATTTCTGCATTTGTAATTCATGATTTAATTAAACGTCAGAAATATTTATGCCTTGCTTCAACAACTACAAACTTAGACTTTGCAAACAACATGAAAAGTGAAAGCAGCATATCTACCTGTGGAATTATAAATATAGATAAAGAGAATAAAAAAAACCTCAACAATAGTTTAATCCTTTCGGGCAGTGCAGTTTTTAGAAAGGATAAACTTATTGGTTATATGAATGCTGAAGAAACCCGTGGTATGCAGTGGATAAAAGGTAAAGTAAAATTGGGAAGTTTAGTAATTAAAACTAGAGATGAAAACAAAATAAGCCTTCATATTATAAAATCGAACAGTAGCTTAAAACCATCAATTATTGATAAAAAAGTAGATATTAGAGTTAATATAAAGGCTCAGTCAAATATACAGGAAATATCTGAGCATATATCTGAGGATATGAATTTTAACACCAATCCAGACATAATAGACCGATTATCTAAAGAACAAGATAAAGCTATCTATAATGAAGCAAATTTGGCTATAAATGCAGCACAAGATAGACTTTCAGCAGATATATTTGATTTTGGAAACTTATTATACAGGGAATGCCCTCATGAATGGAATAGCATAAAAGGGGACTGGAATAAATTATTCCCATATGTAAATATTGAAATAGGTGTATCATCTGAGATAAAGCAGACAGGTATTTTGTCAAAGCCCATAACTAATGAGGAAGGTAACTAAATATGAAGAAAAAAATATCTATATATCAATTTTTTGTATTAATGACTATCCTGCCCTACGGTAGTGCTTCACTGTTTTTTTTAGCCCCAGAGGCGAAACAGGATGCATGGATATGTTTGTTATCCTACTCACTAATTGGCATACTACTTCAAATTATATATATAACATTATACAATAAATATCCTGAAGATACCCTAGTTACATATATGCCAAAAATATATGGCAAATTTATAGGCAGTATTTTAGGTATTATGTACATTGTATACTTTACATATGCAGCTACTCGTGTGTTCAGAGACTTTTCAGAGTTAATATCTGCCTTCTCACTACAGCATACATCAAAATTAATTTTTGGTATGGTTTTTATAATAACCATAATCTATGCAATATATAACGGCATAGAAAATATATCCAATTTGGTTCAATTATGTTTCTTAATAATAATTATCATAAAAATAGGTAGTTTTTTTCTCATATCATCAATGTCAGATGTTGTTAAATTATACAATTTAAAGCCTATATTAAGTGACGGAATTTTAAGCGTATTAAAAAAATCATGGAGGCTTATCGCGTTTCCTTATGGAGAAACCTTAGTTTTTACCATGCTCTATCCTTTAGTTATTGAAAATAATAAAATAAAAAAAGTAGCTATACTGTCAATAGTTACAGAGGCTATACTATTGTCACTTAATAACATCTTATTCATTTCTACCCTTGGAGTTAATTTTGCTACTTCAACTAATTTCCCTCTACTAGAAACATATAGGCTTATACAGATAAGTGATTTTTTCAGCAAGACTGATATAATATTTATACTTTTATTTTTAGTGGGAGGATTTTTTAAAATATGTATTTTTTTATATGCAGCAGTTCTTGGCACTTCTCAAATTTTAAATTTAAAGAATACTAGATTTTTATCCATACCTTTTGGAATTATTGTATTGATAAGCTCACTATTAATAGCTAAAAATTATCCACAACATATAAAAACTGGATTAGGTTATGTAATAAATTATGTGCATATACCTATGCAGATAATAATTCCTATTATAACATTACTTGTTTATTATATTAAAAATTTAATATTAAATAAAAATAAAATATAGCATAACTTTTATCTAATACTTCCTCAGTCACTATTTTTTTAATTTCTATTATATTGTATCCAATGTTACCCTTGTGTCTATTCGATAGCAATCAATAACTCCCAGTTATTGCTACAGCTCCTAATATAGCAATAACTGGAAGTTTATTTTTGAAACAATCTCACATTTTTTAGTATTTGCAAAGAAAGAATAACTAAGTTTGCTAAAACTTAAACAAACTTTTGAACAATTTCTATTTCCACACCATTAGGATCTTCGATAAGCATTCCCTTACATAACAACTTATCCATAACAATAGGATGAAGTCTAATTAAGATATCATTTTCTGTACATTTTTTATACACTTCCATAACATCATCTGTTTTCAATGCCATATGACGATAAATTCCCTGTGTATTTTCTTTTGGATGACATAAATCTGTTTCATAGAAATAATGAATGAGTTCTAGTTTGCAACCTTCCTGCAAATGAAAATAAATCAATTCATGATCACCCATATTGATTATATTCAGCTGTTTTAATCCTAAAATCTTTTCATAAAAGTAAATTGATTTTTCAAGATTTACTACATTAATTGTAAAATGATCGATTCCTATAATCATGATTATATTCTTCCTTTCCTATCTTAGAATGAAGTGAAACTTGAATCAGATGGGAGTGTTAAATCCGGTAGTCATAGGATAAAAAGCTAAGAGCACAAACAAGTTGTGCTTTTAGCCTATTCATAAAGTTACTTCCATATTATATCATGAATCAAATTAATCATATAAAAGTTTAGAAATCTCTTCTGTATCTACGTTTTTGCTATTATACCATTTTCCGCCTGTATCTATGTCTTTAACTGTCTTACCATTCATAGCCTCTACTGCAAGCTTTACTGCATCGTATCCCATTGCATATGGATCCTGTGTAACAGAACCAAAGAATGCACCACTTTTCACTGCTTGCTTTTGTGCTTTACCTGAATCAAATCCTACAACTATTAAATCCTTGTATTTACCAGTAGTTTTGTTTAAATCAGTAGCATCTGCTGTTGCACTAACGATACCATCAACAGCACCTTGATTTCCTGCAAATAAAGAAACCATGTTTGGAGTTTTAAGCATTGTAGTTGCAGCAGTTTGAATATCAGCCTGACTAGTTGATGGAGGTACTGTAATTACAATTTTAACTTTAGCAGGACTTGCAGAAGCCTTATTCCAGATTTGTTGTCCAGTAACTTCAACAGCACCCTTTAAACCATCTAGTGTTTCAAGATTCTTCACCATTTCAGCAATAAATCCATTTGTTCTAAGCACAATGGAACCTGAAGTTGCATCCTGTGCAAGAATACCTATAATAGTTGGTTTTTCTGTAGTACCTTTTAAAACTTTCTGTTGGAAGTCTTTGTCACCAAATAGATTTTTTGCTACAAATCCACCGGCAGTAGTATTGTCTGTTGCTGCAGTAGCAACAACAGCACCAGTCTTGTCCCCTGGAACTCCTGAATCAAAGCCGATAACTGGAATTTTTGCATCTTTTGCTTTTTTCAATGTTTCATTCAAAGATTGTGGATCACAAGCTGCTAAAACAATTGCATCTGGTTTTTTATTAATTGCAGCGGCAACTTGGTCAACCTGTTGAGGAATATTACTTTCAGCATCTGGTCCATTGGTAGTAACATCAACATTAAACTCTTTTCCTGCATCCATTGCTCCTTTAAAAGCAGCCTGATAAAATTGATTTTGAAAACTCTTGGATATAACAACAACTTGTTTTTTCTTACCGGTAGCTGCTGTACTGCTTGTACTTTTGCTAGAGCAACCTACCATGGTGCCCACTATCATTGTACTAATCAATCCCATTACCAATAACTTTTTCATATTTTTTCCCCCTCTTTTTTATTCCCTTATTTTTAATAACACAATCTATGTATTTAAATTGTATACGTAATAATGGACTTTCTATTTTGCTCTACTTGCTTTCTTGGCTCTTATAATATCAATGAAAACTGCTATAATAACAACTACACCAATGAAGAATTGTTGCCATTGTACAGGGAGACCCATGGACATTAGTCCATTTTTCAAAACATTGATAACCAAAACACCAATCATAGTACCACCTAAAGAACCTACACCGCCAGCTAAGGATGTTCCACCTATTACACAAGCAGCGATTGCATACATCTCAAGACCATTACCAGTTTGAGGTGTTATTGCACTATAAGTAGCAGCATAAATGATTCCAGCAAGACCAGCAAAGAAACCTGAAAGTGTGTAAATAGCCACTTTCCAATTAGCAGTATTGATTCCAGAAAGCTTTACAGCTTCCTCATTGCTGCCGATAGCATAAGTATAACGGCCCAGTTTTGTTTTATTCAGCATAACAAGTGCAATAACAAAGAAAATTGTCAGCCAAATAGCACCCATAGGGAACCCAGACCTTGTCTTGAAAAATACAACTTTAAACCAACCGTCAGGATCTGTAATATTGGGGTAACGCATTGTTTGCACTTTAGCAATAACAGAGCAGAATCCCAAGGAAATAAACTGTGTACCCAAGGTTGCAATAAAGGGTGGAAGACCTAGTTTACCAATAAGTAGTCCATTTAAGAAACCAAATAAAACACCAACCAGTATAATAATTAGCAGGCATATGCCAATAGGTAAATGCCAAACATTATATGCTACACCCCCTATAAGAGCTGCACCAACAGTAACAGTTCCAACAGAAAGATCAATTCCTCCTGTGATAACTACAAGTGTCATACCTAGTACCATAAATCCGGTATAATAGGATGAATCAAAAATACTAATCAACGTACTACTTGATAAAAAATTTGAACCGAAAATACCAAAGAATAAATATAAAACGCACAGAGCCGCCATTGCAATAACCTTTTGTAGACCGGGCCCCTTTATATATGCCATAACTTTGTTGTTGTTTACCTCATTAGCCATGGTTTACCTCCTCTTCCCTATGCATAGTTGCATATTTCATAATTGCTTCTTGATTTGACTCAGAGATATCTAACTCCTTTGTCTTTCTGCCTTCGCACATCACAACGACTCTGTCGCTAAGTCGAAGTACTTCAGGCAAATCAGAAGAAACCATAATGATTGACTTTCCTTGAGCCGCTAGCTCTTCGATTAAATTATAAATTTCTTCTTTTGCTCCTATATCAATTCCCCTAGTAGGCTCATCAAAAATCAAAATATCCGTGTCCTTTATCAGCCATTTTGCAATGACTACTTTTTGCTGATTACCTCCAGATAAGTTTTTAACAAGTTGATTATGTGTTGGAGTTTTGATTTTTAAATCCTTAATGTATTTTTGTGAATCCTTGATACATTTCTTATCCATTACAAAGGTTTTATACTTTAAATAATCATCCAACCGTGCCATGACGCAATTGTCCTTTACAGATAGTCCCAAAACTATGCCAAATTGCTTTCTATCCTCTGGAAGATAACCAATCCCGTGATTAACTGCATCTACAGAGTTTCGAATATTTACAGGTTGTCCATTTATATAAATTTCTCCTGAACTCTTTTTATCTGCTCCGAATATTAATCTCATAGTTTCTGTTCTACCTGCACCTACAAGGCCGGCAAAACCCAAAATTTCTCCTTTACGAAGGACAAAGGAAACATTCTTTACTAAATCTGATGATAAATTTTTTACCTCTAAAGCAATCGGTGCATTATTAGGTACATTACTTTTTAACTTTGGTTCATGTAAAATATCACGTCCTACCATTCGGCAGATGATGTCGCTAATTTCACACTTTTCCGTTTCTAAAGTGTCAACATATTCTCCATCACGCATAATGGTAACTCTATCGGTGATTTTTTTTATTTCACCCATTCGATGAGAAATGAAGATGATTGAAACACCTTTTTCTTTTAGTGTTCGTACCTTATCAAAAAGGTCAATTGCTTCTACATCTGAAAGTGCTGCAGTTGGTTCGTCAAGCACCAAGATTTTTGTTGCTTCATAAGACATTGCCCTTGCTATCTCAACCATTTGCGCTTTTCCTACACTTAAATCAGAAACCTTGTCTGTAGGCTTTACATTTATTTTAAAATCATCGATTAGCTTTTGTGTTTTTTTATTTATAAGTTTGTCACTTGTAAAAAAATTATTAGATTCTCTTCCAATAAATATATTTTGCGCTACAGTTAAGTCATTCAGCATATTCAATTCTTGATGAACAATTGAAATACCAGCAACTTGTGCATCCTTAATGCTATGAAAGTTAACCTTTTTCCCGTCAAAGATAACATCCCCGCCATACTCTGAGTAAATACCGGTAAGAATTTTCATCATCGTCGATTTACCCGCTCCGTTTTCTCCAACAAGAGCATGAACTTCCCCTTTTTTTAAAGAAAAACAACATTTTTTAAGTGCGTGAACTCCTGGAAATTTTTTATCAATATCTATCATCTCTAATATTGTTTGATTTTCTTTTACACTACTCAAAATAGATCACCTCTCTTTTCTTAATCTATTGAAATTCTCTCCACACTTTGCATACAGTTAAGAATCTCTTCCATTGATGGAATGGCAGGTATGGCTCCTTTTTTAGTAACAACCAGGGAACCAATTGCATTAGAAAAATTCAACATTTCTACAATCTCTTCTGGTTTGAGCTGTCCAATTTCCTTTTTTAGTACTATAAGTTTATATAGAATTCCAGCTAAGAAGGAATCACCTGCACCAGTTGTATCCACCGTTTTTTGCTTATATCCCTTAGAACTATAATATTTTTTATTTATCATTGCAAAACAGCCTTTTTCGGCTTTGGTTATTAAAACAATTGGAATATTATAAGCAGAATCAATCATACTACATACTTTTTCACAGTCTGTTCCACCAAATAGGAACTCAGCCTCTTCTTCCGAAATCTTCAAAATATCTGCATACTTTACCCCTTCTAAAATAACCTGTTTTGCTATCTCCTTATCTTTCCAAAGGTTTAGCCTTACATTAGGGTCATATGAAATAATGCATCCAGCATCTTTTGCCTGCTGAACTGCGGTAAAAACTGCTGTTCTTGAAGGCTCATCTGAAAGAGAAACTGATCCAAAATGGAAAAATTTTGTGTTAGTGTAATTTTTATTTTCTAAATCATCAATTTTTAAGCTTACATCTGCAGTATTATCCCTGTAAAAAGAGAAATTTCGATTTCCAGTTTCATCAAGGCAAACAAAGGTAATAGTGGTATTGTGTCTGTTAGAGAAAATCAAGAAATCCGTGTTAACACCATTTGCTTCCAATGCATTTTTACAACATGTCCCAAAGGAATCCTCTCCCACCTTACCAATAAAAGCTGTTTTACAGCCAAGTTTAGATAAAACACAGGCTACATTTGCAGGTGCACCGCCTGGATTCTGTTGAAATACGGGAACCTCTGATTCATCCTGATTACCAGGTGCGAAATCTATTAATATTTCACCAATGCTTACAAAATCATACATAAATATCTTACCTCCTCTGAAAAATAACTTAGTCATATGTATAAAACGTTTTCAAAGATATTAAAATAACATAACAATCTCATCTGTATAAATATATCCTTATAGATATCGATTACAAAAACTGCCTAAATGAAAACCCATATTCTCCAAACACACATATGAACTTAAATCATAATATAAACGTATTACTGGATGAATATGAACGAAGTTAAATATAAGTTATGTGATCGTTTACTTAACAACTCTAATTAATTAACTTTGTTAAGTAAATAATAGCATCAAGTATTATGCTTGTCAATATATTTATTAGTACAATTTTCTAATTTTTGAAAAATCATTGAATACTACTTATGAATAGGTGCTGAAAAACAAAAATGATGCATACTCCCAACTGGGAATATGCATCATTAAACTTATGTATTTGAAACTGGAGTTTCTGTTGAGTTGTTCAAAAAAATACTGGGAAGCGTCAACACACGATCTGTTGCCAATGCCGCAGCACCATAAAGAATTGGATCAATAGAAAAGCTAGATAGCTTAATCTCCACATGACTGCTCAATTCGGAAATAACCCTTTCTTTTACCACGGATTTTACGGTACTCAACAATACTTCTCCCCCTCTTGCCATAATATCACTCAAAATTACAACGTCTGGGTTATAAGCATTAATAATTGTAACAATACCATACCCTATATATCGTCCAGCATATTGAACTAATTCTGTTGCTAAGTAATCACCTTTTTCAAGTTCATTAAAAACATCATGATAAGTAAGATTTTTATATTGATTCAGTCCACTGTCAGGATATTTGGGAAGCTCCTCTTTTGCACGCTTGGCCAAAGCGATTGCAGAACAATATTTCTCAAGACATCCGTAATTGCCACACTCACACTTTTCACCATTGACATCAACACTGATATGACCGATTTCTCCTGCTATTCCCTGACTGCCTATAATCAGATTTCCATTAGATACAATACCAGCACCAACACCTTCACTGGCTAAAAAATTAACCAACACCCCATTTTCTTCATCACTTTCTCCAAACCACCACTCCGCCAATGCGCCTGCATTTGCATCATGCTCAATGAAAACAGGAGTTTTGAATTCCTTCTCAAATTCTTCTTTAAAATTAACGCTTTGCCAGCCTGGGAAGCCTGTCATTAATGCAATCTTTCCCTCATGTTTTAAATAAGGACCGGGAACTGCTATTCCAATGGCAACAATTTTTTCAAACTGGTCTAAGTAATTCCGAATTTCCTGCTTCATGTTCTCCAAAATGTATTTTGGAGCACTAGGCGTTTTAATTTTTATTGTTTTCTGTACATACACCTTTCCGCAAATATCAAACACACCTATAGAAAAAGAAAGTCTGCTGAATTTAACGCCAATTACTTGATATAATTGTCCATTTAATTGCAAACCAATAGAGCGTCTGCCTCGCTCCGCCTCTATCAATCCAACTTCACTTATGATTCCCATATTAATCAAAGCTGCAACAATTTTTGTCATAGCTGCCTGTGTTAATCCAGCTGCTTTTGCCAAGTCTGCTCTTGAACAAATTTTCTTTTGTTTTAATAATTTTACAACAAGTGATCTATTCATTTCTAAAACATCATTGTTATTTGTACCGTATTTTTTATGTATTATCATAATAAGCGCCTCACGTTCTTTATAAATACTCTATTGCTTACATCTCATTAAATAATAACTTAATGAATATAAATTATCAACGTTTTCATAAACGTAATAACTATTTATTTTTTTTCATCTGATTGTTTCCCCAAGTAGATAATTCATAAAGTAACGGTAGCAAGCTTTTTCCTTTATCAGTTAAAGAATATTCTACTCTTAAAGGCATTTCATTATATTGATTTCTAGTAATTAGCTAATGCAGCTTGTATTGTTGAAAATATGGCTCTTGCTACTACTGATATAGGTTTAGGTAGTGTATATTTATGGGGCTTCTTAGCTTCATTTTCTGCAGATAAAGAACTATTAAAAGAACTAGATTTACCTGAAGGTTTTGTACCTGTTTCTGCTATTGGCTTAGGTCATCCAACTGAACCACTAACTAAAGAAAAAGAATTAAAACAAACTATCAAAATTAACACAATTAAGTAGTTAATATAAATTAAACTGCAATCTATTTTTCAGCTACATTAAAATTTACGTCTGAAAAATAAGTTGCAGTTTAATTAGTTTTCACTAAATATATATCTACACTGTAGACCTCATCAATTTCTGATTGAACTAGTTCTAAATTGTTTCGTTATTTTCTCAAGATTTTCTGCCATTTGACCAAAACTTTGAGCTGAAGCTGTCATTTCTTCAATTGAAGCTACTTGCTCTTCTGTTGCTGAAGATATGGCCTGAGTTTCCGCAGTTACTTTTTCTGAAAGCTCAAGCATTGTATTTAAGTTTTCAAATACTTGTTTACCATTTTTAGTCATGTGGCTTACTGAAGTATTTACTTCCTTTATACTTACCGAGATTTCTTGTATAGCTTTAAATATTAATTCAAAATAACTATTAGCCTCATTTATTACTTCGGAACCACTATTTACTTCACATATACCTTTGTTCATTACCATTACTACGTTTTCAGTTTCATTTTGAATTCCATCTATAAGATTACGTACTTGTCCAGCCGCTTCACCAGATTGTTCAGCTAATTTACGAACTTCGTCTGCTACAACTGCAAAACCTTTGCCTTGTTCTCCAGCACGAGCTGCCTCTATAGCTGCATTCAGTGCTAATAAATTTGTCTGCTCAGATATTCCTTTTATTACTTCTGTAATTTGCCCTATTGCCTTTAAATGTTCACCTAATTTATTTATTACCATAGCAGTATCATTAACTGACTGCTGAATACTTTTCATACTCAAGTTTACTTTTGTTAATGCATCACTTCCTTTTTCTGAGTAAGCGGATGCATCGGACACCACATCTGAAACCACATTAGATTTTTCACTTATATCATTTATTGTTTTATCTAAATCATTCATATTAGAAGTTGTCTTATCTATACTAGAACCTACTAACAAAGTTCCCTCTGCAATTCTATTAACATTATCAGCAGTGTTAGTAATAACCTTCGTTTGCTGTTCACAAACTTCAATCATTTCCTTAGAAGATTGTGTGACTCTTGAAGAATGTTCTTTAACTTGATCTATTAATTCTTTCAAGTTAATTAGCATTTTTTCAAATGCTTTACCTAATATACCCATTTCGTCTTTTGATTTTACATTTATACTTTTAATACTTAAATCCCCTTCTGCAATTCTATTAGCTGCAGCCAAAAGTACTAGAATTGGTTTAGTTGTATGACCAGCTAGCAAGAAAGCCACAAGACAAGTAATAAGTAGTATTGCTAACCCTACTAAAGAATTAGTTATGGAATCTTTCACACTTTTTTCCACTGCTATGCTATAAGGAATTTCTGCACATACAAGCCACCCAGTTTTTTTATTTTGAATATAACTTACAAGCATCTTTTGACCATCTTTATTGACTTCCACAGAATTACTGTTTCCTGCAAGTCCACTCTTTACAAATTCAAAATCCTTTAAATCCGTACGATCTTCAGGTTTTCCAAGGCTTTTAGCAGGGTGGGCTAGCAATTTACCATCCCTATCAATAATATAAATATTAACATTATCTCTTGAGACGCTCTTCGCAAAATCATTTAACATAGATAGTTCTATAGCTCCTTGTATAATTCCAGTTATATTGCCTCCATCACCTTCTGTTATAGGGGTGGCAAGTACAGAAATAAGGTGTCCATTATCTTTACTTACAAGAACTTCAGATACAACTTCTTCCTGTCCTTTAATTGCTAATTGATAAAAATTACGATCTGATACATTTGACAATTTTGAATCATCACTCTTTACAACCTGCATTGCATTTGAATTAGTTACTACTATATTTATAAGATCTGGATAGACTTTTGCATCCTCAACAAGAACAGGTTTAACTTTTTCCACATCATATGTACGAATAATAGGATTCTTTGCCATAACTTTTAAACCATATAAATTCTTATCAACGAAATTATTTATTTTTTCCTGTACGATCCCTGCTCTTTGCATATTTTCCATTGCAGCATTTTCTTTTGCAACTTTTATGGAACTATTTAGACTAATAGCTATTAGTATTATAAAGGGTAAAGAACTTGCTAGTAACAGCATTATCGTTAGTTTCCTTCTCATATTCATAAATCTCCTCCAAGAATCTTTCTTAAATAAACAAAAGTAGGTGTATATAACTTTTACAAATTATATACACCAAAACTAAATTACTTACTTTTCTCCCCACACCTGTCGCTTCTAAATAAGTATAAAAGATGGTCTTCTACCTTGTAAAAACGATAAGAATTTATGATTAAGCAATCGTCTTAAATAACTCAATTAACTTTTCTTTATCAAAGAATACAGGATTAGCACCTGCACAAGCATCCTTCATAGCAAATTCAGCAAGCTTATCAAAGTCAGGGTTATCTACGCCAACTTCTTTTAGAGTCTTTGGAATACCAACCTCTTCTGAAAGAGCCTTAATCCTGCCAATTACAAAATCAGCACACTCTTCATCAGATTTATCCGCTGTATTCATACCTATAACCTCTGCAATTGGGCGGAATTTTGCTGGTGCAGTCTTAGCATTTTCCTCTTCAACATAAGGAAGCAGCATAGCATTGCATACTCCATGTGGTAAATCATATAGTCCACCTAGCTGATGAGCCATCGCATGAACATTACCTAACCCAGCATTGCTAAAAGCAATACCATTTAAGAAGCAAGCATAACACATCTGCTCTCTGGCCTCGATGTCACTACCATCTTTAACAGCTCTTGGTAGGAAGTTAAAAATTTGCTTAATTGCATAAAGCGCAGTAGAATCAGTAACATCATAAGCTCCCTTTGCAACTACAGCCTCGATAGCATGCGTTAAAGCATCCATACCTGTAGCTGCTGTTAAACCAGCTGGCTTGCCTATCATTAACTCAGGATCATTTACAGTCATAGTAGCAAGAGAATTAGTATCAACCATAATCATCTTCACATGGCGCTCTTCATCAGTAATAACATAGTTAATAGTAACTTCTGCGGAAGTACCAGCTGTAGTGGTGATAGCAATTATAGGAAGACATTTCTTAGTGGTCTTATTTACACCTTCATAATCTTTTGTAATACCCCCGTTTGTAGCAAGGATAGAAATTGCCTTACCACAGTCTTGGGGAGAACCACCTCCAATAGTAATAACGATATCGCACTTCTCTTCTTTGAGAATCTTTAAACCATTATTTACATTATTTACAGTTGGGTTAGGCTTTACATCGTTATAAATAACGTATTCAATACAAATTTCATCTAACATATCAGTTACTTTTTTAACACTTCCATTGGAAGTAAGAAACTTATCACTAACAATAAATGCTTTCTTTGCACCTAATCCTTTGATTGGTGCTTTTGCTTCTCCAAGACAACCTCTTCCAAGAATATTAATTGGTGGGATATAATAAATACTCATAATAAATTCTCTCCTTTTCATCTTAATGATTTATTCCAAAATTTTTGTTAATCCAATTTGTAGTGATCATCACTCATGTTATTCTCATTCACTACGTCCATACTACATATTTCCTTTTAAATCAAAGTCTACCCTGTCTGCTTCTAATAAGTATAGAAGGTGATCTTCTACCTTGTAAAAAAGGGGTGCTATAAGAACTTTAGGATATTTTTCTCTCAGCCTTTTAGTCTCGCTTATCAGAAAGTCCATTTCATTCTCAATTTCAAAAATTGGAGCAAAACTCATAAAATGTTCCTCTGCTTGTTTTTCCGTCCACCCTGCATTATTAACCATTCCTCTTATAAAGTCTTGCTTTCTTGAAATTAAATTAGCCATTCCACAGTGATTATGCCCTATTAAGGCAATACATTTTACTCCACCAATACCGATTGCATAGGATATTTTGAACTCAATAGAGCGCAAATTCCCTCCACCTGTACGTAAGATATACGCAAAATTATTTGGAATTGTAAGCTGATTTCTATTATCCATACACATACCTACTAGCATTTCAGCTTTAGAAGGCTTTTCAAAGATATATCCAAAATTATGATATTTAAATAACTTTTCTATAGGGGTATTTTTATACTTTGGAAATATTTCAGCCTCATCAGATATCTCTATTAAATTACTCATATACACCCCTCCTGTCATATGATTTAAATCATATTTTTACATAGATAAAATTGACTTTATTTTCTCTTTACTAAAGAGGCTATTATAAAAGCCCCAATAGCCTCTTTAGTATTAAATATATAACCTATTTAATATAAAAAATATACAATGGCATTTTATAATTACATAAACATACTAACTGTCAACGCTCCCATAGCAGCAACGATAGAAGCAATAGTAGTACAAGCTGTCCACGTTTTAAAAGTATCTTGTACTGTCATTCCGTAGTATTCTTTAACTATCCAGAATCCTGAGTCGTTTACATGTGAAAGTCCAACTCCTCCTGCACCAATAGCTATACATACTAACGAAGGATCAAGTCCAGGAAAACTAGGCAAAATTGGTAAAATTATGCCAGCTGCAGTCACCATTGCAACAGTAGTCGAACCTACAGCAAATCTCATTATAAGGGCAATTATCCATGCTAAGAGTATAGGATTCATATGAAGATTTGTAAGAACACCGCCTAATGCCTTTCCTATTCCACTGTCCTGAAGCACCTGATTAAAGGCTCCACCTGCACCTATAACTAGCAGTATGCCTGCTACTGGTCCGAAACAACCATCAGTTATCTTCAATATCTCTTCCTTTGTCATGCCCTTTGAAAAGCCAAGAGTAAAATATGAAACAATTACAGAAACTAAAAGTGCTGTGATTGGATTACCTAAAAATGATATAATAGGTAAATATGAAGCACCTTTAGGTGCTGCTAATTCAGCAATGGTTTTTATTACCATGATTATCATCGGTAAAAGTATTGTAATTAGTGTTGTTCCGAATCCTGGTAACTTTTCATCTGGTATAAGTTCGCTCTTAAAAAGTTGTTCAGGAGGATTAGTTTTAACATATTTTGAAATTATATTACCAAAAACAGGGCCTGCAATAATTGCGGCAGGTAATCCTATAATCAATGAGTATAAAATAGTCGTTCCAACATCAGCCTTAAGTGTACCAACAATTGCTAAAGCAGCAGGATGTGGAGGCACCAAACCATGTACTACTACTAGCCCAGCTACAACAGGAATTCCGACTTTAATTAGTGACATCTTTGTTTGCTGAGCAATACTAAATAATACTGGAATTAATAAAACAAAACCAACCTGGAAGAATACAGGAATACCACATATAAAGGCTACAAGCATCATTGACCAATGAGCTCTTTTTTCACCAAATGCTCCAATTAATGTTCTTGCAAGACGCTGTGCTCCACCTGAAACCTCAAGCATCTTTCCAAGAATTGTTCCAAGTCCCAAAACAGTTGCAAGGAATCCTAGGGTATTCCCCATCCCTGTCTGAAACGAGGTAGCAATTTTCTCAAGAGGCATACCTGCTAAAATACCAAGAGACAGTCCAGAGATAGTCAATGCAACAAATGCACTCATCTTTGTTTTCATAATAAGAAATACGATTAAACCGATTGCAACAAGTAGACAAAGAACTAAATACGTTACGCTACTCATAATAAACCCTCCTTAAAATATATTATTTATTATTAATTTGATAAATAAATATCTTTTCTATTACATTAGTAATGTATAAACAGAAACTTGTTTATTTGTTAACAAAGCTTGAAATGATTATTAACATGAGTTCGGCGAAAAATTATAGTAATTTCAATGCTTACATGATTGGAAACATCACATAAAATTTCAACGAACTCACGTAAATTATTCTTTAATTAATACAAGGCTTTCTTGCCTGCTTCAATTACTTCAATGATCTTATCTACATCGTATACACATCCACCCCAAGTTCCTCCACTTATGGATTGAAGTGCTGCCCATAATCTTGTATCATCTGGAAGGTCTACATTAGGTCTAAGTCTTGGATTAGGTTCACGTGCTTCTAATACTTTAGCTGCTTCTTCATATGAAAGCTTGTTATCCTCAGTACCAATGAAATTAATTGATCCTTCAAGTTTATTAGTATCAACTATAATTTCAATAATGTCTTCATCTCTCAATTTTCCTAAAGGACCTCCTGCCAACGCCTCAGGTCCAACGTGTCCAAAACATGCACCTGTAGAAACACCTGAAAAACGTGCGTCTGTAATTAAAGAAACTTGCTTACCAAAAGATAATTGTTTTAAAGCAGAAGTTAACTGATATGTCTCTTCCATGCCTGTTCCAAGTGGACCTCCACCCATTACAACCATTATGTCGCCAGCCTTAATTTTTCCGATATCTTTAAGCGCTTTTATAGCTTCCTTCTCAGAAGTGAAAACTTTAGTTTTTCCAGTATGTCTAAATACTCCGTCACTATCTATAACAGATTTATCAATAGCTGTTGATTTTACAACTGAACCTTCAGGAGCAATGTTTCCTAGAGGGAAAGTTACTGTTGATGTAAGTCCTCTTTCTTTTGCCTGAGTTGGATTCATGATAATTTCATCAGGATTTACTCCATCAATTTCAACTAAGCGCTCTCTGCATTTTTTACGTCTTTCAGATTTTTCCCACCAGTCAAGATTAGCTCCAAGGGTTTCTCCTGTAACTGTGAGAACATCTTCATGCAACAATCCAAGCTTTCTTAAATGAAGCATAACTTCAGGAACTCCTCCTGCTAGAAATGCACTAGCTGTTGGATAGTTAACTGGTCCAATAGGAAGAACACTTACTAAACGAGGCACTTTCTTATTAATTCTTGCCCAATCTTCTACAGTAGGTATACTACAATTAGCAGCATGTGCAATTGCTGGAAGATGAAGAAGTAAGTTTGTTGATCCTCCAAAAGCAGCATGAATTACCATGGCATTCTCAATTGCTTTATTTGTAATAATATCCTTTGTAGTTATTCCGTTGTTTGCCATATGTAAAACAGCCTTAGCCGACTGTCTAGCCACTTCTTCCCATATTGGTTGCCCAGAAGGTGCTAGTGCAGAGTGAGGTAATGCTAATCCTAATGCTTCAGCAATAACTTGAGAAGTGCCGGCTGTTCCTAGAAACTGACATCCACCACCAGCAGAAGCACAAGCTTTACATCCTAGTCGGCAAGCATCTTCAAATGAAAGCTGGTCATTAGCATATCTAACTCCTATAGTTTGAATAGTTCCTGCGTCTTCTCCTTCTTTAGCTCTAAGTGTTGATCCACCAGGAACAATAATAGTTGGCGAATCGTGCATAGATGCTAGTGCTATCATCATAGCAGGCAAACCTTTGTCGCAGGCAGACACTCCCACTACTGCACGACGTGTTGGCAATGAACGAATTATGCGACGGAATACTATTGCCGCGTCATTACGATAAGGAAGGGAGTCAAACATACCAGTTGTACCTTGGCTACGGCCGTCACATGGGTCTGTCACATATCCAGCATAAGGAACTCCTCCTAGTTTCTTTACTTCTTCAGCTGCTGCTCTCATCTGTACTCCCAATTCAAAGTGGCCTGTATGTAATCCTACAGCAATTGGAGTGCCATCGTTATCACGAATTCCACCCATAGTACTAAGTATAAACACATCACCACCTAGAAGTGTAGATGGCTCCCATCCCATACCAGCATTTAAAGTCATTCCAAATATGTTACCGCTAGGTGAATTTTTCAACAATTCTGGAGTAAGTGGAAGTGAACCTTCTGGTCCTTCTGCATGAGTATGAATTTCGTATAAAGATGCTTTTTCTTCACCAAAAATTGATTTTAATGACATAACTAACCCATCCTCTCTTTATTTTAAATTTATAGTATCCATTATTCTCTTTTTAACAGTTTCATCAACCTTAATAGTGTAGTTTCTTAGGGATGTATTGAATTCTAAGTTTAGAGTCATCCCTACCGCTTCTTTCATTGCTACTATAAAAGGATCTGCTAGGTCGTACAGTTTCATTAATTTGTTTATATCCTTTTGTAAAGTTGATAACTTTTCAAAGTCTTCTTCTATAAAAGCTTTATAAGTATCTATAAATAATTTAGCATTTATGTTAGATAAGCCTCCTATAATTCCATCTCCACCTACCTGCAAGTTAGGTATTAAGTATTCATCAAATCCTGAAAGTATTGAGAAATCTTTTCTAACTTTCTTAATTTTTTCAACAAATTTTCTTACATTGCTTATAGAATCTGTAGTATCCTTTATCCCAGCAATATTTTCAAACTCAGTTGCTAATTTAAATACTAGTTCGTCTGATAAATTTGTAGCAGTTTTGGCTGGAAAATTATAAAGTATGATTGGTAGTTCTGTGTTTTTTGCTATGGTAGAATAATATTCATAAACATACTGTTCGTTTAAACTAAAATAGTACGGAGTTACTATTAGTACAGCATCAGCCCCTTCATCTTTTGCGCATTTATTTAAATCTATAACTTCTTTTATATTATTACTACTTGTTCCAGCTATTACTTTAGTTCTTCCAGCAACAGTTTCAGTTACAAATTTTATGTAGTCTTTTTTTTCATCATGGGATAAGTTATAAAACTCTCCTATAGTGCCTAAGATAACGATTCCATCAACTCCGTCAGAAATTAACTTTTCAATCAAAGCACTGGTGGATTCCTTATCAAGCCCTCCGTCATTATTAAAAATACTTATCATTGGTGTGTAAATTCCTTTAAACATAAAATTCTCCTTTCATTTATTCCATATTTGAAACAGCATTCTATATATAGAACATTTTTTTAGACGGCATAATTTGCCATCTAAAAAATTTAATATAGACTTTCTTTTGCATAGCCTAGTTTTCTGGAAATCTCTAAGGCAGCCTTTATTACAAATTCTTTATGTACTTCTGTACGCTCATTATCTACTTTCATTTTTAAGCTTGAAATACATAATGCACTTATAGATTTTCCTGTACTGTTACATATTGGAGCAGCTATACAATATATACCCTCTTCATTTTCCTCATCAGATATAGAGTATCCTCTCTGTCTAATCCTATTTAAGTCTTCTAATAGATCCTCTCTATTAACAATTGTATTCTTTGTCCTAGGAAGAAGATTAACTTGTTCCATATATCTATTTATTTCTGATTTACTGTAAGTAGCTAAAATAGCTTTACCTAAACTTGTTGAATAAAGCGTATTCCTCGAGCCCAAATTACCTGTTGTTCTTAAAGTACTTTTTGACTCTTTTTTATCTACATATATAAGGTCATTATTATTGACTACTCCTAAAAACACAGTTTCTAAAACGTTATCAGATAACCACTTTAAAACTGGGTCTGAAATATTGATTAACTCGGTTTTATTCATATACAATGTTCCAAGTTCAAAAGCGCCAACACCTAACTCATAACTTTTCAATTTTTTATTTTTAATTGAAAGAAAGTTTTTTTCAACTAGTGCGCCTACAATATTAAACACACTGGTTTTTGGTATATCAAGATGTCTACTTAGCTCAGCTATTGTTACTGGTTCTTCACTTTCTCCAACAAATTTTAAAATTTCTAATCCTCTTAAAATTGCTTTATTCAAACAGTCCACCCCATTATTCTAAATATGAAATACTATTCCAAAACTTATTTACATTATATATATTAGTTTTTCTCCTGTCAATCATATGCTTAATGTTTTCAAGGGGTAACTACACATATAATGTATATAATTTTTCAGCCTCTAAGAAAATAAGATTGATTTCTTTTACTTAACAGTATTTTATAATGTTAAAAATTCTAATCCTCTTAAAACTTTTTTATTCAAACAACTCATATTATGTTCCAAATATGAAATGGCATTCCATATCTTGTTTATATTATATATATTGTTTTTCCTTCTGTCAATCATATATTTAATATTTTCTATTTCATCACTATAAGTAATCGTGATTTCAATCGCATTTTCTAAACTAAAACATACATAACCCTTCAAATTCACCACTAATCGTATACATTTAACCATTTAGCTATAAAATTAAGAATTTCCATAAACTTGAACATTTCTAAATCAAAATTAGTAAATCTTTTTATAATGATATGTACCTCATTGCTAGAAATTTTAATTTTCACAGAAAAGGAAGCGTAATCATTTTAGTAAGTTTACTATAATGATTACGCTTCCTTTTTATTTAATAGTTGTTCCTATTTGTTTTCTGCTTCAAATTTCTTCATAAAGTCTACTAAAGCCTTAACACCTTCTATTGGCATAGCATTGTACATACTTACTCTCATACCACCAACAGTTCTGTGTCCTTTTAAGTTCTCAAATCCAGCTGCTTTAGCTTTTTTTACAAATTTAGCATATAATTCATCTGAAACAGTTACAAAAGGTACATTCATTAATTAAAATTTACGTCTGAAAAATAAATTGCAGTTTAATTAGTATTGTGGTGAATTTTATTGTTGGAAGCTTCACCTGCTACTATTACATTACATTTTTTGCTTCTATCTTTTCTATAATAACATTAATGCTGTTCTTAACAAAATCAATTGCTTGCGTCATACTCTGTCCCTTATGTTTGACTTCCTGATCTCCTTTTCTAGCAATCGCCTTAAATGGGTATTCCTTTTCACTATTCTCTATAACCGTTATTTTATATCCTCTATATTGTTCCATGTGACATACCCCCTTAAATATCTTTTAATATCATATTATATTCTTATTATATGATATTTTTATTATACCATATTCTTAATAATTTGAATATTCTATTTTTAAATTATTGGCTTTACTTTCAAATAATTATATTCTAATATAATTTCAATTTTCCCAAGATTTACATATAAATACCCTGTATTTTATTAAGAAAAATGCACATATTAATATCATAAGGAACATAACGGTTGAGCGAAGAGCTATATATATACACTATTAAATGTGGTATATATAGTTCGACCAAAGATTATACTATGGTCATTAAAAGTGGTTATTTTATAGTCAGAGGTAAGATTTTATAGGGTGGGGAAAAGTTTTATTATAGTCGATATTACATTGATTATAATAAGATTCCAACTTATTCTATAAGGTCGAGTTAAGATTATTCAGGGTGTTGATGGATTAATTCCTGTTGATTCTATACAGCCGCAAGGTTGTATAGGGTTGAGTAGATATGTTGAATGGTTGAAGGAACCATGATTATAGGTTGTGATTTGTTCTATTATAGTCGAAAGATTATAATAGGATGATAAGCTATCTATAATTGTGTAACATAGATTGTTATATTCTTTACACTTGGACTTGGAATCTAGGAATAGGTTTCATTTTAAGGGAAAGGAAGCGGAATCATTTTAGTGAGTTTAGTATAATGATTGCGCTTCCCTTTTTATTTAATAAAAATTATTAATAATTCTTCCTATTTGTTTTGTTCTTCAAATTTCTTCATAAAGTCTACTAAAGCCTTAACACCTTCTATTGGCATAGCATTGTATATACTTGCTCTCATACCGCCAACAGATCTGTGTCCCTTTAAGTTATCGAAACCAGCAGCTTTAGATTCCTTTACGAATTTTGCATCTAATTCATCTGAACCAGTTACAAAAGGTACATTCATTAATGAACGATCCTTCTTTTCAACTGTTCCCTTGAACATACTGCTTGAATCAAGGTAATCATAAAGTATAGAAGCCTTTTCTTCATTTTTCTTCTTCATTACTTCTAAGCCGCCTAATTTCTGAACTAATTTAAATACCTTACCACATATGTATATTCCATATGCTGGTGGTGTATTATATAATGAATCATTATCTGCATGAATCTTATAGCTTAACATAGTTGGAGTACCTGGTAATACATCCTCTGTAATCAAATCTTCACGAATTATTACTACAACAACTCCTGCAGGTCCTATATTCTTTTGAACTCCAGCAAAAATAAGACCATACTTTGTTACATCTACAGGTTCTGATAGTATATCTGAAGACATATCAGCCACTAATATTTTATCTCCTGTTTCAGGAATATCATTATATTTAATTCCATGTACTGTTTCATTGTGGCATATATAAACATAATCTGCATCATCAGAAATCTTTAAATTCTTTAAATCTGGTATATATGAAAAATTCTTATCTGCTGAAGAAGCTATAACATTAACTTTTCCATATATTTTTGCTTCTGATGCTGCTTTTTTAGACCATTGTCCTGTAACAATGTAATCTGCAACTTTATTTTTCATTAAGTTCATAGGAATCATTGCAAATTGTTGAGATCCCCCACCTTGAAGAAATAATACCTTGTAATTATCAGGTATATTCATCAAATCTCTTAATGACTTTTCAGCATCCTTAATAATCCCTTCGAAAGCCTTAGAACGATGGCTCATCTCCATAACTGACATACCAGTACCTTGATAATCTAACATTTCTTCTGCTGCTTCTCTAAGCACCTCTTCTGGTAATACAGCTGGTCCTGCTGCGAAATTATACACTCTTGACATTTGAAAAAAGCCCCCTTTTGTTTTTTACATCTTGTTTAGCAGCAAATTTCTAAATATATATAGAAACATATTCACCTATAAACATAAATGTTCTTTTGTAGATTTAATACTTTATTGATAATATTATAACACAATTTAAAAATTATTTAGATAGAAAACTACTGAATTTGTAAAGTATTTTAATTTTTTTATTTTAGTAAACCTTATCTACATTATACCCTGCTTCATTTAAAGCTTTAACTATCTCTGCTATATGTTCATGTCCATTAGTTTCTACTGTTACTTCTAAAGCTACCTGCTTTAATCTATCAATAGCCTTAAATTGATTATGATCTAGTTTTATTACATTAGCTCCCTTTTGTGATAAAATTGTGGATATTTTTAAAAGTTGTCCTGGTGTATCCTGAAGCTTAACTGAGAAACAGAATAATCTTCCTCTTGAAAGCAATCCATGATTTAAAAGGGATGCTATTGTTACTACATCTATGTTTCCTCCACTTATTAAAGAAACTACTTTTTTTCCTTTAAAGTCTAATCTCTTTAATGCTGCTAATGACATTACCCCTGTTGCTTCTGCCACAAGCTTATGTTTTTCTAAAAGAATAAACACAGCTTCCATAAGTTCCTGATCACTTACAGTAACAATTTCATCTACATATTTTTTTATTACCTCAAAAGTAATATCTCCTGGTTTCTTTACAGCTGCACCATCAGCAATAGTATCAACGCTATCAGCAAAGGTTAACTCACCACTATCAAAGGAAAGTTTCATTGGATTTGCACCTTCAGCCTGAACACCTATTACTTTTATATTAGGATTAATTCCTTTAGCAGCTACTGCTATACCACTTATTAATCCACCGCCACCGATTGGCACGAGTATAGCATCAACATCTTTTAGCTCTTCTATGATTTCAACTGCTATAGTTCCTTGTCCAGCCATTATATCTACATCATTAAAAGGATGAACAAAGGTATATCCATTTTCTTCTTCTAATCTCTTAGCCTCTTCATATGCTTCATCATAAACTTGTCCTTTTAGCACTACATCTGCGCCATAATTTCTGGTAGCTTGCACTTTTATAAGTGGTGTAGTTTCAGGCATAACAATTGTTGCCTTAATTCCAAGTTTACTTGCTGAGTAAGCAACTCCTTGTGCATGGTTTCCTGCTGATGAAGCTATTAGACCTTTTCTTTTCTGTTCTTCACTTAATTTACCTACTTTATTTAATGCCCCTCTTAGTTTAAATGCTCCAGTAATCTGAAGGTTTTCCGGTTTTATATATACTTCATTACCACTTTCTCTACTAAACTCTGGACTATATATCAATTTAGTATTTACACATATATCCTTTATTCTTTCTCTAGCCTCTAATACATCTCCTAATCTTAAATGATTTGCTTGATTTTTTAACACTAAATTTTCTCCCATAATTTTAAATCCTCCTTGTAATTAGTTTATAAATAAAAAATCTCCCGTTCTTATAAGCATAATTTTATTATGCTTATAAGGACGAGAGATATACTTCCGTGGTACCACCTTATTTGCAATTAGATATACTAATTGCCGCTCATTATCAGGTCAACTTTGAACAATAATCAAATTATCTCATTCATCGTGAACCCTAACCATGTATCGCTGGTAAACGTCCTTGTTTACTTGACAAAAGTCTTTCAACTTGGAGACTCCGGAGTGATCATTACATATTCCTATTAATACCAACTTACACCTAACGTTGGCTCTCTACAATTAATATATTGAATATTTTTTTCTCCATCGCAGCCTTTATTTTATTAAATTATTAAACTTTTTATAAGTATATTATTATTCTATTAAAATGTCAATATGTTTTTAGGATTTTTATAATCCAATACAGTATTATTACTATTAAATATTCTATAAGTTTTTCTAGTTCGTATTTTCTTTAGCTTTAGTTAGTTTTAAATTTACTTACTAATTTATCCAAATTATCTGCTACATTTTTTAACTTCTCAGCACTTATTAATATATTATTTATCGCAGTTGTCTGTTGCTCTATAGATGCAGAAACTTCCTCCATAGAAGTTGCCGATTGCTCAGATATTGATGATATTCCGCTGATGGAATTTAAAACATCTTCTTTATCTATAGCTAACTTTGCGATATTTTCAGAAAGCCTATCTATTTGATTTATGGTGCTTATTATTGTTTCATTTATATATTTAAAAGCATTTTTTGCTTCAATCATTGCATTATCACTTTCTTTTATTGATTCATTACTTAGATCTACGTTTTGTTTTGCTGTAAGTATTTCACCTTGTATTTCACTTACAATAGTAGCAATTTGTTTTGTAGAATTTGATGTTTGTTCAGAAAGTTTTCTTATTTCCTCTGACACCACAGCAAAACCCTTACCCGCTTCGCCAGCTCTAGCTGATTCTATAGCTGCATTTAATGCCAGTAAATTAGTTTGGTTTGAAATTGATTGAATAACATCTACAATTTCGCTAATATACTTTGACTTTTCAGACAAGTTTTCTACAGTTATACCTATTTTATCTGAAACCTGATTATTCACTTCTAATTTGCTCTCAAGTATTTCTATGGCTTCTATACCATTATTACCTGCAGCTTTGCTTCTATTTGAATTTTCTTTTACCTTACTATAAGTATCCGCAACCGTGTCAATCTCTCTAGATACTTCTTCTAGTTTCTCTAAACCTTTTTGTGATTCTTCTGACTGTTCTAATGCTCCTTTACTTATTTCTTTAACTGCAATTGATACACTTTCCATAGACTTTACCATTTCGCTTGCTGAAATATTTACATCCTTTGAATTTTTCAAGATTGTATTAGAATTCTGTTTTACATCATTTATAATATCTCTAAGTTTACCCTTTAGATTAGCAGCAGCTTTAAATATATGATTTAATTCATCCTTATAGTTTGCTTTTAAATCTTCATCCTTATGAACTAAATTTAATTCTGCTGTTTCTCCTACAAATTCTTTTATCTCCTTGATACTTTTTGATATTTTTTTACCATTGTAAAAAGCTACAATAAATGCTATTACCATTCCTATAACCATAATTAAAACTATTAAATATGAGAAGAACTTTACAGGTTTTAATATCTCTTTTTCCGGCACTCTTACTACTAAAATTGAATTGTTATTCATTCTAGAATAGCAAAGCTTAATTTTTTCCCTATTATATTGAAAATTAATTATTCCTTCTTTATTTTTCATCATTTCACTACCATAAGCTTTGTATACCCCATTTTCTACCTTTAGAAAATTATCTTTAAAAGTATATTTTTTATCAACTAAGTAATCTAAATTGCTACTTAAAACAAAGGCATACCCTGTATCATATAACTTAACATTACCTACATACTCTCCTATACTTGTCAGGTTAATATCCATTGCTGCAACACCGATAAACTTATCATTTACGTAAATAGGTGATGAATAAGTTATCATAGGCTGTCTACTTACAACATCTTGATAAGGGTCTGTCCATATATCTTTTTTTTCTCTATAAGGCTTGAAGTACCACTGCATATCTGGATTTTTTTCATCAAAATCAAAACTTGTAAAAGGCATCTTTTCAAAATCTTTACTTCCAGGCTTTTCTCCATACCATACTTGATACCCTTTGCTAGTAATTTCAGGATTAAATATTACATATATAGCTACTATTCCTTTACTATTTTTACATTTATCTAAAATAATTTTTTCCAGATTAGCTTGATATTCATTCATAAATTTAGAATCGTTTTCTTTATTTATATCATAAGTTTGTACCGCTACATCTCTTATACTACTACTTTTTTGTTCCATCTGACTAAAAATATTACTTACTACATAATTGTTATTCTGTGCCGTTAACATTAACTTTTCATCAGCATTCACTCTTAAAATCCTACTATTTTCTACAATACTAATTCCACCTACAAAAGCAGTTACAAACAGTGAACATAAAACTATAGTTATAATAATCCTTTTTCCTATTCCCCCCATTTTTTTCGCCAAAAATTCAACCCTCCATTTTTTCCTAAGCATAAATAATTAATCTGTTACCGATTGTTATTCTATGCTTACAAACTTATTTGTGAACGTAATTGCTGTTTGAAATGTATCAACGCCAAGAACTTCTAGATCTAATTGAATTATTTACACCTATAAAGCATATATAGATACAAAATTTACTCGCTATGCACAAAATCAGATAACTTATCAATTACATACTTTCTAGCAATCCTTCTAGTAACTTTTGAGTCTTGATCTACACTTTGCAAGTCTTGAATTACTTCTTCCTTTGATTCTTTGGAATTAGTATCATCAATCTTATTTTGTGACTCTCCTACTTTTTACTCTAAATTCTTCCTAAGGAAAATGAAATATGATAACAAATATAATTTGCAAAGACATGAACTTCAACATAACTTCTATTACTTTACTTATATAATTTATTCTACAAAATATTCTAAATTCCTCTAAATTTTTAGAAATTTTCCCAATAAACCTTTTATAGCCATATAAAATAATAATGCCAACTATTTCATGGATAACAAAAGCATCCAACTCATAAGAGTAGTAAAAACTTCAGCATATTTCCTAATTTTCCTATTTATTAATAAAAGAATTAAATACCGGACATTCATGTGGTTGACGCAAATGTTCCTTAATCCTCTTAAGGTCCCCTTGCATTTTTTGTAGCTCTGTAATTTTTTCACCTATTTCCATAAGTTTTAAGATATATAAAAAAGAACATCCGTAGACTTGATTTGCACAAATCTACGAATGTTCCCTAAAACTTACTTATATTTGAATTATTTTAAATAATTTTCTATTCAGCTAAATCAAAGACTTCTAGTTCTTCACCTTTGATTCCCTTAATCTTAACATCTACCATAGCCTTAAAAGTATCTAAAGCTGTTACCACTCCTATATTTCTTTCAATAGCTGCTCTTCTTATAAGGAATCCATCTCTTAACTACTTATACTCCTTAGCTTCTTCTTCCTCTCTTAATACCCTTAATCCACCTTCAGCTAGTGCTAGCAATTCGTCCTCTCCAGGATAAACTACTACTGGTCCAAGAAATGATGTCATTTCCTTAAGCGCTTCTGTTACCTGCTTACTATATGCAACTCCCCCTGTAAGTATTATAGCATCTACCTTACCGCAAAGAACTGCTCCACACTGGCCTATTTCTTTAGCAATTTGATATACAAAAGCATCAAATGTTAATTTTGCCTTTAAATCCCCTTCAAATGCCTTTTTTTCTACCACTCTAAAATCATTAGTATTTAAATAAGCAAATACTCCACCTTTACCCGTAATTTTCTTTTTAACATCATCTAGAGTATATTTCCCGCTGAAGCACAACTTTACAAGATCGCCAACCGGAACCCCTCCACATCTTTCTGTTGAGAATGGACCCTCTCCATCCAAAGCATTATTTACATCTATAACTCTACCTGCCTTATGGGCTCCTACTGATACTCCACCACCCATATGTGCAACAATAAGATTTAAATCTTGATAGATTTTTCCTGATTCCTTAGCATATCTCTTTGCAACAGCCTTTTGATTAAGTGCGTGAAATATACTCCTTCTTTGTATCTCTGGCATACCTGATACTCTTGCAACATCCCCTATTTCATCTACAACAACTGGATCTACTATAAATGCAGGCAGGTTTAGGGATTCTCCTATTTCATATGCTATTATTCCACCAAGATTTGCTGCATGATGTCCTTGTATTCCTATTCTTAAATCTTTAAGCATTGCTTCATTTACAGCATAGGTACCACTTATTATTGGTTTTAGCAATCCACCTCTTCCAACTACTGCATCTAATGAATTTATATCAAAAGCTTTATCCTTTAAAACTTGTAATATGGCATTCTTTCTAAATTCATATTCATCATATATAGTCGCGTATTTCTCTATATCTTCAAAGAAATGTCTTAATGTTTTCTCTAAAACTTGTTTCTCATCTTCATATACACCTATCTTAGTTGATGTAGAACCAGGATTAATTACTAGCAGTTTATAAGGCATAATATTACCTCCTCAATACTAGAAATGTTATGTACTGATTCTATATCATCTATAACTCTATCTATTTTTTACTTATTTCATCAGCAACTAAAGCAGCTAAAGCTATTGAATACATCTTTGATTCATGGCTGTCACTTCTTGAAGTTAAAACAACCGGTGCAGAGGTTCCAACAAGAAGCCCACCATTTTTACAATTTGAAGTATAGGTCAATGTCTTATACATTATGTTACCAGCCTCAATGTTTGGTACCAATAATATATCTGCTTTACCAGCCACAGGGCCCTTCACTCCTTTATGAGCAGCAGCCTCTTCTGATATGGCATTGTCTAATGCCAAAGGACCATCAATTATACATCCTTTTATCTGTCCCCTATCATTCATCTTTGAAAGGATGGCAGCATCAACTGTAGCTGGCATACTTAGATTCACAACTTCTACAGCACATACAGGTGCAACCTTGGGATTTTCTACTCCAACAGCTTTCGCAACTACTACTGCATTATTAACAATATCTATCTTATCCTTAAGCTCAGGATACATATTAAATGCTGCATCAGTTAGGAATATTAATCTATCAAAATTATTTATTTCAAATACAGCCACATGAGACATTAGCTTGCCAGTTCTTAGCCCAATTTCTTTATTTAGTACTGCTCTTAGGAAGCTCGCAGTATCAATAAGCCCTTTCATTACCATATCAACCTTACCTAACGCTGCTAATTCAACAGCTTTTAAAGCAGCTTTATTGTTATCCGGTTCATCTACAAGTTCAAATCTAGTTAAGTCCATATATAACTCCGCTGCTATAGCCTCAACTTTAACCTTATCACCCACCAATATCGCCTGTGCTATTCCTTGTTTATCTGCATCTTTTATTGCTTCAAGAACATACCTGTCTTGCGCAACAGCTACTGCTATCTTTTTTGTCTTTTGCTGTTTAACCTTTTGTAATACATCTTGAAAATTCTTAATCATTAATAACACCTCATCTTTATCCGATGACTAAGAATCAGGTAGGGTTTGAAACCCTACCTGATTCAAGTTTCACTTCATTTTACGCACTCTATACCTTTTTCAATAGCCTTCTTGTTTATTTCAAAGAATTTTTCTTTTCCATGGGCCTTTAATGAATCAAGTAACGCTTCTATTGAAACTATTCCTGTCTTCTTAACAAGTGCTCCTAACAGAACCATGTTAGCAATTTTTTTGTCTCCTAATTCTTCTGCAATAGCTTGAGCAGGAATTGCTATAACATCTACATCTGTTCTTGTAGGTATTCTATCTACCAAGTCTGAATCTATTATTATAACACCATTTGGTGCTAATGAATCTTCAAATTTATCTAAAGAAGGTCTGTTCATTACAACCAAACTATCAGCTTTTGTAACTATTGGTGAGCCTATGCCCTCATCAGTTAATATAACGGAACAGTTGGCTGTACCTCCTCTCATTTCTGGACCATATGAGGGTAACCATGAAACGTTTAAATTAGTATCCATTCCTGCATATACAAGGAACTTACCAATAGATAATATACCTTGTCCTCCGAAACCTGCAAAAATTATCTGTTGTGATACCATTTTATCTCACCTCCTCAGTTGTATCCTTCTTAACTCCAAGAGGATAATAGGGTATCATGTTATCTCTTAACCATTGCATTGCTTCTGAAGGGGTCAATCCCCAGTTAGTTGGGCAAATTGATAAAACCTCTATCATGGAGAAGCCTTTACCTTCTAACTGATTTTGGAAGGCCTTCTTTATAGCTTTCTTGGCTTTTAATATATTAGGAACTGTATCTACAGAAACCCTTTCCACATAGTATGCACCGTCTAGAGTCGAAATCATTTCAGAAACTCTTATTGGATATCCAGCTTGCTTTACATCTCTTCCATATGGTGAGGTTTCAGTTACCTGACCTGGTAACGTAGTTGGCGCCATTTGCCCACCAGTCATACCATAAATACAGTTGTTCACAAATATTGAGGTGATATTTTCTCTTCTTGCTGCTGCGTGAACTATTTCAGCAGTACCTATAGCTGCAAGGTCACCATCTCCCTGATACGTAAATACTAATTTATCAGAATTTGTTCTCTTTATACCTGTAGCAACTGCTGGTGCTCTTCCGTGAGCAGCTTCAAACATATCACAGGCAAAATATTTATATGCTAAAACTGAACATCCAACCGGTACTACTCCTATAGTTTTATCTAATATGCCAAGTTCATCTATAGCTTCAGCAATTAATTTATGAATTACGCCATGTGTACATCCTGGACAATAGTGTGTAGGTACATCTAATAATGATTTTGGATTTTCGTATACTATAGCCATTATTTTGCACCTCCTACTATATATTTAACTTTATTTAATATATCTGTAGGATTAGGAACCATACCACCAGATCTTCCATAGAAATGGACTGGCTTTCTTCCATTTGAAACAAGTCTAACGTCCTCAACCATTTGTCCGCAGTTCATTTCCACTGATAAGAAACCATGCTTTGTCCTGTCAATAATATTATTAAAAGCTTCTACTGGGAATGGCCATAAAGTTATTGGTCTAATTAATCCTAATTTTATCCCTTCTTTTTTAGCCATTTTGATAACGTTTTCACATATTCTTGCTGTGGTTCCGTATGCAACTAATATTAAATCGCACTCTGCTTCACAATTGAATAATTCATATCTTGCTTCCCTCGCTTTGATATCATCATATTTCTTTTGAAGGTGTATATTATGATTTTCTAATTGCTCTGGTTCTAAATATAGTGAATTTATAACATTATGCTCTTTTCTTCCACCTAGTCCATTAGCTGCCCATGTTTTTTCTGGAAGTTGTTTTTGTTCTCTTTCTTTGAACTCAACTGGTTCCATCATCTGTCCTAACATTCCATCTCCCATTACCATACAAGGAGTTCTATATATATCAGCTACATCAAAAGCTTCTTGTATTAAATCAACCATTTCTTGTATTGATGATGGTGCAAAAACAGGCAAGTGATAATCTCCGTGCCCTCCACCTTTTGTAGCTTGGAAGTAGTCTGATTGAGCTGGTTGTATACTTCCAAGACCTGGACCTCCTCTAACTATATTTATAATAACGCAAGGCAACTCTGCACCTGCAATATATGATATACCCTCTGCTTTTAAGCTTATTCCTGGTGAACTTGATGATGTCATGCATCTTACTCCAGCTCCAGCTGCACCATAAACCATGTTTATAGCAGCAATTTCACTTTCAGCTTGGATAAATATTCTTCCTATCTTAGGCATCTTTTTTGCCATATAAGCTGCAACTTCAGTTTGAGGGGTAATTGGATAACCAAAGAACGCCTTACAATTTGCTCTAATGGCTGCTTCTCCTATGGCTTCATTACCTTTCATTAATACTTTCTCTGCCATAAAACACCCTCCCTATTCTTTTTCAACTGTTATTACACAATCTGGACATATTCTTCCACAGGCTGCACACCCTATGCACTCTTCCATCTTGTCATCTGAAACATTAGCTGGGTGATATCCTCTTGCATTAAGTTTATCTGAAAAAACCACTATTTTCTTAGGGCATACTGTTATACAAAGTCCACAACCTTTACATCTCTCTTCTCTAAAACTTACTTTTGGCATAAGAAATTCCCTCCTCAAGTATTGGTGGTTTAGAAGTTTTTTTAATATATTTTTATTTTAGAATATAAGGTTATGTAGAATTTGTACCACATTTATATAAACTTAATTTCCAGAATGCTACAGTTGAGCAGCAGTTGAGTCTCAACTGCTTACTTCCAGGGCAGTTTTATAAAGATATCTATAGGATACAGCTCGCCTTCTACTTTTCCTTCGACTTCATCTATTAAATCTCTTCTACACACTGTATATTTATGAGGAATATTCAACTTTTTAGACAACTCACTAGCTAACTTATCTCCATTTATTATATCTTCTGCAGAAGTTTCATAAGACATATTAGTATTAGATATTAAATGAGTTACCTTAAGTCTTGATGTAAACTGTATAGCTCTTATATAATCTTCTGTATCACCATTATTTGATGTAAGAGGTCTGTTGTTATTTATAACAAAGTACATATCGTAGGGTTCTACCTTAAGATATGTATTATATTGACCTAGCACTACAGCTCCTTGAGCATCCCCACCTATATCCATAACTACTTCATAGCTTTTATCATTAAATACAGCTAGTACTTCAGCAGGCACTACCATTAATTCTGCGTTAGACAGGTTAGAATCTGCAGCTATTACTCTTACGCCCCTCGCTTCAAGTTTGGCGCTGATATCTCTTGTACAAAAATATGGATTTACTATATCTAAGTCTACGATAGCTACTTTTTTTCCTTCACTGGCAAGATTTATTGCATAATTAATTGCGATTTCAGTCTTTCCACTTCCAAAATGTCCTGTGAAAATTCTAATTCTATTCACTGATACCACCCCTTTATAAACAATTAATTCATAATCTAGTTTTTATCCGATGATTAACCCCTTTGTATATAGTATATTAGATTATTACATCGTTGTTCTTAATCATTAACTTTAAACCAGAAAAAAACGAAAAAATAAGACAAAATCTCTTTAAAGAAATTTTGTCTTATTTTTTATAAGGTTGCTTTTAATCTAATCAATAGATATACAAACATCTCCTACATTTCATAATACTCTATTTAGCTAAATCAAAAACTTCTAGTTCTTCACCTTTGATTCCTTTAATCCTAACATCTATCATAGCTTTGAAAGTATCTAAAGCTGTTACCACTCCTATATTTCTTTCAATAGCAGCTCTTCTTATAAGGAATCCATCTCTTTTTGAATCATTTCCCTTAGTTGGAGTATTAACCACTAGGTCTACTTCTCCATTTTTAACTATATCTATTATATTAGGATGATCCTCTTTTAATTTTCTAACTTCCCTAACCTCTATACCTGCATTTCTTAAAAGTTCTGCTGTTTTCTGAGTTGATACAAACTTAAAGCCTAAGTTATGCATCTCTTTTGCTATAAGTAGGAATTCTTCCTTGTCATGGTCATTTACAGTAGCTAGTATAGTTGCACCTTCCTTTTTGGTGAACATATTAGCTGCTACAAATCCTTTATACAATGCTTCCTCTAAGGTTCTTCCAACTCCTAAAACCTCTCCAGTAGATCTCATTTCAGGTCCTAGACAAACTTCAACATTAGGAAGCTTTTGAGTTGAAAATACAGGAACTTTTACAGATACTAGCTCTGGTTCTTTATAAACATCTACACCATAGCCTAAATCCTTTAGTTTTTCCCCAAGCATTACTCTAGTTGCTATATCTATTATAGGCACTTTACTTACTTTACTTATATATGGAACAGTTCTTGATGCTCTTGGGTTAACTTCTATAACATAAAGCTGTCCCTTGAACTCTATAAACTGTATATTAATCATTCCCTTTATGCCTATTCCTAGAGCAAGTTTTTTTGTATATTCTAATATCTGAGCCTTTATATCAGAACTTATATTTTGGCTTGGATACATAGTTATACTGTCTCCTGAGTGTACTCCAGCTCTTTCTAAATGCTCCATGATACCTGGTATTAAAACATCTTCTCCATCTGATATGGCATCTACTTCTATTTCTCTTCCCATTAAATACTTATCAATAAGTATTGGATTTTTCTTATCTTTTTCAAAGGCATTAGTTAGGTAGTAAATAAGCTCCTTTTCATCATGAGTTATTTCCATACCCTGACCGCCAATTACATATGAAGGTCTTACAAGTACTGGGAATCCTAATTTTTCAGCTTCTTTTAAGCCTTCTTCTACACTCCAAATTCCTTTTCCTTTAGGTCTTGATATTCCTAATTCTTCAAGTAGAGCATCGAATTTTTCTCTATCTTCTGCCATATCTATCTGATCTGCAGTAGTTCCAAGGGTAGGTATATTCTTTTCCTTTAAGAACTCAGCAAGTTTAATAGCTGTCTGTCCTCCGAACTGAAGAATTACACCATCAGGATTTTCTTTTTCTATTATATTTAAAACATCTTCTTCTGTAAGAGGCTCGAAGTATAATTTATCTGATATATTAAAATCTGTACTAACAGTTTCAGGATTATTATTTACTATTATAGTCTCTATTCCTAGCTTCTTAAGAGCCATTACACAGTGTACTGAAGCATAGTCAAATTCTATCCCCTGACCTATTCTTATTGGGCCTGAACCTATAACTATAACTTTCCTTTTATCTGAAACTTCTACTTCATCATAAGTGTCATAAGTAGAGTAGTAGTATGGTGATAGTGCTTCAAATTCCCCTCCACAAGTATCAACCATTTTATAAACAGGCTTTATACCCCATATGCTTCTAAGTCTATAAATATCTTCTGGACTTACCTCAAGCATATCTGCTATTCCCTTATCAGAGAAACCTTTTCTTTTTAAATTATAAAACCATTCTTTATCCAAATCATCTATTTTGCTGAGTTTTAGTTTCTGTTCTTGCTCAATTATCCATTTGAACTTATCTATGAAGAATGTGTCTATTCCTGTTATTTCAGCAACTTTATCTATTCTATATTCTCGTCTAAGCATTTCTGCTAGGGCAAATAGTCTCTCATCATCAGGAGCCATAACTGTTTTTTTCAATTCTGCCATACTCAAATTTTTAAACTTTTTATGGTCTAGTGAGTACTTTCCTATTTCTAAAGAACGTATTCCCTTTAGTAAAGCAGCTTCAAAGTTACTTCCAATAGCCATTATTTCTCCTGTAGCCATCATCTTTGTTCCAAGTTCTCTGTCTGCTCCTTGGAATTTATCAAAAGGCCATTTAGGAATTTTAACTACTACATAGTCTAGGGATGGTTCAAAGCAAGCAAAAGTCTTTTGTGTAACCGCATTTTTAATCTCATCTAAACCATATCCTAAGGCTATTTTCGCTGCAACCTTTGCTATAGGATAACCGGTTGCCTTTGATGCTAATGCTGATGAACGGCTAACTCTTGGGTTTATTTCTATAACTGCATACTCAAAGGAATATGGATTTAGTGCAAGCTGTACATTACATCCACCTTCTATTTCTACAGCATTTATAATATCTATAGATGCACTTCTAAGCATTTGGTATTCTTTATCTGATAGAGTTTGGCTTGGTGCAACTACTATACTATCTCCTGTGTGAATACCTACTGGATCTATATTTTCCATGTTACACACTGTAATACAGTTTCCGAAGCTGTCTCTCATTACTTCATACTCTATTTCCTTCCAGCCTTTAACACTTTTCTCAAGAAGTACTTGACCTATAGTACTTAAATGAAGCCCAGATTCTAGTATCACATTTAGTTCTTCTTCATTATCAGCTATTCCGCCACCAGTTCCACCTAATGTATATGCTGGTCTAACTATAACTGGATATCCTATTTTATTTGCAAAGGCCCTTCCGCTTTCCATGTCAGTTATTATATCGCTTTGTATAACCGGCTGACCTATTCTATTCATCATATTTCTAAAGAGTTCTCTATCTTCACCCTCTTTTATGGATTCTACAGAAGTTCCTATTACTTTAACATTGTACTTTTCTAATATTCCTGCATCATGAAGTTCTACTGCTAAATTTAGTCCAGTCTGTCCTCCCATTCCTGCAAGAAGGCTGTCTGGTTTTTCCTTAGCTATAACCTTCTCTACAAATTCTACTGTTAAAGGTTCTAAGTATATTCTATCCGCTACTTCTTTATCTGTCATTATAGTAGCTGGATTGCTGTTTATAAGTACAACTTCTATTCCTTCTTCCTTTAACGCTTGACAAGCCTGAGTTCCTGAATAGTCAAATTCCGCTGCTTGACCTATAATTATTGGACCTGAACCTATAACTAAAACTTTCTTTATATCTTTATTTAATGGCATATTGTTATCCTCCTAAAGTACGTATTCTATGGATTTTCACATGTAGTTACTTTTTTCATAAATTACTGTCTGATCTTTTAGATTCTAAAGTGCGTATTCCATAAATTTGTCGAATATATAGTCGCTGTCCTTTGGACCTGGACATGCTTCTGGATGGAACTGAACTGAAAATATTGGTAAATTTTTATGCTTCATTCCTTCTATTGTTCCATCATTTACACTTACATGAGTTATTTCCATATTTTCTGGAAGTATATCCACAACATACCCATGATTTTGTGAAGTTATGTGAACTTTATTTTGTTCTAAATCCTTAACTGGATGATTACATCCTCTATGACCAAATTTTAGCTTTGTTGTCTTCCCTCCAAGAGTTAATCCAAGAAGTTGGTGTCCTAAGCATATTCCCACAATAGGTTTTTTTCCTACTAACTTATTTATATTTTCTATAACCTCTGTTAAATCCTCTGGGTCCCCTGGACCATTTGATAAGAAGATTAAATCAGGATTTACACTTAAAACCTCTTCTGCTTTTGTATCTGCTGGGAAAACTGATATTTTACAATTTCTCTTTAAGAAAGATCTTATTATATTCTGTTTTATACCAAAGTCCATAATAGCAACGTGCTTGCCTTCACCTTCTATTACATACTTTTCTTTAAGAGTAACATTTTTCACTGCTTCTTTATTTGAAAAATCTTCTAATTTATCTTTAATCTCTTCATGAGAGATATCCTCTAGAGTGATTATTCCCTTCATTGTTCCACTATTTCTTAAAATTTTAGTTAGGGCTCTAGTATCTATTCCTTCTAAACCTATTACTTTGTTTTGCTTTAGGTAATCTTCCAATTCTAATTCAGCCCTAAAGTTACTTGAAGTGTTGCATTTTTCTCTAACTATAAATCCTTTTACCTTTGGGAACTTTGACTCCATATCTTCTAGGTTTATACCGTAATTACCTATAAGTGGATATGTCATTGTAACTATTTGCCCATAATAAGACGGATCTGTAAGAATTTCTTGATATCCTGTCATTCCTGTGTTGAATACAACTTCTCCAACGCTGTCTTTTAGATACCCAAATGCTTTACCTTCGAATACTGTTCCATTTTCTAATATAAGTTTTGCTTTCATGATAGACCTCCTCAAATATTTATCCTATAACTAACTTCCCAAGGGTTGTAACAACCCTCACCTAATCCCAATTTTACTTCATCAGTAAAAATACACTTCATGAAGGCCTTAGTTTTGTTTTAAAAGAAAAGGGTAATAAGAAGACCATATTTTAAAAAATAATCTTCCTATTACCCTGTATATAAAATCTCTTTATTTTTCTTAATTTCTTTTCTATATAACAAAAAAACATTGCCATAATCATACCTCTTTCTGGCCTCACAGGACCAATTTAAAGTGTATTTTTCTTTTACTTAACGCTAATTCTAACTTATAACTTACAATATGTCAAGTGTAAGAAAGATGCTTTTACATTTATATTATCTATGAAGTGAAACTTGAATCAGATGGGAGTATTCGAGCGAGTAGTCATCGGATAAAAATAATACAAAAAACACCATACATATTGATAAGCAATATGTAAATCCTATAACTGTAATGAATAATCATCAGTAAATTTTATTATTGAAGGGAGATAAATTTATGAACAGAAATAAAAAAAATAAAAACATTAAGATAAATAAAGCCATTGATAATATGGGTAATAGTAATAGCGTAGATGCCTTAAACGATGTTAGTGGTAACACTGGTAAAAATACTAATCATAAAAATAAATAATTAATAGTTATTAATAAAAGCAATCAGTTTTAGAAATTAAAAACTAATTGCTTTTATATTTATTTTTATCCTAAGTTTATTGTAAAACCTCTTTAACTATACGTTCCATATTCTTGTAAGTTATTTTTTCTAAATCTTTATCTTTATAGCCTCTTTTTGATAAGATATTAAGTAAATTATATATTTGTGAAGCATCTTCAATTCCTGGAGTTTTTACATAATCCTCATCTCCTAATGAACTCATTGTTCTAGAGTCTAGGAAATCACAAAAATCAAATCCAAAACTTATGCACTCTATACCCACAAGATTAGCTATGTAATCTATATGATCTGCTAATTTTCCCACAGAAGGGTTATATTCATCAACAAAATCTGGCCAAGCATTAATTCCTATAGTTCCCTTTCTTTCTGCAATTGCCTTAATTTGATTGTCCTTTAAGTTTCTTAAACAATTACAGATGGAATAAGCATTAGAGTGAGATGCTATAAAAGGTTTTGTAGTATGTTCATATATATCCCAAAAGGTTGTTTCATTTGCGTGAGATACATCTACTATCATACCTAATTTTCCCATTTTTTTTATTACTTCTATTCCAAGCTTTGTGAGTCCTCTATTTTTATTTGGACTTTTAACTCCTGTCGCAAATTCATTTTCTCTATTCCATGTAAGCATGGCATGTCTAACTCCAAATCTATATAAAAGATTTATAAGACTTACATTATTCTTTAAGCCATCTAACCCTTCCATTCCCATTATTATTCCAAGCTTGTTAGCTTCATTAATTTTTTTTAAATCATTATAGTTATATACAATACCAGCGTATTCATTTATATATTCTATTTCTTCTGAAATAGCCCCCATAATCTCGAGCATTCTCCATGTACAATCTTTTTCAAAATATAATGGTTCAATCCAAATTCCCAAAATCATAGTTCCTACATTACCTTTTTTTAATCTATCCATATGATGTTTTTTTATAATGTTTTTTTCTCCTTTTAAACTTCTTACAGTAATATCTGTAAATATATCAGAATGTCCGTCAAAAATTTTCATATACGATACCTCCATAGCTCTATTTATCTAAGTCACAGCAATTATACTCCAGAGTTTTAGAGCTGATAGCATTAGCTTATAATACTAGAAATCAATTTTTGGGTGTAATCATGTTTAGGACAGTTAAACACATCTTTTGTATTTCCCATTTCCACAAAATCACCTTTATATAAAACACCTACCCGATTGCTTACATATTTAATAACAGCCATATTATGTGATATAAAAAGATATGTAATTTTTTTCTCCTTTTGAATGTCCTTTAATAAGTTTAAAATTTGGGCTTGTACTGATACGTCTAAGGCAGAAGTTGGCTCATCTAAAATTAAAACTTCTGGATCTGTAATTATAGCTCTTGCTATAGCTATTCTTTGTCTCTGTCCTCCTGAAAATTCATGGGGATAACGATCCAATTGTTCCTCTTTCAGACCAACACTTTTCATAAGCTTTATTAAATTTTCTTGTGATCCTTTATCTTTTCTATTCTCTTTTGATAATGGTATTAACGGTTCAGTAATAATTTTTCGTATAGTCATTCTAGGATCTAAAGAAGAGCGTGGATCTTGAAAAACAATTTGAATTTTTCCATATTCACCACATTGATATTTATTTTCTTTCCACAATTTTGTTCCATTAAATAATACTTCCCCCTCTGTAGGAGAATGTATTCCAATAATTGTGTTAGCAATTGTAGATTTACCAGATCCAGATTCACCAACAAGACCAAATGTTTCCCCTTTAATGAGATTAAAGGATACACCATTTAAGGCTGAAAATTTACCAAATACTTTTTTTAATCCTTGTATATTTAAAATATCTTCCATTACATCTCCTCCTCAAAACAATAAAAAATATGATCTTTTGATATTCTTATTTCTGGAGGTGTTTCTTTGCTACATCTATTTTTTTTATTTAAACATCTAGAATAAAATATACATCCTTCAGGACGATGTCTAAGATCTGGTACTTCTCCTTCTATTTCTTGTAGTCTTGTATTTTCATCAACTTGATCAGGTAATGCATTAAGAAGAGCCTTAGTATATGGATGCTTAGGATTTTTAAGTACCTCATCAGTATAACCACGTTCTAAAATTTTTCCACCATACATTACACAAACCTTATCACTTACTGATCTTACAACACTAATATCGTGAGTAATTAGAAGAATAGATGTATTATGTTTATTTACCAGCTCTTTCATTAAATTCAGTATTTCCGCTTGAATAGTTACATCTAATGCAGTAGTTGGTTCATCTGCAATTAGTAATTTAGGTTTACTTGACATAGCTAATGAGATAACTATTCTCTGTCTCATTCCGCCTGAAAGTTCATGGGGATATTTTTGTGCTATCGATTCAGGATTATCAAAATGCACATCCTTCAAAGTATTTAACATTATTGTATAAGCTTCTTTTTTGGGTAAATCCATATTTTGCATTATTACATTTAGTAACTGTTTTCCTACTTTCATTGTAGGATTCAATGCTGTCATAGGCTCTTGAAAAACCATTCCAATTTTTTTACCCCTATATTTCCTTATTTCTTTTGATGTAATTTTTAAAAGATCCTCATCATAAAATTTTATTTTTCCACTTTCCACTTTAGAATTTTTATCTAAAAGCCTTAAAATAGAATATGCAGAAACAGATTTACCTGAGCCTGATTCTCCTACTATAGACAATATTTCACCTTCATTTATTGAAAAAGATACATTTTCCAATACATTAAGTTTTCCTTCAAAAGTATCAAAAGATATGGTTAGTTCCTCTACGTTTAACAAAATATCCACTCCTATCTTACAGATTTAGGATCAAGTACATCTCTTAATCCATCTCCAATTAAATTAAATCCAGCTGAAGCCAAAAATACTGCTAAACCGGGAAAGGTTGGATACCACCACTGTGAAAGCATATATTTAAAACCAGTACTAATCATTGTGCCCCATTCCGGTGCAGGTGGTTTTGCTCCTAATCCTAAAAATCCAAGAGTAGCTACCAGTAGAATAGTGTCTCCTAAATCTAAAGTAAGTTGAATAATTATAGGTGTTATAGTGTTAGGAATAATATGTCTTAATATTATATAGGAATCAGACAAGCCAAAAGTTTTGGCAGCTTTTACATATAAATTATTTTTTACAATTAAAGCTTCTCCTCTTAATAAACGAACGTATACTGGAATTTTTACAATAGCAATAGCAAGCATTGCATTAACTAAACTAGATCCTAAAGTAGCAGTTAAAACCATCGCTAGTATAAGAGTTGGGAATGCTAAAATCATATCCATTATTCTCATAATTATTTGATCTGTATTACCCCCAAAATATCCACAGATAGCTCCTATTAAAGCTCCAATTGCACTAGAAATAACAACTATAGATATTCCAGCGGTTAAAGATATTCTAGCTCCAAAAATAACCCTTGTAAAAATATCCCTTCCAACTTCATCCGTTCCAAACCAATGTTTAGAACTTGGTGGCTTAAACCTTTCTAAAATACTTATTTTGGTGGGATCATAACTAGTAATATACGGTGCCAAAATAGCTAATAATATTATTATTCCTATTATAGAAATCCCTAATATTGTCATAGGATTCTTTTTTATTTTATATAAAATAATACTTTTCTTTTTATTTTTCTTATTTAAGGAATAATTGGATTCTATTTTTGATTCCATAAATATTTCCTCCTATCCTCTAATTTGTGGATTTAAAATCATGTAAAAAATGTCAACTATTAAATTTATTAGTACATATCCAATTACAACAATAATTGTAAATCCCATTATAGATGGGAAATCCAAAAATGAAATAGAATCAACCACATACTTACCCATACCTGGCCAATTAAATACTGTTTCTGTTACAACAGCCCCACCTAAAAGACCTCCTAGAGACAAACCTACTACTGTTATTGTAGGTATTAAAGCATTTCTTAAACCATAAAATATTATTAAAAACCATTCTTTAATCCCATTTGCTCGAGCAGTTTTTATATACTCTTCATTTAGAATTTCCAGCATACTTGATCTTACCTGTCTAGTAATTGTGGCTAACTGTGCATAAGATAAAACAATTGCTGGCAATATTAAATGCTTTATACTATCTTTAAAAATTCCCCAGTTACCTGTAAGTAAACTATCTATAGTTATTAATCCTGTAATTTTTGTCCCTAAATTCATCCCTAAAGTTAATCTTCCTGATGAAGGTAACAAATTTAATTTTGAGTAAAATATCAGTATTAAAATAATTCCGCTCCAAAAGGCTGGTATAGAAACCCCACCTATAGAAAAAATTCTACCTAGATGATCAACTAATGTATTTTGTTTAATACTAGTAATAACTCCTAATGGAATTCCTATTAAAAGTGCTATCAAAAACGCATACAATACTAATTCTAGTGTAGCAGGGAAAAATATTGTTAAGTCTGATACCACTGATTGTTGGGTTCTTATAGATGTTCCTAAATCTCCAGAAAGAAGATTTTTCATATATATAAAATACTGAATTATTAATGGTTTATCTAAGCCTAATTGTTTTCTTACATTATCTAAGGCTTCTTGTGATGCCCTTTGTCCAACCATCATTCGTGCCGGATCTCCTGGAATTACGTGGGATAAAAAGAATACTATTAATGTAACACCAAAAATAACTAATACAATTGATAAAATTCTTTTGATAATAATTTTTTTCATATATACACTTCCCTTAAGTATTTCATTAAGTAGTTTTGAAACTTATATCTTTTAAAAAGAAACTTGTCTCTTTTTAAAAGATATAAGTTATTTGTTTAATTTTATTTGCTTATTTCTGATAAGTTATATATACCTTCTAACATAGGATTATAAGCAAAGCCTTTTACATTTTTACTTATAGGTAATACAAAATCTTTTTGATATAAATAAACATATGGAGCATCATCTATTACTATATCTTGTGCTTTTTTGTATAAATCTTCACGTTGTACTTTATCATTTATTGAAGTTGCTTTGCGCACAATATCATCTACATTATTATTAACATAAAATGCTCTATTTCCGGATAATCCTTGATTTTTTGAATCGAACCAATAATTCATAAACATAGAAGGATCTGCATAGTCAGGACTCCAAACACCTAATGCTAAATCAAATTTTCCTGAATCTAGCATTTCTCTCATTGTTGCATAAGCAACCTTATTTAAGTTAACTTTTATACCAATTTCAGCTAAGTTAGCCTGTATAACTAAAGCTTCTTGTTCCCAATTTGGGAATCTATCTGAATATAATAAGTTAAGTTGTAAATTATTTACTCCTGCATCCTTTAATAAACCTTTTGACTTTTCTACATCTCGTTTATATTGTAAAGCCGAATTGTTATGTCCCCACAAACCATTTGGTATAGGGCCTACCATTCCAGTAGCATATCCACGCATAACTTGGTCAATTATAGCTTTATAATCTACTCCGTAATTTATAGCTTGTCTTACATTTTTATTTTGAAGTGCAGCATTACCTTTTGTAGAATTTATATACATATAATCTACAAATAAACTTGGTTTTTTAACGATTGAAATATTTGTTTTGTTCTTTAACTCCTCAATCTGATCAATGGCAATTCCTTCAGCAATATCAATATCTCCTTTTTCTAACTGCAATCTTGCTGCAGAAGGATCTGCTACTAGTTTAAAATATACCTCCTTGATTTGAGGTTTTTTGTTATAATTTGGATTTAAGGATAGCTTTATATACTCACCTTTTTTCCATTCTTCTAGTTGATAAGCACCACTTCCAGCTGTATGATTTGCTAAATAATTTTGGGCTTTATCACCATTTTTTTCATTACTCATAACTTTAGGATTTACTATGCTTCCATAGTTTGTAGCTAGAGTTGATATAAAAGGTGAAAATGCATTATTTAAAACAAATTTAACTGTATATGAATCTACTACACTTATCTCTTTTATTACTTTGTAAGTGTCTGCAGGTCCTTTACCTAAAGCAATTGTTCTATCAAATGAGAATTTTACAGCCTCTGCTGTAACTTCTGTACCATCTGTAAATTTATGACCTTTTTCTAAATGAAAGGTCCATGTTAGACCATCATCACTTACATCCCATTTAGTTGCTAGTCCTGGCTTAATTTCTGTGGACTCTCCATTAAATTCGACTAATCTTTCGTAAGTAGGATAAGTAATCTTCCATGACATATTATCCATAGAAACACCTGAATCTAAAGTTCCCATATCACCATTAATAGCTATTGTTAAGTTACTTGAGTTTGTACTACTTGAACTATTTGTGTTATTTGAGGCTGATTTATCTGTAGAATTAGTTTTACCACAGCCTACTGCAGATACCGTTAAAAAAACTCCTAGAAAAATTGTAAATAATTTCTTATACATTTTATTACCCTTCCCCTCTGTAATATCTTTTTATTCATTCATTTTATTCTTAACTTTTTATTCTATCCGATGACTACCATCTCCTTTAACTTTTAATATTCTTATTTTCAATATATTGAATTTGAAATTCATAATAATTCTGTGTATTTATAATATTGTATTAAATCATATCACTATTTATTAGCAATTTCAATGTTTTTTTGATAATTACTCATATTTTACCGTATTATATTATCATTTTATTAATCACATAAGGTATTTATTAATCATTTCGTAATTAAGCTGTAAATAAAAATAGTTAAGATTATCTTCATAATAATGAAAATAATCTTAACTATTTTTTAAAAACTAGGTGGAGTCATAGCCCATATGGATATAACTTTTTCATTTCCAGCATTTATATACCTATGAGGTATAGTGCTATCAAAATATATACTGTCTCCCTCTTCCAAAATATATTCTTTATCACCTAATTTAACTTTTAATGTTCCTTTTATTATATAACCACACTCTTCTCCCTCGTGGCATATAAGATCTTTAGTATTATATTCTCCTGGTTCTATTTCTATTAAGAGATGTTCTATCTTTCCTTTAAGATTAGGAGACAAGAGTTCATATGTTATTTTAGAATTAGGAAGAATTATTTTTTTTCTTTTATCTTTTCGTACTACACAATCTTTTTCTTCATACTCATCAAAGAAATAATTTATAGCTACATTTAACGCTTTAGCTATTTTCCACAACGTGGTTACAGAAGGTCCTGTTATATTTCTTTCTACTTGACTTATTAGTCCCGTACTAAGTTTTGTCATTTCAGCTAGTTGTTCTATACTTATACTTTGTTCTTGTCTTAGTGTTCTGATTTTAGATCCAAATTCCATAAAATTCACCCTTTATCTATTTAGTTATGTTAGTCTCTGTAAAATTATACTTTTCTTCTAGAGATGAGAGTATCGTTTTATTCTTCTAAACAATATCATTGTTTTATTTTACTAGATTTTATGTATTTTAACTACTACTTAATCTATAATTATTAATTTAAAATACAAAGAACACCGTGCATATTGATAAGAAATATGTAAATTCTATAATTGTACTTCCATCATAATTGGCAGACCACATATATAAAAATAATACTCAGAAACATTATTTGCATATCTTTTTAACCTTTCAGTATCAATAAATTTCCCATTCTACATAAATACATTTATTAAAATATTAAATGTGATTTAATTCTTAGCACTTTTTTCTTAGATTTTATACTTTTTTAATAAATATGATTTATAATAGGTGTGTAGAATTATATTTTTAGTTACAAACTAATGATTAAAAAGGAGGTAATCTCTCTGGTAAAGAAGAAAAAAACTAAATACTCTAAAAAACTCATAATTGCATTTTTTATACTTATTGCTACATTTTTAGGCATGATAAGTAGACTCTTTTATATTATGGTCATTAAATCTCCAGAATATAAAGCTAAAGCATTAAAACAATGGACAAACAATCTTGAAATTCCTGCTAAAAGAGGCCAGATATTAGATCGGAACGGTTTGGAGCTAGCTGTAAGCATAAACTCTTATAGACTTGATCTTGACATGGTCACACTAAGACAAACCTTAATGGATAAAAAAATGACAAGTGAACAGCTTTCAGAAAAAGTGTCACCGGTTATAGATATGCCTGCTGAACAAATATCTAAAATACTAAATAAAACTTCACCTGATGGAATCCCCATTAGATTTGCTGTACTAACTAGAGGACTTAATAAATCACAAGCTGATAAGGTAAAGGAGTTAAATTATAGAGGTATTATAATATCTTCTGATTCAAAAAGATACTATCCAAACAATGCTTTCTTGTCTAGTGTTCTTGGGTATGTAAATTCAGACAGTAGTGGTGTTTCCGGAGTAGAGCTAACTTATAATAAAGAGCTATCTGGAACTCCTGGAAGTACTATATTTCAAGCAGATAACAAAAGTTCTCAATTACCTTATGCTGATTCTGAGTATTCTGCACCTGTTAATGGCAAAGATTTAGTTTTAACAATAGATGAAAATATCCAATTGATTGCTGAAAGAGCTGCTACAAAGGCTTTAAGTGGCAGTGGAGCTAAGTCTGTTACTATTACCGTAATGGACCCTAAAACTGGTGAAATATTAGCTATGGTAAGTAAACCAGATTTTGATCCAAACGACCCCTACAAAAAAGACCCTAAGAAAACTGCTAAATCTTCTCAAAACTTATTACAGATTGACGCTGTACAAAATTCCTTTGAACCAGGTTCCATATTTAAAGTAGTTACTGCTTATGCAGCAATGAAAGAAAATGTTGCAAATGAAAATAGTACCTTTGTATGTAATGGTAGCCTAAATGTAGATGGACATACAATTTACTGTTGGGAAAGAAATGGTCATGGAAAAGAAAGTTTTATTGACATAATTAAAAATTCCTGTAATGTAGGTTTTATGCAGCTTGGTAAAGGTTTAGGAAAAGAAAAACTAACTTCCTATACTAACCAATTTGGTTTTGGTCAGAAAACAGGTATCGATTTACCTGGAGAATCTGCTGGGATAATTAGAACCGCTGACAAAATGAATAATGTAGATTTAGCTTCTCTTGCTTTTGGACAAGGTCTCTCCGTCACTGCAGTTCAATATTTAGCTGCTTTTAATGCTGTGGCAAATGGTGGTACTTGGATAAGACCTCATATAATGAAGGAAATAAGACATACTGATGAAAATAACAAGCCAATTATTGACAAGCAATTTGATAACTTTGGCAAAAAGGAAATAGTTGATGCTACCACTGCAACTACTTTACGAGGTTATTTGGAACAAGTAGTAAGTAAGGGAGTTGGAAATAATGCTTTTATCGAAGGATATCATATAGCTGGAAAGACTGGAACTGCCCAAAAAGCAAACCCAAAAGGCGGCGGATATGAAACAGATAAGTATTTTTCTTCCTTTGCAGGAATGGCCCCTGCAAATAATCCTAAAATTACTTTACTGGTTTCCATAGATGAACCTAATCCAGTAAATTACTATGCAGGACAAGTATCTGCTCCAGTAGCTAAGGAACTTTTTAACGATATATTTAGTTACATGATAATGAAGGGTCAACTTTCTCTGGATAAGGCTAGCAATTAAATTATAGTTTACTGTGAAATACCTTTATCTTTTATTATTTTAAAAAGGATAAAGGTATTTTATTTGTTCTATGAATATATTCTTAACTTGGAATAAATATCATGTTCATAATTTATTAACAAAGTTATCACGAAAGTGTCATATAAGACAAGTATCATATATCCTGTATATATAAATCTCATCATTATAGATAACAACCCTATGGAAAAAATGAGTCTATGGAGGTATATTATGTCAAAAGATATTATTGAAATGGCCAATATAAATAAAATATATAAAATGGGAGGTAGTGAGCTTAGGGCTTTAGATGATGTTAACTTAAATATAAAGTCAGGTGAATTTGTAGCAATTGTTGGTCCTTCAGGTGCTGGTAAATCTACACTTATGAATATTATAGGTTGTCTGGATGTTGCTACTAATGGAGAATATATACTTGGAGGAGTAAACACTAATTGTAATGACGATAAGCTTGCAGAAATTAGAAATAAGAAAATAGGCTTTATATTTCAAAACTATAACTTACTGTCCAAGCTAAATGTTATAGAAAATGTAGAACTTCCATTAATTTACCTTGGTGAAGATTCAAAGTCCACAAGAGATAAAGCATTAAAAGCATTGACAAGAGTCGGTTTAGACTCTCACGGAAAGCATAAACCTAATGAACTTTCCGGTGGACAAAAACAAAGAGTTGCAATAGCAAGAGCTCTAGTAACTTCTCCAGAGATAATTCTAGCTGATGAACCTACAGGAGCTCTAGACAGTAAAACTGGTAGAGAAGTGTTAGAAATGTTGCAGGATCTAAATGATGAAGGCAATACTATAGTCCTTATAACTCATGACAATGATATTGCAGCTGAAGCAAAGAGAATAATTACAGTTAGAGATGGTAGAATTGTTTCTGATAAGCCTAACTTTAAAAACTCTAATGAAAGCTATATAGCAACTGCCGCTAATTAAATGAGACGTAACAATTAATAATTGTTATGCGCTAATAAGGAATACAGGAGGTGAAAGAATGAAGCTTAATAGATTACTAACGATGTCTCTGTCCTCTGTTTATAATAATAAAGTACGTTCATTTTTGACTATGCTTGGAATAATAATTGGTATATCTTCCGTTATAGTTTTAGTAGGCATGGGAGAAGGTACTAAGCAGAAAGTAGCTTCACAAATAGAACAGCTTGGTACTAACCTTATAACAGTAAATTTAACAGGAAGCAGAAGCACATCGGTAACTAATAAAGATATTGATAACTTGAAAACAAAGCCCGGAATAGCAGGTATTGCCCCTGCCCTTACAGCAGGTAGTATAAATATTAAAGGTGGAGATGTCACCGCTACTACCAATATGACTGCTACCACCCCTAACTATTCACAAATTAGAAAAGTTGATGTTTCTTCTGGCAGATTTTTATCTCAGAATGATATAGATAACAGATATAAAGTTGCAATAGTTGGTGTAGATGTAGCTAATGAACTTTACAAAACTACAGATGTAATAGGTTCTACAATAAATGTTAATGGTGTAGATTTTTCTATAATAGGAATACTACAGCAGCAAGGAGGGGGCAGTAGTTCCGGATCTAATGATGATACAATAATACTGCCAATAAGTACAGCTCAAAGACTATTAAAAAACACCAACATAAAAACATTTTATGTAGAAGCTACTGATAAAGATAGCATGGATACAGCCATGGGATATTTACAGTTGTTTTTAAACAAGAAATTCAATAACGATACTAAGAGTTATAGACTATTCAATCAAACAAGTTTATTGGATACAGCTAATCAAACTAATGATAGTATGACTACACTACTTAGCGGTGTTGCAGCAATATCTCTAATTGTTGGTGGTATTGGAATCATGAATATCATGCTTGTATCTGTTATCGAAAGAACTAAGGAAATTGGTATAAGAAAAGCTATCGGTGCCAAAAGAAAAACTATTCTTTCTCAGTTCTTAATTGAAGCTACATTTATAAGTGGTTTTGGTGGAATACTAGGAGTTCTCTTTGGATATTTAGGTTCCTATATTATGAAAACCGCATTTAAAACTCCCGTTGTAATCTCCAATAATGTAGTACTAGGTTCCTTCCTATTTTCACTAGCTATAGGAATAGTATTTGGTATGTACCCTGCAAATAAGGCATCTAAATTGAATCCTATAGAAGCACTAAGATTTGAATAAATTTAAAAGATTATTTACATCTTAGATTCATAATGTGTATAGATTTAAATAACTATAATGTTAATAATGGGCTGTCTCAAAGCAGAAAAATGGTGCAAGATTTTTCTATTTTGAGACAGCCCATTGTTTTTATATTAACTTTACAGTATCCATTTTCTCATGCATATTAATTAAGCTTCTTAAGCTTAATTAATATGCATAATTTTCCAATCTAAGTCAGATATACTATTTTCAAAACTATCTAATTTACTTTTTAAATTACCTATCTCATTTCCATGGTTGTCTACAGCATAATCTATACTATAAGTCCTACTTTCTAGTTCCCTTACATCACTTCCTAAAGAACTGACCTCATTTCTCAATTCTCTTATTTCATCTCTTATCATTAATAATTCTCTGGCTTCTCTTTCTATTTCATTGCCATCACTATCAACATACTTAATACTAGGTGGAATTTCACACTTAGGACAACTAGCTGACCAATAAGGAGTATCATCTGTATCTGTAATTTTCACTTTAAAAACTTCACCATCGCAATTACTACATTTTGACTTTAGTGTTGAATAAGCTTCATATTCAACTGATCCTACCATTTCTCCACAGTCACAACATATATAATCTACTTCTCCGTTTTTTGAATTTATCTTCAGATTCGTTGAACCACATTTTTTGCAATTGGCAGTTCTACTAAAATTATTCAAATTATCCCCTCCCATATTTTATACTCAATAATAAAAGAGAATATGATAAATAATTTTTACAATTCATATTCTATTTCTAATAACAGTTACTTTCTTCCTGGAATATTTAACAGTTACTATTTAGTAACTTAATTACTTATTAGTAACATAGTAACAAATAACTACCCTATTGATTATGGAGTTAATAATATTTATACTAAAATTATTATGAAAATCTAAATTGAATATAAAAGGTGTATATGAATATGAATAAACTATACTTTATTTACAACAACGATGAACTATTAATTAAAATTGAAGATGGAAACGTACTGATTCCTAATGAAGATGATATAAAAAGTTTAAATATAAGTTTAAGTAACTTAGACTTTTTAACTTCAAACGATAATGAAGAATTTCTATTTGGAGAAATACATGATATTACAAATATCTCTTCTCCTTTCCAATTTTCTAAATTACGCTCACTTATAGGCTTAATTGACGAATTTATTTTTAATTTGGGTGCAAAAGCCCTTCACCTTAGTAGTTGGAATAACAACTATAAGTATTGTAGTAAATGCGGCTCTTTGCTTGAAAATAAAGAGGATGAAAGAGCAAAAATTTGTCCTAGCTGTGGTTTTATTAACTATCCAAAAATATCTCCTGCCATAATTACTGCTATTATTAAAGATAAAAAAGTACTACTTGCGCATAATGCTAACTTTCCAAAAGGACGATATAGTGTACTTGCAGGATTTGTAGAACCTGGCGAAACCTTTGAAGACTGCGTTTCTAGAGAGGTTTTTGAAGAAACCAATATAAGAGTAAAGAATATAAAGTATTTTGGCAGCCAACCGTGGCCTTTTCCTGATTCTTTAATGGTAGCTTTTATATGTGAGTATGAAAGTGGCAAAATAAACGTTGATGGCATTGAAATTACTGATGCCTCATGGTACAGCATAGATGATTTACCAAATATCCCTTTTGAGGGCACTATAGCAAGAAAACTTATAGATTGGTTTATTAATGAATGTAAATAATTTAAACTCAAAAGACCTGATTAGTTTTAATAAATCAGGTCTTTTTCCCTATGTTAATTAAATATTATCCAGTTCTTCTACGATTATTTATAAAATCTTGACAAATATTATCCATTTGATCTAAAGACCATAAACCAGTTTTTTTAAATTTATAAGTAAGATATGAAACAAAGTCATTATAATTTATTGTATACGTTTGTATACTTGGGTAAATTGGTTTATCCAAACCATGAATCTCATGATCTAAAATCATCTTATCTATACACCTGTCCAGTGACCACTGCAGTTCTCCCCAGTAACATTTAGGACTTGCAAAGTCACAATATTGATTAAATATATGGTAAGGTATATCTTTATGAATTGACACTGTTGAAAAAGTTGAATATCCTATTACGCCCTTTGGATGTGCATTTCTTACAATTTGACATACTTTCTGAGCTTGAGCTTTTTTACCAAAAACATCAACCTCAGGATTAAAAACATAGTAATCAGAGTTATTTAAAGCTTCAATTATAAGGTTAGCTTCTTCCTGAATGTGGTCAAAATAATTGTAACCCCAAGCACCTACTCTAAATCCTGATTTTTTAAATTTACCAACGTAAGTTAAAAAATCTACTTTGAAATTTATCCCCTCACCTATAGGACTAGAACCTTCATGATACTTAATACATACATTATTTACACCTAATGCCTTTAATTTAGCTATTAAATTATCTACATCACCATATTTATTTATTTGATGTTGTAATTGCCAAATCCATAAAAACATAATTATTCCCCCTATATTATTCATGTTTCTTAGGTTTAAATGTCCATGTTAACTTATATATTATATATATTATTATCTATGCCTAAATTATTAGTGAAAAAGGCAAAATAAAGATGCTACACGAGCAGCTTATTTTGCCTTTCAACCTTCTGTAAGACATCTAAAAAGAAATAACTAGTCAGTATGCTAGTATATTTGACTTGTTATTTCTTTTCAGCTGCCTAATCTTCCGTATTTTAAGAATTCTTTAATTGTCTCCTTTGTAATTACCCTAATTACATAGTAAGCTATGATAACTGCACCAATTATTTCAGGTACATAGACATAAGGGTCTGTTAGCAGCTTTGCTAAAGAACTTTCTAGCCACTGCCCCTCTGGTCTAGTTGGGAATTTCCACCCATAGGCAGGCCAATAAAGTATACCTGGATATAACCACATACTATCTAACGTCTGATGTATAAGACTACATACTCCAAGGATAAAAACATGGTTATTCTTACGCCTATAAAAATAGTAACTCCCTAAAATCATTAGTGCTATAGAAAATACTAATGAATGAGAAAATATTCGACTGTTGTGGAATGTACTTCGGAAGAAGTATGCACCTATTGGCTTATCTATGATATCCGGAAGCATTGCTCCAATCATAACCACTCTATAGTCTATACTTAGTTTGTCCTTTTTAATTTTTTTACTACTAATTTTCTCATATGCTTTTACTGCTGCAGTTGTTATACCTACATGTCCCAAAAATATCATACTGTTACCTCTTGTATTTATTTAAGTTAAATTTCTATATAGATAAATAATTTAGAACTTAGACTTATTCTAAATATTTCTATGGATGTCTCTGAAAGCACATTTAACTGTTTTTTGTTAGCTCTTGCGGTCGCTACCTTGGAAAATTAACTGAATTAAATATTGTCTGAACGCTCGCGAGTTTATTTAATTTAGTTAATTTTCTTGGTAGCAAGGCTTAGAGATAACTTAAAATAGTTAACCGTGCAGAGGAGATAGTCATAGAAATATTAAAGACTACGTGTAAGTTCGGGCTCGCTTATTTATATTGCTACAAATATTATTACATCAATTAGCCTGTTATTCAATACACCCCAATCTAAAAGTAACAAAAACTTCACAAAGGTCTAACTTCATCAGCAGTAAAATTCTATTTCTTTGCTATATACTTTCTAATGTCAAAAGCAACAGCTGTAACAATAATCAAACCTTTTATTATAAGCTGCCAATATGGACTTACTCCGATGAATGTCAATCCATAATTTATTACACTGAATATAAGTACACCGACTACAATTCCTGGAACTGTACCAACACCTCCAGATACGGACCATCCACCAACAACGCAGGCTGCTATTGCGTCCATTTCATACATATTACCATAGTTGTTAGTTGCTCCTCCAGTTCTTCCCGCTTCAAGCACACCAGCGATACCATAAAGTGTACCAGCAATAATATATAGCCATAATAAACTGCTTTGTACGTTAATACCAGAAACTATTGCTGCTTCTTTATTCCCACCTATTGCGTATAAGTTCTTTCCTAGCTTTGTTTTATTTAAAATTATCCATATTACTAAAGTTGTTATAATAGCAATGATTAATATATATGGAATTCCGAGTATAGACCCTGTTCCAAGCTCTGAAAAGTCCTGTCTTAACCCTCCTATAGGCTGTGAATGGTTTGGAGGAAGATCAAAGTAAATAGAGTTTGCTCCATAAACAATAACCATTGTACCTAATGTTGCAATAAATGGTGGTACTTGAAATCTTGATACAATAAAACCATTTAAAATTCCAACAAGGAGTCCTGCAGCTATAGCAATTAAAATTGGCACTATAAGTGGTAGATAGGGTAAATTAGGATAAAACTTACTTGAATACGTAGGTGATTGAAGCATTGACGCTGAAATAACTGCTGAAAAACCAACTACACGACCTGCTGAAAGGTCCGCACCACCAGTTAGTATTATAAATGCAGCTCCAAGAGCTATAATTATTCTTGTAGAACTCTGAATCAAAATATCACGAAGACAACTTATTGATATGAAACGGGGATCCTTTATGGCAATACCCAGTATCAGCACTACCAATACTATATAAATTGCATTTTGCTTTATAAAAGCCATTGTCTTTTTTGTATCTAAATTAGCCATTTATAAATTCCTCCTCAAATTATGACATATATTTACTAGCAAGTGTCATTATTTTTTCTTCTGTAGCAGTTCTTCCATCAATTATTCCTGAAAGTCTTCCATTGCACATAATCATTATCCTGTCAGACATACCTAAAAGCTCTGGCATTTCAGAAGAAATCATTATAATGCTTTTACCTTGCTTTGCCAATTCTACTATAATTGAATATATTTCATACTTTGCACCAACATCAATACCACGGGTAGGTTCATCCAAAATCAATATATCTGGTTCTGTAAGAAGCCATTTTGCTAACAATACCTTTTGTTGATTTCCACCTGAAAGATCCTGTATTAGTGTCTTGAAGGATGGAGTTTTAGTATTAAGCTTCCTTATACCCTCCTCCGTATCTTCTCTTCTCTTTTTGTCATCAAGTATACCAAACCTATTAATATATCTATCTACATTTGCAATTACTGTATTCTCCAATACAGATAATACTGGAAATATACCTGTTGAACGCCGTTCCTCAGTGAGTAATGCAACCTTATGTTTCTTAGCATCAATTGGTGATTTAATTTTGACTTCTTTATCATTTATAAAAATCTTGCCAGACTCAATGGTTCTAAGACCGAAAATTCCTTCTAAAAGCTCTGTACGCTGGGCACCAACAAGGCCTCCTACACCAAGTATCTCTCCTTTTCTAAGTTCAAATGACACATCCTTAAAGGATTTTTGGAATGGAGATGTTAATCCCTCAATCTTTAATATAACATTACTAGGTTTATTGTCTCTCTCTGGAAATCTATTAGTAAGATCACGACCAACCATTCTTTTTATTATAATATCTGTAGTAAGTTCCTCTGCATTCCATGTACCAACCTTTTTTCCATCTCTCATTATAGTTACTTCATCTGATATCTTAAGGATTTCCTCCATTTTATGAGATATATATATAATCGCAACTCCTTTTTTCTTTAAATCATTTATAATTTTAAAAAGATGTTCTACCTCATTTTCAGTCAAGGATGAAGTTGGCTCGTCCATTATTATAACTTTTGCATTATAGGAAACTGCCTTTGCTATTTCCATTTGCTGCACTATAGACACGGATAACTTATCAACTATAGTATTAGGATTTACATCAATATCCAAACTTTTAAAAAGTTCTTTAGTATCCTTGTACATTTTCTTTTCATCTACTAACTTAATTAGACCATACCTTTTCATAGGTAACCGTCCAAGCCACATATTTTCCATTGCATTACGATACCTAACTGGATGAAGTTCCTGATGAATCATGGCAATACCAAGATTAAGAGCATCCTTAGAGCTATTGGTATCAACCTTTTGACCATTTAATAATATTTCGCCTGTATCCTGTTTATATATACCAAAAAGACATTTCATCAATGTAGACTTCCCTGCACCATTTTCCCCCATAAGAGCATGTACAGAACCAGCTCGCACCTTAATGGTTACATCGTCTAGTGCCTTTACACCTGGAAACTCCTTTGAGATGTTATTCATTTCCAGTAAGTAGCTACTATCATTCATTGTATCGCCTCCTATGTATCTTTTTGATGATTAGTATTAGGTATCTTCAAAGAAATAACTGCTCAGTATGCTAGTATGTTTGACTTATTATTTCTTTTCAGATGCCTTATTCACTTACTTAGAAATCAAGGGTGCAACGAAAAAGTTTCGCTGCCCCCCTATTTCCCATGAACTTATCATCATAGGGAATTATTTAGCATCATTTATATTATCTTTAGTTATTGGTTTATAATTTATCCACACATATTTACCATCAGTAATATCATATCCAGTATTATCTTTACTTGGAGTCTGACCTTTTGCTAATACTTCTGAAAGCTTAAAAGTAGCAATACCTTGGTTCTTAGAATCATTTAATACAGTTCCAAGCATTGTTCCATCTTGAATTGCTTGTAATCCAGGTGCAGTTGCATCAACACCAACTACAGGAACATATTTATTACCTTTAAAGTATCCTGCTGCTTTTAAAGCTTCAATAGCTCCTAGAGCCATATCATCATTATTAGCAAATACAGCTTCAATTTTATCTCCATTTGCAGCTAAGAAGGCAGCCATTTTTTCTTGACCCTTTACACGATCCCACATAGCTGTATCTTCAGCAAGTTTTTGTACTTTCATACCTGAATCTTCTATAGCTTTAATGGAGTATTTAGTACGAAGTTCGGCATCTTGATGTCCTGGTTCACCTTTTAGCATAACATATTGAAGAACTCCATCCTTATTCTTATCAGCCTCTGGATGAGCCTTCCAGTACTTAGTGATAAGCTCACCTTGCATTGTTCCGGATTGTTCAGCCTTTGCCCCAACATAATAAACTTTGTCCCACTTTTTCATATCTTCTGGTAATGGTTCACGATTAAAGAATACAACTGGAATATTAGCCTTCTTTGATTTGTCAATTATTACACCTGCTGCTGTACGATCAACAGGATTGACCTCAAGACTGCTTACTTTCTTAGTTATAAAAAGATCTACTTTATCATTCTGTGTAGTCTGTGAATTCTGGCTGTCAACGATTTCAACATTGGCCTTATCTTTTGCAGCATCAGATATGGCATTACGTACACCAGTCATAAAAGTATCATCAAACTTATAGATAGCACAGCCTATGGATGGCTTGTCCTTAGTAGTATTAGTAGCTTGACTACTTTGGTTGTTTGAACCACACCCAGTAAATCCAGTGGCTAAGGCAGCCGCTAAGATTACCATTGAAACTATTTTTTTCATAAAAGTACCCCCCAAAAAATATTTTAATTAAAAATGTACTCCGTATTAACTATTATACTATAACTTTATTTAACATTGTACCAATTTATTACTAAAATTTAATATTTTTTACATTTGTTGGCCTATTGTTAAAAACTGATTAGAATATCATTAGAATTAGATTAAATTTCAAAATACTAATTGATAAGTGTTCTCGATTCATGCATAATTATTTTAAATTGACTTCTATAAAATAGTAGTTTCTTATACTATTTAAGCTATTTAGCATTTTGTTATGTTATATTAAATATTAAGATAATTTTATTAGGAGATGATATTTTTGAATAATACTAAAATTCTAGTAATTGAGGATGAAGAAAAGATATCTAGATTTATCAAATTAGAATTAAATCACGAGGGATACATAACTGATATTGCAACAAATGGTTTGGAAGGTTTGAATAAAGTTAAAGAGAAAGATTATGATTTAATAATTTTAGATATTATGCTTCCAGGAATAAATGGTATTGAAGTATGTAGGCAAGTTAGACAGTTTTCTGATATCCCAATTATTATGCTTACTGCAAAAGATGATATATATGATAAGGTATTTGGTCTTGATATGGGTGCAGATGATTATATGACAAAGCCCTTTGCTATAGAAGAACTATTTGCTAGAATCAGAGCAAATTTAAGGCGAAAAATAGATGAAAAACATATACCACTATTAAAAATTAAAGATTTAATTATGAATTTAGAAAAACACCAAGTTACAAGGAGCGGAAAAATTATAGAATTAAGAAAAAAGGAATACGACCTACTAGAATACCTGATAAGAAATAAAGAAATTGCTTTAAGTAGAGATCAAATATTAGAAAAAGTATGGGGGTATGAATACGCTGGTGACACCAATGTTGTAGATGTGTACATTAGATATTTACGAAGTAAAATTGATGATTGTTATGAGGATAAGCTTATTTATACCCTAAGAGGTGTTGGATATATGATAAGAGAGGACATTAATGAAGAGTAGATTTTTAAAATTTAAAAAAATATCCCTGAAGTTGACTTTAGTGTATGCATTAGCATTTTCCTTAGTTCTCATTGTGCTGAATTGGTCCGTATTATACGGAATTAAGTACTTTCTTGTTAATCAATCCTTCAGACAAGTTGACGGTTCAAGCAACATCATTATCACTAAAATTAATCAATTAGAGAAGAATAATGTAGATTTACATAATGAAGATTTACTTCAGGATATAAATCCTAAAGAAAATATATATGTAAAAATACTAGACAATAATGGAAATACAATTAATACGTCATCCAAGTGGGATATTGATGTTAAAATAAACTATCCTTTAGGGAAAACATTAAAAATTGAACAAGGCGAAAAACACTTAGTTTATAAAAATAGTCCTATAGATGTAAAAAACAAAGAAATTTTTCAGCTTATAGTTGTTAAAGATATGGAACATGAGTATCGTTTTTTAAAGCTGCTTTTTATAATGATGGCTGTTTCTAATGCTATTGGAATAATTGTAGCTTTAATCTCAGGAGCCTTTGTAAGTAAGAGAATGTTAAAACCTATAGATAAAATTACCAAAGCCGCTCAGAGTATAGGTGTGCGGGATTTAAATAACAGAATTGAAGTTACTTCATCAGATGATGAGCTATCAAGACTTGCTATGACCTTTAACGAAATGATTGAAAGACTCCAAAAGTCTTTTGAAAGCCAGAGCAAATTTGTATCCGATGCTTCTCATGAACTGAGAACTCCAATTTCTGTAATACAAGGCTACATTAGTTTACTGGATAGATGGGGAAAGAACGATAAGGAAATTCTTCAAGAAGCTATTGATACTATCAAAAATGAGACATCCAACATGACAAATCTCATTGAAAAATTGCTTTTCCTTGCCCGTGGGGACAGTGGATCTTTAAAACTGGAAAAAGAAGGCTTTTGCTTAAATAAACTAATTGACGAAGTAATTAAAGAAAGTAAAATCATTGCTCCAGATTATTATATAATTAATGAAAAAAATGAATCTGTAACAATTTGTGCGGATCTTAGACTTATAAAACAAGCATTAAGAGCATTAATTGACAACAGCATAAAGTATACTCCAGTTAAAGGTAAAATAAAGATTAATTCTTATGTAGAACTAGAAAACATTGCTATCACCATAGAAGATACAGGCTTAGGTATACCAGAGGATGAAATACCAAAATTATTTAACCGATTCTATAGAGTTGATGAAGCTCGTTCAAAAAAAACAGGAGGAACAGGCTTGGGCTTAGCTATTGTAAAGCAAATTATAGATATACATAATGGAAATATATCAATTAATAGTGAGCCTGAAAAAGGTACTAAAGTAATTATTAAATTGCCACTTAAATAATGTAATTTGAAATCATACTTAAACATCTAAGATTGAGAGATATTCTTGTAAAGTATTACATAAATATATCTGAATTTTAGGTGTTTTTGTTTTTTCTAATGTACTTCTAATTTGCATTTAATCAAATTTTAATGTTTAACCCATATAATATTCCTTGTTGAATAATTACACTTATTTAGCTATCCATAATTATAAATTAGGAGGCCTATATACTATGAATATGTATTTATTTAAATTAATAAATGGGTTAGCATATAAAAATATGTCTTTAGACGAAATTATGATTATATTTTCAAAATATGTTCCTATATTTTTCATGGGAATATTAGCAGGAGTTTATATCTACGGAGTTGTAAAGAAAGATATAAGATTTAGATGTATTGCAGTGGATGTTTTTGCAATGACAGCTCTTAATCTTTTCCTAAGTTTTTTTATAGGCCTTGTTTATTACGTTCCAAGACCCTTCGTTACTAATAAAGTAAACTTACTAATGACACATATACCAGATGCCTCTTTCCCTAGCGATCATGTTATAGGCACTATGAGTATTTCACTAGGAATAAATACTTGGTTTAAAATATACGGACGTATTTTAATCCTTTTATCATGTATAGTGAGTATATCAAGGGTTTACGTAGGCCATCATTATCCTTTTGATGTAGTTGGCGGTATTGTAGTCTCAGTTATTGCAAACTATCTATACAAAAGATTCGTTAATGATAAGATAGCATTATTATATGTTAGTATAGAGTCTAATTTAATTAAATTTTTATATCCAAATATAACCTAGTAAAAAGATTGTTATAGTTAATAAAGTTAAGCAGGGTGCTTACAGATGAAGTGGAACTTAAATCAGATGGGAGTATTAGAAGCGGTAGTCATCGGATAAAAGTTGCTGTGAGTGACCTGCTTAATTTCATTCTATACCATGATAGGATAATTTGGCTTTTGTTAACAAAAAATTTTCAAAATATTAAAGAATTATAATGCTATTTTTAATATTCCTTTAATGTAAATAGTGTAAAATATATTTTAGATTAAAATATTGGGGGCGTAAACGTGGAATGGCTATCATTTATAAAGGAATATATAAAAAAACCTACTGTAGTTGGTGCAGTACTACCAAGTTCAGAAGGGCTTGCAAATAAAATGATTGAAAATATTAATTTCAATCACTCAAAATGCATAGTGGAATACGGGCCAGGTACAGGTGTTTTTACAGAAAAACTAATTGAAAACAGGTTAAAAGATACAGTTATTATTCTTATAGAGTATAATCTTGACTTTTGTAATATGCTAAAAAATAAGTACAAGCATGAAGAAAACTTATACATAATAAATGACTCTGCCGAAAATATAGGTAAATACCTAAAGAAACATAACATTTCAAATGTTGATTATATAGTTTCTGGACTACCCTTTGCAAGTCTGCCTAAGGAGGTTTCCAGTAATATCTTAGATATATCAAAAAATATATTAACGAAAGACGGAAAATTTATAACCTTTCAATACACTCTGTTCAAAAAGCAATTCATTAATGGTTTTTTTGATGAAATAGATATAAAAAGAGAACTAAAAAATATTCCTCCAGCTTATGTTTTTTGTTGTAATAATTAATTTAATATGAAAGACTGTTGATGAATATATATTACCAACAGCCTTTGTGTTTTTCTATTTTCACTTCATATTTCTATATCAACAAAATATGTTATTCTTTCAATTAAACTTCCTTTCCATCAAACACATAATAGCCTACTGTAAAAAATATAATTCCATAAGCCAATATCATAAAAAAGGTATTAATATTTCTTATGAAACCAGCCCCTCCAACAGACCACATAGAACACCAATTTAGATAAGATGTAAAAATAGCATTATTAAATCCTTTTATAAATAAACATAATACTTCAATACCTAAATAGCATAAAATACAGGTAATCAAGGCTCCACTGCTGCTCTTAAAAAACTGTGCTATAAATGCTGCAAACAAGACAAAAACCATTGCTGGAATTGCATCAATAAAGTATCCAAAAATAATCTGAGTTACACCTTGATATGCAAATCCTATCTTTAATAACATAGTAGAGACTATAGAAGCTACTAGTACAACTAATAAATTTATAATTATATAAATAGCTATAGCAGCATTTTTAGAAATATAAATTTTAAATCTGCTTATAGGTCTTATAAGCACTAATTTTAGCGACTTATTTTCTAATTCTCCTGAAAACACTTCTGATACTGCCATAAATATAAATAGAGGCAAAAATATATTAGTAAATATACTTAAAGTCATCATAGGAAAACTCACTGAACTTAAAGCAATAAATGCAAGCTTTGCTTGGATACTTGAGATAAAAAATGCTGATATAAAACAGACCACAGCTGTAATTATTAAAAATACTGTTATTTTCTTCTTTAAAAATAACTTTTGGGTTTCATTAATAACATTGGCTTTAAAACTATTCATTAACACTTCCTCCTTTTTTATTTATTTCATCCATATAGAAATCCTCTAAGGAGGAATATTTTTCTTTTATATTTTTAATCTCTACTCCGTTGTTTATAAGTTCACCTTTATGAATTATAGCTATTCTAGTGCACATAAGTTCTATTTCATGTACTAAATGGCTTGATATAAAGAATGTTATATCTTTTTCATTAGCCAACTTAATTATTAAATTTCTCATTTGTACTGTGCCTTCTATATCTAATCCATTAGTAGGCTCATCTAAAATTACTAATTCAGGCTTCGATAAAAGTGCTGAAGCCAATGCTAATCTTTGTTTCATTCCTAGAGAAAATTTAGATACCTTTTCATCTTTAAATTCTTTTAACTGAACTATCTGAAGTATTTCGTCTATATCTGCTTCTTTAACATTATCATAAAATCTAGATACAATTTTTAAATTATTGTATGCACTCATGTATTCATAAGCATCTGCTGTTTCAATAATTGCCCCTACTTTTCCTAAAGCTTTTTCAAATTGAGTTTTTAAATCAAAGCCTAAAATCTGTACTTTTCCATTTTGAAACGTATTTAACCCTGTAATTGCTTTCATCACAGTGGTTTTACCTGCTCCATTTGGTCCAAGAAAGCCAAATATCTCTCCTTTATAAACATCAAAACTTACGTCCTTTACCCCTCTCCCATTTTTATAAAGCTTAGTTAAACCCTTTACCTCTAACACTTTATCCATAATATTTCTCCTCTATATTGAGTATTAAAACTTGAACTTGAGTACTTAACTTATCACCGGTATTCATAGGGTTACCTCTTCTGTACCACTAATAATTTTAGCTATATAGATATACAATTTAGAAACTTGACTTAGTATAAGTGTTTGTTTACCAATATCTGAAAGTACATTTAACTATTTTTTTATGACTGTTAGCGAAGTATGTATAAAAAACTTAGACATTTTCATTTGTCCGAGCGCTAGCGAGTTATGAAAATGTGTTAGTTTTTCTATACATACGAGCTTTACAGTCATTAAAATAGTTAACAGTACAGAAGATATTGGTACACAAACACCGGTACTAAGTCAATTTTCGGGCTTAGCTATCTATAGCTACACTAGTTAAGTTAACTTAAATCTTAGTCATTGTGTGCTCCTCTAGACTGTGGAGTTATTGTTTTTACTTGCTTTCCAGTTAAGTCAACAGTATCTGGAGTTGTACTATTTATATTAGATAAATCTAAATTAACATTAACAGTGATTTCATGAGCTTTTCCTTGAGCATCTGTACCTGTTATTACTATTTTAGCAACTTCGTCTTTAATTGTATTATCTTTGTTTATGTCTCCAGTTACGTCTACGCTTTTAACTTTAATGTCACTTTGAAGCTGTGGAATTACATTTTTTAAATTAGCAAGCTCTGCTTTTTTATCATTATGCATTTGTTTATCACTACTTCTTACTAATGCCATTGATGTTAAAGCATTTGCTAATGGTGTTACTTCATTTTCATTTAAAGATATAGATGATTTTTTAGTACCATCACCATTATCAGTTACAGTTACTTTATCCTTCATGTTACCTACTAAAGTATCAATTACAACTTCAATACTTTTTTGTAGTTCAGGATTTTCAGCCTTATCTTTTTTATTGAAGTTTTTATTATTCTCCATTACAGTGTATACATCGCTACTGCTGTCTTTAGAAATGTTTTTCCCATCCTGTCTATAAGTACTGAAAGTTTGACTTCCACTACTAGTTTTTACTGTAGTCACTTCACTTCTAGTATTAGCAGATGAGTTGATTTTAAAATTAGAAGTCATATACACTAAATCACTGCCATTATCATTTATAGATACTTTTAAATCTGCAGTTTCATTTTTTAAGCTTTTAGTATCTTTTATAGATGCTTTAAAAGCCTCATACCCAGATAGCTGTGAAGCATTAGCGTACGCCGTTCCAAAAAGTAAACTTCCTCCTATAACTAAACTAGTAGTCATGGCAATAAGCTTTTTATTCATATTTTTTCCTCCAAATTATTGTGAATTTTAGAAAGTATGATTAACTTTCTATAGGCCTATTATAATAAACCTACATTAAATTTTGATTAACTATTTCTTAAGGTTTTCTGAAAATATTAGATTACCCAAATAATTAAGATAACTAATAATTTTTCAAATAAATGTAGATAATAACTTTGATATTTAAATTAGAAAAACTAATTTTCATAAGTTTGACTATAGAGAAAGGATGGTGAAAAGCCTGCTAACGTTGCAGGTAAAGGATGAGCGAGCATAATTTGGATAAAGAAAAATTTAAAAAGCTTGAAGCATACATAGATGGACTGGAAGAAAAGGAAGGTTGTCTTATAAACGTGCTCCATGAGGCTCAGGATATATTCGGATATCTACCAGAGGAAGTTCAACTGTTTGTATCTAGAAAGCTTGATCTTACTGCTGCAAAGGTATTTGGAGTTACAACCTTTTACTCATTTTTTTCAATGGAACCCCATGGTAAACATATTATTAGTGTTTGTATGGGAACCGCCTGTTTTGTAAAAGGTGCTGAGAAAATTTTGAATGAATTTAAGACACGACTTAACATTAAAGAAGGTAATACCTCAGAGGATGGCTTATTTACAATTGATACTTTAAGATGTGTTGGAGCTTGTGGTCTTGCTCCTGTTGTAACAGTTGATGGAAAGGTTTATGGAAGAGTAAAGGTAGAAGATGTTGAGGGGATAATAAAAGAATATACAGAAGGTTAAATATTATAGTTTAAGCTCAGTGAATGGAGGTATATATATGGCTAGAATAAACTCCTTTGAGGAGTTAAAATCTTTAAAAGAAGAATATAAGAAATTAATTCTACATCGTTTTACAGAAGAAGATAAAACCTGTACTCAAGAAGATAGTAATATATGCGGATTACCATCAGACCCAAGAGAACACAAAGACCATAGAATAGATATTCTTGTGTGTGGTGGAACTGGATGTCATGCCTCTGGAGGTATAGATGTAGTTGAAATTTTAAAAAATGAGATAGAAAAAGAAGGTCTTCAAAATAGAGTTCATGTTATTACTACAGGCTGCTTTGGTTTTTGTGAAAAAGGCCCTATTGTTAAAATAATGCCAGATAACATTTTTTACATTGAAATTACACCTCAAAAGGCTAAGTCCATTATCAAAGAACATATTATTGGCGGCAAACCAGTAGAAGAATTCCTTTATCACGACCCTGAAACTGAAAAAAGGGCAGCTTTGCAAAGTGATATCCCTTTCTATAAAAAACAAATAAGAATTGCCCTTAGAAATTGTGGTCTTATTAATCCTGAAAATATCGATGAATACATAGCTATGGATGGATATGAAGCTCTTGGAAGGTCTTTGATAGAATTGACACCTGAGAAAGTAATCGATGAACTTAAAAAAAGCGGACTAAGAGGAAGAGGCGGTGGAGGCTTTCCAACTGGTTTAAAGTGGGAAATGTCAAGAAAATCTCAAGCTGAGGTGAAGTATATTATTTGTAATGCAGACGAAGGAGATCCTGGTGCATTTATGGATAGAAGTATACTAGAAGGTGACCCTCATTCAGTACTTGAAGCTATGGCTATTTCAGGATATTGTGTAGGCTCAAGCAAAGGATATATATATATTAGAGCTGAATATCCACTTGCTATACAAAGATTAAGAACCGCCATTAAACAGGCTTATGATAGAGGATTGCTTGGAGAAAATATTTTAAGCTCTAATTTTTCTTTTAATATCGATTTAAAATATGGTGCTGGAGCTTTTGTCTGTGGCGAGGAAACTGCACTCATAAACTCAATAGAAGGTGGTCGTGGAGAACCTACTGTTAAACCTCCATATCCTGCTCAAATTGGTCTATGGAAAAAGCCTACTAATATCAACAATGTTGAGACTTTTGCAAATATAAACCCTATACTTCTAAAAGGAGCTGATTGGTTTAGCTCTATAGGAACAGAAAAGAGTAAAGGAACAAAAGTATTTGCACTAGCAGGCAAAGTTAACAACGTTGGTTTAGTAGAAGTTCCTATGGGAATAACCTTAAGAGAAATTATTTTCGACCTCGGAGGAGGCATTAAGGACAATAAAAAATTTAAGGCAGTACAAACTGGAGGTCCTTCCGGTGGATGTATACCTACTGATTACTTGGATACTCCTATAGACTACGAAACCCTTACTCAAATAGGCTCTATGATGGGTTCTGGCGGTATGATTATTATGGATGAAGATAACTGTATGGTTAACATAGCAAAATTCTATATGGAATTTTGCGTAGATGAATCCTGTGGTAGATGTACTGCATGTAGAATTGGAAATAAACGGCTTCTTGAAATTCTAAAAGATATAACAGACGGTAAAGGTACTATGGAACAGCTTGAAGACTTAAAGGAGCTTTGTCCTATAATTAAAGATTCTTCTCTTTGTGGTCTTGGTCAAACATCACCAAATCCAATTTTAAATACACTAAAATTCTTTTGGGATGAGTATGTTGCCCATGTTAAAGATAAAACATGTCCAGCAGGCGTTTGTACAGCACTAGCTAAGTATCACATAGACCCTGAAAAATGTATTGGATGCACAGCTTGTTCAAAAGCTTGTCCTGTAAATGCAATTTCTGGAGAAGTTAAAAAGGCACATATAGTTGATAAAGAAAAATGTATAAAGTGTGGTGCCTGTGAAAAAAGATGTAAATTTAGTGCTATTACAAGAAGATAAAAAAGAAAAGGAGTAAGAAACATGAAAATGGTTAATCTCACTATAAATGGATTTAAGGTATCGGTACCAGAGGGTACATCTATTTTAGATGCTGCACGATCTATAAATGTAAATATTCCTACCCTTTGCTATCTTGATTTACATGATATTAAAATGGTAAATAGAACTTCTTCCTGTAGAGTTTGCCTAGTTGAAATAGAAGGACGACGTAATCTTGCACCATCCTGCTCAACAGAAGCCTTTGAAGGAATGGTTGTTAAGACCAACACATTAAGAGCAATAAAAGCAAGACGTACAATGGTAGAACTTTTGCTATCAGATCACCCTACAGACTGTCTTGTATGTGAAAAAAATGGTCAATGCCAGCTTCAAGATTTAGCTGCAGAATTAGGTATTAGAAAGATTAGATTTAAGGGAGAAATGTCTAACTATAAAAAAGATTCCTCCAGCGGTGCAATTTATAGAAACCTTGATAAATGCATAATGTGCAGAAGATGTGAAACTATGTGCAACGATGTTCAAACCTGCGGCATATTATCTGCAGTAGATAGAGGTTTTGAAACTGTAGTTTCACCAGCCTTTGGTCGTCCAATGCTCGATACTATGTGCACCTTCTGCGGTCAATGTGTTGCAGTATGCCCTACAGCTGCACTTACTCAGGTAAGTAATGTATCTAAAATATGGGAAATATTAGCAGACCCTGATAAGTATGTTATAGTACAGACAGCACCTGCCATAAGGGTTGCCCTTGGCGAAAAATTTGGTATGGAACCTGGAACTATAGTCACTGGAAAAATGGTTGCAGCTCTTAGAAGATTAGGATTTAAGAAAGTATTTGACACAGACTTCGCTGCAGATCTTACTATTCTTGAAGAAGCTCACGAATTCATAGATAGACTTCAAAATGGTGGAAGGCTTCCTATACTTACAAGCTGCTGCCCTAGCTGGGTTAAATTTATAGAACATCAATTCCCTGATTTGTTGGATATACCTTCAACTTGTAAATCCCCTCACATTATGTTTGGGACCGTTGCAAAAACCTACCTTGCTGAAAAAATGGGAATTGATCCATCTAAAATGGTTGTAGTTTCTGTAATGCCATGTGTTGCTAAGAAATATGAAGTAGTAAGGCCGGAATTAGAACATGAAGGGCAAAAGAATGTAGACCTAGTTGTAACCACAAGAGAACTAGCTGATATGATAGTAGAAGCAGGTTTAGATTTCACAAAGCTTCCTGATGAAGATTTTGATAATCCACTTGGTGAATCAACTGGTGCTTCTGTAATATTTGGAACTACTGGAGGCGTTATTGAGGCAACTCTTAGAACTGCCTATGAATGGCTTACTAATGAAACCTTGGAAAAGGTTGAGTTTCATGGTGTAAGAGGTCTCGAAGGCATTAAGGAAGCTACTGTAAACATAAATGGTACAGATATAAAAATCGGTGTAGCTCACGGCCTTGGAAATGCAAGGACTTTACTTAGAGCCATACAGTCAGGTGAAGCTAATTATCATGCTATAGAAATAATGGCATGTCCTGGAGGATGTATAGACGGCGGAGGTCAACCTTATCACTTTGGTAACATGGATATAGTAAAGAAAAGAATGGAGGCTATATACGAAGAGGATAGAAGTAAAAAATTAAGAAAATCCCATGAAAACCCTGCAGTGCAAGCTTTATATAAAGAATATATTGGAGAAATAGGTGGCGAAAAAGCCCATAAGCTTCTTCATACCCACTATACACCTAGAGAAAAAATATAAAGTGAAACTTAATATTTTTCAACATAATAATGAGAGACCCTTCAAACACTTTGCTTGATGGTCTCTTATTTTTTTACATTCTATAAGTTATAGCATAATTGAAAACTAAATTGCAATCAATGCTAAGACCCATAAAATCTCGAAAAAAAACCTGTAGGAATTAATTCCTACAGGTTATTTATCACAAAGAAATATTATCTTTGAAATCCTCTATTGTTTTGTTGCTTTCTAGCTCTTCTACAATCAGGACATCTTTGTGGTTCATTTTCAAAACCTTTTTCTTTGTAGAAAGCTTGCTCGCCTTCAGTGAATACAAATTCTTTTCCGCAGTCTTTACAATTTAAATTCTTATCTGCCATTTAAACATTCTCCTCTTTAATTCATATTTAAGATTTAAAACTGATCTACTTTATACGCCTAAAAAGGTAATGTTTTAATCGTATTAAATCTTTTGATTGTTGCTAATATCTTCACAACGTAGTTAAGTATACCATACATATAAATACTAAGCAATACCTTTTTTAGTATTTTAAAAAATATTTTTTAAATCATCTTTCTTACCAACTATCTAATGCCTCGGACCGCTATAGGAGTGGAATTAGCAGTTAGTCATCGGATAAACTTAAATTGTGTAACATCAAATAAACCCTGGTCTGTTATTCTAATTTCTGGTATTACCGGCAATGAAAGAAATGATAGAGTAATAAAAGGGTCTATTTTATTATTGATTCCAAGCTTATGAGCCTCTTCAATCATCTTTTTTAACCTATTCTCTACATAATTTGCAGTATTATCACTCATTAGCCCTGCTATTGGTAACTCTAGTGTACCAACTATTTTCCCCTTACTTATAACTGTGTATCCTCCATTTACTCTTTTTAATTCCTCTATGGCAAGAATCATATCTTCGTCATTATCTCCTATAACAATAAGATTATGTGAATCATGCGCCACAGTACTTGCTATTGCTCCATTTTTAATATTAAAATTACTAACTATACCAAGCCCTATATTTTTAGTTGCTTTATGTCTCTCTATAACAGCTACCTTTGAAAAGCACTCATCAGCACAAAAAGCTCCATCGATAACCTTAACTTCTGATGTTTCTTTTTTAGTTATAAGCTCATTTGAAGTCAATCCTATGACTGTTGTAACATTATTATCTAAACCTATTTTTAAATCATTAATATCAATATTTGGGATTCTTACTGTGTTAAAAACATTCCTATCATCTATTTTCGAGGATATGTCTACACTAAGACCTCCATTTTCATATACTATTTCACCACGATATAATACTTTATCAATACTAAAATCTTCAATACTATTTAATATTATTAAATCAGCTGAATACCCTGGAGCAATCGCTCCAAGTCTTTTTAACCTGTAACATTGGGCCGTATTAATGGTGGCCATACATATTGCTTCAATTGGATCTATCCCACAAGATATAGCTTTTTTAACGTTATAGCTTATATGACCATCTTTTCTTATATCCTCTAGATGCTTGTCATCAGTGCAAAATATACATCTATTAAGTTCTACTTTATTCTCAAGTAAGCCTTTTACTATATTTTCTAAATTCTTAGCTGCTGAACCTTCCCTTATTTGCACATACATTCCTAGTCTAAGATGTTCTATTACATCTTCTATAGTTGAACATTCATGATTTGTCATAATTCCAGTAGCACGGTAAGCATTAAGCTCTTTTCCAGTTAGATTTGGTGAATGACCATCAATAATTTTATTATCGAATAAATCAATCTTTCTTAACATTTCTTCATTGCCATTAATTACTGATGGGTAATCCATAACTTCTCCAAGTCCAAGTATTCTATCATTTGATAAAAAGGACTCCATTAACTCAGCACTTAAATCTGCACCATTATTCTCAAAAGGAGTACTAGGTACACAGGATGGCATCATAAAATAAGTATTTAAAGGTAATGATTTTGATTCATTTAACATAAAGTTAATTCCATTAATTCCACATACATTGGCAATCTCATGTGGATCAGCAATAATTGTTGTTGTTCCATGAGGCAAAACTGCCTTCGCGAATTCTGATGGTGTAACCATAGTAGATTCAATATGCACATGACTATCAATTAATCCTGGACAAACATATTTGTCTTTAGCATCAATTTCTTTAATGCCACTGTAGTTACCTATACCTACAATCTGTCCCATACAGATGGCTATGTCAGCCTTAACTATTTCCTTAGTAAACACATTTACAATGTTTGCATTTTTAATTACTAGGTCTGCTTTCTCTTTCTCCATAGCAATATTTATTCTTTTTTGTTTCATCTCTACACTCATCTCATCTACTCCTTTATATTCCTTACAATGTTATTTACTCAAGTTTCTCTTCATTTTTCTATTTGTATAAAACTTACGTTTAACCTGACTAACTTGGCGTAAGTCTCCCACTTTATATGAAACTCCTCTTCCTAGTGTCAGAGGAGTACTCACAGAGTAAGCGACCATCACCAAATCATAGATTTGGGATGTCTGCTTGACCGATTCACACAAAATCGTGGATTTTGGTTCTCTGCTTAACTGGGAGTTCAACGCCAAGTAAGCCATGCATTCGCAGCTCTAAAATTCAGATGGAGTAAAAGAATCCCCATCTGAATTAAGATCTTGCTTCAATTAAAGGGAATCATTCACTTTAGTATATGCTTACTAAAATACATTTAAAAATAAAAAATTCCTGATTACAAAGAGAATACATCTAGGTGCATTCTCTTCGTAATCAGGAATTATTGGTTCCTGGTAGATACCCCTAACCCATATTGTTAGAGTTATACGAAGATAATATTATAACTTTTTATTCATTTTATCATAAATAAATAAAGTGTCAAGTCATTTTAAGAAAGAATCATTCATATATATCCGAGAATTCAATTTGAATTCTTTCTACATATTTAGAATTAGAGGATTCATATGCCGAATAAGAACTTACTTCACCATCTTCTTCCACTAGAGTTACAGGAAGTTCTACAATAAATTCACTACCTTCCCCTAGTTTACTCTTAGCATATATTGTTCCACCTTGCATCTCAATCAGTGATTTCACTAATGCCAACCCGATTCCGCTGCCTTCACTCCTTCTAGACAAGGATTTATCTACCTGTGCAAATCTTTCGAAAATCTTGTCTAGCTTATCCTCAGGAATTCCTATTCCTGTATCCTTAATAGACAACTGAATTTTATTTCCTAAGTCATAGAGATTAACAAATATTGTACCATTCTTTTCTGTAAATTTAATTGCATTGGATAGTATATTAAGTACAATTCTTTCAATCTTATCTACATCAAATGCCATATACTTTTCTTCAACATCTGTATCAAATATTAGTTCTATACCCTTTGACTTAATATAGTCTGCTGCGGATAAAGTTATCTCTTCTATTATATATACTATATTACCATTTAATAGATTAAGTGATAGATATCCACCATCTACTTTTGTTGTATCTATTAAATTATTTATTAATCTTAAAAGCCTCAATGAATTTTGATTCATTATCTTGAGATACTTATTTATATCATAGCCCTCTACTGAATTACTTAGATTTATTGATTGAAGCAACTGTACACTACTCCAAATTACATTCAGTGGTGTTCTTAGTTCATGAGAAATATTAGCAAAGAATTCAGTTTTTAATTTATCATACTCCAATATCTCTGATAGTTTTCTTTTGTTTTCTTCAAAGTTTTCACTCAATACTTCAACCTGTTTAGTAGTACTCACTACTTCCTTCTGAAGCTTTATGGCTTTTCTAACAGATTGCTTTAACTCTATCAAGGTCTTTGCTCGTGCTAACAGCTCAGAACGTTCAAAAGGTTTCGTTAAGTAATCATTGGCCCCACATTCAAAAGAAACTACCAAACTTTCTGTACGATTGTCTGCAGTCATAATTAAAATTGGCAGGTCAAGTAGAGAGTATTTTTCTCTCAATAGGCTGCATATTTCATAACCTAACATATCAGGCAGCATCATATCTAGAATAACAAGATCCAACTCCTTATCATTACTAGTAATATTAATTGCTTCCTTACCATTAGTAGCAGTAATGACTGTATATTTTTCGTATTCCAAAAAATTCCTTAATACCTTTATATTTGCAGGCTCATCATCTACGATAAGGATTCTGTTGTTATTTTTGGAATCATTAAATTTATTCTCTTGTTTTTCTTTAATCTGACACACTTGTTCTTCATTTTCATTATTTAAATTAACCTGTAATTCATCCCCATATTTGCTGAGATATTTACTCTTTGGTAGAGTAAATATAAACTTGGAACCCTTATTGAGTATAGACTGAACTCTTATTTCTCCACCATGAAGGTGAATTAACTTTTTAGTTATATGTAATCCTAATCCAGTTCCTCCATAGTTTTTATTTATCCCCTCTACTTGTTCATATGGTTGAAAAATATTTTCAAGTTGGTGTTCAGATATACCTATACCAGTATCAGATATAGTAATTTCTAAATAATTTTCTTTCTCTACTGCAGATATTTTAATTTCACCATATTGCGTAAATTTCATTGCATTACCTATTAAATTATATAGAATCTGTTGAATTCTATTTTCATCGCCATAGGCCCATGGCATATCAATACCTATGCTATTGACAATATTCAGATCCTTATTTCGAAGGAATGGATTACAAGACTTTATAACAATATTCGTCAATTGCCTAATATCTACTGCCTTCATATTCAAATTCACATCATTATTTTTCAACTTAGAAAAATCTAGAATATCATTAACTAGGTTTGATAAACGTTTGGCGCTTGCCTGAATTAATCTAAGTGTTTCGTTCTGTTCATTGCTGGAAGGATCATATATCCCCGAGACTAAACTCTCAGAAAGTCCAATAATACCATTTAATGGCGTCTTTAATTCATGAGAGGTAATTGCCAAGAAATCATCCTTTAGTCTATCAATAGATTTAAGCTTTTCTGTCATTTCTTCAACATTAGAAAAAGCCATTGAAAATCTATCCGCCAATGCATATGACTGAGCAAAAATAAAAATAAGCATACCTACTGGAGCATAAGACCCAGTCTGAATTATTGAATATTCATATAAAATATCATTGAATCTAGTTATAAATAAAAGAAAAATAGCTATAATAACCATTTCACATTTCTGCCCTTCGGTAAAGTACCTATGGATTAATTTATATAAAATATACAACAGCAAAAAGTTAGATATTATTTCAAATGGAAGTATAAGGTCATTATAGTATATGGTAGGTAAAATTAGTATAACAAAAAAGTAGACTATTCCAATAATACTGGAACCCTTGACTATAACCTTATTTAAGAGTTTAGGATAGAAACTATCAATAAAAAGTACAAGCATTGGTATGTACAGAAAAAATGTCCATAATAGAAGCTTCAAATCAAGTATATAGTTCATATTAGGAAATATATTATAAATTAGTCTTTCACCAACTAGAATAGTTCTTAACCCTACTAAGGCACATACTATTGAGAAGTATAATGTAGCCTTATCCTTTTTTCTTCTAAGGAACAATGCAAAGTTGTATATACCCGCCACAAGAGTGCTTCCAAAAAGGAATAGGTCAAAGCCCATACTTCTAGCCCTATTTTCACTGATTTGAGCTTCCGTTCCAAGCAAAATAGTGTCAATCTGAGGAACACCATAATAATAATTGCAAGTCTGAAGAACTATTTCAATTTCTCCGGTTTTATCGTAAAAAGCCCCTAAGCCAGGAGCAACCTTTGAAACCATTTCTGTTTTAGATTTCCCCACTTTTCCAGATTGGGTAACAACTTTACCATTAACCCATAACTTATATGATGTTTGAATGTATTCTGTTTTAATAGCATATAAGTCTTCAACATTATTTGTAAGAACCTTTAAACGATAAGTAGCATACCCCTGCCCACTTAATGGCTGTCCCTTATATATATAGTTAATGAAATTTCCAGGAATGTTAAGTAGACCGGTTTTTACAGGTTTATTTTTACTTTGGAAATCCTCTGGTGTTAATAGCTTATCATAATAAAATTCCCATTGACCGTTAAGTTTAGCAATACCCTGTTTGTCAAAATCCCAATTTCTTAGATCAAGTACACCATCTTTAGATACAGGCTCTTCAGTGAATGATTTAACATTTTTATTACCGAAAATAAAAATTATGCTTAAACATATAATTAATATTATAAATAGAAAAGCTGATTTCAAAATAGTTGTTTTAGATTTATTCATAAAAACCTCTCTATAATTTATATTTTAAAGTAGTCTTCACAAATATTGTATCAAATTTTTAACTATTTTTCTACAAATAACTACGAAAATAGCCAAGGAAACGGTTTATTAATAATATTTTGTTCCATTAGAAATTCTTAATATATTATATAATTTTACACAACAAAAAAACTTACGGGAACTAATTCCCATAAGTTTTTAATCAAAGATAATACTATCTTTGGAATCCTCTATTGTTTTGTTGCTTTCTAGCTCTTCTACAATCAGGACATCTTTGTGGTTCATTTTCAAAACCTTTTTCTTTGTAGAAAGCTTGCTCGCCTTCAGTGAATACAAATTCTTTTCCGCAATCTTTACATGTTAAATTCTTATCTGCCATTTAAACATTCTCCTCTTTATTCATATTTAAGATTTAAAACAGATCTACTTTATACGCCTAAAAAGGTAATGTTTTAATCGTATTAAATCTTTTGTTTGTAATTATTAAATTTACAACGTCTATAATCATACCACACATATATATAATAAGCAATACTTTTTTTGAATTTCTGTATACTAATTACACTAAAAATAATTTCTTATATCTTGGATTTCTTTGCTATACCTTCATATAAATAATCAAGATGCTCTACATCTACCCCATCTTCTTTTAGCATATCTATCCTATTTTTTGCTTTATCTAAGCCTTCTTTTGCCTCATCAAAGTCCCTCTGTTTTATACAGGTGCTTACATATTCTAATAAATAATCAACTTTTAGCACTAATTTTGCTAAATCTTCTCTTTCATCATTTACCAGTTTCACTAATAAAGAATATATTTTAGGAGACGTTTTTGACTTAGAACTGTTCAAAAAATCATTATTTCTAGTGCTTTTTTTTGCCATTTTTCCAACACCTCTTTACAATGCTCCTGCATAAAGCATCTTCAAAAATTATACTTTCCAGATATATTCTCCATTTTTATTTATATATCTAGTCTTATTTTCGAAAATAACCTTTGCAACTCCATCTATAAACTTAGATACTTCATCAAAAATTGGCTCTATAATAAATTTACAATCCTTATCTATATAACCCCATTTACCCTCTAATTCCACTGAGATTAAACCCTCACTAATAGAATCTACATTATCATACTTTACTGAAATTATTTCCTTACCTTCTTTGTCTATAAAGCCATATTTATCTTCAATAGCTACTGTTGCAAAGCCTTCATAAAAATTGTCTGCCCAATCATATTTTTCAGGTATAGCCAAACTACCTTTTTTATCTATAAACCCATACTTGTTTTTTAATTCAACTGCAGCTAATCCATCTTCAAAATCATTAGCTGTATAAAATTTAGCATCGATTACCATATTCCCTGTTTTATCAATATATCCATATTTATTTTTAAATCGTACCGCTGCTAACCCTTCTGAAAATCCATAACCATAGTCATATTGGGGTTCTATAACCATCTTTCCATCTTTATCTATATAGCCAAATTTTCCTCCTGATTGAACTAAAGCTAGCTCTTCAGTAAAATCAAAAGCATCTAAAAATTCCGCATCTATTATCATTTTACCTTCTTTATCTATGTATCCCCACTTATATCCCAATTTTACTGCTGCTAATCCTTCTGAAAAATCATTAGCTTCGTCATATTGGGCAGCTATAACTAAATTGCCTTTGCTATCCACATAACCCTTTTTACCTTGTAGTTCAACTACCGCTAAACCTTCACTAAAATTATAAATATCATCATAATCAGCTTGAACTATCATATTCCCTTTTCTATCTATAAATCCAAAAGTATCATTCATACCTACTATTGCTAGTTCACCATCAAATTCCTCAGCATAATCAAACTTAGTCTCTATACAAACTTTACCAGTGTTATCTATATATCCGTATTTACCATTTGATTTAATTGGATAAAGCATCTTATCTGAACTCATCTTTTAAATCCTCCTTTCTATTAATCAAATAGTCCGCCAGTTTTCTTACTTGTCTTAACCTTGCTAGCACCACCACCGCCAATATTCTTTTGCGGTCTTAAAATAGATCCCTGCTGCGAACTTTTCTTCTTCTTTTCTTCAATTAACTTTTTCATCATTTCAATATTTTTATCTGACATTTTTTTAGTCTCCCTTATTAACTATATATTATTTAAAATTATATTTCCCATTCCACATTATACAATACAATATTGTTTTATTCTATATGTTGTGCCTAAAGTAAATTTCTCTAGTAAGCTTTTTACTTTTATCCAATGGCTATCCGCTCTAATACTCCCATCTAATTCAAGTTTCATTTCATTAATTATATTTTATATAATTTGGTTAATTAATTAAATTGACTTACTTAGAATGATATATTAAAATAAGTTAGGATTAATATAATTAAATGAGACAGTTCGTCGTCACCATCCTGTCTATAAACAAAACTAGGGTATTACTACCTTTTTAGGTAGTTTTTTGTTTAGGGGCAATTTATGCCCTTTTTTATTTGGAAAAATACTATAGCTTTAGCTATTAATAGGTAAATAAGATTTTAAAGTAGGAGGACTAAATATGTATATTTTAAAAGCAGAACACAGCTTTGATAGTGCGCATTTTCTTGCTGGCTATGAAGGTAAATGTGGAAACATTCATGGACATAGATGGAAAATTGAGATTGAAGTACAATCAGAAACATTAGTAGAAGAAGGGCAATTAGAGGGCATGGTAATAGATTTTGGAGATTTGAAAAAAGATGTTAAAAAAGTAGTAGATCTTTATGATCATGCATTAATTATACAAGAAAAAACTATGAGAGAAGAAACCTTAAACTGTTTACTACAAGATGGATTTAATATAATTGAAGTTAAATTCAGACCAACAGCAGAAAATTTTGCAGCATTTTTCTTTAAAAAGATGAAAGCTAAAGGATATAACGTAAGAAGAGCTACAGTTTACGAAACTCCTACTAATTGTGCTGTATATGAAGAAAGTGAGGTAAATTAAATTGAACTTTAAAGTAGTTGAAAAGTTTGTTAGCGTTAATGGTGAAGGTCGTTTATGTGGACAGTTAGCAGTATTTATAAGATTTGCAGGCTGTAATTTAAATTGCAGCTATTGTGATACAACTTGGGCTAATGAGAAAAATGTATCTTATGAATTAATGTCCTCTGACGATATATATGAATATATAAAATCTACAGAAGTTAGAAATATAACTTTAACTGGAGGGGAGCCTCTTCTTCAAGAAGGAATACTAGAACTATTAAAAAAACTTTCCGAAGATAAAGAACTTTCCATTGAAATAGAAACTAATGGAAGTATACTACTAAGCAAGTTTTCCAATATAGATAATCCACCAAGCTTTACTATGGATTATAAACTTCCTTCAAGTAATATGGAAGATAAAATGTGTTTAGATAACTTTAAATATTTAACAAAAAGAGATACAATTAAATTTGTATGCGGCAGTATTGAGGATTTGCAGAAAACTAAAGACTTAATAGATAAATACAAGCTTATAAATAATACTAGCCTATATATTAGTCCAGTATTCGGAAAGATTGATATGGATAAAATTGTAGAATTTATGATTAATAATAAAATGAATAGAGTTAATTTGCAGATACAACTCCATAAGATTATATGGGATCCAAATAAGAGAGGAGTATAATACCATGGAAATTGATACAAAAGCAATTGAAGAACATATAAGAGGCATTCTAAGAGCTTTAGGTGATGATCCTGACCGAGAAGGATTAAAGGATACACCTAAACGTGTGGCTAAAATGTATAAAGAAATATTTAATGGAATGTGCTATACCAACAATGAAATCGCTGAAATGTTTAATAAGACTTTCGAAGATGATTTATCCTTGGAAGAAAGCACTAATGATATAGTAATAATGAAAGACATAGAGATATTCAGTCATTGTGAACACCATCTGGCATTAATGTATAATATGAAAGTTTCAGTAGCATATGTACCGAGCAAAAAGGTTATTGGTTTAAGCAAAATAGCAAGAATAGCTGATATGGTAGGTCGCAGGCTGCAGCTTCAAGAAAGAATAGGAACGGATATAGCAGAAATCATTCAGAAAATAACTTGCTCAGAAGATGTGGCTGTTATAATAGAAGGTGAACATGGCTGCATGACTACTAGAGGTATAAAAAAGCCAGGCACTAAAACAATATCCACTACTTTAAGAGGAAGATTTAATACTGATCCGATGTTAAATAATAGATTAATGATGCTTTATAATAAATAAAAGGATGTGTAATGAATGAATAAAGAAAAAGCAATCGTAGTATTCAGTGGAGGACAAGATAGTACCACTTGTTTATTTTGGGCAAAGAAAAGATATAAAGAGGTTATAGCAGTATCTTTTAATTATAATCAAAGACACAAATTAGAATTAGAGTGTGCAAAGGATATATGTAAAAAATATAATGTAGAACATCATATTTTAGACTTAAACCTATTGAACCAACTAGCACCAAATTCATTAACTAGACAAGATATAACCGTGGATAAGGACGCACCTACAGAAGGGGTTCCTAATTCATTTGTAGACGGAAGAAATATGTTATTTTTAACCTTTGTTGCAGTATTTGCAAAGCAAAGAGGAATAAACAATATTATAACCGGTGTATCTCAAAGTGATTTTAGTGGGTATCCAGACTGTAGAGATGTTTTTATAAAGTCTTTAAATGTTACACTAAACTTAGCTATGGATTTTCAATTTGAAATTCACACTCCTTTAATGTGGATTGATAAAGCAGAAACTTGGAAAATGGCCTATGATTTAGGTGTTCTTGATATAGTTAAAAATGAAACCTTAACTTGTTATAATGGAATAATAGGTAATGGCTGTGGAGAATGTCCAGCTTGTAAACTAAGAAAGAATGGATATATAGAGTTTAAAAAAGCATATTTATAATCTCTATATACAAAATGGAGGTTTAATTTTATATGAAAAATGTAAGGTTAAAATATTTCCTATTTATAACCATAATCCTGATATTTTCTACTTTTACAGTATGCGATGAAACTTCACCGCAGGTTTTTACTTATAAAAATGAAGGAAAAATAAAACTTAGGTGTGTTATATCCTCAGAAGATAATGCTAAGTTAGAAGCTTTTAAAACTTTTCAAACAGATGTAAAAACCCTACTACCAAATTATGATATAAGCTTCGATTTTGTAAAAGGTGACATTCAAGCATACCAAACAAAAACTAAAGTACTTTTATCTTCAGACCATATACCTGATGTTTTTTTCTCCAGTGGAGGGAATTTTTCAAATGAACTTTTTACCGCAAATGCGGTAAAACCTATTGATAAATATTTGGAACAGTTAAAATTTTGGGATATGGTCCTCCCCTCAGCAAAGGTTGAAGGTCATAATGGACATATTTACGCAATACCCTTTGATCCTGTATCCTATCAAATAATTGAGCTTAACACAGATTTGTTTACACAAAACAATGTTAAGCTTCCAACCAACTTTACTGAACTTGAAACTGCTGTTTCCATATTTAAGTCAAAAAACATCATTCCTATAGCACTTGGTGGTAAAGATGGAATGACTGTATATAGGATGATAGAGAGCTTTGCATATACCATTGATTCTAAAATCACTACTAAAATTATAAATGGCAAAGAAAGCTTTTCTGATAAAACATTTAAAAAATCTGCAACAGAGGTAAAGTCTTTATTGGATATGGGTGCTTTCGGAAAAAATGTTCAATCCGTTACAGATCAAGATGCTGCCAATCTTTTTTATTCTGGTAAAGCAGCCATGTATTGTACAAGTTCTTCAAATTTTAATGTATCTAACCAAAAGCTCAACGGCAAATGCAAATTGATTTATTATCCATCTATCAACAAATCAAAACAAGAAAGTTTTGGCAGTGCAATGGTAGGTGGTGTAAAAAAGGATTCTGGTTTATTTATTTCGGATGCTTCACAGTATCCAATGGAAGCAGTAAAACTGGCTGTTGAAATGTCTAAGTATTATAATAAATATCTATATGAAAAACAAAATAATCCTGCAGTAATTTATATTCCTAGTAAGCTGGGTTGGAAGTCACCACCAAATTCCCCCTTAGGATTACAGCAACTTATGCAAGATTTGTCTACCAACTCTAATATTAGTCCTAGTTTATTACAAGATAGCATAAATGCTAAAGCATCAAAATCATTAATTGAGGATTCCTCAGCATTTATGACAGGCCTTTTATCCGTAGATAATTACACAAAAGAAATGGATAATGGATTAAAATTGAAATAAAATTGTTTACAAAAATATAGTTATTCTATGGAGATGATTTTATTGAGTAATTTAACAGCAAAAATAGCAAGACCTAGAAGGAATTATAAAATATTGGCCATATGTTTATCAATCTTGTTAATTGTTATAAACATAGTAGGTTTTTACTTAGGCAATATGTACTATCAAAAGATATGTAAGATATATATAGATAAAACTAACACAGGTATCGAATATTATAAAACCAGCTTTGACTACAAAAGGTTCTCCGCTCTTGAATCCTACGATATATCTATACAATCTAGCTTTGGCTATAAACTCGCGGGGACATATATTTTTAATACTAAACCTACAAACAATACTGTCATTTTAGTTCATGGCATTACTGCAAGTCGTTGGGAATCAATGAAATATGCTGATATGTACCTGGATATGGGCTTTAACGTACTTGTATATGATTCTAGATATCATGGAAAAAGTGGAGGTAAAGATATAACTCTCGGCTTTTTTGAAAAAACTGATCTTGACAATATAGTTAAGTGGGTAAGGTGGGTAAATCCTAATGCTGTAGTTGGTGTACATGGTGAATCCCTTGGTGCAGTTACCGCATTACTACAAGCAAATTTAGATCAAACACAAAAAAATGTAAATTTTTATGTAGTAGATTGTCCCTACTCTGATATTTCAGAATTATTGAGTATGAAACTTGCAGGAGATGAGAAAGCACATTTTGGATTTGCTGCTAGCTTTGTTCTTTTTTACGGAAATATTATTGCACTTAACAAGTCTGGATTTTCACTTTATGGTGTCTCACCTATAAAGGCTATAAAAAATATTAAAACTCCCATTATGTTTATTCACGGCAGCAACGATACTTTCATACCAGCATCAATGTCACTTGAACTATACCTAGAAAAAACAGGTGTGAAAGGTATATATATATCACCTGGTGCAGAGCATGCTATGTCCTATTTTACCAATAGGGTTGAATATATTTCAAAGGTAAAACAATTTCTCACTGAAAATAAGGTTATTTCTTAGATTGCATTGTTACTGAAATTTGATGTATTAAGATTATAATTAAAAATTTTTTGATAATTTTCAATTATTGTGGTACACTAAAAGAATAAATTAAAAAACACTATTGATATAAAAATAATATATATCAATTATTATGTGTTTTATCTTAGGAGGACAATTAATGAAAATTGGAACAGTAAAATGGTTTAACTCAGAAAAAGGGTTTGGATTTATTGAAGTAGAAGGAGAAAAGGATGTTTTCGTTCACTTCTCAGCAATACAAGGGAATGATGCAAGAAAAAGCCTTGATGAAGGAGAACAAGTTCAGTTCGAGGTAGAAAAAGGACCTAGAGGCCCTCAAGCTACTAATGTTTCAAAAGTATAAATTCAGCTTCATAGTATATTAAATATATAATTAAGAAGTACTATGCCACCTTCATAAAGGTGGCTTTTTATACCATAATGAACTGAACCTTGAATCACAGGGGGTTGTCTTTGCCCGTTAAATGGGATTTAGACATTTAAACCCTATCTGATTCTTAGTTGAACGAATCTAGGGACATAGCCAATCTTTACTCCCTTAAGCAGAAAACCAAGATTTATGATTTCATATAAAGATGGGCGTATTAGAGCGGATAGTCATCGGATAAAAAGGAGAATCTTATCGTGAAAAAAAATTATAAAATGAAGAAAACAATATCTATAAAAATGTTTATTGAAGAATTAGGTAAAAATTTCTCTGAGCATATGAAAAAAAGGTTGCTAGAACTTGAAGTACGCTGTGTTTTGACAAGAAAAGACGAATTTGTACTTGACTTAAAACATGTGGAACACACCCAGCATGACTGTGACTCAAGCACAGTTCAAAAAGAATATGTATATGGACAATTTATGGTTGATGAAGAAGGGATATTATATTTCTCAGACAAATGTATGAAAAATGATTCAGTTATGCAATCACCAATTGTAAATAGTATCTTTAATTCTTTAAGCGGTGAAGTTATGATTTTTGATGAAGATAGTAAGGCAAAAAAAATAGACGATAGCAATATCGATTATGTGATAGATAGTATATTATCAGTATGTCCTCAAGTATCACAATCATATCTAGACATTGTTAAAGAAATGCTTTCACGTGGAAGGTAAAAATAAAAAGCTTGCATTTCAATAAAGAATAAGATATACTTATAAAGTTGTAGTAACATAAAACTTACTTATAGAATAGTTGCAAAGTACGATTTGCAAATCAGATATATTTCAAATATTAGAGTTATATAGGATTAGAAAAGGACGAATCTTTTAATTGGCAATTCTTAGAGACTTCAAATTTTATCTTCTAATTTAATCCCTAATTTTTTAAATTTTCTTCGGGTTTTGTACTAAATACTTTCTTAGTAAACTATATTATTGTATTGCGATTTTTCTATGAGAAGTATTTTTAGGAGGTACTAAATGAACGTGAAAGAAATATTTATAATTACAGAAGATGTTATTGAAGAGTGTTTATCAGAATGCCTAACAGAATAATATCCCAAAAGCCATCAATATTTATACATATTGATGGCTTTTGTTTTACAACTTACAAAAATATGTTGAAATTATTAATATTATGAAGGATTTTCTGATTTTTTATCGAATATATGCTTTATGAGGCAGATTTCTGAACATATAGGAGGTTTATTTAAATATGTTAGTACAATCTTCAAATACTCAATCATTTCACTCAAGTAATGACACTTTATTCTATGACAAAACCACTTCTGAAAATGACTTTTCAAATGATGTAACAATTAATCCTAGCCAAAAGGATAAACCTTTAATGGATTTTATTAAAAAAAATGATAAAGAATTAGAGGGAAAAAATACAAGTGTGCAGTATTCTATACACGAAAAAACAAATGACCTTATTATAAAAATTGTAGACAATGAAACAAAAGAGATATTAAGAGAGATACCATCGGAGGAAATACTTGATATGATTTCTGATATGTGCGAAAAATAAGTTGTATAGAAAAAGCCCACTACATAATAATAGTGAGCTTTTTTATAATTTTCTTTATTTTTCTTTAGAAATATACCAGTAGGCAAGTCCAATGAAAATTGCCCCTCCTACAAAATTACCTAATGTAACTGCTGTTAAATTGTGAATCCAACCATATAAAGATACATTTGCTTTATGTGGTATTATTAACGCAATTGTAAGTAATGTCATATTAGCTATACTATGCTCAAAGCCTGTAGTTATAAATGCATATAAACACCAAAAAATCATTATAAGTTTTGCTGTCTCGCTTTTTAATTTATAATAAGCCCATGCAGCAAGGCAAACTAAAATATTACACATGACTGCTCTTAAAAATAATTGCATAGAAGTTGGTGCCATTTTTCCTACAGCGCTCTTTAAAATAAATTCTGCTGTATCTCCTTGTGCAAGACCTGCTCCTACAAACATCCATGCAACTAATATAGATCCTATAAAGTTTCCAATGTAGCTAAAAATACATATATTCCAAACTGATTTCCAACCTACTTTTTTCTCTAGAAATCCTAGTGGCATAATCATTGTATTACTTGTAAATAATTCTGATCCACATAGAAGTACTAAGCTTAACCCTACTCCAAAGGAAGCCCCCATTACAATTTTTGTAGCTGGTGAATGAACTGCGTAAAGCATTCCTCCTATAGTATAAATAAATACTATTGCCAACCCTATATATAACCCCGCTAAAGCTGAAGAAATTATATACTTCATTTTCCCTGTCTTAAAAAATTTCTCCTTCTTAACTGCTACAGCACTTAAGTTACTAATTTCCTCACTGAACAAATTATTCACTCCTTATAATTATGTTTTCGATGTAGATTAAACATATAATTGCATGGATTTAAGCAATGTGATACTATGTCACATTACTTAAATCCATGCAATTATAATAACATCATTTTTCGACATTTGTCAATTATTTATCATACTTTTCGTCAAAATTATACAAATCAAAAATACTTTTAACGCAATTAAATTTATTATATTTTTAGATTTTTCAAATTCCAATTGACTTGCTTTTTCTAATATATTAATTATATCTTCCATTGTCCCTTGTCTTGGACTTGTAAATGTACAAATATCTTTTAAATCATTTTTAGACAACATTTCAAAATCTTTCTCAATAAAGAAAAAAAGTAATGTGATACAGTATCACATTACTTAAACCCACTCAATTACAAAGCTTCAGGCTGAACTTTTATCCGATGACTATCGGTTCTAATACTCCCATCTGATTCAAGTTTCACCTTATTCATGTTTAGCTATTGAATTTAATTCCTCTGCTAAGCTTGCAACTTCTTGTAAACTAGCAGTAACTTCTTCAATTGCTGCAGACTGTTGTTCCGTAGTTTCAAGAGTTGAATTAGAAGTTTCCATAGTCTTATTAACAGATTGCTGTATCTTATTTGTAAGTTCCATAATCTTTAAAGCTGTTTCCTTTGAATTTTGTGATAAGGTTCTGATTTCAGTAGCAACTACACCAAAGCCTCTACCTGCTTCTCCTGCTCTTGCTGCTTCAATTGCTGCATTTAAACCAAGCATTTTTGTTTCATCTGCTATGCTTTTTATTGAGTCAAGTATTGTATTTATCTCTATGGATATTTCCTTTACTACCATTATTTCCTCATTTAAGTTGTGTTGATTATTAGTAACATTTACTGAAGATGCACTAAGTTCCTCCATAGTAGAAGATATTTGACTAAAGTTATCAGAAAGAGTTTGAGACATTGTACTTAACCTAATCTGCTCATAACCAGTCCTTGAAAATGAATTTGCTACAATAAATAATACTTCTGCAGCAGATTTTACATTTTCTTCTTTAGTCATATAAACATTTTTAACAGCATTAACATATCCTTCTTTATCAACACCTATTTCATCTGCTATTTTTCTATATTTTTCTTCTTCAGGAGGAGCTGTTAATATTTGTCCACCTAAAATTGTTCCTATTAGCTGACCCGCTACTATTATAGGAGCTGCAAAATCTATTAGCCCTGCATGACAAGTAAATATATATGGTCTTCCTGTTCTTGCAGCTTCTTCTCCAGCTTTCTTATGTGATAATGCACATCTATCATCCCCTATTTTAGTGGAGTGTGTAAAATCCATACAGAAGCGTGTATAAGAGCTAGGGTTAGTTACAGGTGTTCCATTTTTATCTACAGTAACACTTGCAATATTCATTCCAGAAGCAAAATTATCCTGAAATCTTTGAAGTAGTTCAATATCTATAACATCTTTAATTTCTAATACTGATAGATCTAAATCACCATTTGCTAACATTTTAATCATTTTAATTCCTCCAACTCCTAATTTATATACTTTTTAGTTCATCATAGGTTAATACCGTAATAATATTTGAGTTTAATTTAACAACTGACAAGGTTTCATTTCCATCTACTTTTTTAATATCCTCCGTCTCAATATCAACTACATCATCTATTTCATTAACTGCTAGCGCAAATTTATAATTCTCTAAGCTAATTATAATAAGCTTTTTAAAATCACTGATTTGATTCTTTTGATTTAATATCAAACTTGTATTAATTACAGGTATTACATTACCTCTATTACTAATTAAGCCTATTACATATTTTTTACATTTGGGAACAGTCGTTATTGGCATTTTGTGTTCAATTGTATCTACTAAATTTATATCGACAGCAAACTTTTCTTCACCAAGTAGGAAGGTTAATATCTGCATATCTTCACCCCCTATATTTTTTTGAGTATTGATGGAACATCAAGTACAAGGGTTACTAGACCATCGCCTAATATTGTAGTCCCTTTAAATTCGCAAACATCTTTTATTATATGATGTTTGGGTTTAATAACCATATCAGTTTGATCCATAAGAGAATCTACAAGTAAAGCAACTCTTTTATTATTTGCACTTACTATTAATATGCAGGATGATTCTTCAGTTGTTTGAACATCTAATACTTCTGATAATCTTAAAAGTCTAATAACTTTATCCATATAAATTATCATTTCAGTATTGTTAGAATTTTTTATAGATACGGCCTTTTTATTTATAATTGTTTCTATAAATTCTAAAGGTATAGCATAAATTTCATTTCCAACTGTTATAAGTATACCCTTCATGATTGAAGAGGATAGAGGAACTGAAATTATTATCCGTCTACTCTCATTTAACTTAGATTCAAATTTTATACTTCCATCTAGATATACTAAATCTGATTTTAACTTTATTAATTCTTCAATATTATTAGTAATATTTATTATACTAAAAAATTTTCTTGTTTCATCTTCGTTGAATGACAATAAATCAAGATTTTCTCTATTAAAAATTTTGCAAGTACCTTCATAATCAAACCCGGTTCCATTACTCTCAATAACAGTTATTAAATTCCTTCCGTCAGAAGAAGCGGATACTTTTATTTGATTAGAATGACTTCCTGTAACATTAAATTCATTTTGGTATATATTTTTTATAAAATAAGTTAAAATCCTACGAATATAACTAATAAGTGAATTTTCTATCTCAGTTTCCTGACCTTCAAATAAAAAATTAGCAGTAGTATTATATTCTTTGGTACATTTATCAATTAAATCTTTTAGAAAATTATCAATGGTTTTCATTTTAATTAATCGAACTTTTTTTATGGATTCTTGAATTTCAGAAATAATTCTTAATTCTTGATCTAGAATTTTTATATGAGCATTGTTATAAAATTCATTTTTCATTTTTTCAATTCTTACTTTATTTATAACAAGCTCTTCTACTAAAGCTACTATTTCATCTAAGTTTTTTTTATTAACCGTGGAGAATTCTGATATGCTATCCGATAACAATTCTTCCAAGTATAATCACCTCCTGACATTAAAAGTTTAGTCTATAATTAAAGATTTTAAATTTAATAATTTTATAATAGTATCGTTAACCTTTACTGCTCCATAAACATATTTACTGCTTTGAATTTTTAATATATTATCTTCACTAATCTCATTTATATCGTTTACACAATCTACGATAACTCCATATTTTTTATTTTCATAGGATAAAACAATTATGCTGCTATCAGGTTGTACATCTTTAGAAGAAAAATTAAGAATTTTCTTTAAATTTATAGCAGGAATAAGCAAATTTTCTACTTCTATTATCCCTTCCAAATAATCAGAAGAATTGGGAATTGAAGATATTTTATCCAATTTCATAATTTTGTCAACATCAAGCATGTCCACGCCAATTGTATGGTCATTAATATTAAATGTAATGAAACTGCACATAAATTCATCACCTCTTTATTTGTGTATTTAATTTTCTATACGTTTATAATATATTATTCGACCTTATTTAGTAAAACTTGATAGTAATAGAGTAATATAACATACATTTTTTCTAATCATATATAATATATTACTAAAAAAATAAAAAAAGAGGCAAAGCTGTCATTCCAGCTCAATACCTCTATTTCTTAGCCAATTAATAGCATATTCCTTTAACTTTTCCTCTTCGTATTCTTGCCAATCATCTAAATTTTCTGGGTACTTAAATATTACATTTTTGAAACCTCTCATAGGCTGGCTACCATTTAATGCCCTTATAAGTTTTCCTCTTAAATCTTCTGAGAATACTTTTTCATTTGAGAAATTAAGCATAACATCATAAAAATAAGAATCTTCAATATTTGGCACTATAATATAACGATTCTCCTCATCTTTTGCAATAGCATATGCATCTCTCAGCAACTCTTTTTGCCAATCATCTAATTTTGACTCAGCTAGCTGACCTTCAACCACATTTTTTAGTTCAGAAGGTACATTTATGATATCACCTGTATGAGTATCCAAATATTCTTTACCTAAATCATCTTCATTAAATGAAAATGACTGCACAAGTAATTCTAAGTCAATCTTTAGTTTTTTCATAGTTTCTTATTTACTCCCTTTTATTTTAAATTTAATTATACGTTCTGTTCTTTTAGCTCGCTGGAAAGTGTAAAGGATAATACTAAGCAAACTGCTGTAATTAAAATTAACGCTATAAATATAATCTGTAGCCCTGAGTTAATGGATATTTTTATGTGCTCAAGAGATATTCCAATACGTGCACTATCTATGGAATATAAATTATTTAGATCTATACCTTTAATTCCTAATTTATTGAAGTAATTAAGTATATTTAAATTAAACATACTTCCAAAAATGCTTATTCCTATAGTCTGTCCTAATGTACGAAGGAGAGAATTACAAGCTGTTGCTGCTCCTCTTTTGCTATAATCAACAGAGGATTGCACTATTATTGTCATAGTATTAAAACCTCCACCAAAGCCAAACCCCATTATAAAAGCATAAATTATAACTAATACTAAAGGAGAATCAACTTTTAGTGTAAGCAAAAATGCACAACTTAATAGTAATACAAATGTTGAAAAAGCGATTACAATCCTTTCTCCATACTTAGGTATAGCCTTACCTAAAATAACGGAGGCTAAAAGCCATGAAAGGGACATTGGAGCCATTGAAATTCCAGAAACTGTTGCGCTAAATCCTAAAACATTTTGCATATATATAGGCATATAAACATCTGCTCCCATTAATACTGCAGAAGCTAGAAAACTAATTATATTAACAACTGCATTACTTTTAGTAAAAATTTCAAAGGGTATAATAGGTTCCTCAGCTCTTTTCTCTACAAAGTAAAACATTATTAAAAATACAGATGTAAGTACTAGTGATACTATTACACAGGCTGAGTTGTTTTCTCCTACTAATACACCATATAAAAGTGCTATGATTGCAGCAGATAGCATTATAGTTCCAGCATAATCTATCTTATGTTTTTTTCTTTCAAAATTTTCACTTAGATTCCTTTGAATAAGTATTATAGATAATATTCCAAAAGGTATATTTATGAAAAAAATCCAATGCCATGAAAGATAATCAATTAAAAATCCTCCTAAAAAAGGACCAAATAAGCTTGCTATTCCCCATATAGTACTTATCCAACCTTGAACCTTTGCTTTTTCTGAAAGTGTAAAGATATCACCTACTATTGTATAAGTAACAGTAAATATGGCTCCAGCCCCTAATCCTTGTACTGCACGAAAAGCTATAAGCTGATACATACTTCTGGATAAACCACAAAGGGAACTGCCTACTAAAAAAATTACTATACCTATAGAAAGAATATTTTTCCTTCCATATAAGTCTGACAACTTACCATATATAGGCGTAGAAATGGCTGACGTAAGTAAATATAATGAAAAAACCCAACTTATGAGTTTAAATCCATTTAAATCCTTTACTATTGTTGGTACAGCCGTAGTTACAACGGTACCCTCAACAGCAGCAAGAAACATTGCCACCATTAGTGCAATAACTATATTTCTCTTTTTTAAATCCATATTGGCCATAAATTCCTACCTCTCTATTATTACCCATCAAATTTATATTTATCCCACTTTTCCAAGCATAAAACTAAAAAGTAAAATAGCAAATACCAATGCAGTGATTTTTACATACAAATAATCCTTTTCTTTAAAGAATACTATAATAGACACTCCTACGCGGAACACAGGAGTAGATATTAAAATTAGTAATCCTGTCATTATAATCCCATAAGGTTTTAATAGTAAGAGTCCTTTTATTATTGCCGTTAGAGTAGTTGGATATGAGTTTCCTGGGTATCCACTATTACCGGATGATAAAAACATTAAAAGTCCTACTAATATAGTAACGGCACTTAGTATTACGCCTATTCTTAAAGACTTACTTATAATAATTTCTACATCACCTATTTTACTCTCATCCATTATCTTCCCACCAATCCTTTTATAATCATTTGTATTGATACATACATAAGAATAGGAATAAATATTTTTCTAATTGTTTTGCTTTTTAAGTTTTGCATAACTCTAGCCCCTATTGTAGAACCGGTCAATACCCCAAGGGCTACGGGTGCAGCAATCTTAGGATCTATATCTCCCCTAAGAAGATATACACCTGCACTAGCCGCCGCTGTAACTCCCATCATAAAATTACTAGTTGCACTAGAAACCTTTAAAGGAAGCTTCATAAATACGTCCATAGCCATAACCTTAAAACTTCCACTTCCTATACCAAGAAGCCCTGACATAATTCCAGCTCCATACATTACTCCTAAACCACCATATACATTATCTGCATTATAGACAACATTCTTCTGTAATGCTTTATCATAATATTCACCATTTAATCTTAATTTTTTTGCAATAGGATGTAGTGGAACATTCTCTGGTAATTCATCATGGCGTTTCTTTAGCATAACAATTGCAGAGTATAATAAAAATATCCCAAAAATAACATAAAGATAATTTGGTGTTATGATACCGCCTAAAAAGGCACCAGTTATAGCCCCAGTAGTTGTTCCAATTTCAAGAAACATTCCTACTCTAATATTAGTAATTTTATCCTTTATGTATGCCACTGCTGATCCACTTGAAGTGGCAATCACTGAAATTAGACTTGCACCAATAGCATATTTTATATCTACTCCAAATAGTAAGGTAAGTGCTGGTGTAACTATTATTCCTCCTCCGAGACCAAGTATAGAACCTAGCATTCCTGCAAAAATTGATATCATAAGAATCTTTATTGCAATTAACGTCAAGATATCATCCCCTTTTGTTGTTATGAGTTTAGATTAAACATATTATACCTAAATAGACTATTGCGGTATTATGTTTGACCAAATTCTGTACTTCGTGTATCATTATAACAGATAAAAATACATATGAAAAATATTTAATATATATTATATCCATATAATTATCATATGTCTTTCATATAAGGAGTGAACTTTCTATGGATATTAGACAATTGAGATACTTTCTCACAATTGCAGAGGAAGAACAAATAACAAGTGCCGCTAAACGATTGCATATAGCACAACCTCCTCTAAGTCAACAACTTAAGTCTCTTGAAAATGAATTAGGTGTAAAATTAGTAGAAAGAGGCAGCAGGAAAATTCAATTAACAGACGCAGGTCAAATACTGCGCAATAGGGCTGAACAGATATTAGAGTTAACTGAAGCTACCGCAAAAGAATTGAAGGATTTTAGTGAAGGGGTACAAGGAACATTATCAATTGGAGCTGTATCCTCTTCAGGAGCTACACTTTTACCTGAACGAATTCATAGCTTTCACACAAAATGCCCAGGCATAAATTTTGAAATTTGGGAAGGTAATACCTATAGAATATTAGAAATATTAAATAGTGGAGTAATTGAAATCGGAATCGTACGCACTCCTTTTAATATAGAAAATTTTGAATCAATACCTTTAGCGATTGAACCTATGGTAGCCGCAATTAGCGGTAACCTATACTTTGAAGAACATCAAAACCATATCTACCTTACTGACCTAGTAGACAAGCCTCTAATCATATATCGTAGATTTGAAAAGATTATACTACAAGCATGTCAAAAGGCTGGATTTGAACCAAAAATATTTTGTAAAACCGATGATGCTAGAACAACATTATTATGGGCAGATTCTGGAATGGGCATTGCTATTGTACCCAAATCTGCCGTGGAACTTATTAGAAGTTCAAACATAAAGTATAAAGAAATAAAAGAATCATCTTTAGCAACACAGATAGTTGCAATATGGATGAAGAATCGGTACCTTTCCACCGCTGCTAGGCATTTTTTAGAAACTTTTAAGGAATAGTCACCCTAAGTATACACATAGAAGCTTTTTTCACAAATATAAAACCCTATAAGGATTAATTCCTATAGGGTTAATCGGACAATGATATTATCTTCCAAATCCTCTATTGTTACTCTGCTGCTTTTTTGCTCTTCTACACTCAGCACATCTCTGAGGTTCATTTTCTAGTCCTTTTTCCTTATAAAAAGCTTGCTCGCCTTCTGTAAATACGAACTCTTTTCCGCAATCCTTACATATTAGGGTCTTATCTGGCATTTTATCCTTCCTCCTTTAAAATTTGGTTCAATCATAACATTTCCGTTCATGTTATATCATTATCCATTATTATAATTTACAAAAAGTAAAGATAAAATTCACGAAATTTAAAGAATTAATTCCTATAAGGTTTGTTCCTTTTCATTTCTTTTTCTATAAATTCCATATGCTATAAATGAAACTACTATAAATGAAAATATAGATGACAATTGCCAAAATGTAGGTCCTGTTGTAATAATTATTGAACGTCCCTCCGGTGCCCAATCAGTTTGTCCTGTTTTAGAATCAATATCAGACTTAAGCATAAACTGAATTTCCTTATTCAATCCATCAAGGCCTACTTGGGATAGAGGAATTTTAAACTCTATTTCCTTGCCATTATTTGATGCAGAAAATGTGCTTTCTATGTTTTCACCATTGAAACTTACAGTAACAACGTCTCCACTATTGCTTTTATTACCATTATATTCGGTATTTATATCAAATTGCGGAGCATATACTGGTTTACTTTGTCCAAAAGGATACTGTATTTGTTTTTGTCCACTAACAGCATTGAGAACAACTACATTAAAATGCCAAGGTTCCGACTTATTTGCACTTAGCCTTTCAACCTTTAAATACAAGTATTGGTTATCTGCAAAATATCTAACCTCTAAAAAATCTAACCAAGGACTTTTTTCATCATGTTTAGCATCACTAACAAAAGGCTTGTCACTCCAGTCATCAAAATTACCATCTAATATAATATCGCTTGCTGATGAATTTGCAGCAAAAGATCTCATTGGAGATATAAAGATAAACATTAACAACAATACTATAATATAAAATCTATTTTTCAAATTAACACCTCCCAAGTTTTACTTCATAGTCTTGTTAGTATAATCATACTTCTGTAAATAGTTCTCCAAACTCTCATCTTACTTTGTCCACCTTTTAGCTGATACTTCAAAATAAAGGGAACTTCCCCTATTCGAAAGCCTTCTCGGCTAAATCTAGCTAATAGTTCCATCATGCAAGCAAATCCTCTTTCCTTAACAATCTCTCCATTATATTTTGATACTAGTACTTCTAATGCAGATATTTTATACAGCCTGTACCCGCAAGTGTAATCTCTAACATTAGGAATTCTTAGTTTAAGTGTATATAGTGCTCTAGCTCCATATGATAAGAACTTTCTGTATAAAGATAGTCCTTCTACTTTCGAGCCTTTTCTATATCTTGATGCTACTACGCAATCTAAGTTTTTTTCACTTAATTTATTTAACATTGAATATATATATTCCGGTGAGTGTGTCATATCTGCATCCATTATACAAAGCAATCCTTTTCTCTTTTGAGATATTACATAATTTATTCCAGTATTTAACCCTTCCCCTAGACCTTTATTCACTTCGTGATTTAACACTTTTATATTGTTATTAACATTTTCTAATCCTCTTGCGATTTCTAATGTTTTGTCACTACTTCCGTCATTAACAATTATAAGTTTTAATAAAATATTTCTTTCATATAGCTTGCTTTCTTGGGTCTTCCATTCTTTAATTAAATCGCTTATATTTTCTTCCTCATTATAACATGGTAAAACTACATATAATATTTCCTTATCCATTATTCACCCAATCCTTTACTATATAATATAGTTTTAATCTTTTATTAAGCTTTTCTGCTATAATTTTCTTTTCAGCGGTCAACGTTCTAGTATTCCAAGAAGCATACTTTTCAACAGAATTTATAATTCCAGCAACTCTCATAAAGAAGACTATAAATCTATACATTGGTAACAGTAAAACTGTATACCAATGTTTTCTCATATAGCTCGTAACATTCTTTAACTCTTTTAAATACAATTTCGATATTAAAAAATATAATAATGAATTGAATACGTAAACTAAATACATTATTATATTTGCACCAACTATTAGATTTAAAGGATAGTCTAAAAATATTAGGTACATCATGGCAAAGATCCAAATAAACCTTGGAAAAACAAGGGTATGATCCTTAATCATTGTATATTTCAAAACATTTCTAAAGCCCTTATTATTTTTATTAGCTATATCTCTAAAAAGTGATGAAACTTCAATCTGTCCCCTTTGCCATCTTTGTCTCTGTATATATAATTTATCTAAGTTATCAATTGGATCTACAAAGAAAAATGCATCCTCACAAAGTGCAATTCTTCCTTTTAAGAACTCCCTGATTTGGGATGTCATGTGAGTATCTTCACCAAGAGTCTCATTATTGTATAGTTGTGTCTTTAAAACTACATCTTTTCTATAGCAGGAAAATGCCCCCGCAAGTGTAAACATTGTGTTGCTATAAGACTGAAACCCCCTACCAACTAAAAATGCCTCTGAATATTCAAATAGCTCGCAGCGTTGTACTAGTCTTAACCCTAAACTTTTAGTTTTTTCAATTAAAGCATTATCAGTAAGAATAACACCGGTCATTGCATAAATGTCTTGATTATTCTCAAACTTTTCTACAACTCTTCTAACTGCATTCTTGTCCAATATTCCATCAGAATCTATATTTATGATATACTTACCTTCTGCCATATAAAGCCCCTTATTTAAAGCCTTTGCTTTTCCCTGTGAAGAATCTATCCACCATAATCTAAGCTTTGAATTTTCCTCTTGAAATGAACAAAATACATCATATGAGTTATCCTTCGGACCATTATTAATTAATAAAACAGCAATGTTTTTGATGGGGTAATCCTGTTCTACTATGGATTTAAGACAGTTTCTTAGAGTTTTCTCTGAATTATATACAGGTATTAGTATTGTTACGTGAGGTAAGAAATCTACCTCAATTTCATTTTTCTTAAAATATCCATTTAAAACAATAATGCCACTTGCAATTCCTGTTATTATATCCACAAGTAGTGGTATAACAAGCCAAATACCCCAAAATGCAAACTCCCTGATTAATCCTTCACTCACTTTATATCACCTACATTCTGATACTTTAAATGAGTAGCAGTAAATACAAAATAGTAAAGTATAATCATAAGAACAAAGAACAATATCCTTGCCAATAAGGTATGAGCAAGATAAAATACTGAAGCTCCGAAAGTCTTAGTTACAAAAATAATAAATAGAACTCTTATAATGTTTGCTAAAAATATAAATATATTTCCACCAAGGGTTAATAAAATTTTTCTCACACTTCCCCCAAAAGGAAAGAAAAGTGCAAGAGATGTAAATACAAGCATTTCAATAACTCCAGAGCATTCATAGTTTATGAATATAGATACTATACCCTCCCTAGTATCTATAGAAACTATTGAATTCTCCTTAAAAACCTGAAAGTAATTTGTACTTCTGCCAATAATATTTAGAGTATTAGAAATCAAAATATTTAAATTACCTTCAAGATATGGCAGGAAGAATATCATACTAATTGTAAATATCCCGATACTACCAGCTATGAATTTAAAAAAGTTCATTTTTGTATTTTTAAATAGAATCAAAGAAAAAATCCAAAGCAAAGCTACTACAATTAATAAGATTGTCTTTTGCATATATTCACCTCCTGCCAATTAAACAATTTAGCCCTATTCTTTAATCACTTATCCGATGACTACCCGCTCTAATACTCTCATCTGATTCAAGTTTCACTTTCATAGCTCTTCTCCTTTTTCTATACCTTCTTCTTCTAGATTTTTTCTTACGATCAATTTTAATAATTATTGATAAAGAGAATATTAAAGTTAAAAATATTAGTGATAATACTATTCCTGTAGTTAAGTAAGGATATATTATTTTTATATCAAGCCCTGCTGTTTTCAAATAAATCAAATTATCCTTTACTTCGTAATCTCCCTTTACTTTTACAAAAGCATCTAAGGCTGCTATGGGTACAATTACATTTGATGCATCACTTGTTATGCTCAATGTGTTATTTTCTCGTTTAATATCAATTTTGTGAGTTTCCCTTTTTGGTAGTTCATATGCTTTTAAATTAAAAGCTTCTTCTAATATCCTTACCGCTCCACTATCCTTAGTTAAAAAGGCATAATAAGGTATATTTAGTGCTATAAATGTTAGATTTTCATTGTCTTTTTTACCTATATAACTAATTAATCTGTGATTTGTAACCTCATAGCTCTCCTTATTTTCAATTCCATTAAAAAAACAAGTTTTCCAGCTACTATATTCATCCGGGAAATTTTTCGCTTGTAGCCTCTCATTTTTATAATAAATTTCCTCATAATTATTATCTAAAGTAATCGGCTCAGCTGTCACTCCTAAAAAGCTTTCATTAAGACCGGTACCATCAATTACTATCTTTACTCCACTTCTTGATAGCTTTAATACTAAATCCTCTGCTATTTTCTTGTTTTTATATTTAAAACCTGATAAATATATTACCTTGTTGTTCTTTAGATCATCATAAGTATAATCATCTAAGAAGTTATTATCCCCGACCTGAAGCTTTGGAAAAATATATACAGCATTAGCAGAGTAGGATCCTATTGCTATTCCCTCATAATTTACAGTTGTTCCAAATCTGCTTACACCTGGATATTTGTAAATAATAGTTTGGTCATCTTCTCCATACTTCTCATATCCAACAGCAACTGCAATTTCCTGAAGTCTATTAAAATCTGTTATTAAACTTTTTTTGACAACTAGTGTATCTGCACCAAGCTCTAATGCTCTATCAAACATTAAACTATAGTATCCTCTTTCAAGAGCAGTGTTTAACATAACAATATTTTTTGATGTTGCTGCTCCCTGCCATGCCCATCCGTATACCTGATCCGTAACTCCATGGGCAGAGTTATATGCTATATAATAGCTTGGAAAAGATCCAAAATATGAATTGTCTAAAACACCAATTCTTTGAGTAGATATTCTTGCGGCTGTATCCAATGTATTTGATAAGTTTGATGAAAACTGTCCATTAAAGCCTAAAACGTAAAATGAAGCTACAGAGTCAAGTATCATAATCGAAATTAACAATACTAAAATACTCTTCCTAAGCCTTTTCCAGATTATTATTGCCATAATAATCATAGCCATTGCAATTGATGTAAATCTACTCATCCAGAAAATCTGATTCATTGGCAGTTTTTGTAGAACTGGCAGAGCAGCCTTTGTAGTTCCAATCAAAACAACCAATGCTGATATAAAAGGAGCCCTTTCATTTTTAGTTGACATCAAAAGCCCAAAAACCACAACTAATGCAAATGCTAATCCAAAATAGTAAACCTCTATATTGGAAAATCTTAATAGTGGATTAAGTGATGTAATTAAAGGGTAAGTTAAATCCTTCATAACATCTGCAACAGCTGATTTATCTATTGACATTATGCCGCCCTTCAAGGCTGGATATAGCCAGAAGGATGATGCCATTATTCCCATAAATGCGTAAGTAAGTGAAAATAAATTCTTTAGGTATCGTTTATTAACCGTTGAATCTGCAAATGCTAGAATGAATAACGAAATGCCTGTCATTGCCGAAAGCATTGCATGTGTTAGAGTTAGAATACTCATGAAAGTTGCCAATATTAAATAATCCTTAATTCTAGACTCTTGTATTGATTTGTAATAATGTAAAAATACAAAAGGAACTAGTGAGTTAACAATTACATAGGGTATATTCCCTTCTGAAAAGAGAATTCTCAGATTGTTTGGTATAAAGAACCACATAATTGCTAAAATAAGACCAAGGTTTTGTCTCTTGGTATAGTAACCCCAGAACAACCACCCAAGCCCTCCTATTATAAACACCAATGCAATAAAGATATTATAAGTAGTAATAATATTGTTGGTAACTAAATTAATCATTGCTAAAATATAATAAGGAAGTGGTGCCCAATATCTATAGGGCTGCACACCATTATACCAACTCTCATTATAATTTAAGAAAAAGTTACCTTTTTTAAAACTATCATAGAGAATATTTCCCTTAAATAAATGTCCATAGGTATCCGAACCCCAAGGGTATGCCCCTGTTCTATTTACAATTACTAAAGTTAACAAGGCAGCTAGAGACAATACAATAAGGTTTCTCAAGAATACAAGATTATCTATCTTCTGATACAAATTATTAAACTGTTTTTTAACATCCGCTAATTCTGCTTTAAGTTCTTCACTTGTTTGACTATTATCAACTACATCAATATCATCCTTCACTACCTCACCTCTTTTCCTTTCATCAGATGAACATTAACTTTGCAATCAACTACTCTTCTTCAATTATATAAGTTCTAGTTGGATTCTCACTGATTTCAAACATCTTAAAATACAGATTCTTATCATTTACAATTTTTTTTACATCCTTATATAATGCTTTTCCTATATTCTCCATAGTAGGATTAACATCTCTAAAATACTCCTGTTCATTTAGATATTTCCCTTCATAATTTAGAAAGTATTTTTCCAACTCATTTTCGAAAATAGTAAAGTTTATAGTATCTGATTGTTCAGAACCAAATAGAACTGCAACTTCCCAAGTATGTGGATGAATATTTGAAGATTTACCATTGAATGTTACAGAATGTTTTGCATTAAGGTAAAATTTGAATTTATAGTAAGTTTTCATCTTTACTCCTCCTCACTGGACTTCATCCCAAGTAGTCCTTTTCTTATAAAATACGTTATAAAAAATGGTACTCCCATAGAAAGAACCTTTGAAATTAAAAATGATAAATGTAATAAACTATAGCTAGTCCACATAGTTCCATCCGCTAAAGCTATACCGATAAAAAATGTAGTTAAAAAAACCATAAGTGAACTTATATTTACTTTGGTTTTAAAAACATATTTTGTGCAAATAAAATACTGAAATATGAAACCCAAAATTATTCCTATGTTACATGCGGTAAGATAATTTAAGTTGACTACCTTATACAATAAATATGATATAAAGAAATCTATAACACTTACTAAACAGGAAGCCATGAAATACTTACCAATATTCAACTTAAAAATCTTTGATATCAATTTACCAGCTCCTATTAAATATTTCTAATTATTTTTTAAATATTTTTAATACAACAGGCTTTTATGTCGAATTATATTAAGTTTAATAGGCTTTTTAACGATAAATATACCTTAGATACACTTATTTAATATTATTCTAGCATAATTTCGACAAAATACCACTGTCAACTCTTACATAAAAAAGCTATATCAGTTACTAGAACTAATATAGCTACATAACAATAGTCGAACCAATCATTTGCTCCCTATTCTTTATTTTTTACTGTTAATAAAAAATACCCTTACAATTATAGCTATTATAAAAGTAGTATATAATATGAAGTGGAAACTTGAATCAGATGGGGTTTCAAACCCCACCTGATTCTTAGTTGAACGAATCCAGGGACGTAGCCGCTCTTTACTCCCATTTCGGAAAAAATAGGAGTATTAGAGCGGGTAGTCATCGGATAAATTTTTATTGGACATAGCTATAATTTGTTTGACAAAAAGATACACTAAGTATAGAATTATAGAGGTTTTTACCAAAATTAAGTATAAAGGAGATTATTATGATAACTTCATTTGATAAATTAGGATTAAATTCAGATTTAATAGAAGGCTTAAAAAAAGAGGGTATAAGCGAACCCACGGATATTCAAGTTGAGGTGATACCCTTAGCATTAGAAAATAAAGATATAATAGGGCAATCACAAACAGGAAGCGGAAAAACACTAGCTTATTTACTTCCAATATTTCAAAAAATAGACAATACAAAAAAGGAAATGCAGACAATCATATTAGCACCTACTCATGAATTAGTTATGCAAATAGATAAAGAAATTAAACTCTTATCTGAGAATTCAAACATTCCTGTAACTTCTGCTTCTATAATAGGGGAAGTTAACATAAAAAGACAAATTGAAAAACTAAAAGAAAAACCACATATAGTTGTAGGTTCATCTGGCAGAATATTTGAACTTATAAAGATGAAAAAGATAAGTGCCCATACAATTAAAACTATTGTAATAGACGAAGGGGATAGATTGCTAGATCAAAACAATTTATCAGTAGTAAAAGATGTCATTAAAACTACACTAAGGGACAGACAGTTGATGCTCTTTTCCGCTACCGTTAATGAAGGAACATTGAATATTGCTAAGGAATTAATGAAAGATGCAGTCGTTATAAAAATCGAGGATAAGTTACGGGTTAACCCTGACATTACTCATATGTATTTCACCTGTGAACAAAGAGATAAGATTGAAGTTTTGAGAAAATTAGTAGCTTCGTTGCAACCTGAAAAAGCTATTGTATTTATCAATAAGAGTGAAGAAACTCAACTAACAACCCTAAAACTTCAGCATCATCATATTAAAGCATATGGAATATTTGGTACCGCATCAAAAGAAGAACGTAAAAAAGCCATGGAGGGATTCAGAAGTGGAAAAATCCAGCTTCTAATAGCTTCAGATGTTGCTGCTAGAGGATTAGACGTAAAAGGTGTAACCCATATATTCAATTTAGATTTACCTCAAGATTCAAAGGAATACTTACATAGAGTCGGTAGAACTGGTAGAGCTGGAGAATCTGGAACTGCGATTTCTATAGTTACAGAAAAAGAAACATCCTCTATTAGAAGATATGAAAGAGACTTTGATATTAAGATTGAAGCAAAAGACATACATAAAGGAATGCTCTTTGATGCTCGTATTGCTAAGCCAGCAGTTAAAAATCTTCCTGATAGAAGCTCTGATTTAGATAAAAAAAGTAATTTTAAAAAACTCAAATAAACAAATTTAAACTCTCCTAATAACAAAAGCCCTATGGCATTAAAACACCACAGGGCCTTTGTTATTAAGAAAGTTTAAATTTGTTTATTTCATTTTCTAACTGTTCAGCAAGTTCTTTTAGTTCACCAGCAGAATGAGTAAATTCATTCATTACAGCATTAATCTCTTCTGTTGAAGCTGAAACCTCTTCAGTACTTGCTGAATTTTCCTCTGAAACCGCAGATATACTTTGTATTCTATCTACAATCTCATCCTTATTCTTACTAGTATCTTTTATAGATACCTGAACTTCTTTAATCTCATCAATTAGTATCTTTATGGAATGGAGAATCTTATTAAAAATATCACTAGTTTGTTTTACTGCATTAGTTTGTTCCATAACTACCACTCTTGTGCTATTCATAGATTTAACAGCTAATTGTGATTTTGTCTTTATACCTTCTATTAAATCTTGAATTTGCTTTGTAGCCTGTGTAGCCTGTTCTGCAAGTTTTCTTATTTCTTCTGCTACCACAGAGAATCCTCTACCAGATTCGCCAGCCCTAGCAGCTTCAATTGCCGCATTTAGTGCTAATAAATTTGTTTGTTCAGCTATACCATTGATAGCATCACTGATTAATCCTATTTCAGCGGTTGATTCATTCATATCATCAATAACATTCTTTACTTCGCTAGTTGAGGTATTCGCCTCTTCAGTCCTGGAAGTTAATATAGCCATTACTTTTAATCCATCTTCACTTAACTTATTTGTATCATTTGATATACCGCCCATTTCAGTAGCTAAGTTACCTATATTTTCAATTTTTTCTGCTAAGTTATTTATAGCTTCTACACCCTCACCTATGTCCTGTGCTTGTGATGTAGTCCCTAGGGCTATCTGATCTATAGTTAAAGAAACTTCATTTATTGATTTTGATGTTTCACCAGACATAGCGTTTATAGCCTCTGAGGTTTGTGCTATTGTATCCGCAGAATTTTTAACGTTCTTTACTAAAACATTTATGTTATCTATCATAAAATTAAAGCTATTTCCTAGGTCCTCAAATTCATCTTTAGAATCTATATTTACTTTTACTGATAGGTCTCCCTCCGAAGCCTTTTGGAATATATCTTTCAGTTTAAACAGATGCTTTGTAATAGATCTACTAACTAATGTAGAAATAAATACCGCTAATATTCCTATAATCAATATAACAACTAAGGTAAGATTTCTTATTACATTTGTATCATCTAATAACTCTTTCTCATCTAGAGAACCTATGAGCTTCCATCCTGTTAAACTATTAGTATCATAGCTAGCAAATTTATTTTGACCATTATATACATACCTAGTAAATCCACTATTTTTTGATTTAACATCATTCCAAAAGCTTTGTTTAGTGGCAATATCTGTACCTAAAAGAGATTTGTCCGGGTGAGCTATCATGATACCATCATGTTCTGTTATATAAGCATACCCTTTTTGTCCTATTTTAATATCAGATAACTGTTTTGATACATTTGCTAAATTTATATCCATAGATACAACTCCAGCAACTTGTCCATTATATTTTACAACTTTAGATATTGATATAGTATAATTTCCTGTTACAGAGTCCTTATAAGGCTCAGAAAACACAACCTTATCTGGATTCTGAATTGCCTTTTGGTACCAAGGTCTTAAAGTTGGATCAAAATCATCTGGCAACCTTTCTTCTGGATATAAAACCATTTTTCCTGTATGTTCCGCAAAATATACTGATACCAAATCGCTATTACTATTCTTCACATCTTTTAATATACTTAAAGCAAATTGTTCAAATTCAGGATGTACTTCCAGTTGCTGAAAATCTATATTTGTTGATAGCATTTCAGCAGTAATTTCCATACCTTTAAAATAGTTATTTATAGATTTATTAACTAATGAAATGTTTTGCTGCGACGCTATCTGCAACTTATCCGATAAGATGTCATAAGCTTTTTTATAAGATATAAATCCCAATACCAAAACTGGTATAATACAAATTAGCAGCAAGATTGTAAGTAATCTCGTCTTTATACTCCTTTGACTTGTATGTTTTTTACCATTTTCCTTCATAAAACAACGACACCCCTCTACATTATTCGACCAAATATTATTCTATCAGATAATACACAAAAACTAAATATTAATTCATTAAATTTTGTATTAAAGCAAAAAAATATCTACAGCGATATTAAATATAATTTTTATTTTAATGTTTCAGGTATACATTCTTAAAAAAATACAATAACTATAATATAATCATACAATTTCATCAATTAGAAATTATATTCAGTATCTCTACACAATCTCGATATATTAAGTTAGCATGATAATGAATGGAGATGGCAAAATGGCTTATAACGTATTAGACTTATTAGATAAAGCTATTAATATCGCTGAAAAAAGAAAAAAAATATATAATGAAGAACTTACTAACATATCAAAAGATTCTTCATTATATATACTCATGAATGTTCTTATAAAAAATGTAGATAGAACCATTGAATATCTTGAAAAGCTGAAACTAGAAACAGATAATTTAACTGGGGAGGAAATAGATTTTGATATATATGACAAAATATCATTTTTAATAAATGAATTCAATCAAAAGCTCTTTATTCCTGAAAATTTAAATATTAAAACCCTCTTAGAGTCTTCATTAGATATTGAAAAAAATGTTCTTGCGCTTTATATAGACATCCAAGGAAGATTAGTTAAAAAGAAAGAGGATACTGAAACTAATGTTTATAAACTTCTTTCTAGAGTAATCCTGCAAAAAGAAAAAAAAATAAAAGATCTTCAAACATTTATTAAAACTTACTCACTCTAAATTTGATGACTTCAATGTATACAATATTAAAGGCTCTGTTAAAACAGAGCCAAATTAGAACTACTTTAACTATACGAAGTTATTTTTTCATTCTTCTTTATTATAAAAATACTTTCCTTACATATCAATAATTTATCTTAAGGCTACTCCACCATCATTACAAGGTACATTTATACCTCAGTATTTCAGTTGGTTTAATTCCTTCTATAATCAATTTAATAATATCAGACTTTATTTGGTCATACTTTCTAAAAATATTTTTTGCCTCCTCAATATTATGATAAACCTTCCAGTACCCTATCATTTTGCATTTTTTATTCGGATAATTAATAAACATAGCTACATCATCTACAGGATACCCTAAAAAAATTCCTATTTCATGAGGACAACTGTTTTCAAAACGCTTGCCTAAAAGCAATAAACACTCTTCCAATTTCATTTTTGTGTTATATCCGAATTTTTTTAGAAACTCAATACTTTTTTCTTCTCTAAGAATTTTTTTTAAATTTTCCTCATTATAAAATAGCACAACAGTACTTTTTTCACTTTTCTTTAGCTCCACAAATTTAACATTCATCTTATCTTTTAATTCATTCTTAAATTCTTCCCAAGTATCCTGTAAATTACGATTGTTATTACTAAAAACTAGTAAGGAGGATGGTTTTTGTTTCGCTAAAGTGGGGGCTGCACCACAGGCTATTGTTGAAAATAAATAATCAATGTTGTTATAACTATTTAAAATATACATAAAACTACTTAACTCATCTCTAGTCATATTACATCCTCCATTATTTTAATTAATCTTATTATGCCAGTTCTTATTTTATTCGATGATTACCAACTCTAATTCTCCAATCTAATTCAAATTTCACTTCACACTTTATACTTCTTTTCATAACTGCTATACATTACCCAAGCAACTATAGAAAAGAATATTGGTCCAGCTACACTCCATATTGTGGTTGGTACATCCCCATTTACAGCCGGTTCTATTATACAAAATAAATTAGCAAATCCTACTGTTAATAAAACTATCCAAGTCCAAACATTAGCACTACTTTGAGTTTTGAATATTTCAAAAGGCTTTTTGATTTCTGATTTCTTCTTGAATGCTGGGAAAGCACCAGCTATAAACATATATGGTAAAGTCATAGCTACATTAGTCATAGCAACAAGTATATCAAAGAATTTAGACATTGAGTTTCCACCAAAAGATACAAGTGCAATCATAACACAAACTATAGCAGCTTGAATCCACATAGCATTTAGTGGCATTCCATCCTTAATTTGTCCCATTTTTCCAGGCCATAATTTAGATGGAGTTCCTTCTATTACCTGCTTTAATGGAGCAAACATTAGTGTGAAGAATGCACCTGATAAAGCTAAAAACATTGAAAGTCCAACGAATCTAGCAATACCATGAGCCATAGCTGTAGAAGTAGCTGGACTTGCTCCAAAGGCAGTACCTAGTGAATATCCTAAGTTACCCATAACTACATAACTTGCATTTCCTAAGTTAACATCTTTAATACTCATTACACTTGCCCAGTTAGTAAATATACCAACAAGTAATATTCCTGCTGAATATCCAATTGATATTACAACTGCTGCTATAAGTATTCCTTTAGGAAATGTTTTTTCTGCATTTTCAGTTTGGTCAACAAGACCACCAACAACTTCTATTCCACCATAAGCAAATAGAGCATACACTATAAATGCTAATGAAACAATTGTATTACCAACGAATTTAGGATTTGGTGATTGTGTAAATGATTTTAATCCTTCGATTGGTTGGGCTAATTGTCCATGATTCCCTATAAGTACTGCTATAGCACCAATCCACACAATTATATTTAATGCTGCAACTGCAGTTCCACCTAATGAAGTTACTCTCTTAATTTTATCTAAACCTTTAGTTGATACATATGTTACAAATATTATCCATATTATTCCTAATATTCCTAAAATTTTTGGTCCAGTAATACCAAATAAAGCCCAATTCTTTGTTGTATCCTTTCCGAATATAGCATTTGATACTGGAACCCATATACCAGATGCAACATTAACCATCCAAATTACATAGGAGGCATACCACATGAAAGTTCCCATAAAAGCAAATTTAGATCCTATGGATTTTTCCATCCAAGAGTAAATTCCACCTTTTTCATCTTTAAAAGCTGCACCAAACTCAGCCATCATTAATGCAAACGGAACAAAGAATGTTATTCCAGATAGTATATACCACGGAATGGCTGCATATCCCATTTTATAAAATGATCTTGGAATGTTGTTAAATCCATAAACTGATGTAAAAATCATTAGTATTAATGGCACTAAAGTTAATTTTTTGGAAGTACTTATGTTAGATGACATCTATATTCCTCCCTATTGATATAATTTTTAGATATATCCACCCATATTTATAGAATTTGCAAACTGCAAAAATACTATTCATATATTTAATAGTATTAATCTTAAATAAAAAAGGCAAAAACCGCTTCAAAAGCGGCTTTTACCTTTTTAAGTAGGTATTTCCAATCAACAACCTATTTATTTATTTATAATATACAGAATCTCGTTTAAATTCATTTTTAATTAGCTCAACTTTTCAATAATTTATTCTTAATTTCATCTCCTATTTCCCTTACCGTAGGTAATATAGATTTGAATTCTTCTGGTATGTTCTTTGTTAGCATATATTCTGTATCTTCTCCTAGCTCAGTTGTGCCCTTAAAAGCATATTGTACAATTAATTTATCCTCATCTTTACATAATATAACACCTACAGCTGAACTATCTTCTTCTCTCTTTAATGAATCATCTATTAGCGAAAGATAAAAACTAAGTTTTCCTAGATATTCTGGTTTGAATTTTCCTATTTTTAATTCGACAGCCACGTAACATCTTAACTTTAAATTATAAAATAGCAAATCTATATAGTAATCTCCTCCTGCTACTGGTAAGTGATACTTATTTCCAACAAAAGCAAAACCTTTGTCCAGTTCAATAAAGAATTTAGTTATATGGTCTATTAGCTGTTTTTCTAAATCTCTTTCAGTTAATTTCTCTGAAAAATTCAACAAATCAAGTATGTACGGATCTTTTAGTATTTCAACTGACAATTCAGAACGAGCTACAGACAGTATATCTTTAAAATTGATATTATTATTTTCGTCAATATTATCACTAGTTGTATAATCTTCAACTACATCATCTGTTATTTCTTCAATCTCTGCATTCTTGCTGTTAATAATATTATTTTCAGTTATGTTATTCTGTAAAGTATTATCTTCTATAGCCGCAGCTTCTCCAACTCCATACTCTAACTCTATCTTATTAAGTAGTACGTTTTTTGACCAACCATTTTCTATAATTTTATTTATATAAGATATTGTTTTATTCAAATCGCTAATTTTGTCCATTAAAATTAAATTATGTGACCAACTAATTTGTGCTGCAACTTCTTGAATAAATTTCTTATCCTCATATTCTTCAGCAAATTTGCACATATGCCTTATGTTCTTTTCAGAAAGCCCCTGCATATCTGGGAATACTATTTTTAAATCATTTGATAAAGTATTTATAATATCTTCTTCCCACCACTGCTCATTCTTTTTATTTAAGATCAGATTTCCAATCTCCCAATAGAACATGAGTAATTCTTTATTTACTGATATTACAGCATCTTGTTGTGTACTAATTATTTTATTTTTTAGTTCACTTAAAAAGAGTACGTATTCATTATCTGCTTTCTTTAACACACAAGTCACCTCATAACTTCTAATAGCCTAAAATTTAAAAAGAGCATTATATGACATATCTTACCGCATTATCAAGTTAGAGGCAAGTGTATTACAGTAAATCACTCAATACTATTTAATGCTAACTACATAACTTTGTTATTTTAATTTTTTATTTTCAAAAGTATATAACTTACCATTTCGTGGTTTTATAAAGTAATTCCCAGCAAATCCTTTTCTTATCAATATTTTTTGTATTTCATATAGTGTACCAGCATGACTTACAATAAGAATGTTCTTATCTTTTTCCTTTAATATAGTGTCTATAATCTCATTGATTCTTTTTATGGTGACTCGTCTTCCTTCTGGCTGTGACATATGATTTCTAATCCAAGCAACTCGATTTAGCATCACCCATATGGCATATGGTACCGGTCTATTTGTATTTCTCCATGCTGCTGAAGGTATTTCTATAAGTTTATCTGTTATAATAATTTCTCCATCATAAACAGTTTTAGCTGTAGTTATTGCTCTACTTAAACTACTGCAGTAGCATTTATCCCATTCTTTATCAATAACAACTTCATTTGGTATTACTTCTGATTGATCATATTCAAATATGTACTGATTATACTCTTTTGATGTCATAAATCTATTCTTTTTTAAATCTACTTTAAAATGTCTTATAATACCTATTTTCATATTCATTCTCCATTCTATACATTAAAATATTATCTCTAAATAAAGAATTTTATTTCTAACCTATAGAATTTGTATGAAAAAAATTTTTATTCATTGCCTAAGGCATCTGAAAAGAAATAACAAGCCAAATATACTAGCATACTTGGCTAATTATTTCTTTCAAAATTCCTGAAGTATAATTTACTCAAGTTTTATTGGTTTTTTCCATAATTTTATAACAAAAATAAATTAACAATCTATTAAAAAGTAATAATTTACTATATAATATATTTAGTTATAATAATTGTAAAAATATTACTATTAAGGATGTATAGTTATGAGAAGAAAAAGAAGATCTAAAAAAACTAAAAAGGTTGG